>Ga0179593_1668582_pt1 | contig 19925 bp, 21 predicted proteins | sample CZODoug2_1_08_16_FD_185931 | JGI IMG/M metagenome (GOLD analysis project Ga0179593, IMG submission 185931) | Vadose zone soil fungal communities from Angelo Coast Range Reserve, California, USA - CZODoug2_1_08_16fungal (PacBio error correction) | ecosystem: Environmental > Terrestrial > Soil >...
GGGGGGATCCCCGTAATGGGGAGAACGAAAGAAAAGAACCAAGCCTAGTACCAAAAAAAGCTGAAGCCTATAAAAGGGTAATTCCACGGGATGAAGCTACCAGAGAAAGGGGGGCCAACCTGTATTTGGAAAAAAGGGGAATCAATAAGAGTGCACAGGGCCCGAGATATTGATGCTTGATGTGGTAGAAACGCAGCGACTACGTTTCCGAGTGTACTGGCCCGCGCCTCTGATGAAGCAAACCACGTCCGAGCCGGCCTAAAGGGACCTCATTTATTCACCGGCTAAGGGGTCGGTGAAATAATCGCCGAGGAAAGGTCCTGACACGAATTCTGGGGAAAGTGATTACGTCATCTTATTAGAGGGGGGGGTTATTAGATGGGCGGCTGAAAGAGACAGACTCTTACACTGGCAGGGGAGGGTAGAGGGGGAGAGAATGCGGCTAGGGGCAGATCGATGTAAGAAGAGGGAGGAGTGGGGGCCTGGCAAACCCTAAGTCCAAGAAGGGTAGAAACTTTGGATAAATACAAGGCGAGGGAACGCCTACTCTATGTCGTAAAGCGGCACTGTTTTACCAAAACGTTAACTTCCCCTGGGAGGTCAAAATTTGGTTCGAATCGAATGTGGAACAGGGAGAAAAAGAAGAACAACTATGGGGGGGCGCTGAAGGAGGGAATGCCAGCTATTTCTGGAAAAGAGGTCTCTACTGCCCGTGACAGTTCGCTGCTCGTCACTAAAATAGAAGGGTTTCTCATAAAGATTCTTTCACCTGGGAAAGGGAGAGTCGTACGAAATACAGACAAAGGGAAGCTTTGGAAAAGCGCCAGGGGTTGGTACGTCTCTAGGGGGGACACAGGGATAAACGGTATCAGCAGGGAAATTGGTAAACTAGGCGCCGGGAAGAGCGCACTCTTTAATTTGGAATCAAGAACCTTTCGTTCATTCAACGACGGGAAGGGAAACCTTTAGTACCCAGACCCAGGGGGGAAAAAAAGAGAGGGGCAAGGGGGGTACGGAGGGCAACGCGATCAGGGGAGGGGAATTCTCTCTGCACGAAAATAGGGGAAGAAGCGGAGAGAACCATCCGAAAAAAATTTGACCGAGTTCCAACGAAGAGAAGAGAAAAGAAAAGGTTGGAACCAACGCGGATCCCCGGAGTTCTGTCAGAACGTCCCCCATACCAAAAAGGCCTAAGCAGAACCCAAAAAGAAAAAAAAAGAACCCGCTCTTTTTTCGAGGAGGAATCCTTGTATAAAGCAGGAAAAATTCGTTCTGAAGGGCAGAGATGGTAAAGCAAAAGGCGTAACCGAATAACGCCGAAGAGAAAAGGAAAAAAAATTCCTGCCAAACGGAGGGAGCAAGTCGGGAAGACGGAGAAAAATTACTCTGAAGGGAGGAGAACTAGCCAGTAGAAGGATCTTTCCCGAAAATGAGGGAATCTCTCTCTGGGGAGGGAAGGAAGAGGTCAGTGTTGAAAATCAGAAGTCCGTTTAATACTCTCGCGGAATCAAACCTACATAAGGCTGGATCGGTTATTTACCGGGATCAAAGAAGGGGGGGGACATGCCAGCGGTGGAAGCGAAGAAGTAAGTTACCTTGATTTTGGGGGGGAATCGTAGCCGAAAGAGGGGCGAAAAGAAAATCTCCAAACAACAACAAAAGATGACTTGGGGCGCCGTAAAAGCGCCTTCGGCTAAAGGCCAAAAAAGCAGAAGGGAAAGGCTCTTTCAGCGAAGCTTCAAAAGGCGGGAACTGTTCCCCTACATTGAGAAAAAGTAACTAGAAGATACTTCATAAGCCGATGCGGGGTTATTTCTCCCAAAAGAGCGATACTTGGTTCTGGGGAAGCACATTAAATACTGATCAAAGAGGAAAATCGGAAAAGGGTCGGGAACGAAGGGGAAAAAGCATACTGCTAGTTGCGCAGCAGATTACTTTTTCGAAAATGGCTGCACTCAGAACTTTACTACCGGGTGCCGGAATTTTGATCTCGAAGGGGAAAGGGCCGGGGCTTTAAGGGGCTTTACATCTGCCCAGGAAGAACGATGCAAGCGAATCGCTTTAAAGCAAAAGGAGAGCGTATCCAGAAAGGGGGAGGTTTCAGTGTGGGAGGCGTCGGAAAAGGGGTTCTTTTTTTGGTCATGGCGGGGAGGTAGGATGACCCAGACAACGTAGGGTCCGCGGTGGGGCGCCAAAGGAAAACGGCCTCGATCTCTTCGTGGGAGGGGAAAAAGGATTAAATTCAAGAAGTTCATCGGAGGGGAGGAGGAGGATTGACCCATATTTAGAAAAGGACGAGCAATGAAAATTCCGCGGGGCGACGGAAAGGGCAAGTTTCCCGCATAAAAAGAATCGAGTAACAAGAAAAATACTATGGGCGCGAACTTTTCTTTTGCCGAAAAGGGGACGCCAAGGTTTTCTCTGTTGGCAGAGGAGTTGCTTCCAATAAAAGAGGGGCCGGCGACACTCGGTTCCAAGAATACTGAGTTCCCTTCAAGTCTGATAAAATGGAAGAATACAGTTGGGAAAATAGATGAAAGGAAACAACTCTTTGTCGGCGGGAGATTTCCGAGATTGGCGCTAAGATAAAATCAAGTTTCCAGAGAATCCTGTAAGTAGAGCACACTACGAAAGGGAAAGCTGAATGTGACGAGCAAAAGAAATGTTCTACCCAGTTGCAAGGGCGTCACGCCTATCAGGGGAGAAAGCAGGAACGTCGAAGTTCGGAAAGTAAAACGGATCTAGGGGAAACTTTGTTCCCCGAGAAAAGGGGAAGTTACCCAAGAACAAGGATTTTATTCAATGGGAAAGGGGAACCTATTCGTCATTGAAAGGGGGAAAGGGACAGATTTACAGATAGGTCCTGCTTCGGGGGAGGTATCAATAAGTTTATAAGGAAAGGCCTCGGGTTGCCAGGGGTTGACATCGCAAAGTATCGATGTTATATAGGAGATCACATTAGAAGAAAAACGACTTCCAGTGGGGGGGAAGAAATCTGCCGCTATTTTCCGCCGACTCCACAATCCTGAGGAGCCAAGGGGGCACTGGAATACATAATTCGTCCGGAAGTCGGGAACAAGAAGAGGCCTCCGGGGAGAAAAGGCCGCATAGACGTTGGGAAAAGGCAATGTAACAAAGTCATCGAAAAAAGAATCACCATAAAGGTAAAGTCAGGAACGAGGAAGCTGCGTCGTCTACGTCTAAAAACATCAAGCAGAACATATTCAGAGGAGTTGTTTCACGGATATTCTTGATTCAAAGAGACCAAATACCGGTAGGCCCAAGGGATCGGAATTCCATCCCTTGGATTACCTGGACATAAAGCCGTTAATTTAGGAGGGGCTGCGTCCGGTGGGGGGGGGGGGGGGGGGGGGGGGGTGCGGTTGGGTTTGTGGGGGGGTTGTGGGGGGGGGGGGGGGGGTGGGGGGGGGTTGGGGGGGGGGGGTGGGGGTTGTGTGGCGGGGTTTGTTTTTGTTGTTTTTTGGTGTGTAAATGTGTGGGGTTTGGTGTTTGTTGTGGGGTTGGGTGTTGGTGTGGGAGTCTCAAGCAGATCAAATTCTCCCCCTTACTTTTCTCCCAAAAAGATTCTTTTTTTCCTGAAATGAGAAACACACACCGGAATGGGCGGAAAAGAGCTATAAAGAGCCACAATCCTGAAAAAACGGAATCATTGCCTCCTTTCTTTTGGGAAAAAAAAAACGGCCTCCTATCTGCTTGAGCATGAAATATACGGAAAGGCTGACTCTAGAAACTTCCACTGGGAAGGAAGAGGAAGAAATGGGGCAACCTTTATTTGAAAAAAGGAAACCGATCCTGAAGGGCCCTAACGATCGAAGGGATGCTTTTGGGTTGTAGACGTAAGACAAAAAAACTTTTTCCTGATAGGGGGCTGACGCGCCTGGGACTTTTTGTTACATGCAAGGAAAAAAATATGACCGTCGGCGGTCGTTAACAAAAAATCGGCGGCCGCACTAATTTCGGGGGAAGGCCGAGTTGCTGCTAGGCTGCCTACTTCTGTTGACGTTATTAAGGGGGCTCGGGAGTCCGAATGGAATTGTGGGAGAAGTTAGGGTAAAAGGCAGATACGGGTAAAAAGAAAAAAAGATCATGGGAGAGATGCAAAAGGGACTAGTAACATCGATAGAAAGCTCGCTTAACCAGTGAAAAAACCCGAGCCGCGGGCGGAAAGGAACAAGGCGATGTCTGAGAAGAAAAGAAAGGGGTCGCCCTAGCCAACTGAAAGCTCAAGGAAATTGACAGGGACAAAAACTCGGGGAGGAATCGAATCGGGAAAAAGGACGGCTACCAACCTATTGGTGAAAAAAGAAAGGGCTTTTTCCTGGAGGGAAGCGTACGAAGGAAAGGGAAAAGGTAAAACTGGACAGTTCGGTCTGCGAGAGCAAGAGAATCAATCGTAGTTTTGGAGAAACACCGCATGGCTTTTTCCGGAGATGACGATGCTTAGCGAAGGAATCTCGAAAAGGGGGAAGACGACAAGAGTTGTTGGTACGGGGGGGTATGGTACTTGATCACGCAGGAGAAGAAGGGGACCTCTTGGAAAAGGAGCCAGGAGAATCTTTACCTCTGGGGGCATGAGCCACATCAGAAAAAGGGGGGAGGGGGAAGACTGTCGATATCACCCTTTTCGAAAAATAGGAAAAAGAAAGAGATGCGGAAAAGGGCAAGTGTCCCGTCGCAACGCGGGAAAGGGAGGGAAGTGCCTAGAAAAATAGGTGTCACTCCAATGAAACTCGAATATGTCCTAACAGGGGGGGGAAACCAGTTCCAACTACTATATCAGAAAGGGTGGCCCCAACTCGAGAAAGAATGCTTCTGTCATAAGAAACATGACCAAAACCGGGGGGGGGGAGAGAGGAAGGGCCTAATTGAGAAAAAAAAGAAAAAGACGGGCCTGCGCTTTTTCGGAAGCGGGCTATAAAGAGGAGCGCAATGAAGATGCCCGGCTTTTGGACGCTGGGGCAAAATCGGAAAGCGCGGACAAACCGTGCATCAACCCGAAGACAGAAGGGAGAACAAACAGGATAAAGGAAGTCGCCATGACTGTGAAAAAAGGGGGGCGAAAAAGTAAGAGGAGCGCGGAAAGAGACAGTATGAAGTTTCGAACTCTCTTTCCCGAAAAGGGGGAAAGAGATCGAAGAACCGAGTTGGAGAACAGGGGTAAAAAAAAACCAGTAATCGCGAGACTCGCTTTCCAACCCTACCTCGGCTCAGGGGGAGGATCTGCAGGGAGGGAACGTGACAGGTGACCATTTCCCGCCTGGGAAGAAGGAAAAGCGTAAAAGGGTTTTTTTGATCCAGGGACCGAAGTCGAAGAAGAAAAGGGGGCACAAAAAAAATCTCGAAAAAAAGGATGAGGAAAAGAGAGAGGAAGGCCGCAGAGTCTCAGGAGAACTGGGACGATTTCCAAAAAATCAAAGGAGGAAAAAAACTTTAAAAAAGCTTTGTAACTGGTCACCTAAAAGGGAGGACCGGGGGGCCGCGAGAGGAGAAAGAAGATGTAGGTTTGGATTTAAAAGAGACGAGCGAGTGGTGCTGAGGAAGAAGGCTCACCTCGTTCGGGGAGATTACTGAAAGAGTTCATCTAGGGGCGAAAAGGAAAGAGGGGCTAGTTCCTCGATCTCAAGAGGCAAATGGGACTTTTAAACAGGCAGGGGAAAACTTCTTTGGCCGTAATTTGGGGGCGGCGAGTCTCGGGTTTGAAAAGAGGAGTTTTGATGTGAAAAAAAGGGAAAAAGCCGGCAGCACGAATATAAGATCGGTCGGCAAGGAGGAGAAAAAAAGCTCGCCGTTCTTTTGTTAGGGGGGACGTTAGGCCAGAGCGATTGAAGTTCGGGGGGGGGGCAGAGTCTGATGAAAGAAAAGGGGGGAAGAGGATCCGCGTTGGGACGAAAAAAGAGGGGGAAAACGGTCGAACGAGGTCACAAAACTGTGAAGAAAAAAGAGGGGTTTCTTTCCTGTCGGAAGATTTTCGTGCATAAAAGAAAAAAAGAAAAAAAAAGGGAATTCGCGCGTTTGGTGGGAAGGGGAAAGTAGAAAGTGCGCGAAATGTAGGGGGAGAAGGGGCGTGAACGCCAAGTTTTCAAGGGAGAAGGTTGATTTTCTTCCAAAGAATTCAGGAGGGGGGAAGGCCCTCGTTTCCAAAAGGGAGTGGGGTGACCGGCAAGCTGAAAAGAAGATGCCTATAACCATTTGCCAATAGAAAAACAACGCTTGGCGGCGCACGGGTGGTCTCGTATTTCGCGAAAAGAGAAGAGTGGCCCCCAGGAAAGGCATCTCGGGGGAGAGAAAACTTACGTTTGAGGAGAATCGAGCATCCGAAATGTCACTGGGTTTCTACCCATTGCAGTGGGAAAAAGAGATACAGGCGTGGCCTCATGAACGCGAAAAGGTAAAATAGCCGGAATTTCATTTGAACTTTGGGGAAAGGAGGACGATTCGCACCTAATTGAGACAGATTCTTAAAATGGAAGGGAGGAGGGGTAACAGTGCCGATGGCACAGGAAAGGAAGCGGGTAGTATAAAAGAAATCGCCTTTGTAGGGGGTTTAACATCTTCCGGGGGCGAACGGGTTGCCAGGCACAATCTGCTAGAGCGAGGGAGAAAAAAAGCCATCCTTATCTCCCATTAGAGGGAGGAGAAAAGGGAGGTTGAAGAGTCTGCCGCTATGGCCAAGGCCTGCAACTCGAAAGAATAAAAAAAGCCACAAATCCATTTTCGTCTCAAGTAGAATTCTGTCCGGGAAAGAAAAAGAGCACTCGGCATTATTTCACCGAAAAAAAAAGAAGAAAAAAAGACATGAGGTCAAACGGATGCGGGAAAGAAACTGCACGGCAATGTAACAAAAGAGGAAGGAGCGGCAAGTCCAAGATCAGGAAACGTATTAGGGAGGAGGAGGGCCTACTCTCCCCAAAAAAAAAGAAGATCTCGGACTTGTTGCAAGGGGAAGTTCCTTGAGACTTTCCAAATAAAAAAACAGATCTTAACTTCCATCCAGGGGGGTATACTCACGCCTTGGACCAGTTAGAAGGGGAGGTCCTGCTCAGCAAGTCGAGGCCGTGAAAAAAAAAGACGACAATGAGATCCGGATGTGGTGGAGGAGCGGAGGAGAGGAAAAGAGAGAGATTCAAGAAGGGAGAATCATGGCTAATTTCTTTTGGGAGCCCCTAAGGACGGCCTCGTCTGCTTGGGCATAAAAAAAGAAAAAAGGAAGCGTGAAGCTATACACTGAGAGGGGATGTAAGCTTACCGATCCTTGGTCCGAGGGGGGAAAGTCATCAGAACTGGGAATCACGAAAAGAAGAAAAACCGACGATCCGCCAAGCGGAAGGAGGATGCGTTTTGTGTGGAAGAAGTTTGCGGGAAATTTATTGTTGAACAAAGGGGGACCGCCTCGATGACTTTGTGGTACGGAAAAACCAAACGTCGGGCCGGCTCGCAGGGTTACCGGCGGCCAACTATTTCAGAAGATCGCCGAGTTGCTCTCTGTGAGGGAGGATACGGGCCTCTGGAAGACGAAATGGATCGGGGGGGGAGGTCGAGTTGCCGGCGGAAATAGCTGAAGGACAGGACTCTTACACCAGAGGGGGGAGAGAATGCGGAGAGGGGAGAAGAAGAAATCGTATCGCAGAGCGGGAAGGAATCAACCCGAGGCCGAAAGAAAAAAAAGGGGATAACCTTTTATTGAAGGATATAACCTAACTCATGAAAGGGGGCGAACCTCGTCAAAACTGTTAAACGGGAAGGGGGAAAAAAGAAAAAACTTCCCTTGATTCCGACAAAATCGTGCGAATCGAAGAATTCCTTCGAACCAAAGTGGGGGAGCCTAAAAGCATCAGACTGACTCTGTAGGGTAAAAACTTGACAGTTCGGAAAGAAGGATCACTTCAGCTCCAAGAAAGAGTGTGTGCTCTCAGAAAGAAGGGGGGCCTTTTTCCTGTGGGGGGCGAATAAAGACAAGTCTCGGAAAAGAGTTGAAGCGGGGGGTGGGTAAAAGGCTATTGGCAATGGGAAGGAGGGAAAAGGGATCACGCGGATCAGCTTGCAGAAAAAAAAAGGGGAAGGCTGGGGAAACGGGGCGCCGGCCCTGGAAAGGGAAAAAGGGAAATCATCATGACCACAGAGAAGGTTAAACTACTGTCGATATGTAAACCGGGGAGGGAATGCGAAAAGTTGCATGTACGTCGCCACAAAATGAAAATGGCTTTATCTGCCGTCATTGCGAGAAGGGGTCAAGAAAAAATAAAGAGACCATAAGGAAAAAGGAGGGTGGACCTCTTTCAAAGAAAGAGAGGCCGGCGGTCCATTGTGAAAAGAAATAACTACGTTCGTAGGAGGGGGAAAAATACTCGTCCAACTTCATCGGGGGCTAGGGGACCGAAGGCGACCAAAAAGACAGGTTCTGATACGCTCTCGAGGGGGGAAACGATTCGCAGAAGGAAAGAGAGGGGTTTGGAAGCGGGTAAGCAAAAAGAGAAAAAAAAATCAAAACCAGAAAACTAAGATCAAAAGGAAAAGGGGTAAATTCTGAGTCCGAAGGGAAAAGACGCATGGTGGGAATGAGCTCGAGCGAAAAACGAGGAAGTGGTAAAGCACCCCTATGACCTCGGACCAGGAAAAGTGGCGATCTAATAACGATGTGATATCAGGTGATTTTCAAAAGTAGGAAGAGGGGAATACTCTCACGATAGCGGGTAATCAAAAAAGAGTAAAAGGACTCTTAAGGAGGGCTGGGATCAGTTTATTACCGGTGAAGGTACAAGGAAGGAGGGGGGAGCTCCGCTTTAAAGCGAAGGACCTTGGTTTTTGTGTGGGAAGGAGGAAAGAAGGACTCGCCAGAAAACAAAGACCCCAATCTCTCGAAAAGAGGAAAGATAGAGCTTGGGTACTGGCGCTCATTTCCGAGAAAAAACGGGCGCGAGTCCCAAAAAATCAAAAAAAGAAAGAGCTTCATCGGGATCGTCCAAAAAGACTGGTCACCCGAAGGGAAGGAATAACTAGATCAGCAAGAGGAGTAACGAGAGCCGATGTAAGGTGGGGAAAGAACAAAAGCTCTATCTTGGTGGAGAAATACTGATCACCTCGTGGAGATCGGCGATTACTTTTGGGAGCGAGGCTGGAGAAAAGGAGGAGGAGTCGCTCGAGCTCAATGAGGAAACAAAGGCGTAGGGACAGCCTTGGCGACTAAAAGAGATTTGATCTTAGCTCGCGGAAGGTTGAGGCCGGTGAGACGTTACCAGAGGTACCAAAGCGAACGAAGGCGCGTCCTGCGAATCAAAAAAGGAGAGCGGTCGAAAAAGCGCGGCCGTTCAGGGGGGGGGAAGCTTCGCAAGCGATTTTGAGGGTTGGGGGGGGGGGGGGGTCATGGGCTTGGGGAAGAGTATGTCAAGGGGAAAAAGAAGGAGGGACACCAACCATGGACCGCCGCCTAGGAACCCTGTTCGGAAGTCCGCTTTTCATCGGAGGGGGGTCCTGCGGAAGGAGTAAATGTCGTGCACGACGGCAGATTGAAACAAAGGGGAAAGGCCAAGGGATTGCGACGGACACTTGCCAGTGGAAGAAAAAGGTAAGGGGGAATTTACTATCGAAAGGAGGAGTTCGTTGCTCATGATGGATTTAGGGGAGGGGAACAGATTCCGCAGAAACAAGCGGTAAATACAATTAGTTCAGGGGGGGGGGGGGGGGGGCAAGCTGATCCGCTTTATCAGGTGAAAAAAAGTGGGCGGACCAAAGGGGTCGGCTCTCAAAAGCGTGGAAAAAGGAGTCTAATATCGGCATCAGTAAAAGACTATCGAAGTCCTTTCTGAGATAGCTCTGTGCGCAGGAAGGAGAATAGAGCGGTCACTTTTTTCTAAAAGGGATGCGTCACGCTAGCGCTGGCCATCAGGAAGTCGGAGCGCACAAAGAATTCCGATGGGGGAACGGGGGGGAAAAAACGATGCGGATTCGCACCGAAAAGAACGGTAAAGTTCGTCAATTTACAGAAGGGGACCGCCATAGGTCCTGCGTTCCGGCAGACATCGGGATAAATGGGGGGTTTTTTTTATACAGCGAAAAAGGGGTGCGCCATTGCTGTAAGCCGAGCTTGGGGAAGAAAAAGAATCGATGTTATATAAAAAAACATTCGCCGACCATGCTCCGGATTTTGTAAGGAAGGGGGAAAACAGGACGGCCGCTAGTGAACCAACTACAAGACACAATCCTTTTTCGGACTTCAAGGGGGGGAAAGAAAAGAAATTCGTCCGGACCTAACCAGAAAGGCGATTATTCACCGAAAATAGAAGGTACACACCGCGAGGAGGGAAAGTGGGGGTCCTTCCACGGCAATGGAAAACGTGGTGCAACAGGGTAAGATCATTAAACAGGGGGAAGAAAGGCTACCACATCAAAAGCACATAAAAGGGGCGGATACGTCCGGGCCCTTGTGAGAAGCCAGTTCCTGAGACTGGTAAAAGAAAGAAACAAGGATCGGTAAGCTTCATCCCTTGGAGTTACTGAAATTTTCCATTTATGGAGAGAGGCCTTCTCCCCCATACGGGGATCCAAAGGAAAAAAACGATACGGTGTTTTTTTGAAGAAAAAAAATAAACAACAACAAAGAAAAGGGAAAAGGAAGAGAAGGCAGGCAACAAAATCAGGATCGGAAGAAAAGAAAAAAACGACTGGGGGAAGGGACTCGAATCTTTCTTTGAGCAGAAAAAGGCGTGAGCTTAATTACACGAGATGGAAAGTAATTCCAAAGGGGAAAAAAGGACATACCGGTGATTTGGAAAAAAGGAGAAGAAGAACTGGGATCAGAATATCCCACGTGCAAAAAAAAAAATATAGGGATTCTTTTGAGGGGGGGAAAAAAAGATAACGTTTCCTGAGAGAAAGGGGGAAAATGGGACTAGCCTTCGATGAAGGGGGGGGGGGAAATTGCCGTCAAGGGGAAAAAACAGTCCGGGCAGTGACTCCAGGGAAAAAAAAAAGATTTCGTTGAAATAATCGCCGAAAAAAGATGGGGGGGTCCCGGACCGAGGAGGGGGAATCTTGACTTCAGAAATGGAGGGGGAGGTTTACTGATTTCGAGTTGAGGAGACGGGCACGAACACTGGAATTTCGTATAAGAGAAAGGCTCTTCCTATATACATCGATCTAGGGAAAAAAGCGTCGGCTTACCGTGCCTGGGGAAGCTGTCTAAAAGGTAGGGAGATACAAGGCGATTGTCGAAGACTTGGGGGCCCTCGGCACTGTTGAAAGGGAATCGTTTAACGTCCCTTGATGAAAGGGGACCGGTGACGAATCTAATCCGGGGGAACCTGCTTACCAACATATTGGGGGGGGAGAGAACGAGCTTACCCTGATTGCCAAAGGAGGGTCGCATAACTGCCCTGGGGAGGGGAGGGGGGCTGCTCGATCACTCTTCAGCTCAGAGAGGAATTGCTCCAGAAAAAAGACAGATATGCCTTTCCTGGGAAAGGAGAAAAGAAAAACAAATGTCTCGGAAAAGCTGGTAGAAGGGGGTGGTATGTCCTCTATTGGCAAATGGGGGGAGGAAAAGGGATCACTCGACATCTGCGGGAAGAGTGGATTAAAGCTGGAACCGAGGCCAAGGGGGGAAGCTTTATTGGAATAAAATCCCCTCTGAAATTGGGGGTCAGACTGTCGATGGAAAAAGCGCGCATATCTGCAAAAGGGGGAAGGAGTGTCACGTCGAGACGCGGATTCAAAAAAAAAAAAAAAATAGATGCCGTTCATTGCTCGAAGAACTCCCGCAGGAAGAAGAAAACGCGAATATTTCGAACAGTTGGTGACAACGAGGGAGAAATGGGTCGGGGGGCGCCCAACGCGGATGACACAGGGGGAAGGAGTCATAAGACTCGGCGGGCCCGGACCAAACCCCGGGAAAACGCCAAAACCAAAAAAAGAAAAAACCGCCTCTTTTGTCTGGATCAGAGAGTCGATCTCAAGTCTCATTCGTCGGGAAAAAAATTAAAGCAAACATCGGAAGCGAGGGGGGAAGAAACCCGAAGACGTCTATCGAAAAGAGTAAATCTGAGGTCGCAAGGACGCACTTGTGGAGAAAAAACTAGCTAGAGTGGGCAGCCCCCTAAGAGGGAATTCCCAAAAGTAAATCGAGGAACGAGGGGATCAGTATCAGGGGGGAGCAGCACCAGAAGAGGGGGAGGAGAGTTAATCTCTCGCTTTGGGGAAAGAAAATCGCGGCCTCTCAGTCGCCGCTGGAAAAAAAAAAAGGGGAAAGGGATCCCGCTTAACGGTATGTCCCCGCTGTGGCAGGGGAGAGGGGTTAACCAAGGGGTGGGTTGGAACGTATCCTAAGTAGGGAAGGAAACATGAGCGCCAAGGGACAATCTCGACTAAAGGGGGGATATGAAAAGATAGATATTGGGGGGGCGCCTCATGCCGGGAAAACCTCAGGCGGGAAGGGAGGGGGATGGGTGACAAAAAAAATCAAGTACCGGAAAAAGCGGCTGAAGCTGTAACTGGACCAAGAAAAAAGAAGGATCCTGTATAAACTAATCCAGCGGAAAGCCTTTCATAGTCCGATGTAGTCCAAAAAGGGAAACGAGACGCTATACTTGGGGGGAGGGAGAAAACATAATACACCTCGTTCTGAGGAGAAAATCGAGTTCAGCTATGGGCGAAAGGAAGAAACCTAGTGCGCGCGGGGGATCCCACAAGGGCGTCAGGGGAAGATTGGGCGACTCAGAATTAAAGGATTGGTTGTAAGCGCCGATCTTCGGTTTGATAAAAAAAGAAGTTTGCTTTTTACAGCTTCAGGAAGGCACACGATGCAGAAGCGCTTATATCAAGGAGAGCGTATCCAGAAAAGCGCGTACCAGGGGGGAAGGGGGCGCTTGAACAGAGCGATTTTAAGTCGGTTTTGGGGTCAGGGGCTGGCCGAGTCTTATCCAGCAAAAAGGGGGAAAAAGGGGGCCGCGTGGCGCCACCATGACCGCCAGGAAGAAAGAGGAGGGGGGAAAGGGTCACAACTGTTCGAAATATTAGGGAAGGAGAGGGGTTCGCTTTCCGAGCTTGCATCGATCAGGGAAAGGGAATAAAGCCATTGAATTCCGGAGGAGCAGGTGCGGAAGGGTCTGGGTCTAACGGTTTTTCCTAGAGGAACGCAGGGTTTGCTCTGTTGGCAGAAGGAAAAAAAGTCAAATAAAAGAAAAAAAAAAAGGGGAAAAAGCACCGCAGGCAAGGAGCCCTCGTTTGGAAAAGGTGAACAGCAGATCCCGCGTGCCGTTGGAGAAGTGACGTATTCCAACAACTCTGTCGGCGCCAGAGCTGGCGAGAAAGTTGTCTCGTATGGAGAGCAAGGAACGTCATCGACGGAGGGAACGGGGGGGAGCAAACACTACGATTGTTTAGAGGGAGGAGGTTACAGCCAACTGTCACTTTTGAAACAGGAGGAAAAGGGGCGTCACGCATTCGCTGGACAAGCAAGAAAGAGGTCAGCGCACCAATGAGATTTGAACTTTGTTCCAAGAGCAGCACCGAAGTGACGAAAAAGGACAGATTTAAAAAGGATCGTAACAGTGCAAGGAAAAATGCGTTCGGTTAAAGGAAAAGGAAATTGTATTGTATAAATCAGGACGCCGCGGACTAGGGGGGGGGGGGGGTTGCCAGGCACTGGTAAAACTACGTGGATAGAGGTTATATAGAAACAAAAAGAATCTTTTCTACGAACTTCATGTGAGGGGGGGGGGACCCGTAATCTGCAGGAGAATTTCCGAAAGACACAATCCATTTCAGGAAAAAAAAAATGCAGTATCACTGGAAACGCATGCGGTCGCGAAGAACGAGCGGGTCATGGGGGGGGGGGGGGCAGGGGGGGGGGGGGGGGGGGGGGGGGGGGGGGGGGGGTGGGGGGGGGGGGGGGGGGGGGTGGGGGGGAGGGGGGGGGTGGTGGGGGAGCGGTCTGGTGGGGGGGGGGTGGGGGGGGGGGGGGGGGTGGAGGGGGGGGGGGGGGGGGGGGGGGGGGGGGCCGGGGGGGTGTGGGGGGGGTGCTAGGGATGTGTCCGGCGCGGGGGGGCCGGTGCTTCCCCTACCTCAAAATTCCTGCCGGTTCTTTGTGCAAATGAACACCTTTACCCCCCCTCCGACGAAAAACCCGTGCCTACTGGCCCGAGGAAAGTGTTGGGTGGGATAGACTGCAAGAAAAGAAAACCAAAATAGTCTTTCAATGCATTGGGGGGGGGGCCGATCGGCTCAGGGCACAGGGATGTGAGGGGGGGAGGTTAAATAAGGACGGAGTGTAGGTGGCAAATGAGCACCGGGAGGGAGGAGTGCTGGTAAACGTGGTAAGCCCGAGAGGATTAAGGGAGTTGGTGACGGTGTAGTGGGTGGCTAAAGCGGGGTTACCGGGCGAGGCAGGGGGTTAGGGAGTACGGGTGCGACCCACGCTAGGGTGCAGGTGAGGGGGTGAGGGGGGAAATGGTGGGTTTGGGGGAAGGTAGGGTAGGGTTAACACTCTCATATAAGTTCTCACGGTCTCGGGGGGTCTCCGCCCAAAATGGGGGGGACGGCACGTGGAAAAAAAGGGGGTGCTTAAGACTTTTCACCAAAATAAGAGGTTCCCAAATGATTCGTGTAAGGAGGTACAACCCCAGCCCTTGGGGATCTTCAAAAGTGGTAAAAAAAAGGAAATTTCACCTTTTTCCCAGGAACATTGGAAGATCTCTTCTCACGCAAAGAAAGGATTGGTTTCTCCCCCATTACGGGGAGCCCAAAAAAAAAAAAAGTACAATTGAAAATGATCTGCTCTCAAGCCAAGGCAAAAAATCAAGAAGGAAAGGGTAGGAAAAAAAAACGGTCAAGGAGAATCATATTGGGCCCTATAGGGGAAAAAAAGCGTAATGGGGGAGCAAAAAAAAGAGATCTGCTGTGAGCAAAGAAACTCTGGAAAAAGGGCGTGGAACTAGAACAACTAAAGGGGGTTAGGGGGGTTTCCCAGGATGGAAAAAAAAGGTGGGCAATAAATAACGGTGGATAAGTCAAAAAATCAGATATCAAGCAAAAGGGAAAAAAAAAAGGGGGCACCGGCAAAAAACAGATATATGTATGCTTTTGGGGAAAAGATACCGGGGTAAAAAAACATGCGACTTAGGTAACAACTTAAAAAAGGGGGGGGGGAAAACACGTTAACTAAAAAAAAGTTGCTCAGCAATCCGATTGACTGGTTGGTGAAAACCCAATAACGTCTCTGCCGGCCAGACCTGTCGTGGAAAAAGCGTTGCTAGGAAAAGGGGGTTCGTGAAATACTCGCGAGGGAGGGAAAAGGTTGGTTCTTGTAAAACAGCAAAGAATGGTATTTCAGTGTTTGGGGACCATCTGGAGGGAGTGGTTGTTTTGTTTTTTTCGGGGATTTCGAGTTTGGCCTGGAAAAAAAACCACAGAATACGGGCTTCACAAAGGAGGGGGTAAGTTTTTCGGAAAAGAAGCAAAGGGGGGGGGGAGAAAAAAAAAAAAGCGGCTTTCACTGAAAGATAAAAGCGAATAACTCGCAGGGACAGGAGGTAAAAAAGATTCCGTCTGGAAAAGGGGGGGCGTCTGGTCAAAAAAGGGGCGCGCGCGGCTTGTAAATCTGAGAAAAATACAGGAAGAAATTGTCCCCCTGAAAGGGGGACCTTATATTGGGGGGGTCGCAAAAATCGGGCGAACTGGGGGGGAATAGTTGGGGACGGAAAAAAAAAAGAGGGGAGGGGGGGGGACGCCCCTCCCTGGAGGAAGCCACGAGAATTCGATCGAGGGGGAGTTTTCACATCGAATTCACCCCCAAAAAACCATAATTTGGGAACACCTTGGAAGAAACCGCGTTGAAACACGAAGGAGAAAGGGAAAAAGTTCGCATAAAGAAAAAAGGGAAACCGGGGTAAGAAAAAAATGTGTCGGGAAAGGGTTTGCCCTTCTGAGAAGGGGGAAAGAAACAAAAAACGCAAATAATCTACAGGAGGTTTTTTTTGCCCTAAGGAAAAGAGACAGGCAAAACGGGAACCACGAGTAAAAAAAAGGGGGCAGTTTCCTGGGGGGGGGGAGGAAACCTCGAAAAATACGGTTAGACATTGGAAAAAAGGAACTTTTTTGAAAGGCACATAAAGGGAACCAAGAAAAAGGGCTCTAATTTATGGTGGGGGGGGGGGGAAAAAAAAGGGCGGCAACCTGGATGAAAGGAGCAGTTCACGAAACTCATGTTAAAATGGAAAAAAAAGGGCGGCGGGGCAACTGGACAGGAATATTTACGCTCAGGAAAGATAATCCATCATGAGGCAAGAAGAGTAAACCTTGGGGGACACGAAATTCATTATGAAACGTTAGACCCAGAAAAAAAAAAAAAAGAAGAGTCGAAAAAAGAAAAAAAAAAAAAGGAAACTGCCAAGGGGGGGGGGAAAGCTGTGTCGCAAGCAAAACCTTTTTCAATCTGGGAAGGGAGGGGGCACCGCGAAAAAGTAGGGGTCAGCCTTCGGCCAGGAAAAAAAGAAAAAAAAACTTCGAATATTTCGAACAGGGGGGACGGCTCGTGTGGAAAAGAAAGTATCCGAGGCCAGAAGGGGGGAAAGGGGGGGTGGGCGCCTGGCAGAAGGAAAGCTAGGGTTTTTCCACGTTGGGAAAAAAAGTACTGCTGTCATAGCGGTGGAAAAAAACACCAGCCCCAATGAAAAAAACAAATCGGCTATGGAAAGAAACGAGCCCTAAAAAGAGCCGCGTGGTTTTTCTGGATACGAGAAAAGAGAGTTTCCCTTGGAAAAAACACCGTAGTTCGGGCTAAGGAAAACGTTGCAGTCAAAGAGGCCTTTGTGTTAAAGGGGAAAAAAGACCGAAAACGCGTACCGGCCAGAAAATAAAACCTCGAGGGCTGGAGGGAAAAGAGGGTTCCCGGGGAAAAAGGTCGTGGGGGGGGGGGGTCCGCCAAGGGCATGGTTGGCGAAAAAAGGAGAGGTCGCGTTACTCGAAAAAAGTGGTCCGGCCCCTAAAAAAAAAAAAAAAAAGAAAAAAAGAAAGGGAAAACCCGAATAAAGTAAATCGTCGAAGAGAAAAGTAAGAAGGTTGGAAGAAGGTGGTGTTGATTTTTGTGTGTGAAAAAAGCCAGGCGCAACAAGGGGCCGCCAGCCCTCGGGGGGGATACTCTTCGCTTATTTGGAAGAAATCCAAAACTCTTGGAAGGAAAAGAAAAGAACTGGATTTCAGGGGGGTTAGTTTACCGTGCCCCCGGAGGAATGGAGGTGAAACTCGCAAACACGAGTGCCTGTGGGGGGGGGGCAACTGTAAAGCGCCGATAAAAAAGGGTTTTACCGGGTGGAATCACGGGACACGGAAAAAGTCGCCAAAGAAAAAAAAAAAAAATGGAGGGCAAACCTGTGCAATCTCTGGGAAAACACGGGAAGGGGGGGGGGGGTGGGGGGGGGAGGGGAGGAAAAGAGAAAAAAAAAAAAGGAAATATCTCACCACGCTTCAAAAAAAAAAAAAAAAAACGATCTAAGAGGACAGTACGATTTTCCCAAAAAAAAAGATGCCTTCGGGGCAAAAAAAGTTGCCAGGCGGAGCTTCCGAAAAAAAATGGGGGTGACCATCTCTAGCCAAAAAGGGGAAGCCGGTGATCCAAAGGTAAACCAAATACATGGGGAGGGATCCTTCAAAATTGTAGGCAAGGTAGGTTTATTGCGAGGAGGTAAGGGGTTAAAGAGCGCGATAGCGGGGGTAAGGAAAAAAGGTGGACATACAAAGAGGGATTCACTGCGTGGAGGGCCAGATTCCGGGGGGCATTTTTGGGAGGGAGCGGAGGGGGAGGGTGCAAAGAACCAATCTTTCCAGAAAGGGGTTTTCGCCGGGCGAGCCTTCAGATTAAGGAATAGCTGCCGACAATTTAAAGGGGGCACCCTGGGGCCGCGAAAAGGGCGCTATTGTACTTTGGCCGGGAAATTTAAAGTCATTCGATGGGGGGGTTTGATGCCAGGATTTTGGTGAGGGGGACAACAGCTTTCCCAAAAAAAAGAAAAAAGAGGTCGAGCAGTGAACTCACTTTAGAAGAAAAAACTTCGAGAGGGCGCGTAAGAAAAAAAAGCGAAATTGGTTGCGGGGGGGGGGGACGCTTGACGGCCTAGAAAAAAAAGTCGTTGGTCATGGGCGCTGGCAAAAAGCCTTATTGAAACATGCAATCAGGGGGTATTTTTCAAGGGGGAGTTGGTGGGCGAAAGAGGGGGACGCGCTCCGCAGAGAGGAGGACAGGGTTTCACCAACTGTGTAAACAAAGGGGCGTTTTTTCATGCGAATGGGGGCTATGACCTGGCAGGGGGTTTCGTGGACAAAAAGAGAGGAAGACGCAGATTAAAAAAGGGGGCAACGAGTGTGTTGGCAAGGAAAAAAAAAAGGCCTAGTTCTTTCCCTCAGTATTATGCTCAAAAATGTGGACACACTGGGGGAGGAGTACGTGTAAGCGAAGCAAAGGGGGGGAGAGCTCGCGTTTTTTTGCTCAACAACACCAAAAAAGAATGGTAAAAAAAGGCCTCCCCCTCGTTTTTTTTCCAAAAGGGGGTGAAATACAGGGGAAAATTGGGGGGAATCATCGCGCGGTGGGGAAAAGTTTTGGAAAAAAAAAACACACAAACCGATTCACCCATTGGTGGGGGGGGGGGGTAACCCTGTAGCCAAAAACTCAAAGTCTCAAATGGACTTTTTCAAGAAATTTGTGTCAAAAAAGAGGGGGGGCTAGAGACGTCATTCAGGGGGGGAAGTAAAATTCATCTCTGAAGGGTCCATGAGATGTCAAAACCTTCGCTGAAGAGGGGGGGGGGGGGGGGGGGGGGGGGGGGGGGGGGGGGAAGGGGTTTTCATTCAAGAGAAGGGTTCGTTTTTTCTTACTCGGGGGCTTCTACCACAAGAAGGAACAGAAATATTACGCTTGGTCCCATGCAAAGGCGAAAAGATTAGGTGTTCGGCACTACCATATGGGTAAGAAAGAAAAAACGGAAAAACAGAAAAAAAATGTGGATTTTGTTCGATTAGTCACTCGGGAAACGTAATTTCAGGGACCAGTCCTTTAAGGGATCGTTACATGGAAAAAAAAACGAGGGCCTTGCCGTCGGACCCGGTGTCCTCTCTTGGTGCAGGAATCATAAATCGAAAGGGGGGGGTATTTTATCAATAAAAAAAGGGACAAACCGCCAAAAATCTTGGTTGTAAAAACAAGCACTGTTTGAAAAAGGGGTTTTACATCGGGGGAGGGGAAAAAGATCACGTTATGTTATAAGAGATCGGGAAAGTGCTCAAGGACAATTCTTTCAAAAGAAAAAATGGTAAGGAGTCATGACCAGGTTATCTGGCCCGCAAAGCCGGTCAAATCGAAATCCTAAGAAAAGGAAGACCATTTTCGCACTCGAGGGCCGTAAGCACTGGGAAAGCGGTTCCACGGAGCTCTTAAACCATAAAAAGAGGCATACCTGCAGGCGGAAAGGAATGGGTCAGGGGCTGGGCCTTGTGGAAAGGCGCACGAAACCGGCGGGAGACAATAGTACGTTTTGGGGGGAAAAAAAATCCATCGGTAGGCAACAGGGAAAGAAAAAAACCCCGTGTGTAGTTACAACAAAAAGAAGGGGAGTAGAAGTCCGCTGCTGGGCACGATCAAAATCAAAGAGGCAACGGTGCTCGGGGGAAGACTGTGGTTGGCAAGTGGAAAAGAGACCTTTGAGGAAAAACTGAGAAGTTTTTCCATATACTCGGGGGAAAAAAAGCGTTAAAGCTTTCTCTCCAAGGAAGGACCTTTCCCTGTGAGCTTTTTCACTCCCTTCGACAGTTAGGGGGAACACCGGGGTCCCGGGAAAAAAGGCGATGAAAAACGGTTCTCCAGAAAAAAAAAACAAGAAGCCTCTTACAAATGATAAAAAAGACGGAGGGGTGGGTTTTGA
>Ga0179593_1357079_pt1 | contig 19924 bp, 34 predicted proteins | sample CZODoug2_1_08_16_FD_185931 | JGI IMG/M metagenome (GOLD analysis project Ga0179593, IMG submission 185931) | Vadose zone soil fungal communities from Angelo Coast Range Reserve, California, USA - CZODoug2_1_08_16fungal (PacBio error correction) | ecosystem: Environmental > Terrestrial > Soil >...
TGAATTGTGAGGGAGAAACCAAAGTGACTAAACTAGAGAACCATAAAAGGAGGTATTTTCGTAAATGGAGAAAAAAAACCAGAAGGATCCTGCACCTAATCTTGTGGGGTGTGGGAAGTACTGGAAAAAGATAAAGGGGGGGGACTTTCGCTGGTTGGTCAGAGAGAAAGTAAAAATTTTTTAAAGGGTCTTGGCATGTGAACCAAACTGCATGGGTGTTGCCATAGACAAGAATTACTGTGGACCTCAAAGGTTTTGAGTGTGAGAACACAGGAGGGGTTATCATTAGAGGTAGTGAGAAAAAAAAAAAAAAAAAAAAAAAGAAAAAAAAAAAAAAAAAGTAGGGGAAGGAATATATATATATCTAACCATGTATTGTAGGATATGAGTTTTGAAAGATGAATTGCCTTAACTTTGAATTATGATAAAAACTCTGGCATGTGAGGCCAAGAAAAAAAAAAAACAAGAGTACTATATTACCACGCTACGGGGGAGTGGCACAGTATCATAATCCGCACAGAAAAAGGGCATGGTGGTCCTCCGGGGAGGGAAAAATGGGGAAATCAAGGAGTCCGGGGGGAAAGAAATGTCCTCCACAGAGTCATCATTGAGGAGGTGGAGGCACCATTGAGTCCGACACTGTAGGAAAATGACGGCCTCAAAGATAAGAAAAAGGGAAATGGAAGGAATAAGTGGAGTCTCATTGACTCACCGAAGAAAAGGGGGGTTGATAGAGGAGTCCTGGAGACTCAACAAAAGTCAAGGCTGACTCCTATGGGGTACTTCGACTCTATGAAAGACTCTATGAGGGTCCTCAGAGAGGGGAAGAGATACTCCATTAAGAAAAAGGATCCCGAGAGGACTCTGTTAGGACTCCAGGGAAAAAACTCAAAGATATATAAGAAGAAACTGGGGACTTTGATAGAAAGGACTCCAATAGGGGGGAAAAGAAAGGGGAATTGGCTAAGCTTGTATTTGTGGGGCATAAAAAGGCCTAGGGGAAAAATTGGAAGGAGGTTTACTTTGAGTGGAAAAAGTTGGCATGGTTTGTATGGTATGGCTTATGGGCAAAAAAAGAGGACTGCGACTGAGGCTGCTTCATCTGTGGGGGGAGGGGGACGAAACTGTGTCTGGAAGAGAGGGGGACATGTAGAGAGAAGACATCCAGGGATCACTGTGTCAAAAGACTCAGGCTTATGGAAAAAGTTCCACCTACTTCCATTGACGATGGAAGGGGGTTTCGTGGGGTTTATGGCTACTTGATGAGGCTTCTTGTGAGTTGGAAATTGAGAGGAGAAGGGTCTAGTAGAGGATTATAGGGAAGGAATTCATTCATCTCCGCCTTGATGCCCACAGACTCAAAGAAAGAGGAATCAAAGCTGGGTGTCAAATCGGGTTCAAGTGGAGTGAGGTCTGCCAAGGCAGATCAAAGCCAATATGAATGGGAAAGCAAGAATCTCGGATTCGGGGGGGAATTGATATCAATTCGAAATCTCAAGGATTTTGGAATAAAAAGGGTTTATCGTGTCTTAGAAAGAGGGGGAACCATGAAAAAAAAAGGAGGGATTATGAAAAGGGTCATTTCTTGAAAGGGAGGAGGCTTGGAAGAGCTTGGGGCTTCAAGGGAAACACTATCCTTGACCTTAATAGTCTTTGGGTAGGGAGGCATCTAGTTTCAAAATGTAGAGGGGCAAAATTTGAGGTATTAAAAAAGCTTTGAGTTGTCTGTTCAGAAAGGGGGGATCAATAGAGAAGGTGTCCCATTTCTCTGATAGTATGGGAGGGGGGTGTGCGAAAGCCTTCGAGCTGGATAAAAAAAAAACGAAATGGGAAAAGGGGAAATCTCCCCTAATTTCTCAGGACAAATGGTGGAGAGAACGATTTTGGGAACTTAAGAACTACCTGAGGGAGGTTTTGGTAGAGATTGATCATCTCAAAAAGGAGGGAAAGATCGAGACATATAATTCAACACCATCTATAGGGAGAAGGTATGGAAAAATGGGAAACTAAGAAGTTCTTACAATGAAAGAAAATCCAGCAACCTGAGAAAAGGAGGGGTTTTCAGGGGGGGGGTCAAGGGACGAAAGGCTTTGCATTCAACAATGTCCATAGAGAAATGAAATGTTAAACATTGAGACAGTATGTAAAAATAACAGACCCAATAATACATACATGGTCAAAGACTCTCTATGTGGAAACTTTAGATTGCCGACAGAAAAAGTAATCCGTAGATCAGGAGGAGTTTTTCAAAAAAAGAGAAAAAGTAGAGTGTATCCATCTTGAAACTACAGGAAGGGGAAAAAAGAGTAATACGGGTTGGCTGAAGGGGGCCAAGAAAAAAAAGACCAGGTCTGCAAAATATTCAGGGAAGGGTAAACATTGAGATTTCGCAATTGAGAAAAAGGGGTCACGAAATCCGGTCTAGAGGTCTCTGGAAGGAAATTGGGAGATTGAAAGACGGGACAGAAGCAAGGAGGAAAATTAAAGGGGAAAAAAGGCTTTGGATTAGTCAGATTTGAAAAAGGGGGAGTCAGTGGTAGATGAATCAGACTGTATCAATAGGGGAAACGTAGGAACTCAGAGCATGTAATACAGGCAAAAAGTCAAATCAAGACCCGGGAAGTCCATTCACAAAGCAGGATAATCCAAGAAAGAAGTGACAAGGGGAAGATCGGAATTGAGTTTAAGGACATCCGAAAAAGGAAGGGGGGCACAGGATGATCAACCAATGTATAGATTAATAGCCAGGAACTAGTAGGGTCAGCAAAGGTGGTTTAGGCCCAGGGGTGCGAAACAGAAACATATGGAGGGAAAAATATGATGCATCACACCGTAGAGAAGAAAATACCCATAAAGAAACAGATTCAGCCACCCCACAACCACAAAGGACAAAGGGACCAATATTAATTTTATGAAGGAAAACTCAACAGTCCCATCCATGCCATCCTCGGTATTTTCAGTAAAAAACCCACGGGTAGAAGAGGGGAGGGTAAAGAACCCCTTGGAAGTCCTCTTCGGGAGGCACAGGGAGAAGACAGTCCTCAAAAGAGGGGGGGAAAGGTCCCTCGGAGTCCCCAGGGGAGAACTCATCCAATAGTCTATGAGGAAAGGCCTCATAGAGCTAGAGGGATTATGAGTCCCCATGAGTCCCCATGGGTCCGGGGTAAAAGGAACTCGATTAAAACAGTCTTTGAGGACTACCATGAGGACTCAACCTTATACGAAAAAAGGACTCTTTTTGAGGACTCTGTAAGAAGGGGGGAACAGGTGACTCGGGGAGGACTGGGGAGAACGATTCTCCATTAAGGGACTCTTTGGGGGGACTCAGAAAAAAAATACTACGGAGACTCCACAGAGGACTCATGGGGACCATGGAGGGATAAGATGGAAGAGGATGTGTAAGGGGAAAGGGGGTTTGAATAGGTATGTTGCTTCTTTTGAGGGGGGATTGACTGGAAACTTAAGAAGAAGAGTTGGGGGGGAGTCAAGTATTTGGGCAGGAAAGGGAAATCTCGAGAAAGATATAAGAATACAGGTGTATCATGGAGTCAATCCCCGTCAAGAAAAAGGAAACAGATATACAGCCTTGTGTAGCTCACACTAAGAAGGGTAAAGGGGGAAAACAGGGGTCGAGTATGTGGTTTTTGGGAACCTAGCCAGGCAGTTGGGGGGGCAGTCGATGTGAAACAAATTGTAAGAGAAAATATAAGGAACAAAAAAAAGGAATGTGCACATTTTATTGGTGAAGTGCAACAGCAGGAAGGAAGCATGTGACAACACAAAATATGGGGGAGGAGAAAAGGCATGGTTGCTGGGGAGGGAAACGGAAGAAAAAGCTAATCTTGGACACAGGGGGGAGGAAGTGTAGGAATCAACTAGGGAAGTGAGGCAAATGAACATCTAAACAACGTATGAGGCGAAAGGAAAAGATATGGTAATGTTTGGAAAAGAAATGGTGAAATTCCTTATCACTATACACATTGGAAAGAGGGTCCAGTAAATTGTGGCAATAAGCAAGGGGGAACCGAATGTTGGACATGAAAATTTGTTAGGGGAAAAAGGGAAAATAAAGGATTTAAACACTCAGGTTGGTCTGGAAGGAGAGGAGACGAAATTTTGTGGGGGGTCGTGAAACTAAAGGAAGGGGTGTGAGGGGGGGAAAACCAATATCAAAAAGGGGGGGGTTTCAACTTCAAATGGGTTTCTTGGAAAAGAGAAAAACAAATTTTGATCATTATTATTATTGACATTGAAGGAGGGGGAGGAAGTACTCCAAATTTTTAATGAGTTGGAATTTAGATCTTGCCTGAATTTAAAGACGAAAGGGGATAAAATCGGAGTCAGGGGGGAAAAAGAGAAGGGGGGAAAGAACAGAATTCCTAACTATTCCTCACTACAAGGTAAATTTAAAAAAAAAGAGTATCATAATCAATCACAGAAGAATTGAGTCCCCAGGAGGAGAGTCTTAAAAAATGGGTAGGAAGAAGGGAGTCTGTTTTAGTCAAGGGGGAAGGGAAAAAGATTCAGAATGGAGTCCTGGTTGAGTCCCATTCCAAAAAAGGGGGAAGAAGGGAGTCCTTGGAGTCCGAAAAAAAGGCCGAACAAGAAGGGAAGGGGAGACGGGGGAGGAAAGGCATGTAACATGACAGTAGGAAAAAGAAATGGATCCGGAAGCCTGGGACTCATTTGGAAGACTCTATGGAAAGATAGGACAGAATAAGGACTCTATTATGACTCGGAAGACCGGGGGAAGCCCGATCCACTATTACTTATGAACGCTTTGAGGGGGGGACGAAAAGGGGATTACTCCGAGGTGAGTGGGGAATAAAATGATTACTACATGGGAAAAAAGGGTACCTTTAAGGGAGTTTGCATGGGAGGAAAGGCGTAGAGTTTGAATAAACGGGGGGAGGGGAAAAAAAAAAAGTGGATATTTGCTTGGTGATGGGGGGCAATATGTTTGTGGGATTGGGGTCGGGGTCGTCGAGGCAGGGGAAAAAAAGGAGATGCTTAATGGTGAGGGTTAGAAAAAAGTGTTCCCTCACCTTGAAGGAGGAAAGAGTGTCATGGCGACGCTACAAAAGAATGGATCGAGGACATTCAAACTGACTTCCACACCGAAACATTTAAAGGGTTAAAGGAGTCGCTTGGGGTTGGAGAATTTAAAGTGATGATCTTGCGTGGGGGGAGGATGTGTCTTCTCATTCCTGCGGGCTGAAAGGTGAGGGTGCTTCTGTCGGTTCATCTCAAGTATCCCCAGATGTCTGATCATCAAATGTGTGCAATCAGGGGAAAGGGGCGGGATGAGGGCTTCCGGAGTTCAAAAGAGGGGAAAATTTGTCAGATAAATCTAGGAAAAGTGATTTCGGTGAGGAAGGCTCAGGATGTGGAATTCACTGACATAAGGGGTGGGAGAGGCCTTTGCGGGGGAAGAGAAAAGATGGACATGCAAGTCTTTATTAATGTTCAGAGGGGGATTCAGGAGCTAGAGTCCTTGATAATCTTGGGAATGGAGGAAGGCCAGGGATTGGATAATCGGGGTGTCTATTTCTTCATCCATAAAAAAAAATGTGTCTGAGCGTATCGGGCCAATGGGGGGAAGGAAGGGTTCATGGGGGGAATTGCTGTTTCTCTTGGTGGGGGGAAGATCTTAAGGGTCAATTTCTCCTTATATGTTAGGGAGAGGAAGAAAAGGTTGCATTCTTAATAAAGGATTAAAAATAGAAAGAATTTCGCAAAAAAGGGAAAAGTTGTTGGTAGAAAGGGGAACAGGAAGTTTGACGTGAAAGATCTCAATTCAAAGAGGGGGGGGGGTGGGGCATACTATCTGAGCGAGAGGGGAGAGAAAAGAATAGGAAAAACCACAAACATAAAGGAAGGGGAAAGTCTTTAAAGTGGAAGAGGGAACTCAAGGGGACAAGTGCCAATTCCAGACAAAGCTGGAGAGTTTAGGGGAGATTGTCCATAATAAGGAGGGGGAAAAATGAAAGCGGAAAGGGGGGGAAAATACAGGAGAATGTTAAATTGCGATATAAAAAGGGGGAGAAAAACAATCAAAATGATTTAAGACAATTGGTCAAAGCTCCGCACAGAGGTTGAAACTTCATGATGGAGGAAGGAACAAAAGAGAAGAAGTTCAATTATCAGTAGTTGGGGAAAGAAAGAAGGAAAAATACAATAGTATCAATGTACTTGACAGGGAAGAAAAGGGGGAAAATCCAAGAGTCAGATGAAAGGGTCCGAGAAGAGGAAAGAAGGCAACGTTTCAAAGGGTCCATTAGAAAGTTCATTGAAAGAAAGGAAAGGGGGCCCCGAAATCCGGTACGGAAGAATTATCAAAGGAAAGAAATTGATACTGAAAGGCAATACTTTGAAGGGGACAGGGGAAAACCTGTTGACACCGATTGGAGGAAAGGACGAAGAGGGGGGAGAATGGAGATGAAGAAAGGGGGGGGGGGCTATCATCATACTACATAGAAGAAAAGGGCAAAGAAAGAATCAAAAAAACAAGGAGGAAACACCAAGTCATTAGACCAAGAGGGAAATTTAAGGTAAAAGGAAAAGGTTGAAAAGGAAGGGATCCTTTGGTACACCTGATGGGGGGAGAGGGTTATTCGGGGCAATTCAACTAAGAAAGGCAGAAGGATCAAGGGGGGGGACCCATGGTGGAACCAAGAAAACGAGGAACACAGGCACATGCAGAACCGTATCGAAAGACAGAAAGAAAGGCAAAAAATAAACTCAACCAAGTCAAATTTTCAACCTAGGAATTTGACAAATCAGAAGGACCAAGCTGCCACCTTAAGAGGGGTTTTACAGGAACAAGGGGGGGGAAGTTTGGAGTGCAGCACAGGCCACGTGGAGTCCGTGGGGGAAACAAACAAACTCATGGTTAGTCACTCACAGAGTAATAAGGCCTCGGGGGAGTCCCCTTGGGGGTCCCCATGGGGAAAGGAAGAAGAGAGGGTCAGAAAAAATAATTAAAAGTATTCCTCATAAGTCCTCATGGGGGGAAACCATACCCCATTGATTCCTTGTGAGAAAAAAAGAAATAGAAAAAATTACTGCGGGGCCCAAAGGGACTCCAACGGAGACGCCACAGTGACTGTGAAGAGGAGGATCAATGAAAATAACAAGGAGGAACCCTGTGAGCTGAAAAAAAAAAAAGTTACTCATGAGGACTAAGGGGAGGGGGAAAACCAAGGAAATCCGGTCGAGGAACCACGTGCCTCATGTTGGGAACTCAGAGGGGGGGGGAGAGATGGATGATAGGGGGAAGTAGGGTAGTAGTGTAATAGTTTACTTTGTCGTTGCTCACTTAAGGAGGGAGCTCTGGGAAAACTAGATTTTAATCAAGCTGGTCCAGTGGGGGGGGAATTCCCAGAGTAGGAAGAAAGAATATCAAAAGAAGAAATTGTAGCATATAAGGAGAAAACTCCCTAAAGGTCCTTACTTCATCATCCAGAAAAAACCACTTTGTTTCAAAAGAAAAAACCAAAAAATTTGAAGTTGGGAATACATTCTTGGTGGGTGATCAACTAGCCAGCGAGTGTGCAATGCTGAGAACCCAGTGTTAACAAAGTGGTAAAAGCCCGAAATAAAAAAAGGAAGTGGTTAAAAGCAAGTTAGAAGGGGAAAATCACCGAGTTTAAAAAAACAACCACAAGAGATGCAAAAAAAAAAAAGGAATGGTGCTTGCATTGGCACCAAAAGGAGGGACATAAAAGAGGTACAAGTGGTATAGGAATCAAACTGAATTGGGGGTGAATTCAAAATGACAAAAGAAACTAAAAAGCGAACAAAAAACCGGAGGAGGGAATCTCGAGATAGGGCATGTTGAGAAGAACCCAGCAAAAATAAAAGGAAAATAACTATCTCAAAAGTAATTCGGAGGGGACGTAATGGTCAATACATAAACAGGTAAGGGGAAGATGCAAGCTCTTTTGGTTGGGGAAAAGGGGAATGTCTTCACCTTATAAGGGGGGAGGGGGACAAGCCGAAGGTTTGTCGGTGGGAGTAAATTTCTCGGAACCGTTGGTAAAAGGGGGGTGCAAGCGGAAATTTTACAAAAAAAAGAGAATTGAGGTGAAGAAGAACGACAATGAATTACGGGGGGGGAAAGGGTCTGGGTTAGAGAGATCAGGGATGATGAATGTATTGAAATGAGAGGATTAGGGGGGGCTACCAAGTATTTATGATTGCTGTTGTTACGGGGAAGATTGACTTCAAGTAGGGAAAAAACATGGAATGATAAACTCTGAGTCATGAATCGAAAGGGAAAAAGAAAGAACTAACTAGTAAGAAAAAAAGGGTTACCAAGGAAAAGGTAGCCTCACAATTCCTCACAAGAAGGGGGGAAAAGGTTAGTTCGTGATGTACTTTTGGAGTCACTCAGAGTCAAAGGGAAAAAGGGTAACATATCAGATTCCGGGGGGGATTACCCATGGAGGACACACACAGATAGAGGGGGGGAAAAAAGGGCAGAGGTCCTCAAAAATAAAGGAAAGGGGGGGATTAAAAAGGGGGGAATCATGGAGTCCCCAGGGAAAAGGGGATCTGATGGCCATTGGACTCACAATTACTCCATTGAACTAATAAAGAGATACTTATGACCTCAGGAAGCTATTAGTACTCTATGATTACTCTGGACTCAAGAAACAAACGAGTACTAGAACTCTTGGAAGGGAAAAAAAAATAAAAAAAAAGGGGAGGGACTCCACAGGAAGAAAGGGGAGTGATGACTCCATGAGGTGACATGAAGGGGGGGTAAGAAAGATTCATGAGGGTTTAGTGATCTTGATTTTGTAATAAAAGGAAAGAGGGGAAAATTTGTAATCGTGGTAATTTTGAGGGGGGGGGTCGGGGGTGTGTTAAGCATAGGGGGGTATGTCTGGGGGAGGGGGAAATGGAGCAGGGGATGAAGGGCTGACTATTTTGGCTTGGAAAGGACAGGGGGAAACACTAACTGAGCGTGGGGCCTCTAGGCTGAAAAAAGAAAAATCTAATCCAATACTTGGGTATTCAAACTGTGGGTCAAAGAGGGGAGTTAGGACATAAAACTTTCAGGAAGAAGGAATTAGAGTCGTTTTACTTGGAAGGGAGGAATCTTTTAGGGAGAACGGGATTATTTCTCTGGGATCTGCCTTGCAGGGAGGTCTCATTCTCTGAGAGTATGATCTAGGAAGAAGGATGGGGAAACTTGATCCCCCCGAAGGTCTGGAGAAAAGCTGTGTGGAACAAGAGGCAAGTGAAGGAAAAAGGGCTTAAAGAATGAAAGGTCTAAAAGCGGACTTTGGGAGTCAAGGTCGGACAGGGGGGGTTGATTTCGTGTTACAAACGACAAACGGTTTCATTAGAAAAAGACAAAGGTCTTTTGGGGGGGGGGGCATGCCAGAAATATTTGCATCTCATGTGGGAGAATCTGGCAAAAGTCAGCAATGAACCTGCGGGAAGGGGGGGATTTTAGGATATGGGGATGAGGAATCTTAAGGGGTCAAAGGGGGGGGGAAAGGAGTGGGCTTTCTGATGAAGGTCTGATAACTCTTATAGCTGGGTCTAGGGATGAAGACATAGAGGGTTCAACGGAGAGTCGTGATCTGGGAAAAAATTGGTATGGTATGGAACTGGGGGAATATTGGGATGGGGAAAAAGGGTTATTACAAAAAAGGTTGGGAACAAGAAGGGAGAAGTGTACACTTTCTCCTGGAGTGTTACAGGGTTCGAAGAAAAATTCGGGGGCACTGGGGAAAATCTGGGGGAAGTATGGAAGAAAATAGACCCCTAATTAGGAAAATGGAAGGAGTTGACCTAGGGGGGTCATTTGTTAAGACGGGGATGGTGGAAACAAATTGAAGTCAAAAAAAACTAGAAATCAAAAGGAAGAGGGTTGTGGTGAGGAGGATTGAAATCTCAACCACAGCAACGGGCCAGGGAGGGAATAAGATGAAAAAAAAACAAGATAAGTAATGTATATTGGAGGGGAAGGGAAGAGGCATGGACCCAAAGGGTCTTACAAAGTCCTTCCACTGGACAATATTTATCCTGAATGTATTGAGGAATGGGAAATCGTAAAAGTTGTAAAAAGGGACTAATAGGTGTGACAGTAAAGAAATGGGAACTCATATCAGAAAATGTGAAAAAAAGGGGCTCATAGTGCATCAAAGGATAAAAAGAAGAGGGGAAAAAGCTTTAGAATAACCAGGGCTCCAAAAAAACAATGTTTCAACTTAATTCTGGAAAAAACTCAACAGAAAGATATAAGGAAAGATAAGGGGAGGTTTTTCAAGTGAATAAGAAAAGGATTAAGGGCGACCTGAATAATATTTCCTAAATGAGACGGGGGAAAAAGATGGCGGGGAAGGGGGGGGCCGGCAGCCACGGGAATAGCAACATATTCTGGAGGGGGGGGGGGGGGGGGGGGGGGGGGGGGGGGACAAAGCAGGGATAGTTAATGAAGGTTTAAACGAGGGGAAAAAAAGATATAATCCATTCAGTAGTTGAGGGCTGCAGAAAGCAATTCAGAAAAGGGGACAAGGGTGAACCAGCTTGGGGATAGGAGTCGAGATGAATCAGACAGGAAAGGAAATAAGGAAAAAAAGGCATACTCATAGAAGGGAAAAGCAAACGAAAAGAAAAAAAGAAGAAGAAGCGGGACATTCGTCGAAAAACAAGTCATTATACTCCCCTAAAAGATAAAGTCAGAGGGGAAGGACTACCTCAAATGAGACTTGGGTGACACGGGTATAAAAAAAAAAATCGGGATTAGCTTATTAAATCGAAGAAATGCAGAATTCTTCCTACGAAGTGTGGAGTGGGAAAATTTGGGACTACCAGAAACATATTAAGCAGCTAAAAAGGGGGAAGGGAGGGACAAAACCAAGAAAAAGAAAAAGACCATCAACCCAATGGCTACAAAAAGGAAATTGACACCTCCTCAATTTCCCTAGGAAAAGGGGGGAAGCGACCAGACCAAAAGGGAAATCCTCTTATTGTACAGGGAAAAAGGTTCCATGGAGTACTAGGGGGGTCCGAAAATAAAGGGAGAAGGGAGGGAAGAAGGGGAGGAACAGGGGGGAGAACCCTCATATTCCTGGAAAAAATGGAAGGAGTCCTCATAGGGCCGAAAGAAATCAAACTAAGAAGGTCAAGAAAAAGAGTAAAAAAAAGGGGGAGTCCCAATTGGAGTCCTGTGAGGGAGGCAATTGGAAGGGCATAGATAAAAGGAAGAGGTAGAAGAAAGAAGGCCTGAGACTCCAAAAGGGAAGGGTGATGGACGCTGGGATACTCCAAAGAAAATACGAATGGAGGCAGAAAAAAAAAAAGACACAAAGGGCCATGGAGAGGTAGGACAACATGCCACAATTACTAAGGAGGAATCAGGACTAAAGGGTACTCCTGAATCAAGGGAGGGGGTTAGCGAGGGATTATTACTATCATGTGTGTAAAGGGAAGAGGGGGTGGGAATTTATTAAGGAAGGAGGGGGGACTTCTTTCTCTTCTACAGACGGCGGAAGGACTAAGGGGAATAGGGGCATTAGAAGAACCAAAGATCATGGTGGTCGAAAGAAGAGGATCCAAAGCCCCTTCATTTCATACCGGGGGAAAAAAAGGCCACAAAAAGAACTGGGGGGGAGAGCCACCTAAGAACCATTTGAAGTGAAGGTTCTCGAGTATTGTTGCAAGACACAGGAGAAGAATTTAGTTTGTTCAACAAAATGAGAACCCAGGTTGCATGGTATGAAAGATAAGAAAGCAAACCGGAAAGGAATCAAGTTATATGTGAATCAGAGGAAGGGGTCCACCAAACAAAAAAAAAAAAAATTGGGCTAAAGTACAATTTTTCTGAGGAAAAGGCTGACATGGATACGGAGGGTACAAGTTGAGGAAGTTAGGGTATCAATAAAAGCCAGAGAGAATCTCTCTCCCCACCAAAGGGGGGGTATTGGAAAGGGGTGTGAAGGAAAAAGAAGAAATAGTGATTTCTAGACCTATAGAGTAGAGTTATATTTGGGGGGGGGGGGGAATTTGGACAAGCACCAGAAAAGAAAAGATGAGAAAAAAAGTAGGGGGTGTGAACATGATGGGGAAAACAAAACTGTTTCTTTAAACACTCAGGGATTTCAAGTCTAGAAATGGTAACATGTGTTCGGAAAAAAGGTAACAAAGGGCATTTAGGGTGAAAAAAAGAGCAAGAACTGATGTTTTAAAAAATGAGAGGTTGGATGACCACAGGAGGGTGATCGGGGAGGAAGGGGAGGGGGAGAAGACGGTCGGGATACATGTATTTATGAGTGATGGGGGATAAAGGAACCAAAGGAATGGAAAGATAGGTGATAAAAGAGGGATCAGTCAAAGTAATTTAATCCCCAAGAGAATAAGAGGAGAAAAAAAGACGAAAGTTGGTACCAACTTATCGTAATCCATAAGGCGGGAAGTTTTATGAAAAGGGAGACTCGTTAAATCAATGGTGTGTCCCATGGAGCAGGGGAGTGGAAGCAAAGGAGTCCTCATGCGGGGGGAAAAGGCAAGGAAATGGGCAACCGTGGTATCACCGAGTCCTACCCGAGTAGGGAAAACTCATGACGCACCATAGGCACTGTGGGGAGCAGATGAGGAAGAAGGAAGACTCCACCACAATGGGGGAAAAAAGGGGGATCCCCTCATAGGAGGGGGCCTAAAAGGACTCTATTAGTACTCTCTTAGGGAAAGGGACGAAAACGTGGCCACGCGGAGGGGAAGGAACGGGACTCTGTGACTCCATGGGGGGAAGGAAAAAGGATCCACTTGACGGGGCGGACCGAAGGAAGAAGAGGGGACTGGAAGGATGTGTCATTCTTTGGTTGAGAGAGATTGGAAAGAACATCCTAGGGGAAAAGAGGGGTTGTAATTTTAGTTTGATGGGTTGGGGGAAAAGTTTGAATGGTTAATGGCTTTCTTTGTTCTGGTCCAGGCTATTTACGTTGGGGATGGCTTAATAGTTAAGTCAAATTTTAAAAAGACCGAGGGGGAGAAGTCGTCTGCTAGGGGGGAAGACAGATATCGAACTGATTGAGAGAACGTGGAAAACTAGGGGATGAGGAAACCTTCAACTTCCTTCGTACTTCCAGGGACGGGGGGGAAGTTGGACTTGTAGAGAAGACTTTGGGGGAAGGGAGCTTCCGTGAATTAGGGATGGGGGGTGACCTTTTGTTATGGAAGGAAAGGAAGGGAATGAAGATGAAATGGCCTTCACTCTGAGACCTAGAGGAAAGAAAGGAGGACTCAAGCTGGGAAAATCGAAGAAAGGTTTGCCGAATGCTGAAAAAGGTACAATTTGGGAGAAAAAAAATACTGAATTCTCTAATCTAGACCTGATTGAGTGGGTAAAATTCGATTTCTCAAATGGAGGACTCTCCAAATGAGGGGGGGGACACCGGATAAGGGTTGCATATGAAAGGGGGGGTAACCATTCAGCAAAAATCATTGAAGAGGAAATTTGCGGTGAAAGAGTTCTTAGGAGCTAATTACTGGGAACGAATCATGGGAAATTTCTTCTTACAGGAAGACTCAGAGAATTTAGAAGGGAAGAGTTGGGAGATGTAAAGGGCATAAAGGGTTCAGAACGACATTTGACCAATTGGGGGGGGAACTGGGGGATTGGGGGTGATGTTTCTCCCTTTTAGGCAAGAGGGGGGGGGTAAACACAGTTGAGAAGAGCTTGCATTTTGTCAAAAGGGGGGTCTTAATGCTGTCAAAGGAGGGGAAGGTTAAAAAAATCTCCCGTTCTCCGGAGCCATCTTTGTCTGAGTGATTGGGAAAGAACCGGGGGGGATAGGGGGGAAGGGCCAAACTCCTAATGCAGAAGGGGTTGAAGATACTATCTTTAGCTCGAAAGGGAAAAACAAAACGAGGAGGACAAGAGAGATCAATAAGAAAAAAAAAATCAGGCAGGGAGGTTCAGGAAAGAATGTTCCCAACTTCATTAAAGAAAAGGAAAAAAAGGAAACAAAATTGCTAGAGGTGGTGGAGATTTTACAGAAAGGGGGGGATAATTTACAGAAGGAAAAAGGGAGGCATTCAGAATGTAGCAGAAAAGATAAAAATGGGGAAAAAACACGCAGGGGGGAAAAAATGAGAAAAAGTAATCAAAAAAACGTTAATACATCCAATTGTTACGCACAAAGACAGTGTAAATTTGAGGATGAGACAGGGAAAAGAGATATAAGGTGGGTCAGGAGTTTTTGTTCAATTAATCGAAAGCAAAGGGAAGGAATGTATACAAATAAGGGAAAGGGACGAAGAATTTACAGTTTCATTGGGGGGGGAACAAGAGATGAACAAGAATATTCACAATTTTTCGGGAGCCAAAGGCATTTATATTTCGAGGAAGGGGGTTAAACACAAAAGTAAAAGGGGGGAGAGGGAAAGTCAACAGTATTGGAAGAATTGATACTGGGGAAGCAATTCTGCAAACTGAAAAAAGGGGGGGGAACACCGGGGAGGCAGGATTGAAGCGGAGGGGAGGGGAAAAGACAAGGTGAATATACGGACTAAGGGAATCATGAAAGGATAATAAGAGAAAACCGGTCAAAGGGAAAAAGAATGTAAAAGGAGGAAAAAACCACAAGAATTATACTCAGAGAAAAAAGGGGGATGTTATGAAATTAAGGTGGAATGAACGACCAAGGGAGGATTTTGAAACGGTGGATAACAATTTAATGGAGGAAGGTTTCTCCATGAAAGAGATCAGGGCTTTACCCTGGGAAAAGACTTACCCATCATCAATCATCACCTTACTAAATCCACAATACAACCAGTGAAAAACAAACCCAGCAACAAATTATAAAAGAGGGATGTGAAAAAGAGTCCTTTTAAGACAAAGAAACAGCAAAATCCAGTATTTTCCAGTCCCCACGGGGAGGGGAAGAGGAAAAATCCCCCCGGGAGCCCGTGGAAGGGTCCAGGGGACCTCACAGATCCCTCATAGTCCGTGGAAGGAGGAAAAATGGGAGTATCAAGAGAAGTCAATCAAAGGGCGATGGAAAGGTAAACCTCATAGAGTCAGGGGAGTCCCCAGGGAGGAAGGGAGGGGGGGAAGGCTCCATTGACTCCTCATATCCACGGAGGAGGGAAAAAGGACTAAAGGAAAAAAAGATGTGAGGACTCTGTGAGGAAAGGGAAAAGTGAATAAAAAGGATGGGAGCGCCATGGGGGTGAATCAAGGAAAGAAGGGAAAGGGGAATTGAACTACAAAATCCACAAGACTCCACAAGAAGAAAGGCAGGTCCGGGTGAAGGGTATTCGGGAAAACTGCGATTTTGGAACTACGATCTTTAGAGCTCTGGGGAGTGGGGCACAGGAAAAGGGTCTAAGGACTCCGCTTTTCTCCTCCTTATATGGGAAAGGAGGACATAATGTAAACCTCGACATGACAGGTTAGCAATATATCTAGTCGGCCAAAGGGAACTGTCCCTCCCTTCCGTAATCCAGGAAAAGTCAGGGGGGTCTCTCAAAGGGAAGGGGGGGGGTTGTCAAGGATAGAGGGCGTATGGTGCACACTGACAAAAAAAACGAAAAAAAAAACATGCATGGGAGGGGGTTCACGGGCCTGAAAGTAAAAATTGTTTTAATGGGTTCGATCAGGAACAAGACAAATGAGTGGGGGAAAGCACATTTATAATGTGGCACTGAAAAGTCATTTCCAAAGAAAATGGAAGTCCATTCAATGGTTTCGGGGGGGGGAAAGTTACTCAGAAAAATTGGTCAAGGTTATTCTTGCTAGGCAGAGCTGGAAGGTAGTTGGCTCCTGGAAAAAAGGGGGGGAGAGACCACAGCACAACAAAGAGAGGGAGAGGAAAAGTAAATGTGAAGGTATACAACTCTCATATGGGGAAGAAGATCACCAAGGGAAAAGAGAATCTGGGGTCCGTAAATTGGGGGGGGGAAAAAAAGCCAGCAAAAGGGAAGGGAATGCAAACGCTACTTGTTTTGTGGAAAGGGGATTGAAGGCACATTATAAATGTAGTGGGAAAAAAGAAAATGTCAGGGTCTCTGTTACCAATTTGTTCTTGGGGGGGGAAGGGCGAAACTAAATGATGTAGGGGGGGGTTGAAAAAGATCAAGAGACCTTTTTGCTTCAGGAGGGGTTGGAGATAACAGGGGATTAAAGGGAAATTTTCTGGTTTTCGAGAAATAGAAGAGGGATGCTCATGAGTTTGTGGGGGGAGGGGTATCTTAATCTATGAAAGAAGATACTTGCCGTCTGAAACATCAGAAGAGGGTAACAGCAAGAGAAAGAAACAGGGTACGACTATTACACTCCTAAAGGGGGAAAACAAAGGATCAGAGAAGAAAAGAAGGACGCCAACAAGGGGTCCATCAAACATGGGCGTCCTCGGGGTACGGGGGGGGGATGATTCCCTTGTTTAGACAAAAGAAGAAGAATCATGTTGCTGGGGGGGGGGGGCCCCAGGCGCCAACTATTGCACAGTAAAAAACGTGAGGTCACTCTCCACCCGAAAGAGTCCAAAGGTGAGTCTTGACCGAAAGGAAGAATGTATCCTCACCTATCCCAGGGGAGGGAAGTTCCATGGCGAAAAACTAAAAGGGTGACTCCAGGGGGACTATCATAAGAAGAAATATAGGAGGACTAAAAATAGCTCTATGAGGAATCGCTGGAAGAAAATTACTACGGGTACTTAGGAGAAAGATCTTTGGGGACTGAATGGGGAAAGAATAAGAAACGAGGAAGAAAAAATGGGAATTGGGGTATGTACTCATGAGCTCCAAAAAAAGGTTACAAGGGGAATCGGGGCGGAGCTTATGTCATAAACTTCTAGGGGGGGGTATAATTTGGGGGGGGATGTGGGGGGGATCTAGGTTGATTGTGGTCGGAGCGTATACTGTTGAGGCATTTGGGAAATGGGCTGGAGGGGGGAAAAACTTGTCGCACAAGTTAAATAACAAAAAGGAAGATCAGGGGGCTCTATAATAATCTCAAGGAAGAAGGCTGGCAGAAGAGGAAAGTTTATTTCCTCACTGCGATAATCCGGGACTATTAGGTGCGGGGGAAAGCAGAATTTGTTGGATACTGAACCTTGATGATTTCTTCTTTTCTTGAAAGGGGGGAGAAGTGGAATGTATCATTCTATTAGGCGAATCATTCATTATCAGGAGGGTCAAATCTAAAATTGAGAACCCTCGGGGATACATCCAAATGGGGGGAGCCGTTAAATTGTGTGCCCTGGGCAGGAGTAGAGGGAGAAATCTATGGGGAAAGAATAATCTACGTACAGGTCTGGGGTAAAAGATGAACGATTCTCCATTCAGAAAGATCAAATGATTTGGAAAAATTCCCTGAAAGGTTACGCGTAGGAAAAACAAGGTTTCTAATTTAACCCAATTAAAAAAAATACCCGTCAATCTTCGGACGGGTTTTGCAGAAGGGGTCTTTCGGAGAGTAAGTCAAGAATTGGTATAATAGGGAGGAGAAATTGAGAAGACAGCATATCCTTGTAACTGTTCTGGGGGTCTAAAAAAAAAAAAAAGAAAAAAAAAAAAAAAAAAGGGGGGAGGGACTTTAAGGGAGACATGTCTGAAATGAATTTTGAGGGGGATGTATGGGGGGGGCGGTATATTTGGGGTTTGGGGGGGGCGGTGTCTCAAAGGGAAAATCTGGAGGTGGGGAAAAAGATTTTCACATGGGAAGGGGCTTGTTAATTGGTGAGGGAGGGGAAAATCCGCGTACGACCCCCACCAGGGGGGAGAAATTGAAAATGTTAAAAAGGGGGGGGAAATGGGAATCGACCCTAAATTTCTGGAAGAAAGTGAAGGGGGCATTGGGTAAGACTGGGGGGTGGGGGGGGAATTCATGTAAAGAGGAGGTGTTTTTGGCATAAAGGAGTCTCTAACAAAAAATGGGATGATGTAAAATATGATGAAATGCCAAAAAATCTACTGCTGGGGTGAGGGAATGAAAGCATGGGGACAAACTCAAAGGGAAAAGTCCATTTACCACGTCTAAGAGTGGGTATATTTCATAAGGGAGTAAGGTTTCCAGCATTAAAAAATTGAGGGAGAACAATTTAAACAGCAGATCATGGAAGGGGAAACATTGAGATCCCAAGCAGAAAAGTTAGAAACGAGAAATAAGAAGGGAAGTCCAAGCGTGAAATAATAAATTTGGGGGGGGAAAAAAATCACCTACCAGGGGGGACTTTTTAGAAAGGAAGAAACAGGAGAAAAGGGGGGGGACAAGTATCTCAGGATTTTTGGCAAGAGCAGAAGGCAAAGATAAATGATTAGGCTCCCTGGAAAAGTGGCGAAAAATGGACTAGAAATGCATTGGATTCGGGGCCTGGTAAGAGGACCAAGTACCTATTCAAGAGGTCTGGATAATCCCAAATAAATATAGGGGGGGAAAGTTTATACGATTTGGGGAACAAATCCTTGGGACAATTTAAGGAGCATTCATCGGTGGAGAAGTTGAGGGAGCATTGCAGAAGCATTGGGAAGGGGGGGAACACACTGGGAATTAAGGGTAAGGGGAAGCAATTGTATAGAGTAGAAAGATATTGAATAACTAGTGACAGACTCAGAGAATGAGCAAGCGAACCGGGAAATAAATAAATAAGCACAGGAAAGAGGAAAAAACACAAGAACAAAAAAAGGTCCAGGGGGGGGAAATTTGAAGAAAGGGGAGGTCCCATAAAAGTAAGGGTCTTTTACACAGGAACAGGGGGATTATCTTATTATCGAGCCATAAAAAAGGATGGGCAGAACGGCAAACAAAAGGTGGTTAAGTGGGGGGGGACGACCAATAAACATATGAACAGAAAAAGAAGAAAATTGCAGACAGAAGGAAGGGGACCAATCCAGGACATCCAATCACCATAGAAACCCATAAAATCCACCACCGAAGGAAAAATTTTCCCCCGATAGAGAGTTTGATGACCAATGAAAGAACGGGGGAAAAAAAGCAGTCCACCGAAGAGATTTGGGAAATGGAACAAAATGTTTCCATGGTCCGAGGAACATGAAATTGGTCCAACGGGGAAGGGAAGAACATGAGTCCCCAGGAGGAAAGAGAGATATTCCTCGGGGGGGAGGAAACCTTGGATTCCCCGGGGAGGAAGAAAATTCCAGGAATAGAAGTCATGAGGAGTAAGAACGCATATATTCCTATGATGGGACCCAGGAGACCAATGATGGAAAGGGGGGTATCCATTACTCCATAGAAGAAAAGGGGGGGGGATAGGTGGAATCCATGAGGACTCATACTAAAAGAATAAAAGGAACGGTGGGTAGAATGCCACAAAAAACAAGGGGGAAGCATGACTTGGTTGTGACTCCATTGACTAAAAAGAAGGAAGGAAATTATTACTCTTGGAATTAGATGAGGACTAAAAATGATTGACTCCAAGGGACTAAGAGGACCAGGGACAAATGGAATTGGGGAAAGACCTGGAAAGGATGATAATTTGGTACATGAAAGTGGGGGGGTACTTATTGGAAGGGTCAGAAAAAACTTCTTTGCCTTCTTCTACAATCATGGGGTAGGTCAAGTATAGTGGATCAGGAAAAAGTCATTTACAACTGAATCGGGGTAAGACTAGGAAGTCTTAAAAAAGGGGAAAGGAAACATCCTCAGGAACAGAACTGGGGGTGTCTCTCAACCTAACGACCATGAATTTTGAAACAGTCATTCTGGAGTCTGGTTGACCTAGAAGTGGGGGGAAAATGCCTGACTAAAACATGGAAGGGGGGGGAGGAGGAAAATTAAAGCAAAACTTATTGTTAAATACTTCTAAAGGGGCCCAGAAAGACATGTTCCAACAAAAAAGAGGTGAAAGTCAATGTGGGAAGATTGCTTTCTAAACAGAATAGAATGGGTTGAAGATGAAAAGATTATCCACTATAGTGAGGGGGGGGAGAAAGGGAAAAAAAC
>Ga0179593_1467467_pt1 | contig 19924 bp, 16 predicted proteins | sample CZODoug2_1_08_16_FD_185931 | JGI IMG/M metagenome (GOLD analysis project Ga0179593, IMG submission 185931) | Vadose zone soil fungal communities from Angelo Coast Range Reserve, California, USA - CZODoug2_1_08_16fungal (PacBio error correction) | ecosystem: Environmental > Terrestrial > Soil >...
GGGGAAGGTCCTAGAGTAACATACGTAGAGAGCGTCATTCAAGCCATGCGAACGATAACACCACGGCGGGAAGCGGCAGAATACGAGGGTGAAGCGGGGAAACGGCTTACTCTTCATACCTGAGTGAAACACTCGCTGCTTGTTCGGGAGTTTTGAAAATAAGGGAAAGCTCCTGGAAAGAAAGAAAAAGACGGCCTGATTGTGGGCGGCTAACCCTTCCGAGTCCACTACGCCTTTACAAACCAACCAAAACTACGACGTCGGGAAAACCCTGGGGTAAACGTAGGGTATGCGTGGGGAACTGGGGGAGAGGGAGGTGGCTGGGCCTTGTTGCTGTAAAACTCAATGCTGATCAGGGACTTCGTTGGTCAAATGGCTAAAGGATGCCATCAGCAGGTCATGGGGTTGCAATCCCACATGATAAAAAATACGGCCATCATATGGGGACCTCGCAACACTATATCAGTGCAAGAGGAGAAAAAGTACAAATCCGACACCCGGGCGGGAAAGAAATGAAACCATTTCGAAAAAAAGCTCACAGGCGGCGGAGAAAGGAAGGTCAGCACGACCCGAACCTGGGGCAACAAGTAAAAAGGAGGAGACAGGAACGCTCACCGGTGGAAGGAGTGCCTTGGAAAGCCGGAGAGGACGACCAACGTATGCAAAACAAGACCGCGACAAATCGAAAGGGAATACCGCCTACCATGGAGGAAAAAGTCTCGAAAGGAGGGAAATTAAAGAGGATGCAAAGGGGGTGTCAAAGGCGGGGAAAAAAAAACGTGGCTGGTCGAAACAACTCACCACAGCGGAAAAGTTGCTCTTGAAAACCAGACCATGGAGGGCCTCGGTCCTGAGACACATGTACGACCTGGACGAAGGTGGGTCTTTAGAGGTTCCTTGTGCTTTACTCCCCGCTACAAGGGAGGTAGAGGAGCCCCGGAGGCGGAAAAAGGCAGGAGAAGGGGGTTGAATCAAGCTGAGGAAGAGGTCCCATCGCCCAGTCGAGCTTTGCAGCGCCTGTCAGGGTGTTGTAAATAGATAAAAGAAAGGGCAAAGAAGGGAAAGCAGGAAGACGGGCCTTCCAGGAAGAGAAAAGGGTAGGTAAGGAGGGGGTCACCTTCGGACGAACGGTCCTTCTTCTAAGCAGCGAGTTGATGTCAGAAAGAGCAAAGACGAAGGGACAAACGGTGCTGCAGGTAGGGACGCAGGAGAGGAAAGTGGGTTAAGCCAGTATAACACTTGGGGTCGGATAACCTGTGAAGGGGGAAAGGGGCATAGTGAAGGGGCGGCCGGGCGGATTCCCGGGTGGTGTACCTTACTGAAGGCCAAGGAGGTGACCGCCTTCCACAAAGAACTCAAAGGGCAGGCGTGTCCATACCCTTGTAAAGCAGTTATTGTAATACTTTGACACCGGGCCGTTAAGTTTTCAAGTTGAAAGGGAAAGCGTAACAGACAGGGAACTGTCGGTTAACACTAAGGTGGGGGGGGGGTTAGGGAGGCAAAAGAAGAAAGACCTGGGAGTTTAGTATTTGGACAGAATGGGCTCTTTGTTAGGGGGGGGGGGTTTTTCGAAGGAGTCGAGAAAAAAAAACTTAATAAAGGGACGTTGAATTTGGGAACGTAAAAAGTGTCTAAGACCAAAACTAAGAGACACTTTGATGATGAGAACTACCCTATAAGAAAGCAAGAAAAAATGAAAGACAGAAACAATTGCTACAAATCCTTCTCTGCCATCTACTCAACTCCTACAGGGGACCGACGAAGAGGGGGGGGAGGCTAGGAAAATAACGGCGCCTTGGAAAAAAGAAACCAAACCCTAAGGACAAACAAGGTGTCTCCAAGAGGAAGGGAATGTCACGAGATGGATTTATTTTGACAACTACCGGCAGCAAAAAGACGGGGAGGCAAAACAAGATACTGTTAAAATCCTTGCGACCGGAAAAAACTCGGGGAAACTGGAACAGCGGTTCCGGGGTCGCAATTTCGTCAAAACTTGAAAGGGGGGGGGGAACTCTCGGCGGAGAAAAGAAAAAAAGATTCAAAATTTATAGGGGGGTCGCTTGTACAGCCTCCAAGGAAGCTAAGGCCGAAGGGGAAAGTAACGGGCTGGTACAGCTTCAGGGAAAAAACGCATGTCGGGGATTAATATTGTGCACAAACAGGAGAAAGTTATACTGACTGGAGAGAGGAAAGAACGGCCATCTTCCCTGCATAAAGACGGGTAGAACTTCACAAGTAAACTTAGGGAAATCCGGGACGATACCTCGGGGAAAGGTGAAAAACTTAAGGGGCGTGCGGCAAGCCTGCCTGGGATGTGTCGGCAGAATACTCCCGATGGCGAACAACTTAATGAAACAGGCTGGCCAGGTCTGGGGGACGGAGTGGAAGCAGTCCTTAGGGCGAGGCTGGGTGGGTTGATAAGAAGCTCGATGAGGGGAAACGGTTAACGGGAACAAAAGACGAAGGGAACTCCGCTCTCCTTGATGTCAAAGAAAGGGTTTCTTATAGTCTTCATCAGACTGGGAGGAGGAGGAGATGGCAAAGGAATAGGAGGGACAAAAACAACAAGGAGAGTAAGTGTTCGCATGGGATCTCAAGCAAGGAATAGCAAAATGAAACTCGCAAAACACAGGAGGAGGCGGACGCGGCATCAAAGTTGGACACGACTTTTGAGCGGCTTTTGGAAGGGGATCAAAAAAAAAGGGGGATTTCCCTGGTCTAGTGTCACTTCGGGCCGCCAAAGCTGGAGGGAAAGGATCCGCACAGAGGACCCGGGGAATAATATCACCAACAGGGAGGAGAAAAAAGGAGAGCGTCAGCGGGGCTCATAAGAAGGCTTCACGGGGCAGAAGAGGGGGTGCTGCGATTTGAATCGGGGAAAACAAAAGACAAGCTCGGGGGATCCGAAAGCGCCCGGAAATCCCCCTTGAAAAGATTCTCAAGCACGTCCGCTCCCGGGTGTTAAGAAGCGGGCTTGCAGGTGATGCTTAAGCACGAGGAACCGAAATGCGCGACTTAGGCAATCGCCTTGGACAGAAACAAGCACTCCTGCAAGACTGCACTGCAGGCTGCGTAAGAGAAAGCAAGTTGTTGAAAATACGAAAAGGGGAAAGGAGAAAACGGCCTCGGAGGGTCAATGTAAAGTAAAGCACTCGGCTTATCGGGAAAAGCCTTTGAATAAATTTAGCGGGCTTCATGCTTCCGCACTCATACCGAGACCACCCTGTGAAGGAAGTGGCAATACCTCCCGGGTGAGTATTCGGCGAAAAAACTCCAAAGAAGGAAGGACCCCCGCGAAGAATCTTCTTTTGGTTCGCTGATCCTTGAGTTAAAAGGGCAGTGCACGTTTCCTACGGGTCGGGATTTAAAAAGGGAGGGAGTATGCAATCTCCATGAAGTCGGTAACAGAAAAGTCAGCGTCAGAAGACGACGATACAGGGAGAAATTGGGGGTGCCGAAAAGACGCTGAGTCGTCTCGGGACGAAAAGACTGGGATATAAAATCACACTCTATCGCCCGTCATCTGCGACCCCGGTGTCTTGTAGGGTCTCGCCACTAAAGAGCAAAGGTTGTCCGTTTGTCAAAGGATATCCTTTTGCGGTCTGAATACCTATGGGGGACCGAGGTCCGGGTCAAGGCGAGCTTTTTCGACCCTAAAATTGCGGGAAGACGTCAGAAGAAAAAAAGTGGGGACTCCTCACCTCCTCTATGTGAAAAAGGCACAGGACGCCGGGGGGGCGACACCATGGGGGGGAAGGGTTGTGGTCGGTCAGAGAAAAGAGAGAACAGATGAGAAGGACGTACCGACACGGTCGGTTCGAGGGCGGCAGGGGAAGGGAATTGGTGGGAGGTCCCCAATGGAAACGTCGCCACAAATGGCTCGCGGCGGTCGCCGGCGTCGTTTGGGAATGTCGGGAAGGGGGGGTGCGAAGAACCATCCTTGACGAAGACCATCCTTTCAGCGGCCGTCCGTTGGTGTTCTACGAAGGCTCGGCAAACAAAATACAAACAGATCTCTGGGGAATAGAAAAGTACCAGGTTCTTTGACCGTGAACCGTGAGGGGTAAGCCAGGTTACTTGGGCTGCCCCGTCAAGATGTCCATGCTATCCGGAGTTAAACCCAGGGGGCACCGCACTGCTGGGAGTTTCTTTGCAGGGAGAACAAGAAAGGGTAGTCGGGACCACGAGGGCATGTCGAAGAAAAAACCAATAGGGAAACCAGGTACCTCTCCAGGGGGCTCCACCCCCGGGTGAGAGGGGGGGGGGAATGGGAACCCGGTGGGGCTCCCCTAAGCAGCAAAGTTTGACGGTGATGTCCAACCATGATTCGAGAGCCGAAGAAGCGGGGAAAAAAGTGGAGTCAGCGGCTAGCGATAACCCAAAAAAGATACAACACAAAAAGGGAGGGAACCGGGTCTCGAAGTTCTTGCACGAAAGTGAGGATCCCCACAAGGACATTCTTCCATTAACCCCGCAAAGCGAGAGGCTGGTAAAAATTCTTCGGCGCTTGATTCAAAAAAAAAGGACTGCAGGAAGGAAGTCAACCCTGCGGGGTAGTGGAGAAAAAAAAGGCATAACTAACTCCCGCTGCCAGACCGTGTGGAGGGAGCAGGGACCGCGGGGGACTACTGTGTAATACAAAAGCCCCCGGGGAATGCTGTACTCGGGAACAAAAGGCAAAGCCCCGCCCTCTGAACACCTTGGGAACACAGGGGATTCCTCGAGGGGGGGACTAAATCTGGTCGTCGTCCCTGTAGCAGGGTCCGGGAGGGAAAAAAGGTGGGAAAGGTTGGCTTCGGGGGAGGATTAATATACAACCATAAAGGCCTTGGGCGGGCGTGTGCTAGTGGGAAAAATAATAGGGAAACCAAGGATCTGTCGTATCCTTAGCCCGTGAAAAGGGGGAAGCGGGACGCTCCTGGAAGGGGGAAAGGCCAAACTACTTGACAACGGGACGGCTGTTGGGAGAGTGACGAAAAGCTTGGTAGCATGGTAGAGAAGGGTCGTCCAAATTCAAATAAAGAAACCCGGCGACGCCATATCCTCAAATTAGTAAACACATCGTGCACGGGACAAGCCGAGCTCGGGCCGGGAAGACACGCGATCCATTTCACACCAGACTAACAGATAAAACAGGAGGAGTGGGGGTTAGTGGAACCCGAAGGCGCAAGAAAGAACCATGCTTCAGTGAGTCAGAGCCTCCCCAAAAGACGCTGTGGGGTAGGGAAGACTTTCTCGGTCCTGCCTGAAAACAAATAAAGGACTCGCTACAGAGGGTTCTCTCTTTTTAAAGACCTCCAGCTGACCTCTTAACATGAATGAGGTGGCAGCTGAGGGCTTGATAGTCGCCATGATTGTAAGGAAGAACGTTGGTCTGGGGTCAAACAGGTGGTCATTAAAACAGAGCTCTGAAACAAAGGGGAAAGGATGAAAGAGGGGCAAGGAAAATCCTGGTCAGTATGCAAGCAGGCAATGAAAAAAATACACGGCAAAAAAAACACGGATGCCGAATCGTGGGCAAGGAGGTACGCTGTCCAAGATGGGGGAGATGAACTCTCACCTGATGTAAACGGGGAGTTGGTTGGCAGGAAGACTTAGATAACGGACTACAAAGGAGGGAGCGCTCGTACTCGTCTTCCTATGGGGACCAACGGAAGACTAAAGCGAAATCTGCAAAAACTGACAAAACGTGGGCAAAACAACGTAGATGATGTTTTTCACCTGGGGGATGGTTATTGGAGACATTTGGGGGCTAGTGGGGGGGGGTGGGGTGGAAGGAACGCCGGGGTAATGTCTGTCCCCGGGGTTGCGTAAGGAGGGAACACGCTTTACGGGGGATCTTAAACAGGACCTGGGCATGTTGGGGGACCAGACAAGAGAGACCTGGTCACAGGCGAAATCTCCCAAAAAAAAGCCTATCTGTAGGCTAGGGACGTGAACAGGGCCAAATAATAATAAAGTACAACAGTGATTGCTCAAGGGGGATTAACTTTCTGGAAGGCAACCCGAAGCATGTGTGAAAACAAAAAGGGGAAAGTACGTCCATGAGCTGGAAGCTGAGCCGCGCCCAGAGGGGAATGCAATTTGAGTCAGGACTTCTACGGAGGAAAGAAGAAAAAAATTTGAGAAGATCGACCAGCACCTTACCTACCCCAGTTCTGGCTTCGTGCGCGTAGGCTGACATGGACCGGGTTGGGTAAAAGCTCGGCATAAGTGTCTTTCTTCAGGGAAAACGCGAACACATGCCATCATTCATCACAGGGGGATCGACAGCCAGTAATAAATCTATAAGAACTGCAGATGCATGAGTTGAAGTTGGGTAAGGGGGAGGTTATCCACCAGATACTCGAAAAACCTTCTTATGGTCTTTGGTCGATCCTGCGAACTGGATTCTTCCCTGCAAAGTGAGAAGTTTGGGAATGACGAGGTCCCAGTCTCCCTTGATACGTAAGTGAAGCAAGGGGGAAAAGTTGGGAACATTCCGATCAGCAACCGTCAAAAGCCCATTTAGGTCCAATCAGACTTGCTTCTATGAAACGCGTTGATCAGGTGGCTGTGGGGAGGAGAAACTCTGCCTTTACGGTGAAAATTGTCAATGGGAACTTTAGCTTCTCGTGAGGGGCGTGCCTCGAAGGGGGGGGAACTTTTCTGGGAGGGAATCGTCGGCTTCCGTTTTCACCCTGCCCCCTGGTAAATGGGCGGTGAGAGTTGTACGGTGGACGAATTTTGTTTCTTGAAGGGAAACCCTCTTTGAACTGCCTAGGAAAAGCGAATGGTCCAACGAACGGCAAAGGGGCCGGAATCGAGCTTTTTGGGTACGGACTGTACGTAACCCTGCAATTTACGGGGGTAGATCCAGACGGCGTCGGCCTTATTATTTCAACCCAAACAAAAGGAAATGTTGTTTTGTGGCCTGGAACGTTCCATGCAGAGAGAAACATCAAAGGCTGTGAGGGGTAGGGGCTTTCGTTGCAGATTTTGCGGAAAGGGTCGGGGGGTTTGGGCCTTTTGTAGGGGGCGATATTACGAGACCACAACCGTGAAAAAGGACGGGTACTGTGTCAGGGAAGGGGGGGAATCTCCCTAAAAAACGCCCCATACACAGTCACCCCGAAAAACCCAGATCAAGGGAATTCGGACGGGATACATGGAACATGCGACCGGGGGGCTCCTCTTAACGGGGAACCGCCCCGAAGCGAAGGGCAGGCGAATCGAGATGGTAGGGTACACGCAGGAAGCCGACAAACATCCATTGAAACAGCGTGGGGAGCCAGCGAAAAAATGGCTTGCAGATCAGTCGGTGCTGGTCACGACACCCAACAGAGGGAAGGCCGAGGGGACCGATATACGGGGGTGATATAAACCAACTACCCGAAGAGAACCTAGAAACCATAGGCGGCCTGCAGGGGGGCAAAAGGTATCACTTTAACCTGTCCTTTCTACCTCGGAAGATTTGCACGCAAAAGAGGCATGGGAAGAACATACAGAGAATCCCTGTCTATTTTGGGACATCACATGGTGCAATCCGAAGGTAATTGATCGTCCAATTCGATATTCGGACAGAATGGGGGGAGGAAAGTGAAACTCTTGGTCAAAAAACTACCGGGATCTACGTCAAATTACTGGCAGAAGAAAGGTAAGCTGCGAAAGCCTCCCTCACAAGAAAAAGTACATAAAAAACAGAGAAGACCTAATATTGAAGGGAGACGGAGGGTTTTGCTTCTTCTAACTGGAGCTGTTCTCAGAATCCGCACCGGAAGGGGTACGGAAGAAAATCTTGGAAAGTTCTGGAGGTGATTACGTGTCTTGCAGCATGCCGAATCATCTCAACGCCTGGGGGGTAGGGAGAGGGCCCGGAACGGAGAACACCCTAATTCCGGTCTAAGCTCATCCTTTATACTAATCGCAAAGAGGGGGGCTGTTTAGGAGAGCTGCCGAAAGCAGACGGGCAGGGGCGGATCGGGGATTACAGAGTGGCGAACGTGAAGGGGGGATAAAACGGCGGAAGAGGGATTTTTGCTCCAGTCGGCTACGCCGCTGAAAAGATCACTTACCGTAGCTGTCAACCACGTCAAGAGGACGGAGTTAATAATTTCGAGGGAAAACTACGTGTTGTTCCCTGGTTCGACGGGCTGGCGCAAAGCCATGATAACATGGAGAGGGGAAAGGTTCAAAATGAGGAGAAAGGTAAGTTTTCCCTTCTGAGCACAGGGGGCCGGGACCGATATCAACAAAGAGGCAGAAAAAGCTAGTTCTCCGGGAAAGGCTCGAATCCACATCAAAGAAGGCAAGGGACTGAGAGATTGGGTGCTTAGGGTGACTTTTAACTCTAAATCGCCAGGGAAGATCGGAGGGAGAAGCATCACTCAGGCAGTAAGCAACCACTTCTGGGAATCCTCACTTTAACTCAAGAATTGTTTTGGGGGGTGGGTGTTTGGTGTTTGGGGACTGTCCAAGCTGCAGGTGAGCGTCATCGGAAAAAAGTCACTGGAGCACCACATTTACGCCTTCAGCGCCGTGGGAAACACATCAGAAATACAGAAGGGGCTCCCAAAACGCAGTCTGCCACTGCAGCTAGGAAAAGGACGAATCGGAGTACTCCATGAGCGAGCGCGAACTCTTAAAGTGTGAGACCCGAGCTCGACATACTTGCAAATACCCCCCGGACGGTATTTGGGGGGGGGGGGGAAATGTGAACGAATGTACATGAGCACCACATGTCCAGACCGGTACCAGCCCTGGTCCGGAGCGTCACAACTCGAAGGCTGTAACTCACACCGAAGAAAGACCCCACGAAAAAAATGCCCTCGCATCTGAGGTCTTGGGACGAATGAGGTGCAAGTAGAAGGTGGAAGAGGAAGGAAAAAAAAAAAGGAGGGACGTTCTGGAAGAAATAGGTGGGGACGTACAGGGTCACTGCGTGGGGAGTAGGCCCACGGAGTCAAATTTAAGCTCTAAAGGAAAACTCGTCTAAGCTTGCGAGAGCTTGGTGTCAGAACGAGCACCCTAGCTGCACGGCCGCTTCATCGGGATTCGAATGTGAGGCAAGGGTTTTAAAGGTCCGAGCAACAAAAAATAATTTGTCCACTTCCGAGCAGGATAAGACCGGGGGACGGGGGGCCATAAGAGTTAACTAGGACTCAAGGGGGCTGGAGGGAGGGGTCTCACAAACAGGGGGGTCTGGGCGCTTCGGGTTCGATACAGGAGCGGGCTGGGGAAACTAGAAACGCAACTCCTCGGTCGCTTACAGAACCATGGGGAAGCTTGGTGACTACAGCCTTTCATGTTGTTTAGTCGGTAATACCAGATTGGATGTGAGAACCAGAGAGGAAGCTAGAAGCAGAACGTCGGACACTCGGAGAGGAGAAAAGGGAGGAGCATTGGGAATTGGTACATGTAAGAACCCTGGCTCTACTAATGAAAAAAGGGTAAAAAGGAGTGACCATCAACCTCCGGGGTGTACATCTTGTCGAAGGGGTTGGGGGGAGTGAGTACGAGAAAAAGGAAAAGTAATTCAAGTCAAAATTACTAAATTAGCGGAGAAGAGGAAAACAAAACTACAAAAAAAAAAACCGCTCAAAACCGTCCTGAAAAAATCTAAACAGGGGGAGTTTCCTTACGTAGGCCCCAAAACGAAGTTCATTGGGGAAAAACAAAGGAGGTTGCGTACTCCAGACCAAGCCGTTTACGGGCGTAAGGGAAGAGTGAAAAAACATAGAGAGGGACCTCTCAGTGCGGTCGGGGAAGGCCACAGAAAGGTGGGATTCTAGAAAAAGGAGTAAGGCGAATAGAAACTCATAGTCACTAAACCCAACAAGTTATCACCCCGTTGTGATATGGGGGTCAAACCCTAAAGAAGGGAATGAAGAAGAAACAACGTGGCCCTGAAGTGGGGGAAACCATCATAATGCCGGCCGGGCATTCAGGAAATTTCGGCACGAAGAACGGACTCATTCATCGCACCAAATACATACAAGGACCGCACTCGAAGGAACTTATCGAAAAAGACCAGTTGCTTTCCGCCCCATTGATAAATTCTCATAGACCAACACTGACAGACAAACAAAAAGGAAACTCGACGCTGAGAGTCCGAAAGGGGATTCCACAGAAACCCACTTGCTACCCAATTGTCCAAAAGCCAGGGGAAAGGAGGAAGTCGAATAAAGCGGGGATCAGCCACAGCAAAATCCTCAGAAAAGCCCCGTCCTAGACTGAAATTGAGGGAGTGGAAAGGAGGGTCGTATGAAAACCCGGAATTCGCTTATGTAAGGGCGTCGGAGGGTAGGGAACGCAACGGGTGGCTGCCTCAGAGAAAACCAAACCCGTGAGTCGAAGAGGAAGAGACCTCAGCGCCTTTAGTTGTCGGAAATTTCGCGTATCGGTCAAGGGGGGGGTGAAAAAGTTCCTCTCACGGAGCCTAGAAAGTCACTGGGATCTTTAAAACTCGAATGCACAAGGGGGGGATATAAATTACTTGGGGGAAAAACAGCACTGTGACACGCGTCTGGTCAAAGGCAAATCGCATGCAGGGTGGCCTCGAAACGGGGGGGAAGGGCCGGGGAAAGGGGGAGGAGGGGAGTCAGACAATTTACCACCGAGAGGGCTTGTTGGAGCTTGAAAAAATGCTGTTTGAGGGGAACGGGGAAAAAGGGGGTATGTAACTCCCAGGCGGTGGCTAATCAACGTAAACGCTTACGGACGGAAACGAAGGGGGAAAGTACACCCGGAAAAAAATGTCGCTCAATCGAACACATTCGGGGATCAATCCAAACAGAGCCCATAAAGCCTCATAAAGACGGTTGACCCAGGTCCAGCGGGGGGAAACACATTTTACTTCTTCATGGACTCAAAGGGGGGAGGGAGAAGCCCGAAAAGAAAAGGGGGAAAGGGGTCCCGGGGGCCAAGAACTTTCGGGAAGTCAACCCATGATCGCTCAACCTGCGGTGCTCTCCAGAAGGGTAAAAACGTCAACTCAAGGTTGGAGGAAAGGAAAAAATAGGATGTGCACGGGGGCTGAGGAAAAGGTGGTGACTCTCACTTGAGAGGGAAAAAAAAAAAAAAGGGGGACTTTAGGGAAAGCGGCCAGAAGTTAGGGGGGGGACAATCTCGGAGAGAAACAACAACAACGTAGGAGGAAGAGATATTTTAACGAAAAGCCTGGTCCTGGCAGAAAGCCCAAGAAAAATACCTCACTGCCTAGCAGGATAAAGAACAACCACGTCTGAAAAGAAAAAGCCTAAGAGGGGGGGAACGACGTGGCAAGGCGTATCTGTACCGAAAGGAGGGAAGCACTCAGCGGATCGGGGTTAGCGGCAAGCTGGCAGCGGTAAAAGAAAATAAATGTAAAAAAGGGGGGGTTAGGAAGAGAAAGAGGGACGTCCTTGGCCACTACGACGGAAAATCTCATTGTATGTAAAACAAAAAGACCAGTGGTCGCTTTATTCGGGTGAAACTGGGGTTCGTCTTCTTGAAGGGTGGAGAGGAAAGACCACCTGGGGAAAGGTGGAGACACGTTTCGATCGCGCGTAGCTTTGAGGAAGCACAACAAGGGGCATTTCCAACGGTTCGTACCGGGGAGAAAGGCCGAAGCAACTAATTCCCGAAAAAAAAAAAAGGATCAGGGGGTAAAGAAGTAACATTGTGGAATCCCTGAGCGCCATCCCCAACACTGGTCTACACTTCGAAGGAGGCCGGGAGAGAAACCCCAAGTTCACGTGCTGTGTGCAGTCGGTCTCCGAATTAAAGCGCACCTCTCAGGTAGGTGGTCAGTCAGAGGGGGAGACTACCCCAAGAGGAAACCACCTTTTCCTGGGGACCTCTACCGCGCATAAAAATTCAGAGTCCGTAGCGTGGCCGCGAAATTAAAGTGCTTCAAGGGGGGGGCTTGAAGAATGGGGCTTTACTCCTTAAAAAACGCGCATCAGGGCCCAGAATAAATTTTCGGAAAGTAAGGTGAAGAGAAAAGGTAAAAAGGGTCCCTATGTACTACTTTCAGTATTTCCTTGCTGTGGAATCCACCCAAACAGCGATGGGGAGTACGTAGTAAGATTAACAGAGCACCTAAACAAGAAAAAGGGGGGGGGGTTGCACTTCCACGGGAAACGACAACTTCATGGGCTGGTTTAAACGCCTGTCAGCTGTGGGGCTGTCCGGACGAACAAAGTCGCAAAGTTAAATTAAAAGAAGGAGTCCACGGAAAGGAAAAGAGTTCTGGGGGTCTTATCTGTTGCGGAACATATCCGTTCAGGGAGGGACGAAGTCAATCGAAGCGACTAGGAGGATAAAAGAGAAAAAGGAAAAAAGAGACGGGCAAAAAGGTCGTCATTGCTTGAGGGGAACGCATTTCTTTTAAACAAGGTGAAACTGAAAGGACCCACCTATCCAACGGGTGGAAAGAAAACGGGTCGTGGGGTGAGGGGGGGGAAGAAGGGACATGCGAGACCATGTCACAGAGGGGTTTTAGTCTCCAACTGCAACGGGATGCAATCCTAAACGCAACAGGAAGAGGCCACTCGAAGGGGTTTTTTCAAGAAAAAAAAGGGAGGATGTACGACCAACTGCACGTCCGGTGGGGGGTCTTTACGGTCAGAAAATAGCTTCCACGAATGAAACCACGATGGGGGGGTCCTGGAAAAAAAGAGAAACGCCCTGGATGTCGTGGAGTAAAAAAAGTTATCGGGGGGTAGGGGGGGGGTGGGGAAGTTGGGTCGATAGTTCTAGACACAAAACGGGACAGTCCAGGGAACCGACGGGGAACCTGTTACGTCAGAGTGGGGTCAGAAAAAAACAGTATTCCCCTACGGAGTAGACCCGGAGGGAGAAAGTGGAGAAAAAAGGAAAAGAAAAAAAGGGGATCCGGACTGCTCCGGACCCCGACTTGTCCTACCGGGAAGAATCGAGGAAAAGGAAACAATAGCGCGGCGGGACCCGAAACAAATACCGGAACAAAAGGGTAAGCGGAACTGGTTACTGGTACAGGAAAAAAAAAAAAGAAGGGGGAGGTTTGGTTTAAACCAACCTGCGCCGCGGAACCGAGCCCGATAAGAATGGGGGGGAGCAAAGCCTCAGAAGGCAGCCGGAGAGAGGTACCCAAGGGAAAAAAAAGATCTAACTGAAGAAGTGTCTAAAAGGGGTCTTGAGAGGGAAGAGGGACTGCAAAAAGGGGGTAGCTTTCTGAAAAGGGAATGTGTGACGGGGGTGTGTTAACCGAGGCCCAGAAAAAAAGGTCCTGCGCCGGCCTAAACCAATTGAAAGGGAAGAGATGAGGGGAAGGTCTCTGTCTTCACACAACCGGGGGGACTGACACTTCCTGGAGATGTACAGAAAGAACGCAAAAGGAACATCGGCATGAAGTCAAGGGGGAGGGGGGAAAGGAAAATAGCCGGGGACGGGAGACTGGCGAGGCTTTCGACTTAAGGGACCTGAGCGGGTTCGACGACGCCCGTCTTCGAAGGGGCGAGAAAAGGCTGAGAAGGGAAAAAATGTCATGTTTGTGCAGAAGCAGCAAACAACAGGGGGAGGAAATCCAGTGTCTGGGAATAATATCGTTCGAGCTGTCTTGAAAAAGGATAAAAAAAAAAGAGGCAGCAAGAATAAAGTTAGTAAAGCTTGTAGGAAGCTGGAAGTAAGACCGGAAATAGATGCGGACGGCGGAGGTGAAGGGGGGTTATGATACCTTGTGGACAAAATTTCGGCTCGAGCCATAGGAATATCCAAATGCAAGAGGAAAGACCTCTTCGATTGAACACGCGTAAGAAAGTGGGGAGAGTAAAGAGATGGTGAAAGGACCGGTGGGGCTCTCTTCCGGGATAAACCGAGCGGGAAATGGAGAGTTCTAGGGGAAAAAAAGGACTCCGAGCTTCATTCCGGTGACGTCAGAGAGGTGCCCGCTGACGGGAGGGGACAACTCTATCAAAAAAAACAACTTCTTATTATTAAAGAAGATTCCGTGACTTTTCTCGAAGACACACTGCCAAGGAAGGAAGCGGGCGAGGGGATCAAAAGAGAAGGAAAGGATGAGTCGAAAAAGCAAGCAACATGATTGACGAACCCGTCTTTATCCGCACGGATGCAAGAAGGAAACTCTCCGGGCGCTGGAAGGTTATCTTCAAAAGAAGAGAAGCCAGCAAAAAGGGGTATAATGGCTATCCGTGGGGAAAAAAGCCTCACGCCTCACCGTCTCCTCCGCAGGGGGTCTGCAGAATAGACAGACAAAATCCCTTTCGAGTACTCCAGTAGGAGGACGAAGAAGGCTCTGGGTGGAAAGGAAACAAGAGAAAAAGACTTACTAGGACCACCGCTGCTTTGGGGGAACTTTGCACGGTGCCGGCCAGTAAAAAGTCCAAGAAAAAGAGCACAGACCGGGGAACGTAATAATTAGCGGAAAGTAGGGGGCGCAAGGGCGGGTCGGCTAACAAAAAAAGAATCCGCACGCATCACCGAGGCTAAAAATCGGCAGAAAAGGAAGAAGAGCCCATTCAAGGTCCAGTTGGAGGAGGCCGCGAGGAGAGCGGGAGGAGGAAAGAGAAAAAGGAAAAGGCGTAAAGGGGAAGAACATTGAAAGGCATCGTCAAGCGATATTCTTTCGACTGGGCGCTCCAGTACCGCGGGTAAAAAAAAAAACCAACTAGGTAACAAGCGCAGAAAACCGGAAGAGAATGGACGCTACTGACCAATCAAAGTTTGCTGTCCTGCCATCAGAATGCCTTTACCAAGAAAGGGGCGCCAGTACGGGGGGAGGGGTCGGTCGAAAGAAAAGGGATGTTCGTCTAGCAGGGTGATAAAAAGGAAAGAGGAGGGGCCGTCGACTCAAAAAAAGCAGAGGGAAAAAGAACCCAAAAAAAAACCAGACTCGTCTGCAGTTGACAAAACCGGTTCGCTTTGCGACAGCTTTTCAGAAGTGGTGTTTAAAAGGGGAAGAGAGGGGGGGGGGGGGAAGAAATCCGCGTGGATCTCCAAGTCAGGCACTTCTTCTATTCGAAAGGGTCATGGGGAGGGGAGGTCAAAAAACATAACCGAATCTCCTAACTGTAGGGGAAGAACGTCTCCTTCAAGTCGGTACTTTCTGTTCTGGGGGGGGTAGATCGAGAAAAAGGGAAAAGAAATCCGTCCGTGAAGAAAGAATCCAGGGGGGGATCTAGATACACCTACAAAACCCCCACCGTCTCCTTCTGCGGTCACAAACAAAGGGGGGACTTGCATGCCCCCCAAACGGGAGGGGGTGGGGAACAGAAGAGTCCTCCGGTTGGGGAAAGGAAAGCCACCCGGGAATGCCCATTTGTCGGAAACCGATTCAAAACCCACAAGTCGAAAGGAAGTCCTGTCGGTGGAAAAGGGCAGAAACCAGCATTAAGGGAAACAAACAAAAGTCTTGCATGCTCACTAGAAAGACACGGAGGAAACAACCACCCGAGAACAATTCAAAAAACCGGGGGGAGAAGGTTTGCATTAAAAGGTCCGCGTCAGCACGGCGTCCCCGAAAAAAGTTGGCAAGGCCAGAAAGGAGTCTCCGACAGGGACGAAGTATTGGAGGGGAAGAAGAAAACTAATTGAAAACAACAAAAGAAAAAGCTCAGATCCCGGAGAATAAAGTGAAGGCCAGGGACCAGGTGCGCTTCTCGTCGAAAAAGAAACCACGAAGCTGTAGCATAAGGACAACACCCGCTTCAGGAGAGTAAGGGACAATGATTCTCCACAACCTTAGAAAAAGGGAGGGGGGGAAGTTCGTGAAGGCTGAAGTCGAATAAGAGAAGGGGGGAGTGGCACTACAAGCAGCCGGAACGAGAAGGGGGATCGAAGGTCTTAAGAAAAGACTGGAAAGGAAGCTGTTCAGGCGTCTTTCAACAGAAAGGGTCTTCACGGCAGTCGGTGACGAGGTGTAAAGGAAAAAAGCACCGAATGAGGAAAAAGAAAAAATAACCAGGCATGAAAGGGTTAAGGCCTTCATCTGCACGAAACTCGGGTCATGTGGGGAGCCCGTGAGCAAATTCACGGGGATCACGGGTGAGTGATTGATCCTCTCTACAAAAAACTACTCAATCAGGGGTGATTCACGTGCCTTATCATACGTACGGTCCCAGAACTGGGAAAAAAAGACGGGCCGTTTATGCTCTCCGACCAAAAAGTAACGTTTGTCAAAGGGAGCAAAATGGGACGGGAAAACTGGGACGTCTACCGACTTAAAAAACTTGATAAAAAAAAGGGTTGAGAGGTGAGGGGAAGTGGAATCAGATCGGGTAGGGGACAAAGGAAAACTTTTGCTAGACAAAGGCACCCTCTACCTCCTCTATGAAAAGGTCGTAAGGGAAAATTTGATCACGAGAGAACCGAACCAATAAAAGAAACCTCCGGCGAAGTGGCCGACCTCAGCGAAAAGGGGGGGGGAAACCCGTCATCTGGGGGAAGAAAGACATGAGAGTGGAAAAGGAGGAAGTGGACAGGCTTAATCGACGAGGTAACGCCGCACCTCCGACTGAATTGGGGGGTGAGGGCACCTGTGCCGACAAACAAAAAATCGCAGGGAAGATTCATTCGCTAAGAAAGGGAACGCGAGAAGAACAGCTTTGGAACTCTGAATCGGGTGCCGGCAAGCCTTGGGTATCGGGAAGAGAGGGGGAAGGAAGGGGTACGGAGGTTTGATGTCCTCTCAGAAATTACCAGTATTCGGGGAAACAAGAAATTAAAAGAAAAAAACACAATCGGAAGGAAAGAGAGAGAAGTGCAAGGAAGTTACCTGAGAGCGGGGAAAAAAGAAGAAAGCAGACGGGACATTCCAATCAGAGACTACTCCCCATCTGGGAAGGGCAGAGGAACATACGTGGGCTCAGGTAAAAAAAAGCTTATTAGACGCTCTAAACCTTAGGGAGCAAGCATCTGCGGTTTCTGGGGTGCAACCGGAATAGGGAGATGTAAAGACCTCATTCGTACTTCTGGGGGCGGCTCGACGTCGGGCCGATTTTCCAGAAGAACTTCAAAAAAAAATTGGCAGACCGGATACGTGGTCAGGAGTGGGTTTCCTACGCGGGTGTCTTCTATGGGATAGGAGGAGAAAGCAGGGAAAAGAGGTGTACTCAAGGTAGAGCGCGAGTAAGAGGTACTTGGAGCAAAAAAGCAAAAGGTTTAAAAAAGGATGACAGGACCGGTATACTGTGAACCGCAAAGAAAAAAAAAAACACGATAAAGGTGGTCCAAGCGGATAAAGGGGTACCAGTTCCAACCGATGGGGCCAGTACAGAAAAAGTAGAAATTCTGCAGGGCGAGAGAGCACATACCCGAAGCAGGAAAGAGGAAGTGAAAGATGACTAAGGAAAGCGAGAACGTCGCCCCTAGGGGACGGGATTCGTTTGGGGGGCTTTACTGCTACGACGCAAAAGGCGGTGAAAAAACCGTAAGCAAGCTACAATCCCCCCAAAACAAAAACAAAACACACCCCCAAACCACAAACCCCCAAAACACACCCCCCCAAACCCCCAAAAAAAAAAAACCACCCCCCCAAACCCCCCCCCCAACCACCCAAAGAAACAACACACCAAAACCAACCCCCCACCCAACCACAACACCCCAAGAACACACCCAAAAACACCCCCACCCCCACACCACCCACCAAGCCCCAAAAAAACCCAACAGCGGCAAGGGGAAAAAAAACCCGACCTCTCTGAGAAGTTTAGTTACCTTCTTACATGACAGATGGAGTCGTTTACGCGGTTCGCAATCGAATTGTCTTTGGCCTGAAAGGAAAACTAGAAGAGAGAAAGGGGGGGGGGGTGGTTCCTGGCAAAAGTACTTCAACGCTGTTCCTTCTCCCATTACAAATGGGAAGGAGGGGCAAGGTTCTTATGGTGAGGTGATACCAAACCATCGAAACGGAGGGGGCTTATAAGAGGTAAAAGGACGATCAGGGATAATTTGTGGGGGCTCCGCTGTACTCATACCTCAGACAAAACAAGTAGGTGGAGGTTTGGGTGGGGGGAACTACACTGGAAAGAGGGGTGTGCTGTACGAAGAAAAGGACGACCAAGGGGGGTGGGGGGGGTGGGGGGGGGGGGGGGGGGGGGGGGTGGTGGGAGGGGAAAGCACGATGATAATGTACAGGGTCGTTGGATACCGTGGGTACAAGGGATGGGGGCGCACGATCCTTTGTCCGGGACCGAAAAGACCCGGGATTCAAGAGTAGCGGGATCTTCTTGCAACTCGACACTTGAAGGAGGAACTAGGCCAGGAAAGGGAGCAGGGGTGGCAGGATAAACCGGAGAAACTGGGTTAGCAGAACTCTTTTCTCTTGTGTGGTTTAAGTTAACTAAAAGTGGGGGAGAGGGAGACATAAAGACCTGTGAAGGATACAACAACTTTCTGGGGATCCTTCAACTAAAAAAACTATCCGTTCAGGTTCAAGAAGAGAATTGACAACACCCCAATGGCGATGTCTGTAAGGGCAACTTTACAGATCTTTTGGAGTTACATTAAGTGAGGACCAGGATGGGTCACACTAGGGTGGTTGGAAGAAGGAAAGAAGAAAAACCCTGATGGAGGGGGTGGTATTTGTCATTCCTAAGGGGTTTCGTGTTGGGTATGGGTTGAATTCTACCACGTACTATTTACGCTGAAGGTTCCTTGGACGGAAAGGGGGCTGAAACTATACAAAAAATCAAAAGAGGAAACAGGGGGGGAGAAAAACCAACTACCTCGTTCGTGAGAGCAAGGGATTTACCTAAAAAGCTACACCAATTTGCGAAAAAGAATAGACAACAAAATTTCAAGAATAAAAGGGGGAAACGATCTCGATGTAAGCGTATTAGAAAAATAAACGAGACATGGGAGGAGAAACAATCCATTGAAAAGGATCGAACAAAAAAAATGACTGTCAGACATTAGAGTTATTAGGTTTGAAACGCAAGGTGAGCGAGAAGCGCCGCCCGAAAATATAAAGGTTGAAAGAACGTCCGTGTAGCGACGCCGAGAGAGAAACGGCCAGCGTAGGGGTACATGGCAGGAAAGGTGGCTAGAAAAAAAAATGAGGGAAACATTTGCCGGAAAAGATCAGGGCTTGGGAGCGGAATAAAAGTGCTGGAAGCCGAGGTAAGTGGAGAGCTAAACGGGAAAAAATTGTGAACCGAAACGACTCATTGATAGACGTGAAGGTCATAAGAGCCGGGGGGGATCACAGGGTCAGCCAGAGGTCGCTTGGAAGGAGGGGGAGGGAAACCACAAGCATGAACGGTAGAATTCCTCTGAGCAGAAAAAAACGCCAAAGGGAAGAAAACGGACGTAAGCACGCAGGTGAAAATCAACTGGAGAGACAAGAAGAAGGAGGGCGGAAAAAAAGCTACGGGGAGGAAGGAAAGATGGTACAGACGCTATTCTCAGAGGGAGAGAAAAAGCTGTTTACATTTCTATCGGGATGGAAGGGGTGCTGAGGGAAGGCCGAGGAGAAAAACTCGTAAGAGATGAAGAAATGTAGGAGGAGGGAACAAAAAAGGCCCTAAGGAAGTAGGGATAGAATGGAGAATCAACAAAAGAGGGCGTGTGAAGAGGCTCACTAATCAGAGCTGCGCGCGGTTCAAGTCGGGGGGGGAGGAAGGGGCGAAGAAAGAAATGTATATTTCAAAGTGGACGGGGAAGCTCTGAGAAAAAGGAAATCTCCCGGAAGGAAACTTCGGAGAGGGAGGGAGTTATCACTCAGCTTCACGACGTGGAGTGGAGGTCGCAGGGTCTTGCTTAGAAACCAAAGAAGGGAAAAAAATGAAAAAGTAGTTAAAAGTCAAGGTCCTCCTCCCTCTGGGAGGCCGGCGGCACGCTGGGGGGGAACGAGGACTAAATCCCGTCGCCTGATCTAGATCAAACCAACAACTATTGATTAGGATATATTCTGGGCTACAAGTTGCTCGCAGGGAAAAAAGCTTCGTCTCCTCAGGAGTTCGAACGTTGA
>Ga0179593_1309716_pt1 | contig 19920 bp, 37 predicted proteins | sample CZODoug2_1_08_16_FD_185931 | JGI IMG/M metagenome (GOLD analysis project Ga0179593, IMG submission 185931) | Vadose zone soil fungal communities from Angelo Coast Range Reserve, California, USA - CZODoug2_1_08_16fungal (PacBio error correction) | ecosystem: Environmental > Terrestrial > Soil >...
CGAATGTGGGTCCATCAAGTTCTCTCGAGGGGGGAGGATCACGGTTCAAGAAAGAGAAGAATCACGGCAGTTTCAGGATACGGACTCAGAGGTGACAGGGACTGGCCCACCCTTAAGTAAAACAAAAGTGCATCCGTAAGAGTTGGGAAAAAAAAGGGTTGAACGTGGCAGGCCCCTGGTCAACCTGAATGGGGGGAGCTTCGGGTTAGTTAGTGGGGCTGAAGGGGGGGGCAAGATCAACGCCCGGACGGGTGAAAAGGGGGGGGAAAAAGAACAGCAGAAAGAAAAAAAAAAGATCACGGTTGAAAAAAAAGAAGGGAGTGCCAAAGGGGGACGCAAAGAACATTCAGGGACGACAACCCAAAAAGTTTCTCAGTTTAAAAAGGGGATAGGGGTTGGTTCGCCTTTGCAGTGGGAACCGGAAAGAAACCAAGGCAAACGGGGGAAAAAAGAAAAACTAATTCCACCGCCGGCCTTATTTTTGTATGGGTCTCAACTGGGAGAGGGACAAAAACACACGGTGGAGTGGGGGAGAATAAGGGGGGAACCGTAGCAAGAGAAAGGCCACCAGCGCCACAGAGTCGCAGGGGTGCAAAACGCAATCAAATGAAGTCGAACACGAAAATAGCGGGGGGCTTGAGCAACGAGAGTAGCAAACGATCCCAGTGGGGGAAAAGACAACGGGGGGAAACAAACTCAAAGGTGTGAAAAACAGAGCTTCTTTTACTGAGAGGGTAGTCGGAAAGAAGTACAAGAACGGTATCTCTCCTCCATCGCTCAAAAATCATTCACCGCATAACGGTGGCAAGACCCCTCCGGCTTATGCGCGGGGTGGGGTCAAAGGATTACCGGGGTGCTGAGTGGGGGAAAGCCGCAGGCAGAAACCTGTAACAATCGTGGCAAAGATTAAAGGGGGAGTTCCGGAGGATAATCGAGCCGACTGTTGGGGGGGAAAGAAAAATTGCAGCGAAGAAACGACTAGAATCAAAAGATGTTGGCAAGGAGGAGGAATGGTGGTGGGGGAGCCTGTTGAAGCATTACAAGGAAATGACGGGAAGGCGCTGCCCGTCGCTCAATTATCGGTAATGTTATTGAAGAAGCGACAGGGGAGAGACGAGCAGCACGGGGTGAGGAAAGGTCCCCGTCGTTAAGCCGGGTCAGGCCCGGAGAAAAAGAGGAAAAAAGATGTGCCAGGGGCTCCAGACCGGGGGAAAAGAAAAACCCCCCCTACCGTAAAAAGTCGAAGATGTTGGGGGGAAATACAGGGGCAGAACCAATGAAAGGACCGGGAATACGCAACCGAACCACCAGGGGCTTACAACACGGTGACAGCCGACGTCGGGTAAAAAACGGGGAATGAAAAGCGGAACAGGGAAGGCGGAATAGGGACAGCCATCTGCAGTTGGCAAGAAAGAAAACGAAAAGTTCAGCCCGGGGAGAGACAGGGAGCCAAAAAAAGAGGTGGGGGGGGCAGCCTCATTGGGTCCAGGAAAAGGCGAGGTTGGGGCCAGAGAAAAAAAAAGAAAATTAAAACAATGGTAAGCAGAAAGACTTAAAAAAACCCAAGGGGTGTCAGCAGAAACAAAGAAAAAAGGGTGCAAGTTGGAGAGATGCAAACATGGCCTAAAAATTGCGCAAGGTTGCGATAAAAAAGTTTGCGGGGCAGGTGGTCTGTTTGGCGCGTAGAAACTTCTCCCCATACCTGGGTCCTTGCACCGGGGGAAAACACCCAATTACGAAGGGTGTTTTTGGGGTTGTTTTTGGGCCGACGTAAAGGAACTCGCGAGGTTGGGAGGGGACAGGGGAGGGGTGGTGGAACAGCCAGCAACGGGGGAATGAAAGGTTAAGGCCCAAGCAAAGCGGGGTGAGACAGTGAAGGACCCCGTATAATGAACGGCTTTCCCGAAAAAAAAGGGAAACCGGGCGGAACCGCAAAAGTGTAAAGGTTTCGCAGCACAAGACGCGCCAGAAAAACAAACGGTGGGTCTAGGGGCACCGGACAAAAGGAAACCAAAAACCCCCCGGGACTGATTAAAAGGTGTGCAGATGAAAAAAGCGGCCATAAAAAAAGTTGAGGGCGGGAGCCTTATCAAGGATGAAGGGCGGAAGGACGACTTCAGGACGAGAGAAAGAAGAGGGTGGAATGGCGCGGCTCAGCACCTTGGGAGTTGGGGCAGAACGGGGGGGGGCAAGACTGACGAAAAACCCCGGTAAGGGGGCCGCTGGTAACAGTGGTGAACAGGGGAAGAAACCTCTTCAAAGCGTACACGGAGCCCAAAGGTACCGACGGAGAGAGCGGGGGAGTCCGTGCAAACAAGAAACAACCTGGGTCAGAAGTGAAAGTACCACTGGGGGGAAGGGCGGCGGGCCCGGCCCAGGGGGGGAAAAGGGGCCGTGACGCAGACGTCAACCGGACAGTAGCAACCCTGGCGGCATTGGCGGCAAGAGAGCCGGGGTCACCCGTATCTGGGCGAGGTTAAGACTGGGGGGTCAACAGATCGGGCCGCGAAACAAAACTAGAAAAAAAAAAAGGTGAAGGGGACCGGAAGGGAGGTGGGGCTTCAACGGGGCAGGGGGGCGAAAAAATGCCACTAAAAGACTGATCTACAAACCATGGGGTGCAAATTTAAAAAAAAAAGACGGAAGAAGACTAAGGGAGGGGCGGTGGAACACGCCAGGAAGAAGGAAAAGTCGAGGGGGGGAGACTGGACCCGGGGGAAAAAACCTTGACTAAGGGAACGAAAATTTTTGATGGAGGAAAGGTGGGGAAAAGAAAGTCTATAAGCGCAACGCCAAAAGAGGGATGGTACCGAGTAATATACCAAGAACCCTAGAAATCAGTGGATCCAAAGGGGGACAGGAAGCGAAAAAAAAAAATTATAAAACGAAAAATAGGAATCGTCCACGCTTCGATGCAGGGGGAAAAGGGGGGTACTCTCTAAATGGCGCGCAAAAAAAATAATCCGTACCCTCCGGGGGACCAGTGCAGCAAATATGCAATGAAGAAAAAAAACGACAAGACGCAGGCACGATGCTATTGGGAGGGAGGAGAAGGAAAAAACTAAAACAAACAAAAAAAACAAACAGGGGGTAAACGACGTTTGGGGTCGGGGAAAGTCAAGAAGATCTCTGGCCCCTGGCAGAAAAAAGCACACGTACCGGGGGAGTACAAAGGGACTTGGTGGATCATGGGTGTAAGTATAGATAGACTCAAGCAACAAACAACGTCTGGAGGTTTAAAGAGTAAGAACCTTCACAAATTAAAGGCAGGATAAAAGGTTAAGGTCAATTCAGAAGATGGGGATGCGATGGGGAGGAACCAGACCCAACGCATCCCTTCTCTGGAAGGCCCAATCGTAAGTCGGGCCCGTCGGGGGGACCGGTTGGATAAAGGGACCGAGTTGTTCAAGAAAGTCAAGGAAAAAACTCGCGGGGCGTGTCGCCAAGTCGAGCAGAACACTGGGAACGAATGTGACGAGCACTGGGGGACGTTCAAGATTGGCAGGGTAATCTGAGAGGGAAGGTAAAAAGATAGACAAGAATAGTTGCTCGGCTATTACTCGGGTCAAAATAAAAAAGAAGGCAGCCCGGAGTGGGAAACCAACTTGAGTTGCGACAAACTGAGGAGGGAAACACATGTTCCCATCCATCCAAAAAGCCCCAAAAAATTCAAGAAGGGGGGCAACCGAAAAAAAAAAAAAAAAAAAAGCCGCACCTTCAAACTCCGAAGGGCCAAACAACCAAGCCATGAAACGATTCTCCGCAAAGAGGAGGGTGGTGAAAAGTCAACTCAGTCAAGTGATAGTAAAGCACGAGGACACAGAGACCTTAAAAAGGGGACCGTAAAAGCCTCGGGCCGGGGGAGTCCCGCGAATGCGGGGGGAACGGGGATGAAAAGGAGCCAAAAATGACAAGGAAAATAACTACGTATTTAGGGGCGGGGCAACGGAGCCGGTCCCGGCCCTTTCCCGCCTCCGAAAAAAACTTCATGTCAAAACACCAGGCATAGAAAAAAAAAAAAAGAGTGTTAACTTGAACAGGAATTTAACTCGGATCGGATTGTGACGGGTGTTCTCATGAAGACATGCTGTGGCCTTCCCCCCAGGCAACCTGTGGACCGACACAAAAGTTCCCAGGTCCCCGCCAGCGCAAACTCATAAATGGGAAACGCACGGAAAATACAAATCTAGCGAGCGGCCTACGAGTGAATTGCCGCCTAAGTCTGAAAAAAGAGATGCGGGGAATCAGGGTTATCCTGCCGGTAAGCAGCCGAAGAATAAACGCGCCAGGGCCAGAGGGTTTCGAATGTAAACAAAAAACAACGATGGGGAGGTGGGACCATGGTCCAAAACCAAAAAGGGCTGTCAAACACAAAAAAAATTGAGGTGAAAGGAAAAAAAACGGGTCGGGAATGACGGGCGAAAACGGGCAAAAGTATCCTGTTAAGAAACTCCACGAAACCTCAGGGGAGAACGTGAAACCAGGAAAAAAAAAGAGAGCCGGAGCGGTTCCAAATACGGCGGATAACAGGAAAAGTCTAAAGATTAACGGTGAGGGCAAACAGAAAAAAAGGGGGGTCGGGATGAAACAAACCCCGGAGAGTCGGAGAAAGAAAGGGTCGCAAACTGGGAGAAGAAAAAGGAGGAACTCTAGGGCAAGTGCAATACACGTACCCAGAAGCCCCATCAGTGGACTCCGAGAACCCCGGGGGGGGACAAGAAAATCCAAAAGGGGTCAAACAGCGAAAAACTTTTGGGGTTGGAGAATGGCCACCCATCGAGAACGCGAGAGGGGGAAAAACACAGTTGGGTTGGGGGGGGCATCGAGAACGTCCGGGGGGGGGGAAAGGGAGGCTAACAAAACACCCCCAACCAACCCCCACACCCAAAACAAACTCGACTGGGTTAATTGAAAAAAAAAAATGCAGACTGGCGGGGCAACAATATTCGACGACGAGAAAGGGGGGGGAGACCCAAAGTCCGTCTTAGAAAAGGGGAGGCTCGGGTTCCTTTTGTGACGAAGTGGGGGGAAGCCAGGAAAGTCACACCCCAATCCGTCAATACGCGGAAAAAAAGGCAACAGTCAGGAGACACGGAGAACGTCGTGGTACGCAGCTACAATAAGGGAGCCCTGAAGGAAATAGGGCGGAAAAAGAAAAAAAGAGAAAACAGGCGGCAGCAATCAAACTTGATGAGCCACATTGGTCAAAGGGAAAGGGAGGAAGGACGACAGTGGGGACAACGTGGGTGGGGAATGAAGAAACAAACACATTGAGAAAAGCGGACCCCACTTGGGCAGTCAGGGGATCAGAGCGAGAAAAATAGAGGGAAACGGGGCAAATGTAGGGAAGATCGGAAGAAAACGAAGTTTCCTTCCTCATGAAATATTGAAAAAACGCATAAAGGTTCTTAAAACCCCCAAAAGAAAAAGGATAGGAATAATCTCACTGAGCCGGACAACAAGGCGGGAATCTAGCAGAAGGGAAGGAGATAAAGAGGGGAAGGACTGCCCGAATTAAAAAGGAAAGACAGAGAAAACCTGCCGACCCCTGGGGACTGAAAATCAAAGGTGGAGGGGGAAAAAAAAAAAGAACTGGTAGAGTGTGGCGAACGAGCGTGGGTGGCTCCAGATCGCGAATTAAAGGGCCAGGGAGGAGGACTCAGTCGCAAACCCCTCAAATTTACGGGGCAAAAGGCAAATGGATGTACCCAGGCCAAGGATCCGGAAAGAAACGAGACAGAGAAACCAATAAAAACGCGGGGGGGGAAAGCCTTGGTAAAGTTGTGTGAAAAAAAAAACTCAACGGGGGATGGCAACCATGGGGACCATCCAGGTAAAGGGAAGCCGAAACGAACGGAAAGGTTTAAAAGAGAAGGGGGAGGGGGGGGGCAAGTCAGTTGGATCCATGGGCCGGGCAGAGAGTGTTGAAAAACGGACGTTGTCCTATGTTCGGGGGAGGAAGTCATGACGCCCGGGACAAGACAAACGGAAAAAAATGAAAAAAAAAGACTGGGAAAAAGGCGCAAACCGAACAAGAAGGGGAAACATCAGCCAGCCGGCAAGAAAAAAATATACCAGTCCCAGCCGCACTGAAAAAAAAGATTGAGAAGACGAAGGGGGACGGGAATCAAAGTTGGGGGTCTCACAAAGTGTCACCTAAGTGGCGGCGCGGGAATCCATGGAGAACTGCCGTTGGGGGGAGTTTGAGAATTTAAGGACAGGGAACAGAGGAGGAACGCAGGGGGGAAGTTAAAAAGACCAGGGAATTAACTGGTTGAAAGAGGGCAACAGTGAGGGCCAAAGAAGAAAAAAAACGTCATCCGAAAGGGGAAAACCTGCATCAAAAGTTCCACGGTGGTCACAGGGGGGAAACGGATTCAAACACAGGAAGATAAAAAAGAGCAAGAAAAAGGGGGGAGAGAAAAACAGGGAAAAAGGTGTCGAAAAAAAAAAAAAGTAGAAAAAAATCAAGACTTTAAACCACGCAAAAGGACGGCGGGTTTTGGTGGGTCAAAGGGGAGGGGAAGAAAAAAGGTTACGGAAAAAGGAGGGGGGGGTGGGGGGCGATGGGCCCTAAGGGGCGGACTAACCGGCAAAATAGGAAAAATGATGCCCGAAACAAACGCTCTCTAAGAGAAAAAACAAGAAAGATAGAGAAGACCATAACCCAAAAAAGGACCAAAAGGGAGGGGAATAAAATCCCAGGCAAAAGAACAACAAACTAGATCAGCAAATCGGGAAAACAAAAGAGCAGAGGGAAGGGGCGGCGGGAGGTTGCAAGATGGCGGGGAGGGGGAAGGGAAAGAAAGAGTCAGAAAGCCCAGATGTACCTAAAAAAAAAAAAAGCGGGGAGGATGGAAGCGGGTTTTGCGGAGGAGAAAAGGCCAAATTAAAAACAGCAACACACTGGAGGTCCCCGGAAAGGCCGCGTGGACCGGTTCCGCATACTCAAAGGGAGAAGAGGAAGAGGAAATCAGGACCAAGGGCGCTGGTGGGGCGGGGTACTGAAAAAGGTAGATGATAGGGGAACGAATGGGCGACCATTAAAAAAATGAGCAACACGCAGACGAAGTCTGGGCCTATTACAAGGAAAGGAAGAACCTGCCAGGGGGTGCCCAGACAACGGACCGCAAAAAGAAAGGGCGCACGCGGGGGGAAAAAAAAAACGCCAACTTACAAGAGCGGGGAAAGTAAAAAAGGAGAGTAGAATTTCAAAGGAGAGGGGGAAGATATGGGGCCAATAATGCCTGAGCAGAAAAGGGGGGTAGGAACGGGCAAGAGGACTCAGGATGGGCTATACTGTCAGCGAAGAAAAAAAAAAAGACTAACTCCTTGGAACTGGAGGTATCTCTATCAGAAGTATCAAAAGAGAACATCAGCAGGCACTAAAGGAGACGGGCACGCCTCTAATCAGAAAAAAAGGCCCAGAGAGATCAAGAAATGGACCACGTACCACGAAAACCGAAAAAACCCGGGAAACATCAATGACAGGGAAATGGAACCCGGCTCTCAAAAAAAGAACTGGGTCCACTATAAAGGAAAAAAGAACGTCACGGGACGGGTAAAAAGGGTTTGCAGGGGGTAGAAACCACAAAAACACAGGTGAGAAAGAACAAGGATTTTGAATGCGGGCATTGCCATAAAAGGGCCAGAAAAATCATTCAAAACTGCAAGGGGGCCTGGCCAACGAAAATCGAAGGACAGAAGCGATATCATTAATGATGGAAGAAAATTCAAATTCACGGGGCACCTAAAACTGGGGGGGGAAGGGGACAAAGCCGAATCGAGAGAAACGGGGCGGAAGAGAAAAAAAGGGGTAACAATCGGCAATAGAAGAAAAAACCTGAAAAGAGGGGAAAATTTTGGAATGGGTTTTGTGGCGGAAGGAAAAAAAAAAGCGGAAAAGGACGGCCGCGTAGAAGGGGAAAACCAAGTCCGGCAAAACAAGGAAAAACGAGGTCTGGAGAAAAACCTTTCAAAAAAACAGAGAAAACACTAAAGACAAAATCAAAAAAAAAGAAACCGAAAAAAGACGCGTAGGCGCACAGAAGGGGGAGGGCATGAAAGGAGGTGGGGGGAGGAAAAACTCAGGATTAGGGGAGGTAAACCGGTGGCGGGCCAGGGGGAAGAGGCGTTTCTTCGCCGGGAGTCAAAAGCAGAGTGGTCAGCCGTGTAAGAAAAAAAGATGTGAAGGGGGGGCAGAACAATGCGCAAAAAATTGGAAAAACTCAACAAGACTGCCGGGACTTGAGGAAAAAAACTTGGACAAACAGCACAAAAATCCCCGGAAGGGGTGGGAGAGAAGTCACCACCAGAAAAAAGAGGAAAAAGAAGACCGTGGTGTGGAACAAAATGGGGGGGGTTCCAATTGTCCAATCAAACACCGCAGGGGAAGGGAATCTACGGGGAAATCAAAATCATGAAAAAAGAAAAACAAAGAGGGAAAAAAAAGGATCAGGGTAAAACAAGAAACGATCCTAAGGTAGGAGAGGAAACCGCCGGAAAAAAATGGCCCGTAAAAACGGGAAAGGAGGCGGGAATAGCGGTGGACATATCACAGAAAGGAAAAAGGCCAATCGATGAAAGTGAAAGAAAAAAACACCCGAGAATGCCTTAAGGGAAAAAAGGAGGCGGGAACTCCCCAGTGTAGGCGGGCAGGAAGTGGGAGCGTGCAAGTCAAATGGGAATCTTAATGAAGTCGCGAGTCTTTCAAGGGGGGGCACATCTGGTAAACAGAAGTCACGACTCAAACCTGGGGAAAAGGAGAAGAAGAAAACCCAGAAAGAAAGGGAAAGATACGGTTAAAAAATGACAGCCCACGCCAGTAAAAAAATTCCACCAAACTTGTTTAACAGGGAAAACAGTTCTTAGGGTTTTCAAAAAAAAAAGAGGGGGCAGGGGACCGAGGGAACGGCATCCCGGGAAAAACGGAAAACAAGAAATTCCCAAAAAAAAGAAAACGTGCCAAGGGGGGGAAAGGGTGTCTGAGAAAAACTGGCGGTGGAAGGGAAAGGCAACCGGACGGAAAGTACCGGGAAAGCAAAAAAAACACAGGGCGCGGTTAGGGGAACATCCTAAATTAAGAACAGGGCGGCGAACCGGGGGGAAAGGGCACGCTGGGAGCGGGACAACCAGGACAGGGGGAAAAAAGATACAACGTAACTGAACACGGGCCGGGGATGTTTGGTAGCACGGGAAGGGGAAAAAAGAAGGAAAAACGGGAGCAGACGGTATAAATCCCTCAAGGAGCTCGGTGTCCCAAAAAAAGGGTGGAGTCAGAAGGAGGAGGGGCAAAGGTTGGAACCAGGGGGGAAGGGGTCTGGGTGGAATCGGGAAAACCGACTGAAAGCACGTGGTAAAAAGTCTGATCCGAGCAAAACACGGGGGAAGGAGATAGAAAGAAAATCGGAAAGGTGGGGGGGGGAAAGGGCGAACAAGTAAAGCGAATGATCGAACAGAAACAAAGAGGTGTAAAAAAAAAGCACGCATTTGGGGGGGAAGGAACAGTCACCCACAAAGTCAACAAGACAAGGGGGAAAAAAAGTAGGGAGAGAAGGGCGGCCCACTGGGAGATAAAGGTGAGTTGCCAGGGGGTCCGGAAAAAAAAAGCTCTGAAAACAGAAAGGGGAAAGGGGGTGGCAGAAGGTCCACGGAAAAAGTAAAAAAATGACCAACCGAAAACAGAGTGAACACTACAAAAAGGGGTCTCACTAAAAACGTACAGGTTACCCGAAGGGGGAAGACGCACTGGTTGGAAAAAAAAGCAGGCGTACCATTCAATAAAAAAAAGGATAAAAAACGGGGAAACTAAAAAAACCCTAGGGGCATCAACCGTTTTGACTGAAGGAAGTAAAAAAAAAGATCCACAGGATAAACCAGGCCCCGCCCTAATATGGAATCACCCAGGTGTTCAAGGGTGGGCCAAAGCAACCGGACCTGGCTCAGTGCACTCCCGAGAATTAGTCACTAAGGGGTCCAGGAAAAAAAAAGGTGTGGTCCAAAACAAACGCTAGCAAAAGGGGGTAGTAGACTACAACATTCATGGACCGCGGGTAAAAGAAAAAGACCGGGTTCTGACGAAAGGAGAAAAGATGATGGGGCACGGAGTGGTAAGTGCATCACAAAAAGGGGGCCCCAGCGAAGCGCCTTGGGAAAAAAAAGAAAGCCCAGTACTGGGGGTGGGCGGAAGGGGGCGCTGTGGGGGGGGGCAAAAAACACGCCAAAAAGTGGGCAGACTAAAAAGGGCTTTGAAAAAAAAAGTGGGTGAAAAAACCTTGTTAGTCCACGGAGTGGTGGCACAGACACGGTATAAACTGTTTCAATGTCAAACCGGCAAAAAAAAAAAAAAACGTTAAAACCCACTCGAGGGGAACCGGTAGATAAAAAACGGACCGAGCCAAGAAAAACAAAGGTCGGGAAGCAAGAAAGGACCACGCAAGCGGGTTAAAATACGGTCAAAAAAAACAATGACCCTAAACCTCTTTAACAGGGGTAGTTTGGAGGAAAAAAGCAGGCTAAAAGTTTGCAGAGAGAGGGCGATAGGGGGACATACTCCGTCGCAGAGATAAGGGGGGAGGCATTAGAGGGGTAATAGGTATTATCGTAAGGAAAAACGAATGGGGCAGCATCACGGTTGAAAAGGTTTGAAAGCCAAAAAGAAAAAAGGGTGGGACTTCGGAACAACAAGGGACCGCATAGCGGCGGAAATAATGGGGAAAAAAGAACAGGGGCAATGGCACCAAAGACAAACAAAAATGCCTGGGACCAGGGGGAGGCCAGGCCAGGGTAAGCGAAAAAAACGGCCAACCAAAATAATAGCAAGTAAAGAACTTTCAGCATCAGAATGGGCAAATAAGGGGGGCAGCGAAGAGCAAAAAGGATCGGGAAAAAAGAAACCATCAACGAGCGTTGTTAATGGTCCAGAAGGGACTTCCGGCAGGATAATATCAAGTTAGAGTCAATGGTGGTGCAAAAAGGGTGGACGAACTCGAACAAGTGGGCAAACTAAAAAACCATCAAAAGAGACCAGTGCAATCTTGAGAGAGGCAAAACTTAAAAAACACCGTGGGAAAAAAAGGGAGCTTGGGGGAGGGAAAAAAAAATGAATGGGGCCATAGGCACTCGCTACATCTAAAGCCACTAAAAAAAAAAAAGTTAGAAACGAGTATAAATAAAAAAAGTAGCGAGAAAAAAAAAAAACATAAAAAAGGCGAAAACCTGAAACTAACTAAAAACGAGTCAAAAGCAGACCTGGAGGAAGGGGTCGAATCCCGGTTAAAACGACTGCGGGCTAAAGACGGGAACCCAGGCCACAAAACATGCATGGAAGCCAGGACAAAAAAAAAAGAAATAAGGGATGTCGGGTAACAAGAGGAAAAAAAATGAATGGAAACAACGTTAAAAAGTGGTTAAGGGCCACATTGGAAAGACGCTCTCAGTAGTTCGAAATTCTAAACAGGGCGAAGGTGGGCTCGAATCCCAGGAGGAAACACACCTCTTAGGCTGCCCAGCGCAGGCGGGGAGTCTAAAGCCACCCAATGGAACTATAGGGGAGCAGTAACTGCTGGAGGGGGAAAGGAGAGCCTGGGGGGAAGACAAATGAAAAAACAACCAAAAAGAACTCAACCGGTGGGATCTTTTAGAGAAAATCAAAGAAAGCGCGGGTGCGGAGGGAAGAAGAAAAAAAGGGGAAAAAAGGAACGGGGGAAACTCGGGAAAGGGTCCAGACCGGCAACCGGAACCCCCCAAAAAAACCGCGAATTCCAAGGGAAGGAATCCCTCATTCAGGGGATGGAGGCGCCAAAAAAACCACCTCAAAAAAAAACTTCTGTTGCGTCATAATAGTTACCAAAAAAGTGCAAGAACGAAACGGAGAAACTTGAAGAAAAGGCGAGAAAAAGGAAAAAGAACAATCCAAATCGCCTGAAGTTCAAAAAAAGGCAAAAACAAAACTCTAACCACGGGTTTGGAAGAAGGGCGGCCAAGCCTCCCCTCAACTGACTCGCGGGGGCAAAAATGGGGGGGAATCCTTCTCAGTGGGGTGGAAGGGGAAAAAAACATGCCCACGCAAGGGGGAACAACTTCAAAAGAGGGTAGACGCACTGGAACGACAGGGAAGAGTTGCCGAAAGGCACCAGGAGTGGGGTCAGTGCAAAAGCCGCCGATCTAGTAGGGACGTGAGGGAGGGCAAAAAAAAAAAATTTGAAACGCGGCCCGGGAACGCCCCTTGAAAAAAAAATGGGGGGGAGGGCTGAAAAAGACCCGGTAGTGATTAAGGCTTAACGCCGAGACAAAGGGAGGGTACCTTTGGGGACAAAACGAAAAAGGCTAATCAAACAGTGGAAAAACTGGGGGTGACACACTGTGCCGCAACATGAAAGAGACGCGAAACAATAAACCAAGATGACAGGAGCCAGGTCGAGCAAAAGATATCAAAAACTCACGCCGCGAAAGGTAAATGGAAAACTATATGACCTACGCCCGCACAAGTGAAAACCGCTCAGAAAAAATAAGGCCAAAAGCCCATGTTAAGGGAGAAAACAGAAAAAAATTGTCTTTCAAAAGGGGAAAAGGGAATAGGGCGGAACCAACGCCCAGGGAAAGGACGGGGGGCGGAAAAGTAACAGGGCGAACAGGGTCAATGGGGGGGAAAGACGCAGAAACAGCAAGGTGGGGACCAAATGGACAGTACCAGTACCAGGATCGTTTCCAAAAAAAAACCTAAAAGGGACTACAAGTAAAAACAGTCGGGTAAAGAACAAAACACCGTCGGGGGGGGAAGGAACGCACGGAAAACAACAAACTAAATCATTGGAAAAACGAAAAAGGGGGTCAACGAGATGCGAACCTCAGGCCCAAAAAAAACCTCTGGAGGAAAAAATAAAAACACCTCAAAAACAAGGAGGGGGCCGGCGGGACGACACCCTTTGGGGGGGGGTAACCGCAAACCTCAAAAAAGCAAAAAAAAAAAAAAAAAAAATGTTGTGGTGGGGAGTCTAAAAAAAGGAAACCGGACATGAAGGAAAACAGGGAATGAAGGACAGGGTCGGAAAAGTCAGTCTCTACGGGAGGTAGACGGTTAAAGGAAGGCAGACGGCGTCCATATGTAAGAGTGGTAAGTCCAAATCCCCTGGGAGAGAAGTATTACTGTCTTGAAACGGCTGAAAAGGGGGCTGGTGGTGCAAGTCTCACGGCAAAGGAAAAATGGGTAAAAACCGGGAAAACTTGAAAAAAACAAAAAACGGGGGAGAGAAGTGAAAAAGTAACGGTTCTTTCAAAGGAAAAGGTTATAAAACGGCGACAAGAACTTTGAAAAGTACGGGAAACTACGCGGGGGAGCAGAGGTCAGAAAACAACGCTAAATCCAGACCAGGGATAGCCAAGGGGTCACAAGACAAAAAACGAAAACCTACTTCAAAACATCTTGAAAAGGGTTGTTGGAAAAAAAAACATCGATGAACCCAAAAGTGCTCCTAGGCCAACTATTGTGGGAGGTCTAGGCCAGAAGGAAGAAAGAACAATCAAGCGCCAGGGAAAAGGTCTAAATAGTCCATAAAAAATCCTAACGAAAAATCAGCCAGGAGAGAAGGGGAACACGGATGAGAAAAAAAAAAAGAGAAACCCAGGCAATTGAAAGCCATGAAAGAAGACCCGTTCACCCCAAAAAAAATTGGAAACGCAAAAAAATGCTGGAAGTAGGAGGAAAAACGGGGAGGGGCCAAAATAACCAAGAAAGAAACCAAAACGACTAAGGGACGTAACACGGGGGGGGGTCAACATTGTTCAAAAAAAAAACCAACTATGAAATTGGCGAACGAAAAGCGGGGCCAACGAAAGAGAAGAACCGAGCCGGAAAGACTTCGTCAGGCGAAAAACCCGCAAGTTACGGTGGGGGCTCAGGGGAACGGATGACTTACGAAAGGTGAAAACGTATTCCGACTAAAAACTCCAACAGAACCAGAAAAAGACACGGCAAAAAAAAGGACGTGGGAAGATGGTGAGGGGTGACAAAGAGGAGGTCTCCGTCAACTGGCAGCAAAGAACCTGGCGACATGTGGGAACGATAACAGGGGGGGAGGAGCACGCAGGAAGGGGACGCCCGGGGGGAACTCCGGTGAAACAAGGGAAAAGGGGACTGTGGGGAACTGGGAAAGGGGTAGAAACTTCGAAGGGTCAAACGCTTGAAATAAAAAAACGAGAAAAAAGAACTCAAACACGGAAAGGGGAGACCCTCAAGGGAAGAAGACAGGACCAGAGGCACGCTGTCAAGTCAAAAGAGAAATGGCAAGGGGGAAAAAGCAAAACAACGAAAAATGGGGGAAAAAAAAGAAAACAGAAAGGGGGAACAAATACTTAAGCGGAGGATAAACTGGAAGAAAAGGGAAGGAAAAGGGGGAAAGATGACAAGATGTCAAAAGATATGGAACGACACCGACTAGAACCATTTACACGTTACGCAAAAGTGGTCGGCGGGTCGCAGGAGACCACGAAACGATTTCAAAAACGACGGAATAGGAGGGAAACTGAGAAAAAAGGGGCTCATAAAAGGAAAAGGGTTTTTGGGAAGGGGAAAAGGGGAAAGAGACCTGGAAAGCATACGCGAAAAAAATTAAATTGGCGCGACCTGTGGGGGGGAAAACAAAACAAAAAAACCAAAAAAAAAAAAAAAAAAAACCAAAAGGGGTGGGGCGGCCCACAAAAAGGACCAAGAACCAATCAACTCTCTTCAAGAAAAAATGCCGAAACCACGGCGACCCTGTGAGGGGCGGGGGGGGTAAAGAAGGGGGGGACTCCAAAGACTCCACAGGCAGTGAGGGGGGAGGGGGGGGGGATCGTTGCTGACATACATTCAAGACGCGCCTTGAAATCAAACAAAAAAAAAAAAAAGGAGGGGCAACCGCGAAGTATGACTCAAGAAAAAAGAGAAAGAATCGAAAAGGAAAGGACAACCATCAGGGGGAAAAGAATGCAAAGAACGCTCCCACAAAAACGAAAAAAAAAAAACAAATGGCAGACCACCCCACCAACCTCAAAGGGAAAAAAGCTAGCGCGGCGGACGGGAGTGGGGGGGCCAGAGTGGCGGAAAGGGAAAGGGGGGGAAAGGACAAGGCGGACCGTCAATAAAAAGGAGCGGTATCAACGGGAATCTTTGGTCTTCACCACGCACAGGGGACCCAAAAAACACCTGCGAAGGAAGCCAAGGGGGGATTCCATGCCGATGGTAAAGGGGGGTGCAAAAAGACACCGGAAAAAAAACGGCGGGGGACAGAAAAGGCAGTCAGGGAAGGAGAGGCAAAGCTCATTTCCGATTATCAGAAATAATAATCGAAAGAAAAAAAAAAATTACACAAAAAAATATTCTGGAAACTAAGGCAAGGAAAAAAGAAGTAAAAGGCGGTGTTCTAAGGAAGAACACTGACAATGGGAAGAACAACCAACGTGTGGGAAAAGAAAATTAATGGAGGTGAATCGTATCGTACGACGAGTTTTGACGAAGATAGAAACCTGCTGCAGAAAAGGTGGTCAGTGGGAAAAAAAGCCATCCTGATCTCGAAAGGGAGAGGGAGCGAAGAGAAAAGAAAAGAGGAGGTATATCTAGAAAAAAAAAAAAAAAGAGTAGGAAAAGAGATAGTACTCAAAACAGGCGAAACGCCGCGTCAAAAAAAAAACAAGGCTCAGTCAACGAGCCAAGTCAAGAGAAAGGACCCCGCGGGGGAACACGACAAAGGAGAGCAGAAAAAAAATTGCGGGAGGAAAACAAACAATCGTCTCATCAACCTGGGCCACGAGGATGAGAAAAAAAAATCAAAAGTAACCCAGGGGTGCAGGTTTGGAGAAAAAAGCAGGGAAGCAACCGGGCGAAGGGGAAAAACAACGGCAATTAAGACTGGCAACTTGAAAGCCATAAGGCCCAGATCGGAGGCACGGGGGGTACAAGGCATCGAACACATGGTCGATAACATCGAGAAGAGCAATCAAAAGTGACGTAAAAAGGAAAACAAAACACTCAAAAAAAAAGAACCCCGCAAGCAAAGAGCCGGGAAAGAGGTCACCCCGGGAAAAAGGCCGGCATGGGAAAAAAGAAAAAGATTTCCAAAGGAAGGTGGGTGGAATGGTTGGGTTTGTCTTAAGCAACACAAAAGACATCAGAAAATACCTGAGGGGCGGGAGAAGAAAAAAAAAAATGGGACTCAAGCCGTAAATCAAAGAAACAGAAAAAACGAAAAACTCTGGAAAAAGAGCACACCCCAAGCCGCTCGTAGGGCTGAAAACGGTCCAAAAAAAACCCAAAGGTTGAAAAAAGGAAGGTGGGAGAGGAGGAAAAGGATTCGTATGGAAAACCAGGGGAGGGGACATGGGTAGATAGCTCGTGGGTTCTTTATCCTTGAAACACGGTTTGGCGCAAAAGGGGGCAAAGCAGAAGAGGACGGGGTGAAGGTCAAACAAGTCTCCCACCTCAAAAAAAAAACGTTGACAAGACGTGGTCGAATCCAAAACTGGGAAAACCGCAGAGAAAAAAGGCCCGCAAACGGGGAAAGAGTTGGAACCCGAAAAGAAGGGAAAGGGGATGACAAACGGTTGTAAAACAAAAGGGGGGGGGGGGGCCAGTAAACTCCCAAAAGGACAGCTGGGGACCTGGGAGGGGAGCTGAATTTTTGTGCAAAGGGGACTGACCAAAAAAAAACCAATAAGCACGGGAAAAAAACTATTGGATAGAAAAAAATACACGTGATCGGGGGGCGAAAAAAAAAAGTTCGAACAACGCCCCCGCACGTGGGAAAAAAGAAAACGGGAAGAGGCGGGCGGGAAAAATTGTGGGGGGCAAAGTCGTACATCCCGTCAAAAACAACGCAAGTTAAAGGAAAGACGAAACGTCCCCGAGTGAAGGTGTGGTGACTTCACAACACCGGGAACGGGAGGGGCCCCGCCCAAAATTCATGAAGGGAAAGGGTGAACGGGGGAGGGGCCGGGTTAAGAAGAAATCAAGAGCGCAAATGCAGTGTGATTGGAAAAGTCCGCGGTGGCAACAGATCAAAGGACCGGCAAAAGGGGAGAAAACAAGAAAAGAAAAAGGGGAAAAAAACCGACCCGGGTTCCCACGGGAACATAACAAAACGTATGGCAGGGGAAACCAGAAACAACCCAATGTCAACAGGTAAAAAGGGACCGTAGGGGGGTCGGCCGGAAGTGACCGGAGAAACCGAAGGACAACAACGCAAACCACACTTCCGGGTCAACCCAACCAGAACGTGCTTTAAAGTTGGTTAAATAAGGGAGCTGCTTGGGATAACGGGGAGTTCGAAGGGGGCCGGCGTGAAAAAGAGAGGAAAAAGAAAAGTTCCAAACACGCCGCAAAAAGTAAAGTCGCGGAAAACCAATCCAAGAAGGGGAACGAAGCCGAGGGAGGCGGGGAAAGGACAACTCTCCTGAAAAACCAGGAGACCATTGGGGGGAAAGTGACACAACTGAGGTCCGAAAACCGGTAGTCAGGAAAAAAACGAAAAAAAGGAGCCAAGCGAGAAGGAAAAGGGGGAAAAAATCGACTAAAGCACGAGAGAAAAAAAGTCAAAAAAGGGGCCCTGTTGGGCCTGAGAAGGACAGTCTTGCTCTTGCAGGGGAACCTGGAGGTCTTGGTGGGGGTAACAGGACTAAGCCAAGTGTCAATGAGTAAAGGAATCCGAAAAAGGGACGGAAAGAAATTACGAGAGATTGGGGGACTAGCCTTACGCACCAAAAGGGACATCGACCTGACTCAAATAGGGGGGAACAGGAAAGGAGAAAACCCTTGGGTGGGGGGGAGCAAAAAAGGAAAAAACAGTGAAACCTTCAAACAGGAAAAATCTTCGTCCCAATTCTTTCCCAACAGGGGGGAAGATTAAAGTTGGAGGAGCGACCGGGGGGGGCTGACTACAGGAATCAAACGATCAGAACAGGTAACCGTCCGGGAAACTTGGAAAAACGAAATCGGAGAAAACAGTCGACGTATACCGACAGGCGTGTCAGGACCGCACGGAACGTCTGGTTTGGTGGGGAAAAAAGGAAAAAGCGGCGTCAAAAACCAATGAGGACAGTGTCTGAAAAAAAACAAGCACAAAAAAAAAACGCTGGGCAGCCACGGGTGGACAGAAGGAAAGTGCAGGGGTCACCGGTCGACCGAAGCCTGAGGGATAGGGAAAAACCATTAAGATTGACAGTGGGGGTTCCTAACTCTAACATCCCCGCAATTAGGCGACATAGGTCAGAAAGGAAAAAAGGGTTGTGCCCAAGGAAAAGGCGAAATTGTAAGAGAATCCAAACAATTCTGGTGCCGACTGAAACTTAAAAAAAAACCCCAAAAAGTTCGAGAGGGGGGGGAAACAGGTTAGGGGAAGGGGTGACTGAAATTGCCTCAATTTTTAAAAACAACGCAAAAGCGAGGGAGGAAAGGGGTCTTCGGAACCAGTTGGGGGCGTTTGGCCCCATGAAAAAAAAAAATGCCCTCTGTTTTCCAGGCGCCTGGAAGGACAAAAGAAAAAAAAGGCGGGAAGGGGGGGCCGAAGGAACTCAAAAGAAAACAAACGGTTTAAAAGTATAAGAAGGAAAAGGGGGGAAAAAAAAAGACCCTCAAGCGAAGAAGGCTGGGGGGTCTAAGGTCCCGCCAAAAAGAAAAAAAATGACACGAAGGAAAAAGAGATGACAAGGGGTCGAACAGAAAGAAACAGACCGGGCGCCAGCAAAAAAACCCTTCTTGGGGGGAACGCCAGGAAATGCCGAAAAGAAAGAGGGGTGTAAACCTACTCCTGCCAAAGCACCCGACGGGGAAAGGCGGGGGGTTTTGACGATAGACGCAGGGGATAAGTGGGGGGAGGGGGAAAGGAGGGGTCAGGGTGGGTAACGGGGCAGACAGAAAGCGTAGGGAGACGAAAAAGGACATATTTTGGGTTCATCGTTCAACTAAACTCGTATTTAGGCGAAAAGGGAAATTTAGGGCGCCCACACAGGGGGGAAGGGGAAAAGGGGACCCTAGAGAGTCGTCTAAAACACCTGAACAAAACCTCCGGCCGCCGGGGGGGGAAGACGGGGTTCAAAAACAAGCCAAAAAAAATAGAATAGGGCACGCGACAAAAGGAAAAGGGGGCCCACCACAAAAGGGCCTTCTTGCAAAAAAAAAGCAAGAAAAAAAGGGAACTTACGCAAAAGCAAAAACCAGCAAAAATAATATCACTACTGCGTCTTTGCCATAAAAATAGGGTCCATGGAAATGGAGGAGCAGTCAAGGGACGAAAAAACTATAGAAGATCAAAAAAATCAGTAGCAGAAGGTGAAGGACGGTCAAGGTGAAGGCAAAGGGCCTGCCTTCAAGAATTATCCAAAAAAAAACAGAAAAATGGCATCAGACTCATTGAACAAAGGGGCCAACAACACCGAAGCAAAGGGCGCGGAAAAAGGACACCTGAATTGCGGGGGAAAAAAAGAGGGAAAGCTGGTGTTGCGGGGGAAAGGGGGCCTCAAAAAAAAAAAAAAAAAAAAAAAAAAAAAAAAAAAAAGACGGAAACCCGAAAGAGAAGAACGGGGCCGAGTCTGGGGAAACGAGTAACACAGATCGGGGGGGAGAAGTGCGGGGAGCCGGGCAGGGGGAGGGGAAGGAAAACGAGAATCGGTCCACAGAAGCTTCGAGGAACGAAAAAAACCACGGGGGGGTGAGCTCCGAAAGGGCGCGGGGAAAAGAAGCGAGGAAACCCCAAGGGCAAAAAAACAAAACGTAAAATGACAAATCCGACACCAAAGAACAAAAGAACGAAAAGACAAAACTATTGTGGTGGGCGGGGAAAGAAAGAAAGGAAAAGAAAAAGGGGGGGGGGGGGGGAGTGGGAATACAATCATAACAGGAAATTCATAAACTGGAACCGGAGAGAAGGGGGGTAATATGGTGGAAGGGAG
>Ga0179593_1454669_pt1 | contig 19920 bp, 27 predicted proteins | sample CZODoug2_1_08_16_FD_185931 | JGI IMG/M metagenome (GOLD analysis project Ga0179593, IMG submission 185931) | Vadose zone soil fungal communities from Angelo Coast Range Reserve, California, USA - CZODoug2_1_08_16fungal (PacBio error correction) | ecosystem: Environmental > Terrestrial > Soil >...
GCACAACAAAAAAAAAGAGGAATAAGGGCGAGAAGAACCCGGCACGTCTGGATAGAAAGGGGGGACTGAGGGCGAAGCCCCTCGGAAAGGCCGAACTAACTCAACTCCCATTGGGGGACATGAAGGGGAAGGAAGCCTGAAAAAAAAGGGCGTCAAAAGGGGAAATTTAAGGGTCCCGTTCTGCAATCGAGCCGCTTTTACGAGAACAAGACAGTTAATGAAAATCTCGTGGGTAAGGAGAGTTAATCGTGGATGACAATTAGGGGGGGGGGAGAAGAAGAAATTGGAGGAATCAATTGATCAGGGGATAAGTTTGTCCACTGGGGGGTGATGAACTTCACATGGGTGGCGATTATCTGCGGGATGAAGAAAGGAGTAATTTTTCAAAGGGCAGGGCAGGGAGGGGATGGGCAACGAGCAAAGTCAAGTCCCCGAAGCAAATGAGAAAGGTGGGAAAAAACTCAGATTCCGTGTGAAGTCGGGACTTTTGAAATAGGGGGTGGCCCGACGAAAGAGGAGGACACAAAAAAACTAACGGCAAATCAGGGCCAGATCCATATGGGAGGAAAAGAAGGTCCCCGGAAACTGAAGGAGACTGAGGAAGGGGGGACTCATACTGAAAAAAGCCTGACGAAGATAGAGAGGGGAGCAGCGCAGTTTCCCACCCTCACAGTGAACCTTCCTTTGGAAACATCTGCGTAATTTGTCAAAAGTAACCAGCATCAATGGGGGGGGGGGACAATTGACTCCTGAGGAGGGGGGGGGTAGTGTGAGAAGATCCCGAGCAAAAGAAAGATTGTAACGGGTTCAACACCCTGAGGTCAGCTAGCAAAAAAAAGGGGGGGAAAAAGTGAAAGCACTTGCCACGAACAGCTTAATTGGAAAAGTCGCAGGGAAAAGACTTCAGAGGACCAGTGTTCCTGCACGTGGTTGTCCGGCATCGAGTGTAAAAAAAACCAAAACTGAGGGCTCGGGAAAAGAGGAAACAGAAAACGACGAACGAATCATACGCAAAAGCTTAAGAGCTTTGTGGGGGACCAAAGGGGTCTCGGGGAACCGGGGGGAATTTGGCCCGACACAAAGGAACGGGGGTGAGTCGGGCGGGCTACCTTCGCGCAAAAAGGGAGGTGAAGACGAAAGTTTGACCCTGGAGCAAGGCATTTCGGACCATGTATCATAAAGCAACCTGGTGCTTGGAAGAGATGTCAAAAAAGAAAAAAAAAAAAACCCAGCTCCTCACGTCGAGGGGACAGAAAGGGGAAAACTAACTTTTGCCAGGGGAAAAAGGGATCCGAAAAACTGCCGAGAAGCACCCTGCCAACACGTGGGTGGGGGGAATAAGAAAAAAAAAAAGGGTGGCCCTCCGAAAAGGAACATCAAAAAAAGACGGGGGGAATTGTTGCAGTAGTAAAGCAGGTAAACCACTGGGAAGTCAAAGATCAATTGAAACGTCTACGGTCAGTAGAATTCGAGGGTGGAAAAAGATGGGGGGGATCGTGGGGGTGCTTCCCCGCAAAACGCGAATGGGAACGCGTCGCGGCAGGGATGTGGGGTTGGAATTTTCCAGGCACTGGAGAAAAGCCCGGGGTGAAAAAGAAAACTGCAAACTTTCGGTCGGCCCGTTCAAAACACGGGGACCGAAGGACAATAGAATGGAATAACAAATTCGCCGCTCCAGTGGTGAGTAGGGTGCCTGCCTGAAAACAGCTCTAGGGTGCTCGATCTGAAAAGAGGCAAAATGGGCCGAAAAAGATGAAGAGGGTCAAAGAGCCCTACACTACAAACTACCCGAAAACAAAGCCTTCAAACCCACCAGAGGGAACTTTGTGGAGAAGATGCCACAACCCACGACCTAATTGAGTAACGACAGCCCTCACAAAAAACAAATGTATGTTCAAATGTGAACATACATGGGGCCCTATTGCCCACAAAGGAAAAATGCAGGCAGAAAAATGGGGCATGCCCCGGGGCCTGGAATGGGGTGGTCCACACCGTTCTAAAAGGAACTCAAAGGACGAAACGAAAGCAAAAGATCCAGTTGGTCACGGGGAAGCGAACGCCTCCGAAAAACAGCGGGCACTTGACGGGCGTGCACGCGGAGTGCGAAAAAACCATGGGCTTGACGAGGTATCCCATGGAATTTAAGGGGAATAGACCGCCCCTGGGGGGACAAAGGACTGGGGGGCAAATGTGCGGGGGAGCTGGCACGGGAAGGGCCTCAAGTCAGAACCGGGCAGTGGGAACGCGGTAAGGGGGGGAGGTTTGTGGGGGAAGGGGGGGACAGGACCGATTAAGGATATTCAGGGGGGAAAGGGGGCAAAAACAGGAAGCCCCCCTGACAAGCAGTTTGGAGCACCCGTGGTGAAGAAGTGGCGCAACAGACAAAAAATTCAAAGCGAGAGAGGCAGGGGGCAAAAAGGTCCCAGAAAACATGGGGGGGGGGTAAATGTACAAAACATTAATTTGAAACGAAATCCACGAAAAACGGGGGCGGCATCGAGGGAAAACTGATTGAGGGGAAGGAAGGTTCTTAAGGGGAGGGACACAAGGCAAACCCTTTGGGAGAAAAGGGGCGTTGGAAAAAAAAAACGTTGGGACCGCGCAAGGAAATCATAACTGTTGGGCCACGTTTTATCTGGGCTCACCAAAGGTTGCACGGGGACAACAAAAAGGGGGGAAAAAATGATAAACTAAAAAGTGGCAAAGGTGGACAAGAATTCAGGAAAAAAAGAGAATAAGACGGGAACCTGCGAATCCAGAGAAAACTCAAAATCTGAAAAAGCATTGGATGCCTGCTTTACGAACCGAAAAAAAAAAGGACGTCACACGAGAAAGAGTGAACTGAAAGAGACCTCCCCCCGGAAAGGGGGGAAACCGGGGGGAGTAGGGAAAGCGATCAAAAAAATTGAGACGGCCACAGGATATGGCACATACCGTATGTGAGTCAAACTAAGGGTGAAAGGGTGGAAAAAAAAACCCAGAGTGGTGCAGGAAGACGCGAATGAGCGACTCGCCCACCCCTCCCTCACCCAGAAAGATAAAATTCTACGAAGGATCAGCATCCGCGCCGCGGGCGAAAGGTGAGGGGCAAAGGGGAAGGTTTTTCAAAAGGTTGGGGCAGCCGCCGGGAGGAGGGAGGTGTGGGGTTAAATTGTACGTAGCTTGGATAGCCCATGGAAAGAAAAAACTGACTTGCAGGAAAGGATCAAGATGGGGGGGGTTCAAATCATTGCCATGCGCGGGTGATAGTCTAAGGAAGACTGATAAACAAAAAAAAAAGTCCAAATCCGGGGAAAGAAAAAGATAAGCTGTCGGCCTAAAAGTTACGGCTTCAATGCTTGTGAAACGAAGCCGACCAAGGGAGGCTACAGAGGAGGAAGAATTGTCCTAAAACAAAGACTGACCTGGAGGGTCGAAGGAGGGGGGAAAAACTGGCGGGGAAAAAAAGCATCGGCCGTCCTACACAAAAAAAACAACCAACGAGGGAAGAAAAAAAAGAAGAAAAGAATGACGAGGGGAACTTAATGGGAACGAGCCACATGGGAACCGGCCAGACGACGGTCAATGATGAAAGGGAATGGCGACAAGATAGAGCGAGGGGGCGAAAGCCCGTCGGTCCGAACTCAGGAACGAAAAAACTCGTAAGGGGAAAAAAAACAATAAGGAGAGGGGGTCGGCAAAAAGTATCCGCGGAGTGGAAAAAAGGGGGGGAGAAAAAAAAAAAAGCACGAATCCCGATCGAACAGCAGGCAATCCGTACGCGAAAAAAAGGAAAGATAAGACACTGCAGAGGAGCGAGGAATGGGGATGATCAACAAGCAGCAATAAAAAGCCACAACCCGCCCAAAATCGCCCCACAGCACCAAAAAAAACGCCGAGAAAAATGAGAAAAAAAAAGTCAAAGAGGAACTCGACTCCTCCACACCTTCGGAAAGATCGGAAGGGAAAAAAGTTTCCCGGGCAATTGGTCGACGTAGGCTTGACTCACTCACACATTTGGGGGCAACTAAGGCAAAAGAAGACCGGAAGAACAGGAGAAAGTAGGGGGGGAAGAAAAGAATCCTGGAAGGATGGGGAAGGAAAAAACTCCACCCCTGGGTCCCGGCCCGTAAAGGGAACGAGAGAAAAAAACTGAGGAATTCGTGTGGGCAGAGCACCGGGGGGGTAAAAAAAAAGGAGCAAAGGGGTGCGAGATAGGACCCGTCGTGGATCGACGATAAAGACAAACCTCTAGCAAGAACAGGGGCATTGTTGTCCTCAGAGAAGAGTGGTCCCCGATTAAAGGCACAAAAGGGGGTAAAAGGTGGAAAATCGCGAAAAAAAAGCGCCGGCAGGCCGGGGAGCAAAGATGGAAAAAGAAATTTAGAATGACGCGGTAAACGGGGGTCCCCAAGGCCCTGCAATACCGATAAATTGAGGGCCGGCGGACGATCCTCAACAAGAAGAAAAGGGGCAAGCAGGCCGGAGAACAATCGAACTGCATTGGAGCACGAAGAAACCCTAAGAGCAACCAAGACAACATGTACCCTTTGCACGCCAGGGCGGGAGAGTGGGTGGGGGAAGTGTGCTAAATATGACTAACCAGGGACGGGGGGAAACAACGAACAGAGAACCTGGTCTAGCGGGGGGTTTTGGTGGGGACACCCGGCAAACAAAACTGAAGAAAGTTGGAAGAAAGGGTTGCCCGGGCAAACAATGAAAACAAATAAAACAGACGGACAACAAGAAAGTCTGGAAAAGAATGAGCACAAAACCGGAGGAAAAAAATCAAGGACCCGAAAGGGGGAAGAAAAAACAAAAACATGGATGGCACCGCCTTCAGCAAAAAAGTGACACATTGCTATAAGAAGGAGGGCCGCGAATAACAGACGGAAAAGGGCAGAGTGCCCAGAGAGGGATTTTCGAAAAAACGCTTCTTCAGTCGCGACGCAAAAAAATGATCCGGAAAAGACAACGCAAATCAAGAAGGCCGCCACAAAAAGTGCATGCAGAGATACTCGGAGGGTTCCGGGGGGAGGCCCGGCCCACAAACGTTATTCCGAAGGCGGTTAAGAGGGCCGTCACAGAAAAGAAGGACACCAAAGGGGTCCCTTGGAAAAGGGAGAAAAAAAAAAAGACCAAACCTTTTCCCCCGGGATGGTGGGACGCAGGCGTTGGTGCTGCGCGGAAAAAACCCATGTGCGGGGAGGGGTCGAAGGGACAACATAGAGAGAGGGAAGAGGCAAGGCAAAAAAATGCGCAAGAATTCCAGCCAACTGGGTACAGAGAAAGGCAGAAAAATGGAAAGAGGAACGGTTTCCGAAGGCTGACCGGGGGTGGTGCAAAAAAAAAAAAAAGCCTACTACACTGGAAAACGAAAAGTTCACTGACTTTTATGAGAACAGGACTTGGAAAAGAAAACTCAACGCCGAAAACGCGGGCCTACAGCTCATGGTGACGGCATAAAAAAGATCGGCAAAACCAAGACCGGAGACCAAGAATAGAAGCACGAACAAAAAAGGGAATGAAGAAAAACTGGTGCAACCGGGCAACAGGTAATGGCCCTGGGCAAAGTTAGGGACCCGACGTTCCGCCATGGGAGCAGAAAAGGGAGACCCCAAACAACTGTAAAAAAAGTGGATCGGGAAGGTACAGGGAGAATTGTCAATCGGGGTCCCGACGGAACACCTAAGGGGGGGGAAAACAGAAACATGTTAGCTCGTGTATGAGCTCGGGCTAACAAAACCAAAGGCAAAGGGAGTCGACGTGTAAAGAAAAAAACCGGGGGGGAGAACGCCAAAAACCCAAACAAAGGCTCTTCAAAAAGTGCAGGAAAAACAAAAAAAAGGAGTAAAAAAATTGGGAATGGGGGGTGTGCATGTCCCGAAAAAAAGAAAAGGTAGAAACCCGGGCCAACACAGCCCCATTTTGCGCGACTGACTTGGGTTGTCCAAAAGGGACTCAAATGCTGTAGAAACGGACCTATCGAGGTGATGGTGTGTCACAAGACATGGCTGTGAAAGGGGGGGAGAAAAAAACGTTAATAGATTCCGTATCAATAAGGATCGTACACCCCCCCCCACCCCCTCACTCGAAAACTGAACGGAAAAGCAAAAATCCTGGAAAAGGGCGGACGGCTTTCAACTTACAAGCAGTAAAAGACCCAGGGGGGGCATAACACTTACACAACGATGGCGAGCTGGTTCAAAAACAAAAAACAAGTAACTGTCAGAAGAGACCAAGGACAGTCACCCACGTAATCTGCACGCGCAAAGACATACCCGCAGGAAAAGGTTGTCAAGAACATGGTGGACTCAAAGGGAAACGAGAATTGCGACGACTGGGAACAGACGGTCAAGTGGAATGGAACATTGGCCACCAAAGAGGATACACATGAAAACTAATACATCTAGGACGGGGCACCACATGGTGGCCTAGGTCCGAAGGCGAAGGGACAAGTTGGGTCAGGGGGGCCATGAGGCCAAATCTGCAGGGCCAAAGGAAATGTGGAAAGGGTCAGTAAGAGCCGGCATAAAGGAAATGCCGTAGAAACATCGATTTGAACACCGTCTGAAAATTCACCGGGAGACTACACACCAGAAACACCGCGAAAAAAAGGAAAAGGAGGTTGTACTAATCCAATTGCAAAACCAAGTATAACCCCTCCTGAAAGAAAAAAAGAAATTTTACTCACCGTCGGGTCTTGACCACTTAGCGGAAATCGTGAGCCGAACCTTCTGTGGCCATCACCTATACGAGCCGATGAGATAAAGCCCAAAAAAGGGACAAAAAAAAAAAGTCATCAACCCCACCCCAACCACAGCCCCAAGAGATCCCAAAAACAATATGAGAAAGGTTAGGCCTTGAACAGACCCACTACGGACATAGACTCATGCAAAGGAATAATGAAAAGGGATGCTTGTGGAAAAAGGGCAAAACGGCTACGCCGGGGTAACCGAGCAAGGGAACCATAAAGGGAACAAAAATGTCAACCTTTTAAGTGAAAATGTAACGGCAACAAACAAAAGTTTTAATAGGGAGGTCAAGGGTTCACAATGGAATAGGCCAGATTGCGGAAAAAAGAACAGAAGAAAGGAGGGCACTCAGGCGGGCCCGCACAATTGGAAGAGGTGGTAGCATCAGAGAGACAAACAAAAAGCAAGTGGGAGGAAAAGAATAGAGATAACAAGGAAATTTTCGGGCCGAGCACGAGAGAGAGGGGAAAGTTAAGATTTGATCTCAACGAAAAGAAAAGAAGAAAAAATAACAGAAAGCCCCTTGGTGGGGGCGAAAGCCGGACAAAGGTTTTGGGGGGCCACATGAAGAGTCAAATGGGAACGGTGTTTGTACAAAGGGACTTAAGGGGGGGTGCAAGAGGAGCCCGGACATGGCTAAAAATACGAAGAAAGACGTAAGTAAATAACTGTTGCAAGCAATACGCGGGGGGGGAAAGAGCGATTGGGTCACCGAATACGGGCGAAAAAAGTGGTGCGCAAGTTTGGAATATGTATGCCTTTGGGTTAAAGCTTTGCAAGTTGGGGGGCTAGAATCGGCACTGGCGATATGAGGGAACGAACGGGGAAAAAAAAACGGGAAGAGTGTGGCGGACATTGGGGGGAAAATCAGAAGGATACAACAGGAAGAGGATAGTGAGGGGCGGATCATATCGCGGGGGGGGAAAGCTCAGTTCAAAAGAATGAAAATCGGATGCGGGGTTCCGAACGGCACAAAATTAAGAAGAAACAAGGTTGCACCTGATAGCCCGGAAAGGTGATTACGGGTCGTTACTAAGGGCATCGTAATCAGGATCGCAGGGGGGGGCCAACAAAAATGGGGGTCCCAAAGAGAAAACCAAAAAAAGGAAAAGTACCTACAAAACTCATCTGGTGCACCAAAAAGAAAAGATAAACATAATCCGTTAAGGGGCCGCCAGAGAGGTGACGTGTGCAGCCCAACGCAGCTGCCTGACTGGGGACGGTCAACGAGGGCAGGTGGAAAAGGAAATTGGGTTTGGGTTGAAAGCTCGACCAAAAAAGTTTAAGGGTCTTCCACGCCGGACGAGGCGTGAGGGGATCTCAGCAGGGATTGGGGGGGGGAGTTCAGCTAAGAGGGAGATGAGGAAAGAAACTTTGGGTGGCGGGCACGGGGAACAAGAACACAGACGGAGCGAACAGCATCGAGGGGCAACCGGAACGTCTGATCCAAAAAGCTTAGGTGAAATTGGTGGGGAACAGGGGTCCGCGTGTTACGTGCTGGGTTACAGACACCTGGAAAAAATGTGTAAACAATTCAGGAACGACACGTTAGCGACCTGACACGATGAACCGGACAACGGACGGCCCGGGCCGGTGATACCTAAGGAAGCCCTGCGGGGTGATCGACTTGAACAGGAAGAGAAGGAAAAAAGAGTAAATGAAAAAAAAAACGTGAAAAAAAAGAGGGGCTCCGCAGGCGCGAAAGGCACGAGACACAATGGACCCAGGGGGGGGTGGGAGTATGAAAGAATTCGCAAAAAAAAACAGAATAGAAGTGGGCGAAAACAAAGACCCCGAAGGAAAAAACTCAGGCAAGGGATACAAGGGAACACGAGTGAAGCGTTGAAAGTCTCCAGTCAGGCGATGGGCCCTTTGATCGTTGGGAGGACCTGCAACGCCCCTTCACGGTTCTGCAGGCACGGTGGGAAAGGCGGGGGAGACACGCGAAGAATGCCCAAAAAGCACGTGCCTTTGGTAGACGGGTGGGTTGCAAAAATGTCGGCAGGGAATGGACACTAATTAGAAGGCGGCCGGGAAAAAAGAGACAGAACGGGGGAATGCACTCGGCGCTGAACAGTGCCTAGATATTGTCCAACCGAGACCTACCACTCACATGTCCGCCTATCAGAAAAACGGAACCGGAAAATCAAACAACATCGGGAAGTGGTGAGCTAGAATGGTATATAGCATTAAGGAGATCGGGGGGGGGGGAAGGGGGAGGAGTGAAAGGAAATAAAACAATGAGGGGGCAGGATAGGAGAGGAGGCGAGGACGGATGGCAAGAAGAGGGATATGGAAGCGAGTGGGTAAGGCGAGGAGGGGAGGTGAAGAGGAAATTGACGAAATGCGAACAAAACTTGCTCATTCGAAACGGCAAAACCACGCAGTGGGATGTCCTACGGTGTGTGAGCCCCGAAAACCCAGGCATGAAACCGGGAGATTTGGGAAAGAATTCCTGGGAGGACTTTGATTGAAAAAAAAGAGCAATGAGAGGCGCGAAAAGAAAAAAAATGGACCCAGGACGAAATAAGAAAAAAGCTGCTTTGCACTATTGAATCCGTTCGATAAAGCGACCCTCCAGGGCTGAAAGGTAGTCCTGTTTTGGTAGGAAAAAGGAAGTGGAAGCCGCCCAGGACAGCTGCAAATAGCTTCAAGATCGGGTTGCCTCGTACCACGTTCTTGACGCGGTTCGTCCAGGTTGGTAAAGGTGTGGGGATCCCAGGAACCACCATGATTCGGAAGGACGGGCAAAAAAAAAAAACAACCACCAGGGACACGTCGTCACAATTTGTGCACCACGTCGGGTGCACGCTAGGGGGGAGAAAAAACGTCAAAACCAAGAGCATAAGAAGACAAAAAATACCACATGCGGGAAGGGGGGTGGTCGTGAAAAAGAGAGCAAAGGATATTGTAAAGAGGGTCCGGACAAAAAAGTTCGGCATGAGAAAAGCCGGGGGAAAATAATGACGAGACCAAAGTGGGACTTCACAGACGGGTCAATTGAAAAAACGGCTGTGGGGGAAAGGAACAGTGAAAAGCGCCAGGGAAAAACCTTTGGAATTGCAAGACTGGGCTCCAACGGAGTTGCGGGCCGCGCGCAAGTCGCAATGTAACGAAAAAAAAAAATAATACCGAGAGGGGACATAGCAAAAAAACAGAAGATGAAGTAGGAAAGACCAAGAACCCTAAAAGGAGTCTCTAACATGTTAGGCATGCTACCAACGTTCTTAAAGAAAGGATATCGCAGAAAAAAGGAAAGGAGACTCACCCGGTTCCCGGCCGAAACAATACCGTGAAGAAAGGATCGAAGACCAAGGAATTAAACGGCAGGAAAAAAAAGAATACCGGGAAGTTAGGGAAACTGTTCCACCGATTGTTTCTCCTAAAGGGGGGTCTTGGAAAATCCCCGGGTTCAAAACAAAGGAGAGATCCTCCAGAACCCCAAAAGAAACACGCGACGAAGACTAATGGGACAAGTGAAAAAAAGATCTGCGCCAGCCCTCAAAAAAAGTGGCTGAAAAAAGCCCTGTGGTGAAACAGCTGGGTGGGGCGAGGAGCCCTGCCGGGGTGTGAGTATTTATCATCCAGGAAAACGCCAACGATTTGACACATGACAAAACTTGGGTGTAGGTATAAAAAAAAAAAAAAAATGTTGCAGGAACTGTTCGGAAGAGGGGCTTTGATCCGCCCCCTTGCCCATCGTCGAATCCGCCGAAACAGAAGAAAGGAAACGAAGTGGATGGAAAGATTCGGACGAAGCCAGAAGAACGCATGGAGGGGACGCCATCCTGTAAAACTAAAAAAAAAAACTGCGGGTCCTTCTGGGGAAACCATGGAAGCGCCGGAGAAGCATCGCAATCTCCAAAGAAAAAAACGTATTCATTAGAAGAGGGCCACAAGAAACTTGAAGGAGAACGCCAGGAAACAGGGAATCAGAGGAAGATGTGAAACAGATGTTCTAAAACGATGGTAAAGGGTGATGCAGCCGTGTTCCTTGACAAACTCAAAGTAAAAACTCGTGAAAAAAAAACTACCAGGGGTAGGGACGTGGTAGGCGACTTGAAAGCTTATCATCCCAGAACTAGACAGATCACCACAGCAATGGCCTAACTGAACAAAACAGAAGATAGTCAAGGACAAAATCGTTGAAAATGATGGATGCAAAGCCAATACAGTCGCAAGTCACCAAACCCCAAGATACAAAGCGCCACCAACGCCGCGAACAACAGAAAGCCAAGAAAAAAAAAAAAAAAACACGCAAAGACAATGCCTCGCACTTCCAAAACCTTAAAGATTGGAGGGAAATTAGAGTTCATGTGTGAGGGGGATGTGAAGGGACCGGCTGGGGGGGCGAAGGACAGAGCCGAAAACGGTGTGGCAAGGAAAAGAAGGAGGGGACTCAAAATACCAAAGGTAAAAGCAATCCAAATTGAACCACCGGCCGCCTCAGGGGGATCATCCACGGTATAATACCAACCCCAGGGGACAGTTAGGGGGAGGAAATACGCCACCCTAAGGGATCTGGGGTGACGGAAAAAAAATTTGGTAAGCAGAAGAAATGTGAGATTTGAAGGGGGTCACCTTTTGGGGAAGAAAACCAAATACCGACGTGCACTAGTCTATCCAGAGGGGAGGTGAGACAGGGGAAGCCAGTGTCCGTCTTCCGTTGGGATGGGAGAAAGGAAGGAAAAGCGAAGACATGACCGCAAACCAGGCCCGGGGGGAAATCAAGTCACGCAAAGGGAGGAGATCCCAGAAACACTCGCGGTCCGGGGGTAAGAAGAAAAAAAAGAAAGTCAAGAAAAACCCGGCGGGGGGGAAGGGGGTGACGGCCGATAGGGAGGTCAGAACATGGCACCCGAAGGAAGGGGAGGAAAAAAGCACGAAGCAAAAGTTCAAAATAAAAAGTGCTACTAGGGAAATGAAGAACACACCAAAAATAAGAAACCCAGCATGAAGGTTAAGGGCTCATATAAGGCCGAAGTGGTGACAACGGGTTTGGGGGCTCAGATGGAAAAACGAACGTGGGGGGGGGGGGGGGGGAAGAAAAAAAGGAAAAAAAAAAAAGCAAAAGCGCCTTTTTGGGACACCAAAAAAAATCCTGAAGGCCGTGTCCACACCAACCGAAAAGAAAAAACAAGGAAAAACGTCAAGGGAAAAAGGGTTGGTCAGAGACTAAAAACAAGAGAGAAGCTGAAGGGAAAAGGAATTAACAGGCGGGGGGCTATTCAACAACTTCAATCCAATAACAACACACAGGGGGATAAACCAAGATGAAAGGGGGCGCGAAACCAAAAAGGGCTAAGTACCGGCCATCGGCCACCGAAGCTTGTTCGGAGCCGAACAAACTCGCTTGCTTCAAGCGAAAACCCCGCACAAGGAATAAAAAAAGGGGACAAAAAAAAAAAGACAGGCAATGGCCAGATAGTCACGGCCAAGGGGGGGGGAAGTCCAGGGGGTCAAAAAAAAAAAAAGGCACACAGGGACAAAAATGGACCCGACTGGTTGGGCTCTGGGCTGAAAAAGAAGTCGCACGGTGGGTGGGAATACCGTGCATGGGGGAAAAATACCGCAGAAAAAAGCCAATTGCAAAGATGTGTGGCTCAGGCAATCTGATTCATGCGTCCACATTGGCGTTCGGCCGCAATACCAAAAGAAATCTATCCGAAAAAGACCGTCAATGGAAGAGACTAGCAAATAATGCCGCCCAAAGGACGCCCGCCCGGTTAAATCGGGGGACACTGGAACTAACAAGGGGGGGGAAACAACAACCGACGAAAAAACCCCAAAGGGACAGTCTCTAAAGAAAAGTCAAGGAATGCTGGGCGCCCCAACCTGTTAAGGACAAGAAGAGCGAAAGCCGGCCAAATGTCAGGAAAGGTTCTGGGTCAGAACCCCACGAATAACCATAGGAAAAAGCACTAGGACGAAAGAGAGAAAGACTACGACCTTAACTTTACCTCGTATATGGGGACAGGTCCCTGGGGAAAAGAATTCTTGGGACAGTTGGGGCAAACAAACAAAAAAGGGGCCGAAATGGACGAAGACAGTTAAAAGACAGAATGTTGCCGTGTGATCGTGCCGTACCCTTGGTACTAAAAAGAAGGGACGAAAAAAAAACGCACACGGGTGCCAACACAAGCAGTTCAACACACAATGACCGATAATAAAAGAGACTGGCGGAAGGTAAGAGGAATCAAGGATTCGTTGTGGAGAGAAACCGGCAAGGAGAAAGTCAAGGGGGTTCGTTCACCGGGCAGGAAAAGGAGCGAAAGGTCAGTCCGCAAAAAGAAAAGTACAACCAATTGGGAAGTTGTGTCGGCCAATAAAAAACCAATGGTAGAAAAGGTCCCAAAAAAGCCCTATCAGAAATTGGTTTCTACGAACTGTCGTTGAAGTGGGGCGGAGATTGGCTGTTGTCAAAAAATACACCGAAAAAGAGAGGGATGGTTTGACACAGGGGAACCGGAAAAAACGCATGAATTCATCTCGCTCTAGAAAAAACAAGTACAAGCAAGGAGAATGGACTCAAGCTACTGGGGTGAATAGTCACGGGAAAGCCCTCCAAGGGAACTACCACATTGGCAGTTCCAAAGTGTTAAAAAAAACAACTAAAAACAATGGGCCGAAAAAACTCCTCGAACGTTCACGTAACAATCATAGCAAAGTCAGCAGAAGTTTGGGGCAAAGGAGCGCAAACCCCCAAACGGAACAATCAAACAAGGCAGAAAAGGCAAAACAAATTAATTTTAATAAGGCTTTTTTCCCAAATATGGAAGGAAGGGAACGGTTTTCAAAAAACAAAACTTTGTTGGGCGGACAAACACAGCGGAAGGGAGCCAAGACACGGGGAGAATCGGCATACTGCCCGATGTTTAAACAGGACTAACCACTGGAAGAAATTAAAGACTATTTTCCGGGGGGATATAAGGGCTGAAAAAAGACATCCACATTGGGGAGTCGGGCATGTAAAAAATTTTCCGGGAACCACCGCCAGCAAAGGGGATAAAAGTCTTGACAAAAGCGATAAGAACAGAAAATCTACTAAAAAAAATCCTACCACCTAGGAGGAAGGGATTCAGGGGGGGAAGAAGTGATAAAAGAAGAACCCATAGTACACCTGAAACCATTTTGGCCCCAAAAATATAGTAAGAAAATGAAGTAATCAAAAGAAAGAAAAACGCCTCAATCAGACCAAATTAATGAACAGGCTCATGAGAAACGAAAGTGCGTTCGCACAGAGGGGGGAACCCCCAACGAAAGAAAGGGGAATACGTAGACGCGTAAAAACGATAATAAGATCATAAAACGTCTTCACGGGAGTTCGGCCCAGAGGCCTTTCAAGTCAAAAAGAAGAAAACCACCAAGGAAGGCAACGTAAGCAAAAAAGAAAAATTCAAAAATACTGAAAAAGGGTTTAAAATCCGGGGGAGCCGGCCCAAAACCAAGAGAGAGTCGGGCGGGCACACCAAAAGCATTCTGCAAGAATGGGTCGACCCAGGAAGACCTTCTAGCGGAAGACGTAAAAACCCGTTTAGCCCGTGGGGTTTCAGAAAACTACGGGGGGACTGGAAGTCTCAGGGAAAAACAAGAAACTTTTGAGAGAAAAGAGAGATATCACCGGGAAGTGCAACGGCGCCCAAACGGAAATCCGAATCGAAAAAAAGGGGCAGGGGAGGCTCTGCAAAAGACAGTACGAAAAAATCAACCACAAAATCACCGTGGGGGGGGAAAATCGAAGGCAGGGGAAATTAGTAAAAAAAAAAAAGAACACCTTTGAAAGTAAGACCAGGTTGGTCAGTGCTCAGAAGGCGAGGAAGGTTGTTCAGAAAAAAAGAAGAAAAAAAAGAGGGGATTCATAGGGAAAAACATCAACTGTTATGCAGGCGGTGGGTCCGACAAACCGAACGGCCAGGGGAAAAAGGTTGAGGGAGCATTTGAGCCGGGGGTATATTCTTGTGAGCATTTTGGGGACAGAGGTTGGACGAGGCGAAAAAATTGCAAAAGGGATAAACCTGGACGAAACGGGACGGCTGCAAAGCTCGGGCGGGGGGGCAAGAAACTGCGTCGTCCACGAAATACTTGACAAGGGAAGCCGGGAACGAGTGGGGATCGCGGGGCAAAAAAGTGGACGATCGATTGAGGTGGGGCTACCTAGAAAAACCCAGTAAAGACCGGATAAATATTGGGGGCCCTAAGATCCCGGAAACGGAAATGCTTTAAAATGTCGGGGACAAGGGACATCTGCGGTATATGATTCCGCGGGGAAAACCACCCACGCGGGTTGCACCTCCAAGCACAAAGGGGGTCAAAAAGATGACAAAAGAGAGAAAAGGAAGTGGGGAAAAAGTGGACACAAAGGGGACCTCCTCGAATATGATGTCGGGGTGAGAAAGCCCGCGCCCTTCAATGTCTTAGTTGACTGCAAAAAGGGGTACTGTGCCCATAAGGTTTGGGTTGAAAAAAACTGAGTAAAAGCCAAGGGGGGTTAGGTTTGGACTAAAAAAACCGGACAAAAGGGGAGTAGGTGGGGGGAAGAGAGCCGGGGCTTGAGTCGGCGAGAGAAAGAGGAATGGAAACTGCCACGTGGGTTCACCGGCAAAAAAGGGGGGGCCAAAAACTAAGAAAAATACTAGAAAAAGCATCGGAAAAAAATGAACAGTCGCGACCAAAACATCCGGATAGGGCCATTGTTTGTGAACAAAGGGGCGCTTACTGTGCCTGGGTGGAAAAAACCAGGGAAAAAACAAGGGGGGGTAGACAGAGGGCACGGCACTAAGGACAATGATGAACTTCAGCGGGGGGTTTGCATAAAGACAGCCGGTGAGGCTTCCAGCGAAAAAGGCAAATGACCATCACGAGCCCAAGGTGGACTGTCCGCAGCACAGACACTCACCAAGAAGAGAAAAATGAAAAGTAAGGGGTGAGGCCGACGGGGAAAAAAAAGAAGAATAAAAAAGATCAACAAAGCAACAAACGTGTTGGGAGGGGGAAATCACATGAGGAGCCAAAAAGGGCCGTGACGAGGCAGACCCCTAGGGCCATGACGGAAAGGGCAATACAGCAGTAACGATGGGAATGTCCACAGGAGTGGGAAATCATCGTCACCGACGGCCTGGGGGCGACAGTATTGGTTTCGTGTGGGAGCCGCAAAACAGGATCTGCAGAGGGAGGGTCCTCGGCGTTTGCAGAGGGGGGCTCCCAAGGGCAACCGTCAACGGGGGGCAAGAAAGAGAAGAAGGCTTGCCAGGCCAAACCGGGTGAAAACGGGGCGCCAACAAAAAGGCCTCGATTTAAACCGGGCCCTTACTTCGAAAAAAGACGCGAAGTCCAGGGGGGGCGGAGATCACGGTTGGGAATTGGGAAGGAAGGGGGGGAAGATCGCAAAAAACCAGGGCAACCCCAGAAAGCACAGCAATGCAGAAAAAAAAGACGGAACATGGTGAGGGAGAAGAAATTGAAGGGCATTATAACCACGAGCGGAGAAGGGAGTTCGGCAAATCTACAACCGCATGGCAGGGAGAAGGTGGGTGGCCTTCAACTGCCCCCAGATGCCGAGGGAAAAAAGGGGAGTGGGAACCTCCAATGGTCAATGGGGCGTAGGCTTCGGACAGGGAGGACGAGAAAATCAACAGCAGGGTTTTCCTAAAAAGAGTAAAAAAAAAAGAAAACGGCGACACGGGGCCCGAAAATGACAACGGAGTACACAAGACGACCAGAATGTCTTCAAGGGCAAAAAGGTTTGTGGGGGAGAGTGAAAAGTAAGCTAAAAAAAAAACAGTTCCAGGCTGAACCAAAAGCAAGGCGTCCAGAATCAGAAGGAACGTGGGATCATCAATTCACCAAAGGTGCCTTGAACGGTCGGCCGGGTTGGGAAAGGTTGGGGGGGGGGGGGGCAACGTAACCCGCCTTTAAAAAGAGGGACGGTGCACGCACCATCACCGTCGAATTTTCAAAGGAGTTGCTGGGTGGGGTTTGGGTTTTGGGGGATTCACAAAGGAAGGGGTTTAAAAACGATTGCCGCAAAAGGTGCAAACCACAGCGTATAGCGCCCCAGTGACAAGCTGGGAGTGGTGACTGGCGGATAGGAACACCGTGATTTAAAGAGGCGGCAGGCATGAGGGGAAAAATCGAGGCCAATTGCCGGACAAAAGCCCGGGAAGCCAACCTGTAAAAATTTCTTCCACCAACGGGAGGGGAAGTCGGACCCCCGTGAGAAGGACAAGAGAAAATGGAAAAAGGCATCTGGGATACCCCCGGGAATTGTTGCGGCAAAAAAAAGAACGCAAAAGGCGTTCACATGAAATACCAGGTTCAAACAAGAAAAAAGACAAGAGAAATGACAAAAAAAGCCAAAAAAAAAAGGGTAGAAAACTTAATCCTTAACTGACGAGACCCAGACCCGGAAAAGAGATGGACACAGGCAGACATGGAGTGAACATTCTACCCACGCTAAGGAATTCAACTAAGAAAAAAGCAAGAAGACGCAGTCTAACCCGTTCACGGAAAGAACCGTAATAGTGAACAATCAAAGAAAGATAGCCCAAAAATTCAGGGGAAGGGGTCAGCAGAATACCGGCGGGATCGGGCTTTTGGAACCCCTTCCTTTGAGGGAGCCACCGATGGGGGTTCAAAAAAAAAAAAAAACCCCCCACCCAAAAAAGGAGGCGGCACAGCCCGTCAACGATTTCACAAGTCAAAAAAAACCGCCACCGAAAAGGAATCTGGGTGCCGTAGCAACGAATTTTTTGAGGCGGGACCGAGAATTCTAAAGCGGGCTCCCAAAAAGGGTGCTACATTGGGCGCACTTGATTGGGTGCGACGGTGGGGTTGGGGGGGTCGCGGCGCAGGAGGGAAAAAGTTGAATTGCGAGAAGTTTGGGGAGATACCAGAAAGAGCCTCCGGGGGGGATCACTATGGTGGGGGAGAAACGAATTGCGATGGAAAAAACTTCAACTCGGCTGAGCAACTTTGTCAAAAATCGTCGCATACAAGGGGGGGGGCAAAAAAAAAAAAAAAAGCCAAAAAACCCCTGATAAGCCCCACGGATTACTATTGTCAATGCTTCGACGAAAAAGATTCGACATCAAAGACGTGAAATGTAACACATTCCTTGTGTGGAAGATCGGAAAGAGGCCGCCCTTCCGTTTTCAAACTGGGGGTCGCCTTCAAAGACAAGAGTCAATCTAAAAAACAAACAGAAAAGTGCAAATAGAGAAAGGGCCGCAATGCAGCCGACCTGAGGCCGGAAACCACCCCAGGGAAAGAAGGTCAAAACTAACTCATGGGACGAAGATGGAGGGAACAAGATGGCGACCCATATAGAGCGAAGTGATAAGTTCATGCGCGGAACCAATTCAAAAGAAAAAAGAGAAAAGAAAACCGAGTAGGGCCAACAGCTGAACTCAAGGGGCGAGCTTGGTAGGAAATGAAAGAATCACGCGAAGCACCGATCACCAAGCAGAATGCAAGGAAAAGCAAAAAAAAGAGGAAAAATAACGAACGAAGGAGAAAAGGAATCGAAAAAAATTCCAAAAAAACCCCGCCCCGCACGGACACTGATAAACAGGCGCCCAAAAAAACACAGCCGAGGAAATGAAAAGAAGAGGCACCAGATGGGAACTCTCAATCAAAAAAAGGCATTCTGACCTGGGAAGAGGGATTTCCCAGGCCGGGCACGGTGATTCTGATAAAGGGGTAGCGAAAGAAAAAAGGTGCAAGCCATACAATAAGGCGCAAACGGAAAACCCAATTGGGAAAAGCCCGATGACGCCCGCAAGGAAGAGGAAAACTCGGACCCATCCTAGTGGATAATCTTTATTAAAAAAATTCCGCCCCAAGGTGGCAAGGGAAGGGGACTGAATCGCCCAGGGGGAGGAATTGAGATCGTGGTACAAAAACCTAAGAACGGGGTAGCATGTCACTGCGGAGGATGGTAGGGGAGGGATCGACCACGAACGACGTCAAAACGCTCGAGAAAAGAAGGGTGACTTGTTGCGAAAAAAGGATCGTTGTCCCGAATAAAAAGGCACAAGGAGAATATGAAAACCGGGGCCAGGCAGGGGGTCCCTCCAAAAAATGACGCCGGGAAAAAAAAAGGGTCAAAGAAAAAAGTTGGGAAGGGGAACTCCAACTGCGGCATGTAGGCGTAACGGGGGCCAGACCGACCAAACTAAAGAACCAGGCGGTGACGGGGGAAAACAGAAAAAGGAAAACGGAAATAGCTCAAAAATCCTTAAACAAAATGTATCAGAAAGGGGGAACGGGACGCCCTAAAGAGTAGAAAAATGGCTTTGAGGATACCGCAAAAACCAAAATCCCAGCTGGAGACGGGAGATTAGTATGAGGTGGGTGGACGGGTGGGGGGAACCAAAACAAAAACAACGGAAAACGGGGTAATGTAAAACTAACGGGGGGGGAAAGGGCGCGAAGGTCCCTGATTGTGGGGGGTTGTGAAACTAACGAAAAGATACGGGGTGGCAAGACCTGCCTTCGAAAAACAACGGAAAACCACTGCCCGAACTCGAAGGTTGAGGAAAATAGCTTCTCCCAGAGTCCATGCAGACACCCGGAAATCAAAAAAAAAAAAATGGGACCAATCATTAAACCGGGGCGTCTAAAGTAGACGTCCAATACAACAATGGTCTCTAAAAAAACCAAGGGTAGGTCACTCGGTCAAAAGCCGTAAGAAGGACAAGGAGGGGCCACGAAAAGGAGGTGGGGTTTTCGAGAAAAGGCCCCAAACTGTCCTGCAGATGGGGAACGCGCAAAATAAAAAAAAAAACAGGACAAAGAAAAGAAAAAAAAAAACAAGGCATTGCGAACGGTGCCCGAGTAAAATTTCCTGGGGGAATCCCGGTAAAAAAGGGAGGGACCCACCAGAGAGAGGGGGGCGGGGGGGATTTCCAGAAAAAGATCAAGAAGTTCCGACCTTTGTGTTCGAACTTTCGGGGAAAGATCAGAGAAAAACAAAAAAATTCCAGGAAAGGTGTGGCGCAGGAATGTGCACATCAGGCGCCCCATGGTGACGGGGGCCGGGGGGATAAGGGGATGAGCAATGGGCAACGAGATCAGGGGGCGCCACGAAAAAAAAGTAAGGGATCACGGGACACAGGATGCAAAAATCGAAGCACTGGTACTAAACCCAGGCCGCCATGGGTAGAGACATAACCGAGGACGGGGTGAA
>Ga0179593_1343231_pt1 | contig 19919 bp, 24 predicted proteins | sample CZODoug2_1_08_16_FD_185931 | JGI IMG/M metagenome (GOLD analysis project Ga0179593, IMG submission 185931) | Vadose zone soil fungal communities from Angelo Coast Range Reserve, California, USA - CZODoug2_1_08_16fungal (PacBio error correction) | ecosystem: Environmental > Terrestrial > Soil >...
TGGACCAGGCCATACCAGAATTCTTCCAAACAGAACTGGGAAAAAAAACGTTTTGGTGAGCGGTGTCAGGGGGAAAGACATGGAATTACTCCTAAGTTTGAAAGAAAGGTCTCGTTTAGCCAGTCAGTCAGCGTTGATACAAGCCGAAAAGGGCGGCGAAGAGTACAACACATGCTGTATATTGATCAGATATGCAGGGGGAGGGCGGAAAATCGGACGGGAAAGAGGAGGTTCAGGGTACGATATCCTACAAGGGGCACAGGAAAAAGACAGTCCTAGCAGGCTCGGACCAAACATTACTAAGTCCTTGGAGAAAGGGGTGTACTGATCATCAGAGGGGAAGGGGTAGAAGAATGGGAGCAACTTAAAAGAAAAAAAGAACTCAATGGGGGTGAACGGCGTAATGTACCGCAGAAAAATACATCCTTTCATGGACCCACTTTTGACTACAATCTCTTAGGGCAGCGGAAAACCTTCGTGTCAGAACCTAGAAAAGGGCTAAACGGTGAACGTAAATATTCTTACAAATAAGAGAAAGCTAGGAGCGTAAGGGATCACGACCTAGTAACTCGAATCTCGTCAAACGTTTTCAATAGGATGGCTTGTCGAAAGGTCCGCCGAAGGACATGAAAAGGTTTTGAAAAAAGAGAGAAAGAGGACAGGGGAGAATGGGATGGGTCACCCGCTCTCTCGGGGCCGGGTTGGTAAGCACCTGAATCTGGAAAGGAACTTTTGGCGTCGGAGTCAAAAGTGAGAAAAGTCAGCGAAGAGACGGAAAAGGGGCGACTGCGGCTGGTTTAGGCAGCCGTGACTGTATTACAAAAATTAGCTATCGATCGAAGCGAAACACATAAGCGGAAAAAACGATCGACCACCTGGCAAAGCTAAACCTACGTCTGGCACCCTAGCACATTAAGGAAAAAAAGATTTTGTTCGGTAACCAGAAACACATGAAGCTTTGGTCTTCATCTCCGAATCGGGACGACATTGTGGGGGAAAAGGGAAAAAAAAGGTCTAAACGGAAGCGTAGAGATTGTCAAGCCTTAATTCTAATTCAAGCTCCGACAAACTCACATTATCTCTCTATCTACCATTTTTGGGGGTGCGCCGTGCCCGCATCGCGAGACATGCCGATGAATGAGGAAAAACAAAAAATAAGTGGGGAGGGGATCGATGGGGGGCGTTGCGATCGCAAACGCCTAAGACGGTGTTTTGCCTGTACTTCAAACCTTCGAACAAGTTCCTTTCAGACAGCATAGGAGGCGCCGAAACGAAAGAGAGGGGGGGGGGGATCGAGACAAATAGAAAGTACTCAATTCAGAGTCACCATCGCCTTCGACGTCACATTTTGGGGGGACCAAAGGACATGTCACATAGGAGTGCAATGATCCGAGAATCCAGGGCACAGAATAGGTGCAAGGCAATGCGAAACAATCATCGCCGCGAGCGAAGAAAGTAACGTGTTGAGAATAGAACGCGAAGGGGGATGCAGCGAAAAACTGTCGGAGAGACACGGCTGAGCAAAAAGGAGGAGGAAATGGCGATCGGGAGACAACTTGCGTGAGTGGTCAAAACGGTCACGGGCAGTCGCACCATTTGCCACGGGCTCGAGGGACAATACCCGGGGATCTTCCGGGGTACCAGCTACACAGAAGGAGAAAGGAAGGAAGGTGTTCAGTCTGCACGGCAGGAAGGGGAAACTTAATCGAGTCCGACAAAATCGGCAATTAGGCCCTCCATCTGGAACAATGGCCTATCGCTTTGGGGGAGAGAAGGAGATGAGGGAAAGAACGTCTTGAAAAAAAAACCTTGACGCAAACCGGGCGGGTCCTCTATCGAGTCGCACGCCGATTTATCTTATATCTCTTAGACCCTGTCGGCGTCAACGCAATGGTCATGAACGCACAGCGCAAAAGGGAAATTTTAAGAAGGCGACGCGCCGGTACCGGTTAACATAACGAGGTTGGATCCTTTCAGGAAACAATTCGATTGCCACGCGCTGCACATCATTCTTCATACTATTGGCTCTTAAGCACGGCGCCTTCAACATCCGGCAAAATCAATGCTGGGGAGGTCGAAAAAAATGCTCAACTAAAAAAAAGGAGTGGGGAGAGAGATATCTGCAAAACCTAAAAAGGGGGGGTCCAGGGTGATTTGACGACCCGACAGGCATCACGGAAACTCGAATGCAACATGCAAAAAAAGTGCATCTACGGGGAAACGAAGGGAGGAAAGAAGCATCAGTTGAAAACCGTACAAGCGCTTATATATTCCGCATGGTCACGGCGACGCCTAGTGTAATAATCTCCCTCAGTGCAGAGTGGACCTAAGATCAGCTCACGGACTGAGGGGCGAAAACTTCATCGATCCCAGAGAAAAACTGCCCGGGGTCAATGTTGGACGAGTATGGTCAATGGTCCTCGTAAAAAAAATAAATAACCATGGAAACCTGCGGCGGGAAAAGGAATTGCTTGGGCGCCGGAATCGGGGAAGGGACGGAAAGCTGAGGTGGAGAACCCTCCTGAAGGCCGAAAAGACAAACGACCCGAAGAAAAGTCTTGATGGGTCCAAAGACAATAATCAACCTATAAAAGACCCGCCTAGCAAACCGGAATCGTGGAGGCCCGGGTCCTGTCAGGTGGGGAACAAGGGTCTACACGTTAACAACGTTTACCCATCCAATGTTCAGAGACAGAATCGAGGAAAGTTGGCGGAAGCCGAATCGGCGTTAAAAAGTATAAAGGGAGATGGTTCACGTAGTCACATAGGAAGAAAAAGCAGCTGCGGCAAGGAAAATGCCGCGCAATTGGCCCAGGAAAAAGGGGGGAGGAAGGGCAGTTTGCGCGAGCAGGAGCAAGCTGGGGGATCCGTATTTAAGGCGTTGGACAAATTTAAGCGGATAAGTTATGGTCTAGCCGGGGAAAATACATAGTTGGATCAACCACCCTTAACTCTTCCTTAATATATGATGGACGGAAAGAGGTTTCCGAATTGCAACGGTCAAGGAAACTAGTGCCAAAGATTGAAACTTGAATGTGGCCAAAAAAAGCCAGCCTACTTGGTCAAACCCGATTGGTTGCTACGAGGAAGCCAGGACAAATGAGGGTTTCAAGCGAGTGCGTGAAAAAAAAAAAAACCACAATGTGTTTTTTTCAGAGGAGGAATGGGAGGAATCAGGGCGTTGACAAGCCAAAAAAAGGACCTTAGGGGCAAAGGCTGAACATCTCAGACGAGAAAAAAGAAGCCCCGTGACGGGAAAACAAGGCGGGCAAGAAAAAAGTTCTGAGGGCAGGGACCAACTTAGATGGTTTGTTTTGCAAAACTTTCGGGAAAAACCGCTAGGGCGCCAAGAACACGGGGGGGAGGGGGGGGAAAGGGAAAAGCGGCTTCGGGCCGTCGGTGCGCCGGCCGCATTCTAAGAGAAGTGTCATAAAGACGAGCACCATTCAAAAGGGGCGCGATGGGGGCAGTCGAAACTGACCATGTAAGAATGACTTGAGAATCCAACCAGGGTGAACGCTCATCGAAAACTTGCCTATCCTGGGAAGCGCTTGAAGAACGAAATAGCGGTCAAATAATCAGGAAAACGTAAGAAAGGTCCGCGAATAACCTGGCATTTGGCAGTCTGGAGGGGAATGAAACCGGGCATCAAAAAACTGAAAATCTGGAGTCAATCGAAAGGGCAGAAAAAAGGATGATCAAGGACGAGCGGGACGAGGGGGGGGAAGTGGGAGCATGCGTTCCGTGGGGTTGGCAGTTTCACGACTGTCGCGAACCGTTAACCTTTGCCCATTCTTGGGCCGAACCAGGAAAGAAAAAGTCGCAACCGTGGTTGTACAGAAGGAAAGGGGAGGCGGCTTCCCTTGAAAAAATAAACGCTGGGGGGGAAAAAGGGATGAGCACAACATCCTGGTATTCCAGGGGAAAGGGGGAAAGGGAAGTGAAACGACGAGACAATAAACCGCGAATAATGAGGGGATTGACTGGAGTTGGACTTAGAGAGGCCGTTTTGGCTCAAACGTGAATTCCCTCATTTTGCCTCTCGTCTTATCGACAGAAAAGGACCAAAGATTGGGGTGGAAACGGAATAAAGAAGGGAAAATGGCGAAAACGCAATGTGGTTGCTAAGTGTAAAGCCGCACCTTCGTCTGGTATGAAGACATGACGTACCAGCCGGCTCCCCTTGTCCATACTGGGCACGGGGTACGGAGTAATTCAAAAAAAAAGACGCCATAAGCGCAAAAAGGAAAGAAGTGGAAGGGGGGGGGGGGAGTACGAAAAAGCCGGTACCAAATATCTACTCAACAACACACTCGAGTTAAAGAGATATAGGCGGTTCATTAAGAAAGAAGGGGGTTAAAGGGCCATCCGGTGGGTGAAGCGGAGTCGGATTCAGGGATTACAAAAATTAAAGTGGGAAAAGAGGAAAACTGTCGGTTGGGAGAAGAAGAGGACGGTAAGGATCATGAAAAAGCCTAGGGCACGAGGACACCGTACAACCACATTTGGAATCTGAACTTCATTGGAGGGGAGTCCGAAAAAGCTAACGAACTGTTCTGGAGATATCCGACAGTCCCAAGAAGAAGGTACGAGCAAACGGAGGATCCACCAGGGGAAAAAAAGGACAGAGGAGGGTTATATATTGTCGGGCTACATAAATTTGAACATGTACCATCGAAAACGAAGAAAAAAAAACCAATGAAAGCAACGGGGGGGTGAGGAGGGAACAGCCGCAGGATACCGTCCTGAAGGACCACGGGTTCGACGCGCTGAGTGCAGGGTGTAAGTGGGAACCGTGTTTTCTCCCAAAAGTCGAGTTGACGGAATAATGCTCATAAAAGAAAGACAGAAAGAGCGTGGTGATATAGAGTAAAAAAGGGAAAGGAGAAGTCGGGCAGCAAGGGGTGAACCTTGGCGTGCATTTGCGATAGCGAACTTCCACTGATGGGGGGCCCGCTAATAGAAAGGCGGACCGGCATTGATTAAAAGGGGCAAATAGGACGCTCTCGGACGAGGGAAAGACATAACTGAGAGGGATGAAAGGAGAGGCGCTTGATCTGTTCTTCGAAAGTCACTCTTAGTAGGGAAACAAGAGAAAAAAAATCTACTAGCAGTCGAGAGGTGGAAAACGGAGGAGGGAACAACAGGGACAGCTATCGGAAAGGAGGCGACCTCAGCCACCAGAAAAAAAGAGGACCAAACTCTAACTGTGACCACCTCCACCGTCGCTGGATGGCCAATAGGCGCCAAGATCTTAACGAACAAAACAACCATCCATCCGGCAGCCGCTTGGGGGGGGTGGAACGGGGGGAGGGCAAGACCGAAAAGGGAAAGGAAAGGGGGGAATCACAGGGGGCGTGACTGTCGAGAGTTTCAACCTTATTCTAATGCAGTCGAGCGAAAACTAAAGATCTCTCTTCTACCACAATTGTGCGAAGCTGCGGAAACCAGAGGGAAAATGGAAAACACACATGAGCGGTGGGGGGGGAAGGGGTCGGGATGTGCGGTTGCGATCAACAATCCTTACTGCACAACGGGGTCCGGGACACTCTTATCCAAAAAGGTCAGGGGAAAAGATACAGATGAAGGGCGCCGCCAGAAATCAATAAAAGTGGTTGTTTTTCTCCGACCAAAGGCCATACTTGCACCATCCGGACACCTATTTGGTCAAAATCGACGGTCACAGCGGGCTACCAAGGCGTGCTCCTCCGCGAAATAAGGGGAAAGCAGCCGGGGAATGAGATGACGCGCGCAATCAGCCTCTCCCGCCTAAGCGGACCTTGTTTACCACAAAAGGAAACCACCAGGATTAGGGAAAAAAGAGAACGACTCCAAGTGGCAAGGGAAGGAAAAGTCACGGATGCCAGGGAGAAGGGATAGCCCTTGTATGACACACGTCACGGGTGTAAGGTCTAATGGTGAAAAAGGAAGGAGGCCAAAGGGGGGAGCCGTGAGGAAGGGGGGGGGAGAGAAGGGGAGGGTTGTCGGGGGATGGGAGTTGACTCACGTTCAAGGAAGGGATGCAGTTCGGGATGCGACGGAACTAGAAAACTGGGAGAAGAACTCGGCCTGCGTACTGAAGAGTAGGCGCCGCCCATCGTGGCTAAAGCCGCCGACAGAAAGTGAAGGGGCTGGGGAAAAGATCTTGTTTGGGGGGCGAACTACGGCGAGGAAGCAAAGAAGGGGGGTTAGCACCTACAAACGGGCAGTGCGTTGAATGGGGGTCTCACACTGGGCAGAGAGAGGAGAGAACGACAAGCTGCTTAAATGGCGGAAAAGAGTCACTGAAAGGGGCCCGCGAATATGACCTTGAAGAAAGAGCGAAGAGAAGGACCTGGGGGTGGGGGTAAAAAAAAATCGTAAACCTCCTTCTCTTCGGTGGCCAGCGCACAGACGTTCGGGAGACGAAGTGAACGCAGGAAGGGAAAAGGCGAAAGGCTAAAGAGGCACCCTGGTAGGTAGTCAGATATATCACGAGACAACACCAACAAATTAGGAAGGAGGAATGAGATATAAGTGCTAAAATAACGGTGGATTCATACGAACGGGCCTGTCAAGGGAGAATCGGCAAGTCCGAAGGATGCATGCAAAACATCGTAAATGGGGTGCCCGCTACCTACTGATGGGAAAACCTTGAAAAAACTCGTCATTACGGCAAATTTCACTGTCGTCAGAAGAGGGGACAGCGGATTCCGCAAAAAGGGTGGAAAAATCCGTAGTGAAAAAGCCAGCACGAGCAAGGAAGAGAAACGACGGGGAAAGTTCTACACTTGCGACGATCAACGCCCGGTTCAAGGGTGATTCCCTCGATTAATTTTCGTCGGGAAAGGAAAACCAGGAGAAGGGGGGGGACGTGATGTAGGAGGGGGAAGAATATGGAGGGAGAAGAAATGGCAACGAAGATGATCTGCTTATCTCCGGCCTAAGGGCCGCCACCTCGAAAAAGGGAGGGTAAGGAAAAAGAAATCAAAGAGGGGAACAGAGGGGGGGTATACCATCGACAGCAAAAAAGAGAACCGCCGGATCAGGTCAGAAGGGCTCGAGCTGGGGCACACGCGTTCCTAGGACGGGGGACAAGAGAGGAAGGGCATAGAAGGAGAATGAAGGGGCAGAGAGCGGTCAGGGCTAGCAGTCAAATCAGAGTGTTGAAGAGGTAGGTACACCACGGGGTGACGCGATGCTGAGGCCATAGGGGCGCGGGGTTGAGAGGAAAGCCACTCAGGCGCAGGTCAATTGAGGAGAGGAAACATAACCTGGGGAGCCAAGTATCGGATTTTGGGAGGGGAGAAAATAAGCGAGGGGGGGGGCTATAAAGGAATTATTTACGAGGGGGATGGCAAAAAAGGATGCGGGGACAAGTCATCTCGGCGCCAGCATATGGAACGCATGCCAGGTGTCACAGCAATCAGATTCTGACAGGTAAAGTGGGAGGAAGACACATCCAGATCTACACTTTCCCCAAGCGTGGGTCATCACTCATTCAAGCAAAGAAACAATTCGGGGAAGCGATGCGGAAACTAGAGCACTAACCAGATGTTTCGGAGAGGAGAGCTGGAGGAAAAGAGAGGGACAGATGGAGCAAGGAAAACGGAAATAGGAGAAACATCTCTGACGATCCACACCCACAAATTTACAGTTATGCAACCGGAGTGAAAATAGTGCGGATGGGAAAAGGGGGGAAAAAAAAAACGCAAGGGGAATTGGAGTGGGGGTGAAAGGTCGAGCGAAGATCCTATTTGGTCAAGAAGCCAGCGAGGTGGAATCTTGACGTCAGCCTGGGGGGCGCGAGGTGAGATCTTTGACTAAGAGAGGGCAGGGGGGGTTAAATACACGACCGGCAGGAAAAACAAAAGACGAAGTCGCGATGTTGGGGGGACATTCGATGATGACAAAGAAAGCGTGATCACAAGAGTACACTAATCGACGTAAGGGGACTGAGCAACTAGGCCCCGAGAAGGGACGAGGACACATCCAAAGAAACCCGGTCAGCCTTTATCGAAGCGGGAAAAAATTCCGGACTGCAGGAAACCTCTAGCAAAAAGCCATTGAAAGCAAAAGGAAGGAGTCGGACGATCTGCAGGGGGGGGGAGCGGGATGAAGCGGTCGACGCGTGAAAAGATGTAACTTGGAGCAAGAGTCCCGGCTTGTCGCGTGTTCGCGAGGTAAAACACGAACAAGGAAAGAAGCAAATCTCCAACACGGTTCCGATGAAGGGGAACGGAAGAAAGGCCGTTCCGACGCGGGGCATAGGGGGGACCAGATTTCCGCGGGTCCGTGATTAGTCATGGGCAGGGCACCAGTAAAGGGGAGAAGAAATAAACGGCAGCAAGAAAGGGGCAGGCGTCCAGGTGCCTGGTCAAAGGCCGGTTTGCTCGTGGGCATGTCCTTCGGATATCGAGAAAACCTCTCCTTACGATGGACGAAAAGAAGAGCAGAGGAAAAAGTAAGAAATGGGGGTGTGCTAGGGTGTTAATAAAAACTGAGGGAGTATGAAGATCATGACAAGGGAGCCAAGAACCCACACGTGCGACGTTTTCCATTCTTGTCATCTGAAAGGATTAGTTCCATGACTCACGCAAACACCTCTAAATGGTCACTAATTGATGGGTGGAAGAAGGGAGGGGAGGCAAGCAGGGGACCACGAGACTAGGGAAAACGGAGGGAGGCTGAAGAGAGAGGTGGACCGCGGCTTTCCTGACCTTATTCATAAACCAGAACTTCTTTCCGAACGTTTGGAAAGATGGCTACGTCCTAATGTGGAGGAGGAAAAAAAGGAAAAGGAGGGCGGTGGGAGACAGGGGAAGGGGAAGTTGTCATGAAGCCGACCGAAAGGGGAGGAAGGGAACACTTAGCAACCACTGGCTTTCAAACAGTCTTCATTTTGATGCGTCCAAATAACCACTTACGAATCAGGCTGGACATATCTAGGAGCGGAAAAAAGAAGGTCCATTACTAAAGCAAAGGCTCGACATGAAGACGCTAGAAGGGAGAGGCATCGTTGGGTATTGGGTCGTAAGGAGTCCGACTTGAACCCTGGAAACAAGTCGAAACTAATCCCTTACATCGTAATTTTTGCGGCGGGATGGGTACCCAGAAGAAGAATAGGCCCTCAGGGACCAACACAGGGTGGAAAAAGGGAGGGGCCGAGTGGTTCTTAAAGGGGGGAACTTTCAGGAGAAAAAAGAGGGAACGTTTTCGAATAAATGCTCAAAAAAAACTCTTCTATCAGTCCTCCGCTTCACAACGATATAAAAGAAGAAATGGAAGGTGTCGTTGGGGCAAGGCATGGGGAGGGAGACCGGGGCCGAAGGCCCCGACAGGGGGTCCCCGGGTGCAGGGTTTAAGGAGGGTTAAAACAGACTCGGGGGAAAAAGGGAGCCGAACGGATAGGTGATGCAAGGACGATGAAAAGGGATCCTGGTTTTCGAAGTAACAGAGGTGCATCAAACGATCTAAAAGAGGCTCCAGATATGGAGAAGAAAAAAGGAGGGGGGACACCTCTATGACCGAGAGGGAACAGTGCGACCATAAGAGGAGACACAATCACTGTACCCCTCACCTCTCATTCCATAGAGGCAAATAAATCTTAAAAAACAGAAAAGGCCAAAAAAATCACTATAAGGGCTCGAGTGGTGTGGTAAAGGAGCCATAAAGAAGGCAGGAAGGCCTTGTGAACGGAAGGGAGACGGCGTCAGGTGTTTCGCCTGAATTCGCAGGGAAACGCACCAGGCGATACCACTGGAGCTACAATCAAACACATGTGCCCCGAGTTCCCGAATCGGGGCGGAAACCCTTGGGAATGAAGGGAGGCAAAACAGGCGATTGGGGAAGTGTAGATCTGGCGTTGGAACGGACAACTTGCCGCAAGGAATAACGTTAAACTTCGCAAAAGGGATGAAAATGGAAAGGAGGGGGGAAACCAAGCGATCGCACACAAGAGAGATGGGTTGTTTGGCTCCAGCGAGGGAATTACAATGGGTCATCGCACCCCTCGTCTATCCGGGCTCAAGGCCAGAGAAGAAAACGGCTGAAACAGGCGTGGAGAAAGGTAGAGAGCGCATTGCACGCGAAACCGTCGTCCGGCATGGCGCTAGCAATAAAACATCGAAAAAGTCGAATAGTACGAGAAAAGGGGAACATAAGAAAACCTCACGGGGAGGGAGAAAACAAGGCCGTCCTTACAACATTCCAGATGGGCCAGGTCGATCGGGTAAAACCCGTATGTTACACGTCCTCTTGGAAAGGTCGACCAAAGGGTGGAAAGGAAGAAAGAATAGAAACCGCGAGGGATACGGGAGGGTATTGGGGGGATTCGTGGGACCAAAGATTCCGACGGGGGGGGAGGAGGAGCTTAATAGGGGTCGTGATGGGGGTGAAAGGAAGCCGGTTAAAACATGAATCAACCGCCATGCTTCTGGGTTAAAGATCAAAATTGCGAGGGAAAAGGGCAGACCACTGGAGGGCCGGGAGAGAGGGGGAAGGTCACGACTGAGGAGCATCGGGGGATCACCTGTACGTCATTTTTAGTCGAGGATTGGTAAAGAAAAGGCCTTCATTGGGATCAGGGCTAGGATCTGCTCCACTACTAAGGGAACAGGGAAAGGAGAAAAACCGTCAATTAGGAAAAGGCCGGATCAGCCAGACAGGGGGGGGCGGAAGATCGGCGGAGAAGTAAGTGGAAACGCACGCTGGGTCCTCATTTTCGTTTGCCGCAAAAAAAATGGAGACATTGATGGAAAAAAAAGGAAAGGGGACTAAGTCACCGGGGAACCATGTTGCGGTTCGCGAATTACGACGCGAAAAAAAAAAAGGAAGAGAGGTTGATAGAGAGAGATTCTGCGACGAAAAGGTGAGGATTCAGCCGGAATTGACTGCGCTTTGCGTTAATCAAACCGACACATGTAGGAGAAAAAAAGGAACATCTAGTTTAAGATCGTAGACCTACAGAGGTGAGGGGCCAAATAGCGGGGAAGTCCTGCCAATGTGGCGGCGAATAGGTTCAATTCGGCTGCCCGCCGGGGTGCAAGCACAAAAAGGGAGGAAGAGAAGGGGAACTCACTGAGTTCAGGAAAAGGCAATCAAGCGAAGAAACTGCCCTTGTTGTCAACGAGGCCATTTCCTAGCCACGTCGCGGCAAAGACGGAAAGGGGGAAATGAAGGAGGGTCTGCAGGAACGAAATGGGGAAGAGACCTAAGCCGAAGCAGACGTCTGCTAATCAACGCCGAAGTCGCAAGACAAATCGTCTGCGCAGCATCCTTCTTCGCTGAAAAAATCAACAACCAGGATAACCAGAAGATAGCCTAAACATCTACGGGAACGAAGGGGAGGGGCAAAATTGGTCTGGAAAGGAAATGCGTTGTGTACCAGGGAAAAATATCCCTATCTACACATCGAGAGGTTGAGAAAGGGGGAAGGGACCTAGGTAGGTCTTGCACCACAGGCTGGTGCACAGTATTGAAGGGGGGAACTGACGAATATTCGTCCATCGTCTCTTAGTGCTCAATCGGGTCCAGGCATCGATTCAAGGGATGAGCGGCAAGTCAGCCGTGATACGTTGGACAGATATGGTTTACAAAAAGGGAAGGCAGGCTCGACGGGCTAGATCATGGGGGAAGTTGGAGGGGGGGGGGGGGGGGGAGGGAAAACATGGATGAGAAGGGGAAGAATAACTTGTGCTTCCCAAATAGGGGTCTGACAAGGTTGGAATCCCTAAACGAGGTTTCCGTTAAGGAATAAGGAAAACGGAATAAAAGTCTAAAAGTACAACATGGGGTCAGCACTGAGTTACCGGCAGGGGACGGTCGGGTTTTCCTGCGATGGCGCAACACGCTAATGTGTTTGGGGTCGAATTCAGGTGATGACGGGTAGAGAAAGGATAAGACCCTGTCGAATCACGGAACAGTACGTCCCGTGACGGGGTGCACCAAAGGAAGTCTCAAGAGTTCAGGATGAAGCCGCCGGCAGTGGGAAAGGTGGTGGGACAGGGGCTAAAAAGAAAAAGGGGAAAAAAACTATTAGACCATAGCCAGAAGGAGGGGGGTGGAAGGGTGGGAAAAGTATTCGGGGAACGCTTGGGGGGGGGCGCGCGTGTCGCTGATGTCGATGAGTTCAGTTTGTCATCCCTACGCTGATCACAAAAAAAGAAGAGAAATGGGGTCAAGGAGAGTAAGCTGAAAAGGGCGGGGTCTACTACACCATTATCACAGCATGAGGACAGCAGAGAAACGATCCTGACGGCAAATTCAACATAAAAAAAACCCCTATAGGCGTAAAGTGGACACAGAATCATAGGCACGGTCAGCAGGTACGAAATCTTCATCGTTCCGGAATGTGACGTCGTAGGCCTCGCTCATGCCTTGAAACACGCCACGGGAAAAAAACTGCTGCCGCGATGAAACGGGGGGAGAAGGGGGGGAGGGAAAAAAGTACCGATCGTGACGGTGGATACGGGGGGTTGAAGGTATTTGGTTACGGTGAGAGTTGAAAAGAGGAAAAACCGGTGCCTTGTCCTAACCATGCCCAAACATCGCGAACAACCAGTTTGTCCCGGGGAAATGGAACGTGAGGGAAAGGCTGGGCGTCCAGCAAAACACCTTGAGTGTTCCGTTATGAGGTGCGAATTCCTTGATTACATCCAGGCCAAGAACCAAAAAGATAAAGGAGGAAGGCGAAGGGGGCCTTGTACATCCGGGGTTTGACTACGTGGTTCCCCAGGGTGGACTGCGGGATATCGACAGAAACCGACGCTGACGTACGATTGTTCCTGCAGCCGCCAAAATGAAGAACTCAGCAGAGGACAGACAAAGGGGGGGGCGATGGGGGGTCCTCAGGGCAGACGTTATAAGGAAAGCAAGGAAGACACTACGGGAGAAGCTCACACGCGGGGAAGTCTGGGGGGTCATCTCAGGAAGAGAGTAATGCATGACGCACGCCCATCCTATTTCAAAAGGTGCCCGAAGTGGTCTTTGGGAGTCGAGGAGAAAAGATCTACGAAAAAAAAAAAGGAGTAAAAAAGAGAGATCGGGTCCAAGGACTTGAAGAAGTCGCCACCGAACTTCGTGCAAAAACGGGTTTGTGAAAGCGTATGGCGGGGGCAGTAGGAATGACGAGAATAAGAATGTAAAAACATTCGCGGTGGGAACCGGCTCTGGAAAAGGGTGGAAGAAATAGACACGACGGAGGGGGGAGAGGGGAAACACCAGGAGCCCACATTTGCTGCTCTGCGCAACTCTGAAGTGGCAGGGATTCGAACCATCGGGGGGGGGGAAACGCGGGGGAAATGTCGTATCCGACAATCGCACGGACTCACTAAGCAAAGGTCGACAATGAAATTACTCTCGCCGTACGGGCGTTTAGTGGAGGAAGTAAATAAGGCCAGGGGACCAAGGAGAAAGGAATGCAATATTCAACTGACCCAACATCCGTGGTAGAAGGCTGGGTAAAAGCACTATCCGGGGAAAGTGAACAGGAGAAGGGGGAGAAGGAAGGAAGGGCATGGTGTGAGGAAAGGGAAAGGGTGGGACGAAGACAAAAGAGAAAAACGTGTGGGCACGGAAATCATGCCAGTAACGACTAACATCAAAAAAAAAGAAAAGCTCCCTTGGATCAAAAAAGCAGAGAGGGAGGAAAGAAGTGTTAAAAGGGATGAAAAAATGGGGAAGTTTGAGAGAGATGAAGCCGGGGGGCCAAGGAACTTTGAACCAGGGGCGAGGGGGAAAGGTTGACCCTTTCACCACCGGGCCTAGGGCCCGAGTGAAGAAGAGAAAGGGAGGAAGAGAAGGCAGTCGGGGGAAGACGGGTGTCAACGCGAGAACTGTACAGTCCTCTGAAGAGAAGGGCAAAATTCCGTGTAGTAAACCGGGTGAAGGGGACACCTGACCGATATCGAAGCTGCGACGGGGGAGAGAAAAAGAAAACGCAGCAAACGCTCCAGGAAAAGCCAAAAGCTGGCGAGGGGAGAAAGGATCAAAATTCTGGTTAACGACGAAAGCAACCCCACACGATCAATTGTTGTGCCCGGCGCCTAAAGAACTGGCGCGAAGGGGGTGGAGCAACGGAAAGGGGATCGCGGATCGGCAGGATGTTTCACATGATGAGACAGGGTCACGGAAAAAAAGCGTCTCATCGCAGAACTAGAGGGGGAGCGAAAAACATTGTGTCGCCAGTGAGAATAGCGGAACCCTGTCAATACTGGAAGGGAATGCAAACCAAGAGAGAAATCGGGGAGGAGGGGGGGACGATAGGGCACGCCTTGAGCGGGAACGGGAATAGTTAGGGAACGTCGGGGTCAAACGATGGCTAAGAGGCTTGGCATCCATCGTACGAGCCTCCCGGAAATCGAATGGGGGGGGGGGAAAACCTATAAAATTTCACATAAACCATCGGCAGCTAGTCGAGCAATTTCAATTTTAGGGACATACCCGGGGACCATACTGCAGGGCGGACTAGAGAGGAGAAATAACGAAACCGGCGGCGGAAGCTGAATCCGCGAAAAGTCCAAAAAAGTGGCACCGTGGGAAAACAACCACGGACTTGGATGCAAACGGAAAAGAGAAAAACAGTTCAGCAGGTCTTCAACGTCTAATCGGGGGGAACCCATTGCTTAGTCCAACCGGTACATCTTGGCCGCAGCAAGAACAAAGGAAAGAGAGGGACGGGGAGAAATTATATCCGGTTTAGGGGGCTGCGAATGGGAAAAAGACTGAGGATTCGAAAATTTAGAGTCGGGGGAAAGGAAAAGGGGAAATGTTGATGAACCTGGCTCAAATCATCTTTCAAAGCACTCACCTCCATTTCGATCACTTTCAGGCAGAAATATTGGAATTCTTGGGGTTGCGAGAGTCCAAAGAAGAGGAGGGAACCTTGAAAGTGCAGTGGGAAGGGGGGGGCTCAGGAAGGGGCGCCAGCGGTTGAGCAGGCCTATCTCAGATCCGGAAAGACCCGGCGTGCACATGGCGGGAAGGTAATGAAACGACAACCGCCAAGGACCTGGAAGAGATCGGGAGCAACGAACATACAGGGGGGAGAAGGGATTAAAGTTCAGGGGTTGCCAAGGAAAAAAAGACAAGGGGCGACAAATTGGAAAATCAAGGCGCCTCCATCCTAGAAGACGACACCCTTTGTCGCAGGGGTTTTGGTAGGGGTTTTAGGGGGGGGTTTTTTTTGTGTGTGGTGGTTTTGGTGGTTGTTTTTTTGGTTGTGTTTGGTCACACACTTTTGTTTTTTGGTTGTTTGTTTGGGTGTTGGTTGGGTGGGTGTATGTTTTTTTTAAAAAAAAAAAAAAAAAAAAAAAAAAATGGGTTTGGTGTTTAGTATCAAACTGTCGTTTGGTTTGTGTGGTATGTAGTGGTTTCTGTTGTAAACTTTGCTTATATTTTGGTGTTTTTACAAAAGAGAAAAGAGAGGAAAAGACAGTTGTTCATTGTTGTGTTATCTTCTGTATAGTGTGGTGGTATGAAACTTTTGTTAATTTACTATGTTCTTTATGTGTTAAACGTGCAGGCCTGGAGGCATGGAAGGGGGTTTGAGACAAAACAAGAGGAGAACAAGAGAGAGATATCCGAACGAAAGTTGAGGGGTGATTTCGGCGGGGACGGGAGCGTGCGGGGGCACCGCCGACATCGAGAGAAGAAGGGAAAAGAGCAAGAAAGGCAGCGGGGACAAACGGTGACAGCTCGAGATAGGGAAAGGCCAAGGCACGTTCGGCCAGTAGGATGAAACGCAAATGGGGGCAGCCGGTCGGGGGAGAAAAATGACATCAACTGACGGGAGTGGAGAAATGACTGCCCGTGGTCAAGGGGGTGGTCCGAAAAGGGCAATTGGGAATTAAAGTCGAAACAAAAAATAGCAAGAAGGAGAAGAAGGACAAACGTTCTGGGTCAAGTGAAGGGGGAGGAGACGAGAAAGGAAGATTCCAGACGTTCGCTGAAAGGGTCTAACCGGCTGAAAGTATCAATACTCTAACAGAGGAGGAAGGCGAAGGAAAGCTCGTCAATTGGTCAAATAGGGGGGAGAAAACGAACTCCGGGGAGCAACGGGGAGCGAATAGGGGAAGGAAATGTGCTTTCACAAATGGGGGGTAGATGCCATGTACTTGTGGGGACCATACGAAGGGTCTACGAAAAATCGCGGAAGGGTGGCTGCGCTAGGAGGGAGGAAGAGAAACGGGGGTGTTCCGATGGGTTGCACAACTTTCACAACGATGCGGTCGGGGAAGAAGCTGAGCGGAAGGGGGGGGGAGAAAATTTGAGACCGAAGGTAGGAGTGAAACGTTTTTCTACAGTACACTCCGTGGGTATAGTTACTTGAAAAGCGATGGGGAACAAAAGGGAAAGGCTAGATATGACGCTTGGGGCAGATCTCATTTTAATTGCTAAGGTAAAAAACGGGAAAACCCAACATCGATTTCAGGAACTGGCGCGAAAGGATCGGGAGACCATCAAGAGGAGGAAGGTTGGGCGGAAGGCAGCAAAGGGAACACCTTTCACGGGGAAGGCGGTTGGAAGGAAACCGTCCATCCCGATACACTACCCAACTAAAGCGTGGTGAGAAACTTCATAGCCATAGTTAAAGAGGAGGGAGGGGAATAGGAGACCGAAACAATGTGGTTTCAGATCGGAAGCTGGCGACTCTGTCTCCGGAGGAAAAAAGGAGTCATGGGGAGGAAAAGCTCGACGAGAGGTCGCCCTTGGAAATCAAGGAGAGAAGAGGGGAGGAAGGGGGGAGAAAAGTGACAGAGGAAGACCTGAGTGGATTGGGTTGTGCGTCAGGGGTGAAATACAATATTTCCCATGCGCAAATCGCCATAGGGTGGGAAGCGGGAGGAAGAGGAGGGGGAGTGGGAGGACATATAGTTTAAGTTTTTAAACCGACGGGGCTGAAGAAATATCAGGCGAGGTGGAAAGGTCGATGAGAGGGAAGGGGAAGAACGGGAACAGGGGAAGAAACAAAAATACGGATCGGTCACCTCCGTTCCTCTCGTTAGTTCCCCAAAAAGAGGGTGCAACATCATCAAGAAAAGGGGCCGAGGACAGAGGGGAAAAAAGGGAAAGTTTAATGTCGTCTTCCGAGAATCGCAGGCCATTCACGCCAACTAAACTGATGCTTTGAAGCGAGAAAGGGGGCAAAGCGACGCGGAGAGAGGGGGTGGTCAGGGCAAACGTTGGAAGTTTGGTACACAGGAGAACCTGGGCCCACTTGCGAACCAGTGAAGAAAGGCGCTTCACGAAAGGTTTGTCAAACCTAAGGGAATTGAAGAGGGGGTAACTTACAAGCCGGAGACCCAGAGCGCTTGTGAAGGAGAATAATGATGGAGAATACACAGGCAAAAAGGGGGGAATAGGGGTACGAAAGACACATAAAGAGAGATAAAAGGTCGAGCGTCCTGGCGGGCAGCCTGGTCGGAGGAAAGGGAACAATGTGGACACCTGTTCGATTCTACATAAAAAGACGTGAAGGAAGAAAAAAGGGGGGGCCTGCCGATCCCTCGACAAGGAAAGCTGGACATCCATGTTTGCTAAGGTTCCGAGCCGGGCCCTGAGTCGGGTATGATAATGAAAAACGAGAACGGCTCAAAAGAAGACGTGGGGTTCAAGGTGGGGAAGACAAAAGGGAGGAAGGAGAAGGAAACGTACACATCCTCTTTGCACAATCGGCGGGACTTGTGACTAAGTGAGAGGAGACAAGTTAACACACCTAGTCAGGCAAAAGTTGTAGATTAAATAGATATACGGGGCAACGTTTTGAAGACCGAGAAGGATTAAAAAAAAAAACTGGACGTCCTCCTTGGGGGAAAGCTGGGTAGGTCGTGAGTCATGGAATTACTTTAAGTGATATAATATTGGGGGGAAGAGGGGCAGGGGTCCTGTCATAGGGAAAAAGAAAGGAAAGGAAAGAAGGGGGGACTTCTAGAACCCGTAAAAAATTGCTTGATCAGGCGCAGATATTTCCCCAACCCAAAAAACAAAACGACCCTCCCCCCCACCGGGAGAGGACGCACTTACTTACAGCGTTTATGTCATTATAGACGCTTATGAAAGAAGGGAGAAAAAAACGGCTCAGACCGGAAGATAGAAGGGGAGAGAGTATTAGTGGCTACTAGACCAGAAAGAAAAAAAGCCATGTCAACTATCCCTTCCCAGGGGGAACAGGAAGGGGGGACGGGCGCTGGGGGAAAAGGGGGAAAAAAGGAAGGGACGAATAAGTCATCGTAAACGTGCTATCGCTTAGGGCAGGTTTAGTAAAAGGATGTAGACAAACGGGAAAACTTTGGGCACTGGAAAAATGAGATAAAAGGACAGAAAGAGGAGAAAGGGACCTTATCCGCTGACAGAGGACTCGCAGTTTGTTTCCCATCGTGGGAAATTGCATGCAGGAAGGAAAGGACCTGCAACCCGGTTAAAACGGAGAAGAAACGGGAGGGGGGGGGGATGTGCAGCCAAACTCTCGTGACGCGAGTTACACGGACTGATATTGAGGAAACACGAGACTCTTGATCCATCAAATTAACGAGGTATCATACCAACATCATCGACTTGGGGAAAGAAAAAAAAAAAAAAAGGAAGGAGGGGGAAGAGTGTATGCACCAGAGGGGAGGGACCCTCTATCTACCGTATGGTGGGGGAAAGTTTTCGACTGCGAGCACCGCAAAGGACTGGGGCCCGCTCTCCGGCAAAAATCAACAGCAGGGCGAGGAGAGGGGGAGGGAAGGAAAGTAAGTGGGCACGAAAGCAACAAAAGACACGTCCAGGATGGGTCGTCAAACCATCCTAAGTCTCTTTAAAATCTTGGGGGAAAAATCACGTAGAGGTCGTCGAGTTATGAGAGAAGGGGGACTCAGAGATACCAAAAAAGGCTCGAGGAAGGAAAAAAAGGGGGGGGTAGGCCGCGTGAAACGCTCTCTGAACAATTGGCCAAATGTATGCACCATGTCCTTTGGAAGTGGTAGTATCGGGATGGTTGGTGCGCTAAACGAAGTACGTGAGGAATAGGGTGTCGGAACCGGGAGCAAAGGCGGAGAGCCTTCAAACAGAGGAAAAAAAACGGCGCCCCCGTCCGATCGTAATGGGGTTGCACCAGAACGAAATGAAAATTGGACGAGAGAAAAGCGAAAGACGAAGCAGGAAAGGGGGGGACAGCATTGCAAATACTGTCAAAAGGGGCTCATTCGCTCATATGTTCACGCGAAATGTCGTGGCAAGTGGCATCGCAGAGAGAAGCCAAGAGAGGAAGTCAATTGTGTACCATAACTACGGAAAACAGACGTTTATAAGCGACGCTCTATATGCAGGACACACATTGCAAGAGAATGAAATTGTTATCGATAGACCAGGGAGGTAAAAAAAGGCAGGAAGGAAAAGTGGGTTCCAGAAACAGGACTTCCCTAGGATCCACGTGAATGAGAATCCCCGGTAATATGGGGAGGAGGTATTCCATTTTGACCAGCGTTCCAGGCTTTCTGCCCGAAGGAGGGGTCGAGTCTTGGAAGGCAGGAAAGAAGCATAAAGCAAGGGAGGGGAAAAGTAGGCGCCACCCTAATTTCCGGGGAGTGCTGAGGGCATTTCAGAGAAATTTGTATTTTGGGGGGGGAAAAGAGAAATGAGGAAAAATCCATCGCGGGACACCTTGGACAAAAAGGGAAGTGGGACGCGATAGGGGGGGAACACAAGGGCAGGGGGGGAAGGGGGAATAGGACGCAACCTCACTACCCAGGGTGCCATGGCGGGCAGCAAAAATTTCCTTACATCTTACAGGGGAATCCGCTTGAAGGGTACGGAATACTATCTGACCTTGGCCATCAAACTAGTTCAAGGCGATTCAATTTAGGAAGTGGGGACCCAAAAATGGACAAGAAAAGCGGGCGAGTGTCGCCGTAAGCGGGGAAAAAAAATCCCACGGCCCACCCTTTAGTTTTCTCAAA
>Ga0179593_1408722_pt1 | contig 19918 bp, 28 predicted proteins | sample CZODoug2_1_08_16_FD_185931 | JGI IMG/M metagenome (GOLD analysis project Ga0179593, IMG submission 185931) | Vadose zone soil fungal communities from Angelo Coast Range Reserve, California, USA - CZODoug2_1_08_16fungal (PacBio error correction) | ecosystem: Environmental > Terrestrial > Soil >...
GGGAACAAGGACAGACACGACTCTGCTATCGGTAGAAATAGGCTGAACTTCAAATTACGAAACATTCTCATGTGAATCTGCTACGCCACAGAGTAGGCGGGAAAACACCCTCGGCCGTAGCAGGCGTATGGGAAGTTAAAAGGGGGGGGAAACAGGGGAGAGGGGGGCGCAACCGAGGTGGGGAGGGGGATGGCCCCGGCGGGTACGGGCCCTGGTGGGGATGTTGGCGGGGGGGTGGTGGAGCTACGCAGAAAAGGAGGCGAACAAAAAAAAGGTTGGATGAGGTTTGCGGGGACACCGTAGTGCCCTGAGGATCCTGCAAGAAGCCAGAACCATTTAAATGAAGGCCTCGATCAAGGAAGGGTGGCCGCAAAAGGGGGGGTGGGGGGAAAAGGCCAGGGAACGGCGGTGTCGGAAGGGCGCCTGTTACGTGGACACACCATTCCTTAAGGGGTGAAAAAACGCGTGTGACACCTTTAAGGGTTAACGGGGCCCTGGAAGGGGGGGAACTTCCTGGATTGAAGCAGAAAAAAATACGGGGCGACCAGATCCCTGAAGAAGAGATAACCGAACCAGAACTAGCCGTGAGCTCAGCGCCTTGGGGCGTCAATCTTGGAAAAAGGCCTGAAGTGAAGCGTTTACAGAACAAAAAGCGTGTGAGTACTATCTAGCCCGGGTTAGGGGGTATCCTTCCCGTCATTCTACTTAGGAAAAAACATGATTAGGTGCGTGTTCAAAGAAGCGGGGTGTGAGGAGGTGAAAAAAGGGAGGTCGAAAAAATAAAAACCTAACTCTACCACCCTTAGAAAACGATAGGGCCATTCGGGCTGATTGAGGTGACAAAATGGGGCGGTGGGTTGAGCAGGGTTAAAAGAAGGGAAGAGAAAATAACCTGCGACGAATCTACAAGTGGAACGGTGATCATCCCGGAACAGGGGGGACTTTAGGCGTACAAGCGTGCTATTGAATGACTCTCCTGGGGACAAAAACAAAAAAAAAAACTAACAATGATCCCAGAGGGGGTCTTGGGGTATAAGTGAACGGGGGATGGGGGGTTTGTTGGGTGTTGAGGGGGTGGACGGAGACAGGTAAAAAGAGAGGGGAGATGTCACTTGTAGGAATCTAAGCTGGAGAACGGAGGGGGCGCAAGGTGGGTGGGGGCGAGGGGTAGGGACCAGTGGGGGTGGGGGGAGTAGAAAGGAGGAAGGGGGCGGAGTGTGGAGGGGGGTAGAAGGAAAGGAGGAAGTGAGAGGTTGAATATTTGTTGGGGGATGCGAAGAGAAGGGTAGGGGTATGGGGGTTGTATAATCATGTCGGGGTAGGGGGGGGGTACGGGGGAAAAAGAGATCAGGTACGGGACGAACCAGAAAGCACAACTGGGCAAATGCCAAAACTAGGTTTTGAAACGGATGGACAAATTCCAAGAAGAAGTAGATATGCATCCGGGGTCCGTTGTTCTTGCTGCGAAGATGGGCACAGGGGTGAGAGGGGGGGGGTGGGGGATGTATTTGAAGGAAAACACGTACTGGAAAGAACTAGGTTATCAAACTTGGGGGGAAAAAGATCAGGTAATACAGTGCTGACGAAGGGGAAAAAAAAAAGGAGTTAGGGGGGGAGGGGGGAGGGGCCTCCCTGGTAGCTCGAATCCGAACAATTCCCCCAATACCTCTACGGCATTGCATCCTGGGGGACATAACGCAGCGGGCTCGTGTGGGCGACGAGAAGAGAGAAGTGTCCTCGCGGCTGAGGACAAGGGCCGGCGCGAGGGGGGAGGAGGGGACAAACGTTCGACCACGAAGCAGAGATCGGACAAACGGCCAAACAGGGGGGGAAAAAAAAAAAAACGGCCTAAAAACGATGGCAAAGGGGACTGGGGAAACAAACGCCACTTCGAAAAGTTCGAGCCACCCAAAACAACTCCTGAACCCGGAAGAATGAATCAGCGAAACGGCTTGGCGCAAGGCTAAAACCGGAAGGGGAACGAAGCAGCGCAAAAGGCACGGTTACCGAAGTACAGGGGACCGGGAGGAGAAAGGATCCGAATGGGGAAAAAGGGAGTGCACAAGTCTCGATGAGGAATGAAGCGCAGCCACGAAGGGGCTGACTTTTGGGCCCACGGAAAAACAAATCGTGAGTGGCGAATCGCGCCAGACATGAGAGGAAATGAAAAGCGCGATGAAGGTGGGAGCGATCCCGCCATTGGACGTAACAACAGGGCATTTTGGCTGGCGAAATACGCACAAGTGAAGAAGCCTGGGCCTAAACATCCTAAGCCTTTTGAAAGTAGCTGACGTGCACCCTTGGAGTTAAGGACCAGACAAAAAAGAACTTCGGGGGCAGGGGGTGGGGCTTGAAACGGAACACCCAGGGAACGGGGCCCAGATCGGCGGAGAAAAAGTACTCCTCGTAACATAACAATGATGGCAACCCACCTAGAAAAAGCGAGATCCGCCGACTAGGAGAAAGGGTGGCGGGCAGAGCTGGTGACGTGGGGCTAGGGAAGTTCCGCATCTTCAGCCTCAAAGAAAAAACAGCACATCATATGAGGAAAAGAGTCAGATCGGGGTGAAAATACTCGTAAAAGATATCGAACGAGCGCATCTATACACACGGAGTATGGAACAGTAAATCATGACAATTCGAGTGGGGGGTGGCGGTTTCGGGAGGGGAAAAAAAAGCCAATACAGAAACTGCAAGGAGCTGTCAGCGAGAAAAATAGGACGGGGGACGCCCGCAAAAGGGTCGTGAGAAACAGCCTTCTTACCACACGCTGTCGGACATCCCCGGAAAGGACATGTACCGCCGCTGGGATTGTGAGACCAGGGACGAGAAACAACGTGACCCTAAACTAGTCGACAAATAACGCCCGAAGGTAAAAGAGATGAAAAAAAACCTCCCGCATCAGCCAACCTGGACTGTCACACCTGGGGAGTGGGAAACGGGTTGACCTGTATTAAAATTCTCACCGCATGAGAAATGAATCGTCCGGACAACGTGGAGGGTTCGCGCCCCGGAAAAAATGCCCTAAGAAGAAATCAGATAACGTTCCAGAAAAAGAAACGGATACAGTGAAATAGATGGCTCCAAAAAAAACAAACTATTCTTAATGGAAGGTTGCCGTGTCCCGCGCCGGGACCCCCTCCCGCCATCTGCCGGGTCAAGGTCACCAAACCTTTCACTCTCCTATAGAAGACCACTGATCCCCGAAAAAAGGAGTAACAGGGAAGGCCAAAGGGGGAAAGATTCGTCCTCCCGCGGGCCGCCGAACTCGTGGGGTGAAGTGCGGTTAAAGAAAGACCGTCCGGGTTAAGTATTGGCAAAAAGAGATTCGGATGACATGAAAAAAAGCCAGCGCCGACCCCAACTTGTAAAATTGCCAAATACGGGTCATAAAAAAAAAGGTGGCTAGGCTTTGGGGGATCCAAAAGGAAGGGGGGGTCGCCTGCGTCAGGCGTCCAGCAGCACCGCGGCCAACAAACACGAAAGGAAAAAAAACCTATAACAAAGAATGGGGGTAAGGGAAAAGGAAGGACCAGAAGAAAGTCGAAAGAGGGTAAACGTTCCGCTAACAAGATGTTTTGTGCTAGCCGACAAAAAAACATTGCAAGCACAAAAGTTGTGAAAAACTTGTGTAAAAAGACGTCATGGTGAGTTCGTCCCTCCAAGGGGCAAACCCCATAGGGGGCACAAAAGGAAACGTTGGAACAATAATAAACAAGTGGGCAAAAACCTACCTCCCCCCCCACCAAGGGAAAAAGAAGAGTATCCAACCGGGCTCAGAAGCCCGAGTTTTTCACGCGGCAACACGGAAAAAAGAAAAGAAAACATTGGAGCCGAGACGATCATCAGGGCAGAGCACCGACCCTGGGCAAAAGAATAAGTGAGACGCGGGGAAAAAAAAGGGACCCGAAAACCTTCCCTACATGAAAAGAAGACCAAAAAGGTTCAGAAAACAAGGAAAGGAACCCAATCACTACGAGAAAGGGTGCATCATGTTGAAAAGATCAGGAAGCAGGTGGAAAAAAAAGGGCAGATACACGTAGTAGCAACAAAAGACAGAAAAAAAACGGCGCCCAACTTCGAAAGGAATAAGGGAGGGAAAGGATGAAAAGCTACAAAGCTCCACAGGAAAGCTGTGGACTCCGTCTGGGGAAAGGGGAAAGACAGGGGTTCGAGGGGGAAGAAGGACGTCCAACGACCGTGGAGCCAAGGAGGAGAAGGATAAGAGTGTCAACAAGAAAGAGACGGACGGGCAAAAAAAAATCAACCCCTACGACGAACCAAGGAAAAAAAGGAAGAACACAGAAGACCGCGTGTGACGTTCACAAAAAGGCAATTAAGCATAGCACTGCTTACAAAAACAGGTCACCTCCGGAACAAAAAGGCAGGATAACTAGGGAAGAGAAGGAACCGCCGAAACGAGCGTAATGCCATATCAAGGCACCAGCGGCCAAAAAGGGGCATTGATCAAGCCAAAACATGGGGGGGAAAATGAATCAGGATGAACGAAGTCAGGTGTCTCGAAAGAACACCCCAGTGCCTGCCCCGAAACGTGACAAAGGGGCAGCCACACTCCTGCCGAAAGGCCTGAGAAAGGTCTCGGAACAGTAGCAGTCGGAGGGACCTTTCCGAAAAAAAAAAAAAAAGGAGTGGACGGGGCTAAACTGGAGAAAAACACATTAACATAAGGGGGGAGGTGTTTAGACCCAACGGGCTAAGCTGGGCTGGCTCAGAGTCGAAAAAGGCCCCTAAAACGGAATCTGAAACTTGGGTAGGGGACGGGAGAGGGGGTTGGGGCACAGAACGATCCAAAAACAAAAAGGAAAAACAAGCTCGTGCAAGGCCTTTAGGCGAAACCGGAGCTTGAACTACAGCGCAACGAATTGTCGAACGCGTGCGAGGGGGATCACACGCAAATAGGGCGACTTCAAACAAAAGGCTTCAATCGTCTGGGCAAAACAGCCGCGGCCCGTAAGCCTCAGAACGACACCGGCGCCACACGTGAGAAAAGCAGGGTAACGTCATGCAGGCGGGAGGGGGTTAAGTGGTCTCCGCACAAACGTTGGGATCCGTTTTCGAGCTCCAAAAGGGGTTATTGTGCGGATATAGCCACAACTGGCAGTTGCAAAAAAAAATGACCCCACGAAACGGAGGGCAACGACCAGAGGGTCAGGTCCGCGAAGGGCCTGGGGGAAAAATAGAACTACTTAAGACCCTATGAGGTAGACAAAGAGGGGTTGCGGGTTTACCCGGAAAAGAACCAGACCGGAGGGGGGAAGACCAACCCGGTCACTCCGTCAGAACATCCCAATCGATTTGCGGGGGGCAAAGAAGTGTCACATGTTACTGTTTAAGGGGGGGGGGGCCTATGGACTTTTCGATGGCAAAGAACGACTTCTTCCGTACAGAGTAGGGCCGGTCGCGTCCTCCCAAAGTTCACCAGGTAAGGCAACAAAACAGGGCGAAACGGGAAAAGGAGAATCAAAATCCTGGTTAAGACGGAACCTGGGTCGGGGAACCCCTTCCTCTTCGGGGGACCATGGGGTAGGTGCCGGGGTAAAAGACACGGGGAAGCGACAAAAACAAAAAATCGCACCTGTTCCGCTGAGAAAGATGAATTTTTGGTCAAACAGGGCTGCCAGGCCCCCACGCATGCCCAGCACTCGGGCGACGAAACAAGTCTTCTCAGGGCAAAGGAAGAAGGGGAAAACCGGTACAAACGTTCAACAAGAGAACGTGTTTTTCCACTTCAGGGCCGTTCCACGCCGGCAGGAGCCCGTTACCGGGGCTGGGGCCCAGGTGGAAAGGAAAGACGTCCCGTAGTCGGCCCTCGAAATAAAAAACTGGAACGCAGTTCGGAGGTTTTGGGGGGGGCGGGTTAACAAGGGGGGAAAGAAAAAGAATTGGCAAGTCGCTGGCGAAAAACCATGGGCATCGCAGTGATCGCGGAAGGGAGGCGAAGGGGGGGGAAGACACTTCCATCCAACAAACAACCAGGGGGGTAAAGTACATGGGGGACTTTCCAGGCCGGGGGGGTCTTTAGGATCAGGTGGAAGATATCCGGAGAGGGGTCAAAGAAAAAAAAAAAAGGCCGGCGAAAGGCCGGTAAAAAAAAAAAGAGTCTCACGTGAGGGGAAACAAGAATGGAAGGCCAAGGCGAAACAACGCCAAAATAGCAAAACTTCGAATGGGGGACCACTAATTGCGGCAAAAGGAAAAGGTGTATGGTGGAAAAAAACATTTTGGGAAAAGAAAAAAACCGTGACCCGGGTTGGGGGTTTGCCGTAGTGCAGGCTGACAGGGGGGCACAGGAGGCTTCGTACGGGGGGGGCATACGTTTCCTAACTCCTGAATCTCAATTGAGGGGGAAGGGGTCTCCGTACTTCGTGGGGAGGTTGAGACTGGGAGAGCCGGAACTGGGCGAAAGGGAAAAAATAGGGGGCCTGTTCAAACTTCTGTGGGATAAAAAGGTACAGAACATCGCCTAGAAACCGTTTGGGGAAAGGAAAATGGGTCGACTGAGCTAAGAAATGGAGGGGTGAATGAGCCCGGTACCAAAGCTAAGGGGAGAGCAGAGAGGAGTCGTTGAAGGAGGCGGGGGTGGGAGGGGAAACGAATTGCCTGTCGCAAACCTTCCCCGCCGCAAAAACAACAAGGAAAAAATGAAATGTGAACCGGGGGCGGAAAGAAGCCAAGCTAGTCAAGCGGAAACGTAGAATGAAATAGGGAAAAAGAAACCCAGCAGCGTCCGTGGGAAAAAACGGAACAAATCCTTTGGAAAAAGACGGAGCGAGCCCCGAGCGCCTTGCGCGAACGGATCAGAAAGCCAGGAATCACAGTGCAAGAAATAAACCATAGCCCCAAGGGTGGGAAAAGGCAAAGGGTGAGGGAGGGGGGGGGGATGGGGTGGGAAATGGGCAGAAGGGGGGGGGGAAGAGAGAGAGAAGGGGGGGAGAGGGGGAGGAGCTTAGAATAGGGGAAGGAGTAGGGCGGGGGTGGGGGGAGGGAATGCGGGGGTTTGCCCGGGGTAAGAGGACACGTGGTTCGGGGGAAGGAAGGGGGGAGGGAGAGGGGTGGGCTCGGGTAAGGAAGAGAGGGGGGCCGAAGGACTTTAATGAAAGCTTGTGGAGAGGAGGTTACAAGAGTGAGCATCGGGGGGCGGCAAGTTGGTGGGGTGGGAGGGGGCGACAGGAGGGATGTGTAGGATTGGGGGAGGAAATGGTAAAGCAGAGAGGGTGAGAGCAGGGGAGAGAGTAGAGGAGTAGGAAGGGGGGGGAAGAGAGATTTCTGGGTGTGGGAGGAGGCGAGGGTAGGGGGTCCCACCCTGGCTTCAACCCGTCCTGGTTGAACCTTTTGTGACCCGGGGGTGATAGGGGAGGAGAGACTGTGAGGGGTTGGGGGGACGTCCCCCCAGTGGGGGCAGAGAGTGGAGGAGGGAAGTGGCGGGTATGGGAAAGAATGGGGAAGGGGTGGGGGGAGGGAGAAGGGGGCGAAGGGGGGGGGACGCGTGGAGGGGGTCAGGGGGGGGGCAAGTGGATAGCAAGAACCGAGGGATACGACGTGGGTGAGTGGATAATACTGGGGTGGGACAAAACGGGTGGGGAGGGGGGTCGCGGGGTGTGAGGGATGAGGGAGGGACGGCACGTGGGGACCAATGTGGGTGTGGGGAGATGGGGGGGGGAGAAAGAGGGGGGTGGGGAGGGGGAAGGAAGAGAACTAGGGGGCTTAGCTCAAAATAAGAGTGACGGGGGGGGAAGGGATAATAAGGAGATAAGAATCGGGGGGGGAGGAGGGGGGGGGGGAGGAATGGGGTTGGTGAGCTGTGGGGAGGCCGGCTTTAGGAGGGCTGAGAGGAGGGCATGGTAGGATCAAAATCAATTAGGGGCTTGGGGGCGGAAACGGGGGGGGGCGGGGTGAGTTGGGCAGGCTTGGTCAAGGGCGCCAAAGGGAGGGGTTGGTGTTATGGGATGTCGGGGCATTGGATGGGGTGGGAACATAAGGTGCGAGCCCGGGGAGTTGGTGGCTGGGGGAGCAGTAAATAGGGGGGTGAGAAGGTAGAGTCTATGGGATCGCTCAGGATGGACGGACGCGAAGAGAGGAAAAGGATCTTACACTCGTGAGAGGGGAGGGGAGGGGGAGGAACGCCCAGGCACTGCCGGCGGCGGAACAGAAATTTGTGACGATGAAGTTTTCAGGGGGGGGAGGGAACCGAGCTCAAGTGCGGGATCGTCCCTCCGTAAACTCAGAAGCCGCAGCCCGGAAGGAACAACGGTGGGGGACCAAAAGAAAAAGTTGGAACCACGAGGGGCATACCAACACGCCGGGAAGTCGCCGCAGTGGAGGAGCAGGCAAGCCATAATGGCGCGGGCCAATGTAAGGTGTGGTAGCAGCCAGGCAGCATACTGAGGCAGATGAAGACGCCCAAGAGGTGACAATGCCCGCAAAGTGACAATGCGCCTTACACGGGGAAAAAGGCTGCGAGACCCATCCAGGACCTTCACCGTTGACGAACGCTGGAAGAAAAAGCCCCTCACCCTGGAGGGGAACTCCCGGGGGGGGAACAACGGGGGAGGAAATCCTCAAGAAAAGGCACCTTCCAAGAACAAGGGAATTCAGAACACTGACAATGGGGCGACCAGAAAAAACGGCCTACAGGTATAAAGGGCGTTGAGACGGAAACTAAAAACGGCCCACAAACCAGAATACTGGGACAGCCAAGGGGGAAACAGGGGGGCGAGAAGAAATGTGCCGAGTCGGAAGAAAAAAAAAAACGACCCACGTATCGAGACGGGGGTGAGTGGGAAGAAACACACAAGGGACGTGAGTTACTGATAACGCTTTGGAACGGAGACGTCTCGCGTGTTGGCGGCATCTCACCGGAAGGGGAAAGATAAAACCTCTAAAGAGGGACTATTGCCACCGAGTAAAGGTCTCCACGGTTCGCTATGGAACCGCACATCTAGGAGGTCGGATTCATCTGCGAGGGGTGGGAGAAAAAGCCCTGGTTACAAAAGAGGGGAGTAATACGCTCATGCGGGGTGGGAATTGGGGGAGAGGAGGGGAGGGGGCTATCTGGGGGAAAACTGAGGACCCTAACCAGCCCGGTTGTTGGTGTAGTCCAAGGGGGGATGGTCGTGCAGGCTTCGGAAGGACCCCAGGCGAAAGACGGTGTGGCAAGCGAGGGGCCAAGCTGATAACGAATCGAAAAACAAACCCTAACACGAGGCACCCCCGCCAAAATAAAAAAATATCCCAAAGAACGAACATAAAGTCGGACCCCGAACACCGGAAAGAAGCTTTAGACCCGGGTATAACTAATTACTAAAAAAGAAAGGAATCCTTCCCGTTCCAGGAATCTAAGCTCTCCTGAAAGCAGACATCGGAGCGTGCAAGGGGTCTAAATGTCCGCCGACACGAACTAACCCTATCGGGAAAAATTTCAGTCAAAGAAAAAATCAGGACCACAAAAAAAAAAAACCTTACGGGGCGAAAAAGAATTTGAAGTAAAGAAAAATAGAAGAGAAGGGAAAAGTGTGGTTTGGTCCTGATTAAGTCCTCACCGGCCAACCATGGGGGGGGAAGCCGAGGGGGCGGTCTTCAAAACCCAACGGCAACAAAAAAAAGACCCATTAAGACGGATCTAAATCGGACGGGGGGTTCGTGCACACGGGAAGTCGTCGTGGAAAAAGAACGGGCGAGCCCAAAAACGGTAGCGGAAGATTAACAAAACGAGAAAAACGCTCCAGCATTGAAATAAAAGACGAGCCGTCGAAAGAAAAAAGAGGCTCGGGAGCAGGGCAAACCCGTTCTCAAAGACTTCCCGACGGAAGAACCGCCACGGGCCAATCCTAGTTTTCTCAAACCTAGACATGAGAGGGGGTGACCGTACCAAAGGAAAGGAATCCAAAAAAGTCGGTGCCTACTAAGGGGTGCCAGGGGGCCGCAACCAAAAAAGAAAGTCCCGAGTCTGTTGGAACTTCTCAAAAAAAGAAGGGAATCCCATAAACGCAAAGGGAGAAAGGTACCGCCCTCGCACGGTGGAGTAAACAAAAATCTTCTGCAGGCCCTGGCTAAGCAAAAAGAGATCTTGGGAAATATGCATCACGGAAGGAACGCTTCCCAATGCCAGTTCCAACTGAAAAATACGGCCTAACACTAGAAAATCTGGGGGGAAATGCAGTACTCGAAAAGGTTTTCTGGGGCTCCGAGGGAAGGCCAGACGGCAGTTGGAGAGAAAAAGAAGGCAAAAAAACAGCCTGCCACCCTTCCTGAATCCATAGAAGAAGGAATTGTGCACCACTCCATGGCCCTCCAGAAGAAAAAGGAAAGGGGAACAGTTAAAGTATTCGGAAAAAGAGAAAAGATTGGAGAAGGTTCTTGAACTGGTCCACGTAGACGCGGTGTCAAATGTAAAAAAAGCACGGCCACGAAAAAAAGGAAGCACCTTCTAAAATGGGATTCTGCCCGGCGGGGGAACACGTGGAAGGCGGTGGGTAAGCGACTGGGACTTCTTTAAAAAGAGCAAGGTCCACGACACAAACAAACCACAGGCCCCTCGTCGCACAACAGCAGGGGGACGTTATGACAGATCTCCAAAAGTCCAGGGAAAAAAGGAAGGCCCGGGGACAAAGGGCGTCTTGTCGTGGCATGCAAAAAGTCGATCACGCGCAAGTGTCGAATTTTCGGGAACGGGGGGGAAGGGGAGGAGGGGAAAAGAATGAAAGCAAATCAACCAACTGCTTGCTTGAGAGGGGAAGTCAAAACACAAAAAAGGGGGCACTGTGGGGGAGACCATACTTGAGGCGAGGGGGGCTAATGCGCCGTACGGGGGTCCAGACCGGGAAATTACTGGGGGACGGTCTGGAAAAAGTGGAAGTGGAGGGACCTGGCACCCGGCGAAGGGCCCCGAAAGGGGGAATTTCCCCCATTTTCGCCCATACCAACAGCGAGCTGAACGGGAGTCAATGAGAAAACTCGTGGCCTTGGAAAACGGGGGCAAGTGGGCGGGTGGAAAAACGATCAGGGGCGGGGACCTCGCGAACGGATCCAGGAGCTGTTTGGGGAAACAAGTGGCCACAAAGGTTAAAAAGGGGGAATATCATGGTGGCTCGCAGACTAAGGCCCAAACCAAAATTAAGGAAGAACTTGAAAAAATCTTACCTGGGTGGGGGGTTCGAAGGGGGTGAAAGGCGGGGGGAAGCAGAAAGTACTCCAATCCTCCTCAAGGGAGAAATTCTCCTGGAAACCCAAAAGGGCGCTGGCGGCGGGAACCCCCCGACTGGAAGGGGAATCAAGGGGATGACCGTCGACTATCTTAAAGGTAGAATAAAAAACTGACGCGGAGGAAGGGACGGAAGTTGGAAAAACGTGGCGTGACGGAAAAGAACGTAGAAAAAAAGCTAAAAAGAAATGAAAAAAGAGCAACCTAAATGTGGGAAACGGGGAGACCAGAGTGGGGAGTGTTCGATGGGCAAAAAAGCCAAAGAAGGAGCAGCCGATCACCCACTGTCGACGGGGCGAGGAAAGGGGGCGTTTTTCACCCCCTAATAGATATGGTAATCCACTTCAGAGGCTGGGAACCCAGGGGAAAAAGAGTCTACGGTGAAGATCAAAAGTCAAAAAACCATGCAGGAAAAAAAGAATCAATGCAGGAACACGTGAACTGATCGGAAAGGAACCTGGGATGACATGGAAGACGAGTTCGGGAATTCAAAATCAGAAAAAAACGAAAAAAATATCGGATCGGCAAATCAGAGAACATCTTCTCTACAAAATTTGGAAGACAAGGGGACGACACACAGTCGGCAAAAAGTACCAGGGGCCGGGCGCGGGGTCCCTTAGGCACAGAGCTAGCAGGAGACAGGAGAAAAGCCTGACCACCCTACGTTGGGGGGAACTGCACCATCCATGGAATCGGGAAAAACATCGGCCAGACCAAAGAGGGGGTCAACGCTTGAAAAGGGGGGTGGTGGGATTTGTTTTGAGTCAGGAACTGAAAAGAGAAACCAAATTTCGCCTGGAGCGCAACGTGTTTGAAAGGGGGGTACTTCTAACTCACCCACGGAGTCTAACCGACGGTTTGGGTTTGGTTTACTCGTCAACGGGCAAAAAGCCCAAAGTACAGAAATTGACCAAAAAGAGGGGGAGCATAAGGGAACATTAAGGAATGAGTCACCGAGGAGGGGGAGAGAAAGGAGGAGGAAAAGACGTAATCGGGAGAGACCGGATCCGTCCTCGCGCAATCTCGGATGGGAAAAAGGAAGGAAGCCGTCATCAACCCGTAGGCCTTGGCGGGGTGTAAAGTCAACGGGGAGGACAGGCCCTGAGCTGTTCGAAGAGAGGAGGCGTTGCAGGTACCCCCGCCCAACTACAGCCTTTCAACCAGGGCTTGGCGGTCAAGGGCCTCCTCATGCGGAGGTGTCCTCGTCCACCTCTCCAATGGCCCAAGTGCTCGACGGTAAAAAGAGAAATAAGACTGGACTAGGTCATTAAGAAAAAGAAACGACCGAGGCTGAGCGTCCAAAAAATGGCCAAAAAAGCTGCGGAGGGGGCTTAGTTGAAGGAGGCTTGCATGAGACGTCGAGAAAGTAAAAAGGGGACAGAGGACAAAACGGGAGTTTAGACTCGTACAAGCATTCGAGGCCATCACAAGAACAATCCGCGAAGATCCGAAAAGGCACAGTGGGGGGGGAAACCTGGGAAAATATCTGCCATTGACTGGGGAATCCGAAAACCCTGACCGCGGTTGAAGGGTGCGCGCGCCCCACGGCTTCGTAGATAGAGTGAGCCACTAGCCCCGCGCCTCGAAGTGCAGTTCGATGCAGAGAGGCGAATACCTCGGGCACGCTCCCCAGGAGTTCGGAGGAGGGGAGGGAGCGCGTGGTGTCCCCAGCAACTACTCGTCACCCACACTTCAAAAATTAAGTTCCTACCCGACCCAACCAAACTTGGCGGGAGGAGAACAGGACAGCCGGGGTTTGGGGGAAGTAGCCGCCCTCCAGGGTCCACGTAAAGAATAAAAGTCCTGTAAAGGGACGCCATGTTTCAGGCGTGGTGGGGGGGGAGCCTTCCATCTTCCCTAGTTTTCACCACAGAGCAGATCACAAGTTTGGAAAAAAAAACGTCGGCTGTCACGTTAGAGAAGGGTACTTTGATCCCCCCGCACGAACACTGCAACCCCGGGGTGTTTCACCCCTAATATGTTCATCCCTCCATCGTAAGACAAAAGGAAAAAGGGTCCAAACCAACGTCCCAAAGGCCCATCGTGTCACGGGGGAGGGAGGTCCCGGCAATCGCGGATGCTGGGCGAAAAGGACGTGTAAAAACCAAGGGGGCAGAGCACCGGACCTGATCAAAACCTGAACAACTAAGAATGTAAGGGTACTACGGGGGGGGATGAAAAAAAACTCAACGTACGAAAGGGCTAAATGGGGGAGGAAATGGGGGGGGGAAGGGTGAAAAAAGATAAATATTCGGCCCTGGAAAGAAAAAAGTTATCCCTCAAGGGAAAGGACTCAAACCTTTCGGAAAGAACGTTGGCGTGATCGAACTCGAGGCAGACAACCGAGAGAACAAGAAAAGGGGCAACAACGGACAAGGGGAAGCAGGGGAGTCAAGAAGCGTCCCCGCCGTATCGACAACAGAAGGTCGAAAGGTGGGTCCCCGAACGGGGGGGGAAAGGGAGGCTCAGCAAAAAAAAAAATACAAACCAGACTGACCCCCTGACGTCCGTGGAAACGTAAAAAAAAAAAAAACTTTGTATCAGAACGAGGGGGGTCCTAGAAAAAATTAAGCCCGGAACCAATGAGCTGAGTCCGTAAACAGGCTAAAAAAAACTTACTTCCAGGGCAGAAAAAAACACCGTGCGGGGAATCGGGCAGGGGCATGTGTCCGGGAAAGTGGGGGAGGGGTGATCCGGGGCAACCAACCGCAAGAGGGGCTGAAGGAAAGGCTTAAAACGGGGGCCCATGGAAGAGGAGATTCGCTAGGTTCTGCGGAGCCGGAAAAAACTGGGGTGGGGAACCCCGGCGTTTCCCAGGAAAAAAAAAAAAAAAAAAAAACAAAGACAACGACGCTCTGCCACTGGACGTTCACAAGGAAGGCACTGTGGTTGAAAAAAGGGGAACTCTGGGGACCGCAGAAACCAACAAAGATGGAGGTTGATAAACTCAACACTTCGTAGCCTCTCTTTGGGGGGGGATCAACAACCGAAAACTTCTGGGGCGGGCAGGATCCAGGTCTTCCGGAGGGGAAAGCCGCCCGCCGTGGGGGGGAAATGCACTGTCATCTGATTAACTCGGCGACCTTCGGGGGGGAGGGCCAAGATTGATCGCCACGGCATGGATTACACGGCCAGTCCTCAGCGAAGAAGGCGGGGGTGGCCCAGGTGTACTTTCAAAAAGGGCGCGTTCGGTCAGGGTGATAAACAGGACTGGGTCAAACGGGACCAGGGGGTAAAACTCAAAAGGGGGGACACGCATCAACGCGAATACAAATCTTCCAGAGGTCAAAAATCCGAGGGCGGGGTTGGTTCCGGTTGGGGTGACATAAGAAGGAGGGGTTCCTACATCTTGTGTGGGGTGCTGGGAAGTGAAATATCACCAAAAAGGAGAAAAGTGAGCAGTCAGAGGGACCCGCTCGGGGACTGCAGGCCGTTGGCTGGGGACGATTGTGTCTTGGATCTTATTACCGAGTAGGGCCCAGCGGTCGGCGGCAAAGAATGAGATGACACTGAGGGGCAGCCTCATGAAGGAATTCGAAGACGCCCACCGCCGGGTCACGGCACAAAGCTTCTTGTGGGAAACCGGACAGGTCCATGTCCAACAAGGAGAGGAAGGGTTCATTAGTAAGAAGTTACGGGTGACCCGAGGAGCTCTCCGGGTTGATGGTGGGCGCGGCCTTGAAAAAGGGGGAAGGACGACACGCGGCCCAAATGCCTTGGTCAGCCCCAAAAGCAGAGAGTTAGGACTGCAAAACGGGGGATGACTAACGTCGGTGGGTTGCCGTTCACGCCTTCAGCCGGAACTGATCACGGGATGACGGAGCAACTGGGGGGCTGTCAGGGGGGGAATCCAAGCCAGTCGCGAAAAGGGGCCGTCGTCGACACTCACGGGTCATACAGCCTCTCCAGGGGTTCTGGGTTGAAGGTACCGGACCGCGAGAGCGTCCCTGGCAGACCCTCAAGGAGTTTAAAAGAAAAAGAGGTTGCAGGGGAAACGATGCTGCAGAGAAAACACAGGGGGGGGGCAAATCCCCAGGTAAAAGGACCGACAGAGGGCTGGGGTCATCACAGGGGGTGGCTACTATCTGTATGCACCGAAGGGGAAAAAAATAACTCGGGGGCGGAAGAAAAGCAAGGGGGGAAAAAACTACTCAAAGAGGAGGGGGAGAAATGAATGCGGCCAAATAAAAGGGCCAAAAATGGGGGAACGGAAAAAAAAAAGGTGCGATGTCCTTGGAGGGAGAACGGACGGCCGGAAATGGCAAGATTTGTTCAGAAAATCACGGCCCTGGCATGTCGAGAGGGGCGGGGAAGAGGGGAGCCAGCGCGAGGAGGGAGAACTGGCCTCAGGGGGTGGGAAGACACGATCCTGTCACAAACGAAAAATAAATTGGGCTCCAAGCGAACCTGGTGGGGACATGCCTTCAAGTGGGCCAGGAAAGCATCCGTGGGTTCTATACTCTGTGGGCGGGGCCTCAGCAGAGGGAGACTTAAAAACGGAGGGTCCTTCAGGATCCGTGAGAAGGCGCCGGCTAGACCGTGAGGGAAGTCCGACTAAGAAGTGGACTTCCGCTAGCAGGTCAGAGGCTTGGGTGGGTCGCTGAGAAAAGGGACCCGTGATTCAACGGGTCCGTCATGACTCAAAAAAAAACCACACACTGGGAAAGAAAGAGATTGGGGGAAAGGGGAGAAAAAGGGAATGCGCGTGAAGCTACAAAAAGGGGTATCAAACTGACTTTAGGCAGAAAAGGCCTGGGTCGGTGAGCGTACTGAACGGAAAAAGGGGGAGAGAGCGAGGCCAGAGCACGGGACGGATGAGATCTAACGTCAGGAAAGCAGAGACTCGGAACCGCCCCCCAGAAGGAGCCATCCACCACTTCTACGAAAACAGGCCACGGTTGGTGAAGGAAAACCAAAGCAAGGAAAAAACCTGTAAAGTGATTAAGTTAAGACGATGGTCCCCCCATAAAGAGAAAAAAGGAGTTCTAAAGACGCCAGTCGTCGCTGATCCCATCAGAAGGACGGACAATAAAAACACGGGGAAGCGAGTCCAAAATGCCTAAGGTGTCGCCGGGGAACGGACAGCAGTCCGGATGGACCCATCCAGGTCAAAGGGGGACGGGGATTAAGAGCAGAGGGCGGAAGTCACTAACGTGCACCTGGGGAGGTGTCGACCACAAAAAAAGTAAGTGGAAAAAGCCTTTCAGTAACCCTTCAAGAGATTAGAAAGAAATATCCCTCCTTTGTTCGAGACCTGTGGTGTTGTCTAAAAGTGGGGAGAGTTCAAGCAAATAGGAACCCTACCCGCGAGTCACTCTCAAAAGGGAAGGAAATGGGGGTCTACCCCACACCATGGCCGAAAAAGCGTTCAGACTCGTCGCACAAACCAGAAAACATCCCGGGGGGAATGAAGGTTGGGGGGGGGAAGACCACATAGTCCATAGGGAAAAGGACCAAGAACTCCCATTAAAGAGAGTCTCCACAGGTTGAATGACCCGAATGGAAAAAGAGGAGGAAAATTTTCACAAATGATGCCGGGGACCACCGAGCCTTTCTGGAGAACGAGATCTGATCTGTACCCCCAGGGGGGGGGAAAGAAAACCAACAGAAGAACATCACCACGCAGAATCCTCCATTACTCATTAAGAAAAGAAAAGGAGGTCCCACGGAGGTACACTAAAAACCAGACAGACATGACGTCAAAGCACTACATTAAGAGTACTTTTAAACAAGGGAAATTTGGGAAATAGAATCCCCATGGGGCAAACGGGGAGGGAAGACCTCTAATACGAGACATCTCCTACCCTACAAAGTGGGGGGGGGATGGCGCAAGGGAAGGGCGGGGTGGGGTAGGGGGGGGGGGGTGGGAGGGGTTGGGGGAGAGGAGGGGTGAGGGGGCTAGGGGGGGGGGGTAGGGGGAGGTGGGGAAGTAGGGGAGGTGGGTGGTTGAAGGGAGGGGGAACAGTGGAGTTAGAGCGCGGGGGGGGGGGGGGGAATCCCCCGAGACTGTGACTGTTGAGTTGGGCGCTATCCATCGGCACAAAAGAACTGAAAAGCAAAAAATCGTTACGGTATACGGAATGAAAGAATTGAGTGCATGGGGATGAAGGAAACGTCCCAACAGATTATTGGGGTCATAGACAACTGTCAATCACAGAAACCCCTCGCGGAAAAGAGCCGAGCCGATGTCCTAAAAAAACCAGCCGGTGACACAAGCGGACAAAAACTTGGAATTTCTGCAATGGGGTAACCAGTAGCGAAGATTACACTGTAGAAACACGTAACGGCCCCCCTAACAGAAGGTGGGGTATATCTGTTCCGGCTCAACCCGTCCCTCGGAAAGAATGATAGTCCCTGTCCTGACTGTGAACGATAATACACCTCAAGACTTTGGAAGAAAAGGTAAAAATCCAATTTTATCTAGTAACAAGAGCCAACTGTGTCAATTTGTAAAAAAAGAGCAGCCGGCCCAAAAAAGACGGACGAAGGTCAAGGGGGCACTCCAAAGAGGCAGGGGTCCTATCGTTGGTTGGGGGCGAAAATCCCCCACCACGTAGCAAAAGCAAAAAGAAAGGGGAAAAAGTTACCGCCCCAGCACACTTGGGGAAAGACGTTGCCAAGTCTCTGGAGGGGAAAGGAACAGAGGCTGGATTTTTTAGCAATAAAGGCCGGGGATTGTCGTTCAACAGGGGCGCCACCGGGCCCGCCGCAGAATCTAGAAAAAAAAAAAGGAGACGAGTTTGAGGCAGAAAAAACTAAAAGGGGTAGGGGGGGGAAGGAGCCGGGAATAAAAGGTTTTTATCACAAACAAAGCGAGCCGGGAAAAGGAAAAACCTGACTGAAATATGAAGCCGTACTAAAGGTCACACAGGAACCTCAAACCAATAATACCTTTAGTTGATGAGCATAGACCCGATGCCCAATTCGAAGGGTGAAAAGAGGAGGACAAGAGGTGCAATACCGCGCTACTACCGGGCCGAAGGACAGACGGTCCAGATTTGAGGGGGATTAGTACTTTAGCTCCAAAAGACACATAAATTACAGGGAATGACGGGCCAATGCACACCAAATCAGAGACCACTCAAAATGTCCGGGTACTGAAAATAACAATTGAATCTGTCCAGTTCACCTTCAGTGGCAAATGGCTTTTGGGAAATGGAATCGTAGTCAGAAGGCAGGATCACTAATCGAAGTTGGGGAAAACAAGGGACCGGAACTTCCCTGCTTATAGGGGGATCCAGAACAGCCGAACCTGGACTTACGGGGAAACTCAGAAAAACAAGGGTAACAACCCCCTGGGGGAAGAAAAAACAAGGCCCGGGCTGTGGGTTGGATCATCCAAAGTAAGGTGACGCGAAACGATGAAAACCGTGAGGGAAGAGGTTTCGGGGCCCTGGGGGACCCCTGAGGAGGGGTCAACGGGGGTGTCAGGAAAGAAACCTCGGTTCCGAAGCTGACGGATCAGAAGCCACGTCCAAAGGTGCACAAAGGTCGAACGTCGGGGGCCTGTGTACGGAGAAAAGGGAAAACTTGGTTGGGGTGTAATGCGGGGGAAGTCGCAGGTGACTAGAAACGATCGACACGAGAAAAGACAGCGTGTAAACTTGAAAAAAAGTCCGTCAGGGGGGGGGGGTTCAGAGGTGAAATCGGGGCAAAAAGAATCAAGCAGCCTCAAGCGAACAAGAGGCGTTCCAGCGTTCGGCCAGCCTGCGGGTCTGGGAATGTGGCCACCCGACTGCGCGCCGCGACTGACTTGTCGGTCACGCTCACGGGGAATGGTGTGAAAAAAAAAAAAAATCCAACACCATTTGGGAGGATTTTGTCGGCTCATTTTGGAATGGTCGTGGGAGGAAAAAGAGAGAAAAAACTTATTAAGGGTCTAGGCAAAGAGTGCCGGCCCGAAGATTGGGTTTAGGAAAAGTGACGAAACACGCCGAATGGAGGCAAGCCCCGCAAAGTAAGCGGGCGATGCACTGGCCAAATCGAAATCCCTCAAAGCTGGAGCAGGGGCCGAGCCTCGGCTGGGGGGGGAGGTGGGGGGAACGTTGGGGGAGAGGGGTAGAGGGGGATTCACTGACCGGAAACAGACAGGGGGGTCCTCATTGGATTTCAATTCTGGAAGTGAAGAAAACCCTGGGTCCATGAAGAGGGAATGGACAGTTCATTGGGAAAGAGAAAAATGTTCAGGGGAAAGATTGCCTGCAGACTGATCGGAAAGTGGAGTAGATCCATTGCATTCCTCAGTATCAGCAAGACCTACAGATCCTGGAAACTTCAAGAAAAAAACTACTTAAATGAGGGGACATCCGATCCAACTCGACGGGGGGATTTGTTTCCCGAAGCAGGGGGAACCGGCCTGGCTTCTGGCCCTCGGGTGGAAAGGGGGCCTGACCGTCCTCAGCGCATGCGGGGGGTAACACCCCCGAATCGCCCGCAAACAAGATTTTGCAACAAGAGCGGGAAAATTACCTTCAGGAAAAGAATTTCAGTGAAAACGCCGCTTTTGTGAAAGGGGGCCTGGGGTTAAAGAAGAGGTTCTGGTTTACCTGTAACGGATAAAGCAAACTTCTCTGCCGCGTGAAGCACGCCTGATGTAATAAGAGACACCTGACTAGGTTTTAAGGGGAAAGGGTGAACGTTTCTTCACCTCTTAGGGACCCAAAAAAAAGAATCCCAAAGCCTATAAACACAGAGTCA
>Ga0179593_1663942_pt1 | contig 19917 bp, 15 predicted proteins | sample CZODoug2_1_08_16_FD_185931 | JGI IMG/M metagenome (GOLD analysis project Ga0179593, IMG submission 185931) | Vadose zone soil fungal communities from Angelo Coast Range Reserve, California, USA - CZODoug2_1_08_16fungal (PacBio error correction) | ecosystem: Environmental > Terrestrial > Soil >...
TAAAATACTTTCAACCTTCCAGGGGTGCTCCACAGAAAAATCGTGGTTTCCCCGACATCACGACCGCTCACTACGGGAGCTGAAGGCCCCAGGGACCAGAAATTACTGGGCAGGAAAGACGTTCAAATATCCGCTTAACGACGCACATTGGGCAAAAAGTACTTTGCGAAATTCTTTCTTCTGCTTCGGCCTAAAACACCGAAGCAGAATCACATGAACCCCGCAGGCCCCAAAGGCCTCAGGCGGCCTAACCCCCACATTTCCGCCACGAAAAGAGGTGCCCCTGTCGACGCAAGGGGATAAAGATATTTCGAGACGCCCGTGGCAAGGGGACGGCCACCCGAAAGGAAATTCCCGTCGACTGTACGAGAACGTCCTCGTATGCTTAGGGCAAAAGAGGGAGGGGGGGGGCTACAGAGCGCGACTGAAGTGAAGCATGCCTGAGAGAAAAAAACACACGCAATATATCGAACATAAAAAAACCACAAAGGATGAGAAAGATAGAGATATTCAAATGAGATAGGCGTGGGTGTGAGGGCTTATCGACTTAACAGGACGAGCTTACTCAGCAAGTTCAAATGAAGGAGTAGAGGGCTATCTCTCAAAACACTACGTGGAGGGCCAGGGGGGGGGAAGGCAGGCCTAAAATTTTTAGTCTAAAGAGGAGAACCATGGAACCCGATGCGAAACTGGCCAGTGGTCCTGTGGCGTCCCGCGCCGAATTCCATGTTTGATTGAAGTGCGAATTTTGGTTGAGAAATGAGCCCGGGAAAGAGGTCGCTCAAGACAAGCTACCAAGGAGGGGGCGTATGTGGCGGGCAGTTCCGAATTAAAAGTATTGGGTATTCGCGCCGGCGGCAGGGAGGGTAAGACCCATTTTAAAACCCTTAGTCGAGGGGAACATGGAGGGTCACGGAGGGTGCACCTTGTTTCACAAAAAGAGAAAGCTGCGAAAATGAAAAAAGAGATTCGAAATCGGGGGGATTGGCTTGTCGGAACAACTGAGCGATAGACGAAAGCCCCAATGTCCGAAAAACCTCACCGGGAAACAGGCCAGCTGTAACAGAACTTCGATGTCTTGAGAAAAGGCGGAAAATGATAGAGGATCGCTACCATTGAAGATGTCGGGTAGCAGGGGGTCATCTGGAAGGGGGTAGGGGCGAAAAATGAGGCGCGACAAGAGTGGACCCGCATCTCAAAGGGGTTCGTAAAGAGACGAAGCGCTAATACCGTCGATTGAAAAATCCGTGAGAGAGCTTTAGGCGAACGAGGCATCAACTCCTCGGCATGCCGGAAGGTTGGGCTGCCTCAGAGGGGGGAGAAGAAAAGAAGGGGGATTCGAGAGAAATAGTCCTTCCCCGAAAGCAACAACACTCCTGAGGAAGGGCGAACAATCACATCTAAATAGTCTATTAATATGTGCTTGAAGGGGGGAAACCATAGGGATTTACAACAGATCGTCGAGAGAATATGAACACGACGGGAGAAAATTCTATCCCGGTAAGCTGAAGTCACGTTTGACTCCAACGAATTAAAAAGAAACTTCGGGACTGCATTTTGAGTACAAATCTTCTGCTTCTGATAAGGAGAAAACTGTGGACTCGCCGATGAGTTCAGGTCGGCAGGAATGGAGGGAGGATGCCGAGCCGAAGCCGCCGCGCAAGGGGGGTGATAAAAACCGACAGCGACCCCGCAGAAAGACAGAATTGAAAGGGATGAGCGGGTAAAAGACAGTTGCAATACTCGCAAGCGGGTTTGAAGCAACGTCGACTCGCGCAAGATAGGAGGGGGGCCGGGGGCGCCGTTCGGATGAATCGCAGTCACTGCCGCTGTTCGCAAGCAAAAAAGCCCGGACTTCGGCAGCGCAGGGCGCCGCGACGTGTTGAGTGGGCGCACTACTGGCTCTAAAGCCTTCACGTGTTCGGAGTTGGCGAATTGGGAAAACGGATCTTGAGCGGCAGGATGGGCTGATGTCGAGGAGTATTAAAGGGCTCTTTTTAGCTCGAAAAGAGTTTGGATCAAAGCCCGGCGAGAGAGCCCGGCCGGGGTGGGTTGATGACTAAATGGAGAGGCGGATTAGGGAAAAATAATCGACTCGTCTATGAAATGATCTAAGGAAAAGAGGGGCGCCGTGGGGGTGGGGGTGGGTTCTGATCATATGAGGTAACGTGAAACGACGGGACGCTCAATTGGGCTGTTCGCCGTGCGAGCAGAAGACGGCAATAGAGGAACGAGGGGGGGGCCATTCCTGATTACGCTCGCGCTCACGGGGCGCCGAGATAGGCCGGCTCGATTGCCTCAAAGTGGCAGGCAGAGAACAATCGATATCAAGGAGGATTAAAAGAGAGAAGGGGTCCAACGTCGCCCCGGCACTGAAAGGATCGTCGGCGCAAATGTCAAGGGTAGCGAGAGTACACGGGGAAATAGTAAAGTGTCCAGAATGCTATCGAATGAAACGGTACTGACACAACACATTGAGAAGACCAAATGGACGGCCAGACGTACGTACGAAGCGAAATGCTGCCCATCCTTCATAAGGGGAAAGGAATTCATGGCATAGCAGTCAATAAAGAAGAGATACAGCTATGCGAGGCCCAGATCCAGGGGTTTGGAGATCTCTGCGTCCGGTCATTCAACGATTCGAAAAAATATAGAAGAGCCGGGACTATAGGAACAACTTCATCGCCTGGTGCAGATCAAAAAAGCAATGGAACACAGAAAAGTAGGTCATGTGTAGAATATGTGGCAGATGAGAAACCCGGATTCGGATCATGGCGTCGCGGCGGCATAGTGTGCGAAAACTCCGGCGAAAGGGGGAATATGAATAGAAAAAGCCGAAAAAGACAACATGAGGAAAGCTAGCCGGCCGAAAAACCAGGGGAAGAGGCTCAGGCAACGCGTAGTAATAGAAAGCGAAAAAAGCGACCTAAGAGGCGATAAAGCGAGTGGCTCGTTATGTTTGAGGGACAAAAGAATAGATCCGATGCAGGCGGGGAGACTCAAGACAGGAAACCGTGCCGAATTAATGGTGAGCGCGAGAACCGTCCGAACGGCCTAGAAGGAAGCGATGTGTCGTAGAATTCGGGGAAAAGGACTCAACGAAGTGGGAAAATTTCAGGGTTAAAAGGCGACCGTGACTTCAAAAGTTCAACCGGCGGATCGCCGTGAATCAGAAAGTTGTTCATCGTCGATGGATCGACGATGTATCCTCGATGGGCCCAAGAACGCACTAGACCCATGAGTCTCACACAAGGCGATGTGTGCCCTGAGAAGGGAACGTTGAGGAAGGGGGGGGAATCGGAAATACACACAGAAAAAAGGAAGTATCGCGAGAAATTACGGACCGCCTTGATCTAAGAAAAGTCCCAGCAGGATGCAATAGGATTGTCCGAGGGAGCAGACAAGGCGAAAGAAATCCACAAAGATTCGGGAGAAATCGTCCCTCGGTTAAAAAAAAACCGTTGGCGGAGGGCATGATTTTGGATCCGAAACATCCCGAAGGCCACCCCCCATCAGAAATCAAGACCAGAAGAAAAATCGGCTCGAAAGGGAGAATCGGAAAAGCAGAGGTCATCTCGAAAAATACAAACAAAAAAGCAGAGGAAGAGGGTCTGGCTTTTTAAACCAGAAAAAAACAAGTGTGATAACCGAGTGTTTGTCGGAACAAAGGCTTAGAGAGAGACAGCGAACGGGCAACGAAAAGAGGAAAAAATAGGGGGAGTCTCAGGTTGTTCGTCTGTAGCTAGCTCTCGTGGTCAAACCGAAAAAATCACCCACGTGAAGTAAGTGAAAGAGGGGAAATCTTTTCCCCTGCCGCCTGAAAGACACGACTGGCAAAAAATTGAAGATAGAGAAGGAAATCCTAAAAAAAAAGGGTCGACGCTTCCTCGGGAAGGATGAAGGAAGAACAGGTTTAAGTAGGACGCAAGGCACTTTCCCGTCTGGGAGGTGTGAGGAGAAAAAAACCCACCACAAAGGAAAGCAAATGGAAGCCGCAGGCGCCAGGTCCAGCCGGTCCACAGGCAGTTTACCGCTAAGACGGTGCCCATTGTCCTCGGAAAAAAAATATTGGAAAAGGTGCCAAATAAATAAAGGAAATCGCGTTAAATGGATGTTCGTAGGGCCGTAAAGAGGGAGTTTGCCGGTTCGGAAGAGCGAGCTGAAAAAAATGTGAAGGGAGAAGTCACTCCACAGTCGAATCTTCCAAAAAGGGGGGGGGAAAATGAGGTTCATAGAGGAGGGTGTGCGGCATCTCCTCCAAGAGCGGCGTGGTACATCCAGGGGAAAAATCGTTAGGAAGGAAGCGCAAAAAGACGACGTAAAAGGGGCGGTACTGTGGTCAACGGAGAGACGATGTGAGAACTAGAGAGTCATCATGGTCACCAGGAGGGGAAGGAAACGGGCAACCTTTTCCAGGCAGCTTCGGCCGTCATGGTGTTTCACAAGAGAGGTGGGTTGCTAAAGAAGAAAGCAGAACCTTGGAAAAGCCGCCAATGGGTGCTGAGCACTGCAGCGGCAGCGGTTCCTGACGAAAGGGGGTCCTGGCGCTGTTATAGGAAAGCAAAAAAGCTGTATAGAGGCTGAGGAGAAACCCTCGATCGGAAGTGGTCGCACAGGAAAAACGGAGGGCTGCACCTTCTTTGTTTCGAAAAAGAGCGGGGGGAAAAATGAACCGGGCAAGGGGAGCATCCTGAGGTGTGGGGGGTTGGTGGTGGCGGAGAGTAGATGCGGGTTTTCTTTGTCGGCCCCGTATATCTCTCGTAAAAAAATGTCAGCCCACCCTCCCGAGGAAAAGGGCCTGGTTCAAACGCATTACGAAGGAGGTGAAAAGATGATCCGAGAGAGGCACTAGCTGGGGTCTCGCGAGGCCAGGCTCGGCGAAGCATGGTCATGCTGGATGTGGGGTGAGGGAGGTGGGGCGGACCTTCATGAGATAAGCTCGCAAATGGGGGGGGGGATCTCACACGAGTCTACCTAAAGACTAAAAAATGGGGGTCCGCATCAGGCAGAGCGCTTTCAGTGGGGGAGGGGGAGAAAAACGTCAAACGGAAGAAGGACTGAAATTGCTTCGCCGGCCGGAGACGAATAAGAGAGAGATTCGCAGGAGAGGAAGGCTGTGTTTGCGTTCAATATGCGGCGCAAAGCAGGCCTTCTCGGAAAGGATTGGCAGCCAAATCACATCGAATGGAGAGGGAAGAATTAGCGTGGCTGAGGGGGGGGCAACATGTGTCATCGACACATAAGCTCGAGATCGACGATAACAAAGTCAGAGGGATTACAGGCAAACGAAGAAGAAGGACCGGTAAAAAAAGTCGGCGCACCAGAACGAAAAATCGCTTCAATCAATCCTTCGGAACGAAGGTTTCCGACAGGAAGAAATAGCAGGCCTGAGGGGAGGGGGGCAAGGGGGGTTCGCGCCGCGGAGAATCCAGAAATACGGCGAACATGGAGTTTGAAAGGAAGGTGCGCGCCAGGTAGAAGAAGCCTCGATCTTGCGTGGGAAAAACTCGAGCCGCCCCGCCGGCGAGGAAGAGATGGCGGAGAGGGGGAGCGCCGAGGACTCGAAATAGTGCTGGCGCCGCTTCTGACAAAAACTCAATGTACGAGGGGGCTAAGGTTCAAAAAGGCCTGATCGCCGTCCCGTTTTGGCGAGGGGGCACCAAGCTGGCTAAATCCGCTCCGAGGGCTCCGCATGAAGAATAGCCTCATTCTGAAATTAATGACCTAACCTGCCTTCCGTGCTCTGGGTTTCCATGGTAGACACGTTATCTGCAGGAGGAAAGGGGGGCGTGTAGTTTAATTCCAAAGGGAAGGGACGCGAAGACGGTTGGGGGGAAATCCCGGACGACCGCTCCGGGAGGGGGAGCGTGAAAACTACCTCTAATGGGGGGGGTGTGAGCGGATTCATCTATAAAAACCTCAGACCCTTTTAGGGAAATGACTTAAAGGATGAAGAGTCTATTTCTTAACGGGGGGGGAACACAGGCACCGCCCCAGCGTCGATAAAGTGCGGTCGGGAGTCTCGAAAGGACGTATCATAGCGCTCGAAAAAGAACACCGTTGATGTCCCGCAAGGGAAAACAGTGACCATCCTGTCCAAGGACGTTCCGGAAGGGTGCCAGGGCGCCTTGCTCAGACAAGCTATATAAACCAAAAAAGAGGGGGGATAGAGGAGTTAGAAGTGTGGGCATCGAAAAGAAAAGGCACGGACGCAAGAAAAAGGGCGAAAACGGCGCTCGTCCTCTGAAGGCGAGCGCTGGGAAGAAAAAGAAAGGAAGACGATGGAAAAGCTCGCGATGAGCAAAAGGAAGTATGTCGACGGTAAAAGCGAACATGCAAAAAAAAGGTAGCGCCACAGGAAGTAGTTGGGCCCCGTTTAACTAGACCTCCGAACCAAAGGGTCTAAAAAGTTTCATGCGAAAATCAAAAAGGGGGGGATGAATAGGGTATCTCCACGGGAATAAGGCGAAGGAAGCACGCGAGATGGGGAGCACCAAAAAGAACCGAGCAACAAGCCACCAGCTTCCGTTAGGAGGAAGGCTTGTAGAAAAAAAGGGGAGGAGGAGTAAAAAAAAATGAACAAAGCGCCGCGGAAAGAAAGGGGAAATCCGACGAGCTAGCGGTCCCAAATCGGGGTCACAGAAACACTTTCAAGGGGCCTAGTGTGCCGATTCTAAAAGAAAGAAAGGAAGGCGGCTCCCACCAAAACGAGAGAGCCGCTGAGGGACGCAAGCCAGCCGTCAAAAGAGGAGGGAAAGTACGGCCCCAGACGAGCGTCTGCTAAAGAAAAGTGAAAGTGCTCCGTGGGCTAAAGGACACGGAAACCGAAAGGAAGGGTCGAGGGGAAAAAAGACGCGGATGCGCCGGAAAGAATCAGAAAGCTCAATGAGTAGAAATAAAGGCGTTCTTTGGAGCCACTCCATCGATGGATGAAGGGGTATTAGCAAATACGAGCTCCAGGGAGCAGGAAAAGCGATTCAGCTCCTCCGCGTCAGGAAATTCACGTCCTCATGGTGGAGTATTCCTCGTAGAAATTCAGGGTTAGTGAAAATTGACGGGCGCGTGAGGGTCACCGCTACCTCTAGGGACTGGGCGCCTGGTGAAAAAGAACGGCATGTTACTCAAAAAAAGAAGACGATACGATCTGGGAGGAAAGCGAAGTGACCCATCCACACTCCCCATATTCATCAAAAAAATTCTAGGGGGGAGTTTTCGGCCGAGGAAGGGAAGTTAAAGTTTGTCTCAAAAAAGAGTTATCATGTACTCGACGAGCAGTCAAGGATAGTTCGCCACGCACGCTCAAAATCAGGAGAGCATTAGAATATAATGCGTTCATGAGGCCGGATATCACGGTCTGCGAAAAAAGGAAAGCAAAAAAAAAGCTCTGACTATTCGGAGAAGTTAACTTTGGAACCGAAAGAAAACAAAGGAGAGGGAGGAAACCGGGGCGCCGAAATGAGTGCCCCCACCGACAAATAATCAGCAAAACAAAACCAACGTCGAAGGACAGCAGATCAATGACTCTCAGATAGGGGATCATTCTTCGAAGAAGTTCGGGCAGTCAACCTTCCATCTAGGAGGGGTAGCTTGTAAACCGCGGAACGGTGCTGACCTTTCGGGTGTGAAGACATTGGGGGACTAGGAGATCCGGCGATAAGAAAAACGAAAACAGCAGGATCATATTGAAGGAAAGTGGTGAGTTGGTCGTGGGAGGGGACCGCTCAGGTGCGCCGCAGTGTCGACCAGAAAGGTGACCGTGAACCGCGGCAAGGTGACCTCTATGGGGCCCGGACAGCTCATCCAGAAGACACTAAAGGGGCGCTCCATATCACACTATATACCTTCCGGAAGGATAGAGAGAAGGAGGAACAGCACATTGGACAAGGCTCGTAATATGAAAGGGGGGCTTCGCTTCGACCCTAACCCACCACTTCCAACATAAATGCAAACCAAGGAAAGCCCTTGCTGCAAAATTGCGCCCGGGGAAGGGGCCATTTTAAGGCACGCATATGGGGGCGAAAGACCGTAAGAAAAAGAGGAGGTCGGGGTCGGCCGGGTTCACAAACATCCCGTCGTACGGGGATACCAGAAGATTAGTGAAACGATCTTGATGGCGTACCAACTCTCGGGCGAGTGAATTTGAGGGAAAGCAACGCCTAAAATAAATCTCTCCAACAACAAGGAAGTAAAAGTTCGAGAGGGAGTGGGGGTGCGCAGCATCGGGGGGGAATCAAAGGTTCAGCTCTCAGAATGGAAGATAACCGGGAAAAAAGAATCGCCACCGGGATCGTCGGGCCTTGTGACGGGGAACGCGGCTCGGGAAGAAAAAAAGTGAAAACGGAGCGCGTCGACAGGGGGGGACAAGGCCCGGTGCCGGCCCACAAAAAACGCCCGGGGGAGGACACCAGCCCTGCGAAAAACGACTTTTCATTGTGCTTAGCGGGTGGGGTGAAAAAGCGGAAGAAGAAAAGAGTCGGACGCAAAGAAAGCCGACCTGGCTTTCTTGCGAGCGGCGCGTCCATCGGTCCCCTGTATGGGGCAAACTTATCGGAGGGAAAACAGGACTTTATCGATGTACCCCAAGCATTAGCACGGGCGTCAGGTTGACGTACCTGCTTGGGTAAAAAAGAGCGAGCAGAGTCAAGAGGGGGAAAAGTCAGAGCGTCCAAGTCCTGGAGAACGGCTTGTCTGGTCGGCCAAGATCCATAAAAAAAGTAGAAAAACGACACGGCTTCAGAAGGATGTTTAACGGGTACTCCGTGATGTCCGAGCCCAGAGAACAGACCGAGAAGCAGGAACAAGTCCCATGGGCTCGGCCTTTCGCGGGAAGCCATCTTTAGGGTTTAGGGCTGACATTGCAGTGACGAAGAGAACCCGCGAAGGAAAAGGGTTTTAAGAAAGACTATACTAGTCAAGAAAGACTCGTAGGTGTCTACGCATTCGCGCAGGGAAAAGTAGGGGGAGACGCGGGAGAAAAGAAAGAATTCATGAGGATCTCAATGATGCTTGAAACGTAGAAGGGCGACTATGCGCGATTCGCGAGTTCTTGTGGTCGTAGACTGTCTCAAAAAGTCCTGCATCAAGCGGGGGGGGCGCAGCCCAGCCATGGAAGGGTTAGAGGGGAAAAGTTGGGGCGGGTAAGGTGGTCAACCCATAAGATGGTCGATGCTTACCAAAGATCTTGATGAAAAGGTCCGCCAGATGGGAGAGTTGAGAAGGGGGGTGCAACCCATCATCCTCCAGGATTCAAGAGAACTTAGTCCAAACCGAGGTGACCTCGTAGGCAAGTCGAAGGGGGGTTTTGAGAAAGGGTGGAGGGGAGGAATCGATAACCATATCGGCACAGGGGGGGAGTTGACGCGTATGCCGGAAGGACGAACTCGATCGGAGATTGTAACAAACCAGCCGACATCGGATCAAGGGCAAGAAGACCGAAACGAGTGCCGGGTTAATAGCGAAATTAAACCCGAGGGACGAAAACATCTTGGTTGGCGACTCGTTCGCCAAAAGGCGCGTCGAATCAAAGTCGGGAGCGCAGGTCGGAGGGAACGATCGAAAAGGGGACTGGTGGCTCCTGCCATGCGCTGTTCGAAAGGGAAAGAACCGACGCGCGCCGATAACGCTGGAAAGGGAAAAACAACCCGCAGAAGAAGGCGGGTCAATCTGGAACTATGTCGTCCCTTAGGGTTCGGCTTGGGTGAAGTGCAAGGGGGCGGCGGCGCTGATTTTGAATGGCGCTGTATGAAAGAGGGGGACGGGGGGGTGCGCAGAAGTTGTTTTCTCGCACACCGGAGCCGCCTGGCTTGGCCGGGGCTGCTGGTAGGGACGAATGGGGGGCGGGGGACATGGAATTAGAGGGTTGCGAAGCCAAATATGAAAAAAGATAGATTCCCTCTGAGGGCAGGGGCCCTTCTGAGGCTAGATAACGGGGAAGAGGGAAAAAAGAATCGGGGAGACCTCAGGGGGTGCTGTCGCCGGAGAGAGTCGTGGAGCATCGCGCAGGGTGCATCGGGGGCGCAATGTTGGGAAAGGGGTCACTCTGAAAAAAAAAGAAATCAGAGGGTGGACGCGTAAGCAGGATCAAAGAACCTGTTTCCGCCTCCCAGGGAAGCAGACGAATAACACAACAACGGAGGTATGAAGAAGATAAGAGGGGGGGTGACCCTCTAAAAAACTTGGAGAAGAAAAAGGACGAAGGAAGGGCGATTAGGAGACGGCCCATCATACTCAGCGATCGCGCGGGAAGAGGCAGAAAGACGCGATACCGAGAAGAAAGAAAAGAAAGACCGAACGCCCGGCGATAATAAACCTAAAAAAAGGGGGGCATCGTGGCAGCGAAGAGTTATCCTCTAAAAAGGGGGCCCCCCCTACGTAATTCAAAAAACAGTTCATAAGAGATCCACGGAAAGTCCGCTCCACTCAGCAGGGCAGTAAAATAGCACAGAACATCAAAGGCGAGTCGACGCGCATGAAAAAAAAAAAGGTCGCAGATATCAGCGGAGAAACCAGGCGCAAGAGAAAACTCAGCCAAAGAATAAAGGCAGAAAGGATCAGGAGAAAAAAAAAACAGAACAGGGGTTAAAGAAGTAAGAAATCCAAGGCTGGTCGCCCGAAAGACCTTGAGGGCGGGGGCTGGCACTCTTAAAGGTGGGAGACATATGCTCACTGCGCCATTAACAGAGAAGAACCAGCCTAAAGGCGATAAAAGCGCATGGAGAACTAACGGCGGGGAAAGGTGCCTCCACCGATCGTTTAAACTCAGGGTCCCTCTCATCAGAAGAGAATGATGAGGACTCTTTCTGCGGGAAACTAGTGAGGAATCAACAAAATATGGGGATCTAGGAGGCCAAAACGACCGAAAAGAAGGTCCGTGAAAAAGGCAGTTCTCCCTTGGAGCAACCGTCATCAATTAAGCAGAGGGGACGATGTTTAGGTAAAGTCGGGAAGGTGCAGTCCCGAAGTATGGATTGAAGTCAGGAGGGAGTGGCTCCCTTATAACGCGGACCCTCTGGGAAAATGAAATCATCCTCGACGGGAGGTGCAGCCGTATCCGCCGCTCGGGGGTGAGGCCCATCCTAGAGGTGAACAATCAAAACCGCAAAACCTATCATCGACCAAACAGGGCGAGGGTTATTGGGGGGGGGGGTGGCTGCTAGACAGAAAGTTATGAGATTTATGGGAGAGGCTCGGGAAAAAAGAACAAACCCGCATGTTACTCTAAAGAAAAATCCACATAGAAGCAGAACACCGCCTAAGGAGCTTCTCAAGAACGATGCAAAGGTGGAAAATCGAGTGAAGAACGGAAACGAGACGCGGAAGGCCCGATACCACCCATAGAAGGAAGCTAAAGAGCTCTGTCTGTTACGAACAATTGAAGAGGCCGCGGGGGAATTATGTCACGACTCATGGTAAGAGAGAAAGCACAGAAAGAAATAAACCAAGCCCCGAACATCCTGCGCTAATGGCCAAAGAGGATCCTCTCTACATAAGGAGAGGGCAGCGTAGGAACAGGGAATTCGGACTTATAATGCTTTTGAAAGAAAAACCAGGAAAAGGAACTGTAGGCGTCGTTCCCATTGGGGCTTTAGGTAGCATCGCCGGGAGAAAAGGGTCCAAAAAAAAAAAAATTCAAGGGTTAAATCAAGGGGAGCCGCCTCATGCGCGCTCGAACCAGCGTGCCCGTGAACCGTCATTTAAACCCAAGAAGAAGTTCCCTGGGCGCGGAATAACTAAGCAAAAAAAGGCTAAAAAAAATTGCACAACAGGGAATTTTGACAGGAACGGCACGAGGGAAAAGGCACGAAGACAACAAAAAAAACAGTGGTAGCTGACCGAAAATGCGGGTCAGGGGCTGAAAAAGGGACCCCACCCATACACGCAACGGACAGCACCATGAACGCAGGAGGAAAGGCACGCCGGCCACTGTAACTCAAAAAAGTACTGTTCCACGGAAAAGCGCGCCGCGGGAGCCAGTCGGAGGTGCGCCGTGCCCGGGGAAGAAGAAAAGGGAGTCGGGAGAGCTACGAGGTGGGAGTTCTTGGGGCACCAGGGATGGGCTGGAAACTTCTCAGGGATGTGGGTGAGCGATGCACGGCGCACAACCGATATATCGAAGCGATCACACCAAGGGGAGTGGGAGAAAAGGAAGCGAAGGGCGTGGTTAGCGGACACCAAAGGGCAAGCTCGGAGAAGTTGTTAAAGCCAAGCCCCTGGTGCGAATCGAAGCCCAGCGCTCGAAACGGGAATTGAGGACGTGGGCAATATCCAACTCTAGGGTGTATCTCCTGCCTGCGTCTATGGCACCTCTTGCTCTAAAAGTAAAATTTGCCGGTCGGCCCTTTATCCCCTCCAGGGAGTCAATGGTTCGGAAGGGCCGGAGCCATCCAGCTGAAAGGGGAGGGGGCAGGAATCAGGAACAAGATAAATCGGGGGTCCAGTAGGGCATCGTAATGACGGAAGTTGCAAACTGGTGAGCTGAGAGGCTGGGGGGGGGGCTCGGGAATAGCCTGAAAAGGGGAAACAAGGTCGCACTGGTCTAAGATTACTGTTCACTAAGGGGATGACCCTGCTGGGGGGGGTTCGTAAACCTGCTCAGGATTGAAAAACCGGCAAAAAGGGGAAAAGAATGGGAAAGGCTGCTTTATGGAAAAATAAGAGTATCCCCCAATGGAAAAAAACTAAGTGCGGGCAGCAGGCACCTGTAACGCATGAAGAAAGGCAAGGGGAAAAAGAAGCGATGCGACAGCTAGATAGTCTATAGGAGGCCATTCTGAAATAGGGGCGCTGGTCATTCTGGTGGGGGGCTTGTCGACAATGCAGACGCGAAAAAAAAGGGGGAACTCTACTAAGAAAATGGTGGGGAGAAAGACATAACCTAAATAATGTCGATAGAATCGAGGGCGTCCAATCACGAAGACCGCGTCAAAAGACGGGCATCAGAAAATGGATAGTGCTTGCGCAGGAGAGGGCGCAAAGCTGATCCGGGAGTATGATCGGGGGGGGGGAAAGAGAGCAAACGGAAAACAGAAAGCAAGTGATGGTGCGCAGCCAAAAGAAAATCTAAGTGGGGGTCGAAGTTTCGGGTAAAAAAAAAAAAATCGGGAAGAAAGCGTCGTCGAGAATCGAAGCGACTGAGGTACCAAAGGGCGAGAAGGGCCTATTTTTGCGCCCTCAACTGCATCAAAAACGGGAGAAGGGACGAGTACGGCTTGGGACGAGGAAAGAACACAAGCGGCAGATATGCAGAAAAAACACACCAAAAAAAAAAGAAAGGAGGAAAAAAAAAAAAAAAATGGTCGACGGTTGCAGTCGACTACGACCCGCCATTTCGCAAAATTGAGTTGCTTCGTCCCTCCGAAGCTAGAGGAGGAGTGTTATCACGCAAGGACATACACCACCCCCGACGATGACTATTCAAGAATCCTACGGTAGACTCGTAATTGAAAGAATTTGCATAAAAAAAAAACCAAGGTTTTGGGGGGGCCGCGTTCTAACGGCGCAAGTACTTCGGGCCATGGGGGGGGGGGGGGGGGGGGGGGGGGGGGGGGGGGGGGGGGGGGGGGGGGGGGGGGGGGGGGGGGGGGGGGGGGGGGGGGGGGGGGGGGGGGGGGGGGGGGGGGGGGGGGGGGGGGGGGGGGGGGGGGGGGGGGGGGGGGTGGGGGGGGGGGGGTGGGGGGGGGTGGGGGGGGGGGGGGGGGGGGGGGGGGGGGGGGGGGGGGGGGGGGGGGGGGGGGGGGGGGGGGGGGGGGGGGGGGGGGGGGGGGAGTTTAAGGGGTGAGAGGAGGCACGTTCAGGGAGGGGGTCAAGCTGCCCTCCTTTGTGGAATGCTTCTCGTTCGCACTCCCTAGGCTGAGACCTCGCCGAAAAAAGCGAGTTCTCCAGAATTCGCCGTTCTAGTTCGGGAACGTACCGATACACTGCCTCAGGGGAGGCTTGGGGCTAAAAGGGGATTATGTCATGCGGATCTGATTGCGGGGGGGGAAGAATTAAGCGGCGTTTGGGGGGGAAGAATCGTTGTTTGGCTAAGGGCTCTGAAAAGGGCGGGGAGCATTTCTCCCGAACTGTTCTGGGTAATAAAAAAAATGCATTAGCTTAGAAGGTTGGGAAGAAGCAGATTCAAAGGCGCACCTCTGAGGGCCGGAATTCTGCGGGGGAGGGGTGGCCGCTGCAACTACCTGCGGTCGCAAAGGTTGCTGGGGGGGCGGAAATAGGACTCGCGGAAAAGCAGCTCCCCTGTTCCTGAGGAAAGAGATGCTAAAGAAATACGGGACTCTCCCGCAGTAGAGGGGGAAGGACTATAAAGATTACGTGCGGGGAGAACCAATCATCAAATGCAGACCGGGGAGAAGGGAAGAGATTGTGCCTCTAAAAAACAACCGGCACGGAAATCTATGAAGGAGAACGGAAAAAGACCAATCTCGCGCAAGCAAAGAAGAGGAATCATTACATGGTGCGACCCAGTGAGTAGAAAAAAGGTCCAGAAGGAATAAAAAACGCGAAAGGAAACATTGAGCTACCCAGTCGAAATGACACTTACATAGTAACGATGCGCCCAAAGGGCGGAAAAAAAGTGTGGGCCGAGGTGAGCCAGGGGAATCGCTCAATGAAGATCCTCGCAGCATTCAGACAACACCCACTCAACGGAAAAAAAAAGAAAAGCTTGATACGGCTTGACCAAAAGAGAGAGAGGAACAATATGGACTGGAGATACGCGACATCAAGCAAATCAGAGCCGGTCAAGAAAAAAGGTCAATAAAAAGAGGCACCAAAAAAAGGGGGAGACAGTTTTAGAAAAAAGGGGAGAACGAAAAAGCAGAAGGAGGCGCCCAATCAACGCGCGGTCGGGAAAGGAGAGGATTGCAAAAACAGCCCAGCAGAAAAGCATTATGTCTATCTAACTACAACAGATCGGAACGAAACGAGGGGACTACCTCGAAAAACGCTGTTTCGAAAGGGGAGACTCAAACCACCAGGCCTTCTGAGGCAAGCGCGAAAGCTATCGACGTCTCAAGGATCCTCGGATACATGAGGAAAGGCGGAAAAAAATTCCGTGATCAAGCGGAGGCGGGAGCGCAATGACAAAAAAGCCAGGGGTTGCCGAAAGGAGGGTCGCATCCGCGCGAAAAAGAAACTCCTGCAATAAGCAGGGCCGCGAGGTGGAAAGGGTACCGGAAAAGGACAGGAACAGAGGGAGTGATTGGGGAGGGGAAACGAGCGTTGAGGGAAGCACAGTTCAACGGGGGGAAAACCTCGCAGCGACTGGTCATCCGGGGCGTGAAAGGAGTCTCCAAAGGAAGTCTTTTCGTGACATCAGACCCTCGATGGAAACGCCATAGTCAAAAAGAGACCACCAGTGAGGGGGGGAGCGCCGAAATTCCGGCGCAGAGAAATTTGAGATAGGGATAGCGGGACGAACACACCGCATGGACTCATAAGCCTCTCACAGAAAAAGACGGCAGGGGTCCATCACCTCCTTCGTCCAAAGGGATGCTCTTAGTGTCCATCGCGTCGCTAGCTTACGGTAAAGAGAGAAGGACGCGAAAACAAGAGAAGACAGACTTTCGGGAGACTCGTCTCGTTCTAACAACCATGAAAAAGAGCGCGGGAAATGACCGCTCACGCAGGTCCCAACCGCCAAGCCAAACAGCGGGACGAATCCCCGTCAAAAAAAAAAAAATCGCAAACGGTCACGAGCAAAACCCACCCGATCAGCATGAGAACGGCTCAAGACGACAATCGTCGTATGGTTTTAAAAAGCGAAATCTGCACGAAAGGGGTTGACTTGAATGGGCTTTGGAGAAACAGTGGATGGTGGAAAAAGCAATACAGACTCATTGTGAGCCTTGAGTCATGGAAAAAAAAAAATAAGCCGGAATGGGGAAGAAGCGGGGAGGTTAACCGTCATGGTGCGCAAAAGTGACGAACTAGTTTTGGACAGTCAAGCCTCCAAAAAAAAAAAGGAACAATACACCAGGAAACGGACACCTGCATTACCGCGACGCCGCAACGAAATAAAATGGATGTGGTCAGTAAAAAAAACGGGAATTCGCAAAAGTCGGGGCTCCAACGCGCACGGAGACACCAGGCGCCTCAGGGCGCAATCGCGCAAACAAAAAGCAGTTGCCGCGCAATCGTGAAACATTGTCCGGGAGCACATCGATTGAGGAGAGCTCCAACAGACCTCAATGCCCGTCTCAGGGAGAAGCGACGAAGTCGGCAACGATCTTTGCACCGGGGGGGAATACGAGGCAGGTGAGTCGGGAAAAGCGCACCCCACGCAAATAAAGGCTAAAAACAAGGAGGGAAGGAGGACGGAGAGATCGCGTCGTGGTGGTGCCGGGCAGAAAAGAGCATTCGAATGTTAATCTCGGAAGTGTACTCCAAACCGGGCAAAGAAAATAGTTTCCCTAAGAACGCGACGAAGGCCTTAGACATTCGAGTCTCGATGAAGTTTGAGGGGAGCGCAGACCAAAGATTGCGCGCCTGGCACCCTGGGGGCCATTGGAGAACTGAGAAAGGAAGAAGTGGGCGTGGAAGGCAGGGAGTCGCAGAAAGCCTGAAAAAAAGTCCGTGACAAAAAACAAACCAGCTTGACATCGGAGGGAAAGTTCCAGAAAAGGGTGCCTGGTAAATATCTGAGAATCGGGCTGGGCGCGGACAAAAGGAAATCGAGTGCAATTGCGAGGTGGATAGTGCTGACCTGTTGGGTCGACCACGAAGACGCAAGCGGATGTAAAATGACCGCAAAAAGCTGGTGCAGGGGGCTTTCACGAAGGGGGGAAAAAAAAAAAATCAGTATAATAATCAAAAACGAACACGCACGGCATGCGGAGTTACAACGCATGAGCAGAGATTCCGGTGAGAAGCAGAGAAGCTGTCGAGGACGGAGAGCATTAGGACTGTTCCGGGATTCGCTGGTCAATGCTGGAGGTTGGGAGACAGGTTGCGACACAGGGGGTAACGGGACAAGGGCTAAAGAGCAGAGGCTAAAGGAAGGTGGGAGAGTCAGAGGCGAGATGGGCCCGGTGCGAGACCGAGATAAAGCATATGGACTAGATCTGGGCAGATTTATCGTGGGCGGCGGCGACTCGATATTCGCAGGGCCGGTGGTGTGCAAAAAAACGCTCAAAGAAAAAAACACACAAGAGTTTGCCAAAACTCAATCAGGGGGTACGATGAATATGGCTGAAGTTGAATGGCGTTTGGCAACCATCAGCAGCGGCCGCTCTTTAAGCCTCAATATGACCACGCGACTTATGACCAGGGGGCTACCGCCGGTCCAGGGAATTCACGGATCGCCTCACGGATGGTTTCAATAGACTGGACCCAAAGGACTACAACCCTGCGAAAAGGCTTAGGCATGAGGGAGGAAGGCGCAAAAGGGTAGCCAGTCAGAGGCAGTGAGTTTCTCGGGGGGCGCGGCCGATCGCCGCCTCATAGTAGCTGGATCACTCACCTACGAAAAGAGAAAAGCCGGCCGCGAGTCTGAATCAGTTCGAGAGCGGCGACGTACGACCATGTGCAGACGAATGCCCTTTGGGTGGAGGAAGCGGTTCGGTCCACCGCTCGGGGAAAGAGGGGCCGCGTGAGCCAGGTTGTGGCGGGGACTAGACTTGTTAGTCCCACGGGGGGAAACCCACCGGGCCTAAGACTCGCCGCGACAAGAGGCGGCCGGGCTCCGGCTGGCGCATTGGTTCCTGTGGAAACCTGACCTGCACGTGGGAACGGGGGGCAAAAGCCGTGTATCTTGCAGGCAGGGTTCTATTTAGAGGGATGCCCGGAATTGTTTCAGAGAGGTTGTGGCTCAAGACAAGAGAAGCGCCGGTGCTACCGGCTTTGCTTCGAATGAACCAGGGGCGGATTCCCTGCGATACCTCTGCCTGGTACGCAGGAAATCTGTGTCTCCGCTGCTAGAAATGGCGTAATGGGCAGCTGCACAGAAGCTCAGTGTTGAAACTGTCAGGGGGGAGGCGAGAGAAAACGCGGCGCGTCATGTCGCGAAAAGTGTGAAAGGGTTCCCGCGGATCGCGTCAAAAAAGAACTGCTGCGCCCAGCATGGGAGGAACGTTGTCGGCACCATCTCCCGAAAGGAGTGTAGGATTTGAGAACATCGCCGCACGCGGACGGGAGATCCGGCGTAGCTTACAATGGGGACCCGAACTAGAAGCGCTGGAACAGGAACAGGGCGCGGGAGCACTATCTCTAGAGACCTCCCGATCGGGGGCGTTCCACAAAGCGTCACAGAGGGGAAGGTTAAAGAAAAATCAAGGAGACTCCGACCAAATAATCGCCCCAATTCTAAATATGGAATACAGATATAGAAAAATCATCCGCAAGATCAATGCCATCCGCGAGAAAGAGGAACATCAAAATATCACCTGGGAAAAACAGAGCGCGCGTCAAGAAAGGCAAGCCAAAACGTCGGATCTAACAAGAGACGCGAATAAAAAAAGAACAGCAGGCAAACACGGTCGTAAAAGAAGAAGAACACGTGAAGTACAGTGTAGAGGGGGTCCGAACCGAGCCGTAAAACCATAAAAAAAAAAATGGATTCTCGGACGGCAGGATTGGTCGGGCTAAAGGAGCACTCTGCAGTCAAAAGCCTCGAAAAGCGAACGGGGTATCATGTTAACTCACCTGTTTCGAAAACGGGTGGAATCCGCGGACAACCTTTCCTTCGGAGGGCAACCTCCACCGTCAACGATCAATGATTGAGACTGGAAAAAAAATGGCTTCTGCGAGAGGTAGTTCTTTAACCAGGTTAATATCAAGTGTTCTTGCTAGGCAAAGCAAAAGACAAGTTCAAAGACCTGAATGGCTCGAGGCTTGCGCACCACCTCATTGAGGAAGGGTTGTAGGAACAGGAAGGAAGCCCTGGGAGGGCTGAGGAAAAGGGGCGTAAACACGGAATTCGGCGGACGTACCCTCGCGGAGGGAGGCCTGGTCATCTACGTGCTGTGTTCAGAGACTCTCTGCCGACGATATGTTCGAAGGAAGACCGGTTACGCATCAAGCCGCCGAAGGGACACTTAAACAATGGAGAGTGTGTCTGCTAGTCGTTGTCATGAAGTGGAAGGCCGGGGTGCAACACCAACCGTTAAGACGGTAAGGGCTCTCTGAACTCCGTAAAGAATCCGGGGAGGCGCAGCGAGCAGATGCCGGATTTTTGATCGAGTTTAGCGGGGAATTAGGACTCGGGAAATGCCTTATAAAAAAATCAGAGACGAGTCTTGGGAGAGGCGTATCTTTTCTGAGAAACACAGTTTAGAGGGACCAGGATGGTCGAAAAAGGGGTACTTCCACCGAAAATCCGCATGAACCCGCTCACACAGACAGAGATCTCGCATGAACGAGAAAAAATCACCGATAGCGCGATCCAAGGAACTCTGAATTAATGCAACCAAAGGAATGTGCTGCAGCAGTGAAGGACTGACAGTGGCAGTAAGCACAAAACGGGGGCCGAAAGCCAGACAGGCTTGGGGAATCCGGTAATGGAGCCGCAGCAGGAGGGCTAAATCGGGGTAAAAGCCGGTGCAGCACCAAGAATTCTGGGAACCGTGCAGCGAGGTTGGGCACTCAATCCTCCCAAAAGACGCAAAAATACACCATTGAGCCCAGGAAATATATCAGGAACAGAACCCGGCGCGCTGAACAAAGCACCGGTCGGCTGTTTCGTCCGGAGTTCGTCATGCGGGTGCGAACCTACCCAAAGCGCAAAGGGAAGGGGGAACCGCATGGGGACCGCGGCCCCCGGGGGCGTGAACATGGTGCGACTGCCCGCTGTAAAAATAACATCAGGTGGAGGGAGAATCAGGGGAACAACTCAGTCGTCGAGCTACAGACTCGATAGAAAGCTTTGACCAGGGGAAGGTACCAAACTTCTCCTAGGTGGGACAGAAACTCACGGACAAAAAAATT
>Ga0179593_1489205_pt1 | contig 19915 bp, 18 predicted proteins | sample CZODoug2_1_08_16_FD_185931 | JGI IMG/M metagenome (GOLD analysis project Ga0179593, IMG submission 185931) | Vadose zone soil fungal communities from Angelo Coast Range Reserve, California, USA - CZODoug2_1_08_16fungal (PacBio error correction) | ecosystem: Environmental > Terrestrial > Soil >...
GGAGAGGCAACCGCACTCAATCTACAGTGAATAAGTGCCACAAGGGGGTGGGAACTCTACTGCCCTCTAAAATCGACCAAGAGGCGCGATGCCTTTTTCTCCGAGCGGGGGACCCGTCGGGAGGCACGGCTACCATGTGCGTAAGTGAATCGTATAGAAATGAATTCTAGGATGTTCGGGGCCATGTAGGGGTCATCGGGGAACCCCCGGGCCGGCAAGAACAAGGTAAGCACACATACTCGACCGTGGGTACAAAGTGTTGGGAGGCCTGATTCGGCCTAATAAGGTCGAATGGCGAGACCCCCTCCGGCTCGAAGAAGTGGAATGGGGGTGAAAGGTTGCAAGGAAGTGGGGGGTCGCAGAGAGAAACGGGTTCTGGCCGGGCTCCGGGGAGCCGGGGCACCCGGGATCGGAACACGCCCCGGTTCATCCGGGCACATGTCGCCCGGAAAGTGAGATTGGGAATAGCAAAGAAAACGCAAGGCTCTACTACGGGAGTACATGAAGCGGTGCATGTTGGATGGACCCAAAAAAATGAGGATTAGGTTTCATGCGCGGAAAAAATCGGAGGGGGTTGCACCCTTTCGGAAGGGCACGTTACTATAAGAAAGGAAGCTTCAAAACAAAATGCCTACGTAATAACAACGGTACATAGGGGGCGACCGCGTCGGGTCCAGGGCCGCAACTTTCTGAATCAAAAAAAGAAAAGGGGTGAGGGGTCGCCCGTGGGCACCGGGGTTTCCACAAAAAACAAATGTGCTAAAACAAAGGAAGTCTGCAGGGCCGCACAAGGTCATTCAAGGATTAACGAAGTAGAGGTGGGTCGACTCTTGTTGTGGGGACTGGCTGGTGGGCCGAGCAAGACCCACTCAGGTCGCCAAGAAATCGGTGGGCTTCATGTCACCTGGGGGGGTGGGATGAAGTCGGGGGGTTTCAAGGGGGACGACCAGGAGCATCTTGAAGAGGGGTCAAAAGAGCACCCGATACATGAGAATGCGTCGCCCTGCGACGCGAAAAATCGATACCCTAAGAAAAGAGAGAACCTCATAGGCGCATCGAATTGAGAGAAGGGACCCCACGATGCGCCGATGAGCTGACCCGAAAAAAGAACCGGTACAGATCCTGAAACTCGATCAAAGCAACCTCATCGAAAAACATCGGCGAAACCCCGCAAACCAGAGAGCTAGATTTTGAACTGGCTGCTCGAGGAAGGCGGCGTGTTCGGCAGGACATCCGGAGCCGCAAATCACGGCCTCCAACTTACTTGCCAAAAGTGCATCATCTGGGAGGCAAAAGAAGCCCCGGATAGGGGGATTCGAGTGACAGGACATTCCGAGCAAAAGAAAAAAATCAGCCTGGTCGGCGAACGTTCTAAACGATTTCAATCGAGCAGGCCCGTCATGAACGCGATCGGGCAAAGAGGTACGCTTAACGCGACCACCGGCGAGACCAACCATGAAAAGAATGAACATTGGCCGAACGGAGTCAAGATGGGGGGTACTGGCAAAAACGCACCTAAAAAAAAACCTTAAATGCACCTCCAAAGGTGAGAGGGGGTCACCATGATTCAGTCGACCACCTAGCTTAGGTGAATAAAAACAGTGGGGAGAAGTCGAATCAGAAGGGGAACGCCTTAAACACGGAAGTCAATGAGGCTACGCCCGGCGGAGGCGAATAGCGCTGTCGCGCTCAAAAAAAGCAAGAGAGACTCTTAAAAATCGACAGGTAACATCACAAGCCAAGACACGCGAATCGGGAGAAACAATGCGCGTCGACATCATCGACCAATAGATCCCCGACGTCATAAATTCGACGGGGGTTGTGGGACTAAACAAGGAACACAACTTGACGACAAGAAACGCGGCAAAAAAAGAAGATCAAGACATAGATTTCGCAAGGACTATAGATTGTGGGGCGGCATCTGGAAGGTGAACAAGGGGCTGAGCATAAGAACGACAAACCCTTCCGATGGATCATAAAAAAGAAGAGGGGAAGGATGTCCGGCTTTCATTCCGGAAGATGATTGCCAGCTCTGCGTCGTCAGAAAAGTAATATGGAAAGAAAGCCACTCGACACCGAAGAGCGACCAGGATACCGCTATACGGGGTGCGTGAAAAAAGTCACGCCCACCTAGCACCGTGGTTACCCGAAGTCGCAGAGAACTGTAGATAGGGGAGATTCAAAAGAAGACGGTGCGATAGACCACAGAAAAAAAAAAGAAGGTAATATGACATACGACAGCCCCAGATATAGACACACAGGTAGGAATTACTAAGGCGATCGACACGACCCGAACAGGCTCAGAACAGGTAAAAGCACCAGGAAAGGGGCCTGCAGGGAGCGGCGAAATTGCTAGCAATTGAAGGCGAATTCAGATACCCAAGGAGATCGGCTTCGGAAAAAAAGGAAAAAAACCTGGAAATGGATTCCACAAGGATGAGCCACCACGCTGGCGAACGGCAAACTAAGGGAGGTTAGCACACCCCGCGCCTAAAATAAAAAACGTAAGAGGCTAGCATAAAAGGTTGGGACGGGCATTGACCCCGCTGAGATACAGGAGGAAAGCTCAGATTGCCCTAAAAGGAAAAAGCCCTACGGCTACTCAGGGAGAGAGGCGGAAAAGATGGCCCGGCCGCAGAAGATGAGGGCGCTCGCGATAAGAGACTCTCAAAGTATGAACTACACCTCTGCGGGACGAGAAGTATAGGGCAAAACTCCGCTCTCTAGGCGGCTCGGCCAACCCGTTTTGAAAGAAGATCAAAGGGGGGTCACTCACAAGAGGCTCGCCGCACTAACTCGCGAGGAAGAATATCGCAAGACGACGAACGTGTTGGTCGGAAAAAAAAAAAAAAGGCACTGGAGCAAATAAATGGCAGGTGGAGAAGCCGGAGAGGTGCTGGGACAAAACAAATAGGAGAATAAGAACAACACACCGGATAGAGGAGAAAGAGAAGATGGGATGGGAAGACAGAAAAAAAGAAGGGTTAAAAGGCCTCGGGCAACCCTGGGACCGAGCGGGGACAATCTGAAAGCAAACTGAATGTGGAACCGAAAGCACGAAAAGCCTCTGAATTCGCAATCAGGTAGAGCCGCGCGTGAACAGGGGACATCCTTGAGTAGTCAGAGCGGTAACCCAGGTTAAAATAAAGAAAAGACGAGTAGAAAAAGCAGAGGAAATGAAGCCTACAGAGGGTGAGAAAACCTGGAACCCACCAGGGGCGCCGTGATAGCGAACCCAAACACCCCGGGGGGGGGGGGGGGTGGGGGGGGGGGGGGGGGGGGAGGGGGATGCGGGGGGGGGGGGGGGGGGGGGGGGATGGCGGGCCCACATCCCCTACTCGATCGCCAGTGACGAGCGTCGAGTGAGGTAGGACGAGGGAAGGGGGTAGGAGTTGGTGACCATGAGAAGGGCGGGGAACAAGGAAAACTGTGACGGACGACAGAGCTAGGAACGGGGGGGGGAAAAAACCGATGGTGGTTGAGTGAGCGGGGTAGGAGATAAAGGTTAAGCAATGGGTCTGGTGAGTGGTGGTCAACGGTAGTGCGGCGAAAGGGAGCGTAATATTCGAGTAATAAGGCAGAGGAGCTGCAAATTCAGGCACAAGGCTGCTTGGCTTTTGTTGCCTCTCCAGCTTTGTCGCCATCGGTGAGGGAGCATCCAAAATGGTGGGGGGGGCGAGGCAATAGCACCTCGCGTGGGCGCCGCATGGTCAGGGGGAAGAGGCACTCTTCAGAATGGTGCGCGACAGCAGCGAATCTTCTAGCAGGACGATGCGCGACCGGGAGAAAAGTTCTAGGGGTGCGAAGGGGTGCTTGTATGCGTCACCAAGTCGGCGGGATGAAGGGGGTTTGCTTGAGGTGTGGCAGAAAAACAAAAGGATTGGGGGATTGAATGATTGCAAAATAAAAGAAATTCAGGGGTGCAAAGGGCTGAAGTCACAGGGAATAAGGAACCTTATAATTGTCAAAAAGGTCTGGGTCCAGAGGGGGGGCGACAGCTCCTAAAAAGATGGTTGGCACCGGAAAGGCGTCCGGACCCAATCTCAAATTAGCATCGAACTCGAGGTAAAGGAGGAAGAAGGGGCCTGAGAAATCTGGGAAAGAGGGCTTGGGATTCCCGTCCCAAACTAACGGCGACGGACGTCGCGGATGGGTTAAGTAGATCAGAGGTCAGGAAACTGGCTGAGGATGTGGGGATATCCAAGACTGTCCTTGGCCGTAATCACGGGGGAAAAACTTCGGTGGGGGAGCTCGAAAGCGGAGCAGAGATCTGCGCAAATAAATGGAAGCTTTCGCCCACGAGGGCGGAGATTCGACCAGGCAAGTATAAGGGAAGGGGTCCATGCAAACTCGGAGGGAACTGCGCCTGCACTTCCAAAGGGTTGGTAAATGGGATTGCCGAACCCTGAAACGGACGGCTTACATCTCGACGCTGCACTTTAGGGAGGGAATGGTTCTGAGGGGGGAAGGGGTAGGGCTGAAGGAATGGAGGAGCGAGAATACCTCGGTATCAACTCTATAACTTCAAAGGGTCAATTAGATTTAGAAAAATAGCGGCAATTCGGAAACTAACAGATTGCTGTTCGGCTGGGGTCAGTTAAGGAATGCCAAATCGGGGGGGGAAGAGAGGAGTCGCCAGGGACAGGGATGTAAGAGGTGGAAAGGAAAAAAGTAACAACGATTTCAAAACCCAAGGAGGATGTGAGGGGGGGGTCTGGGAAATCTGGATTGTGGGCAGTGCTATTTGATGGGTCTAATGAATGCATGGGGGGTGGGGGGGAGGGGGGGGGGGGGGGGGGGGGGTGTGAGGGGGGGAGGTGGATGGGTGGCGAGGCTGGAACCTATAGCTCTGACTGGATCCAGTGGCGGGAGTTGGAGGGTGCGAAAGGTCCCGGTTCCACGTGTCTTTTTCCTTTTAATTGCAGAATGCTAAATTATAGGACCAGGACTCTGTACAGGAAGGGAAACGGGGCCTGCCTGGGGCCTCTACTAGGGAATCGTTCTAGTCTTTTTTAAGATGAAGGATAGGTTTGTTGGGTATCCTGAAATAACTAGACAATCTAAGGGGTTTGTACCCGGGAGTCGACCGTCAGTTGGCAAGGCCGTGGTTAGAACCCACAAAAAACATAGAAACCGGAGGCCGGCGACATCGAACAGAAGAAAAGCAGACTGGCAACGGCGGTTTGCGTAGACTGGAGGGAAAACCAACTGTTACCGCACAAAAAAAGTATTGGTGAAGAAATTTTTTCCGTCCAACGCTGTCAGCGTCGCCCTGGTTTGGGGGAGTGAGATTGGGGGCTGTCTTTCTCATCTTAGCTTAAATAGTTGGGGGCAGAACCTAAGCCGATGGGGAATAAACGAGCAGTCGAAAATGGGAAATATCTGAAAAAAGACGGGCGAATCAAGCGCGTTCATTTTGTGGAAATCGTCCCAGGACAATTAACACATGGAAACCCTTAGCCGGTGAGGGGTGTCCCTAATGCAGCAAGACGCATAACGAATGCAGACCGCAATGCTACAGTTTGTGAAAAACTTTCCTCCCCCGCGCTAAAAAGTGGGGCGTCCCAGCACAGGTCCAGTAAAGAAGGCGAGGCTTCAGACAACATTGTCGAAAAGTCGTCTTGGTTTGGATTGTCCGAAAGGGGATGTCCCAGGTAGACGATTAATAAAGATGAGAAGAAACCACTCCGATTAACCGGATTTATACCGGCACTTGTACGCAGGCAGCCGAGCGCGCCGACTAAGCTCATTGAGAGAGTTCATAAGCATCCGACCACTGTGATTCATTCGAGAACCGGTCTTCTTCCCGGAGACTCCTCTCAAAAAAAAGTAAATGGCTTCTGGGGGAACTTCGCCTTAGGGCAGGGCTGAATAGAGTCGATAGGCGTCCTTAAGGGATACAGCCCGATTACCTTCTCTGCACTTTTTCACATTCGAAAAAGTTTAACGGGATACCGTGCTTTCCTCCATCTCTACGTGATTATGCGAATGCTGGCATGGGAGGGTGGTCGCTCTCTCGCGAATTTTTGGCCGGCAAACAATACTACCCAAAAGATCAAGGTCGGTAAGGCACAACCAACGGTTTTTTAAGTAAGGGGGGGAATAAAATGGTTCAAGAAGGAATCTCAGGGGGGGGACCTACAAGGAAAAGAAGCAGACCGCACAAAAACCTTAGTAATCAAGATGTTTTGCAAAAGTAGTGTCTGAGAAGGGTTGGGGAAGCTGGGTCTGTGTTGGTCGGTACGAGTTGCTTTGTGCAGGTGGTAGGATAATCGGAGGACTGTCAAATCGTCGTCCCGACCTGAGCTTTTTTTGTAGCCACACTTGGGAGGGACCTTGTTCTGCAACTGACATCGAGATATGAGCAAGTTTTATTGTGACTCTCTCCTGGCAATGGGAAAGGGCTTCGGGGGGGGGGGGGGGAGCGACGTCAAAAAGCAAGAGGGTTGAGGGGAAAATAAGTTACGCACAGGATCTCCTTAACAGCTCAACGTACGGAGATGGCGTCTGTTTCCTCAAAAAGGCTGCTCAGCACGGCCGGTTTTTGTCTGCTTCGGGCAGGGGTCACGAAAAGAGGGAAAAAAGCGGGAGATTTTGGGACATAACAGAGGGCGCGCCGACACACGGGCTGAAGTTAGGAGGGCCAACTGATTTGTGGTAGCCTGTCTTGTGTCAAGACTGATGTGAGACCGAACGTAGACAAGGAAAATCGTAGTGGGAGGGAGGGAAAAGGCTTGCTGAGGAAGGTTGGCGCATACGGAAAGTGAAAGAAGCCCCGACTGAAGGCGGCAGAACGGCCAACGCCAAGAAGATACCACATCGAAAGACTAATCATGGGATCGAACGGAAACATTTAAGAGGGCCAGGCAAAAGACACGGAGTCAGAAAGGAAGCCGACGTGACGACAGGAAAAAGGGCCGACACAAAAACGGCGCAAAAATCTTGGGACGTGTAGGCGCGAGGAAAAAGCGGGTGGCATCAGGAAGGACGCCCGAACATTCTCGAACGTAAAGAAAAGGCAGAAGGAACGACCAGCTTTCAGTCGAATTATTCCGATCCTAAGAAGAGGTGCGACAAAAGGACATTATTGTAATCGAGCAAAGGCCCTGTTGCGAAAACCATGAATATACTATACGATATACACATAGGCGAACGTAAGGCTTTTCTCCTTCCAGAACGCCGTTTAATGCTTCCCAACTTTAGAAAGTGAAACGGGCGAAACTTGGCCGCCATTAAAACAACAAGAAAATTCGTACCCGGGGAAGCACTGGAAGCAATCGCGCAAAACTTTGCAACGGTGAAGAAAGCGGCGCAGGTGCGAGGGCAACCAGGTTACCAGAAACCCCAGAACGTCACCTTCTGAGCTGGCCCGACCTCCAGAGCGTCTTCAGCTTAGCGACATGCATAGCGCCAATAGCACGTCGTAGGGGAGAGATGTAAACTAAAGAACAAGAACAAAGCCAGATCACAATCTTCAGAGGCTATCACCGCGGAGTGATTGGGAAAAGGGTCTGAGAAGATTCCCAGGGGGAAGGGCGCGAGGAAACGCCCTATCACCGGCGAGAAAGTGCCGGGGATAGGCTGTACGCCGAGGGCGTTGCAAGTAGTTCACCCAACAAAGATGTGTGTGGAACAATCATAAAGCAAAGGACCATCCAGGAGGAGGTGCGCATTAAGGGCAGTCAGAAGACCGTCAGGTTGACCCCATGAAAAACGTCCTGGCGCGTACGCATTAAGTGCCTAGGCACTACGGCCGAAAAAGAGAGATGGACATAACCACTTAATTACTAAGTGGGAAAAAAGCCGAGCACTGATGGCTCGCCGCCAACCCATCCGCGCGAAGTTAATATGAGAGAACCTTACTGTTGAGAGACCGGCCGGGTCTTCTAGTGGCGATCAAAACCCAGCGACCCCATATTCAGCGATACTACCCTAAAACGGACTCTCAATGGCCGAGGGTAGAAAAAAAAACAGCCCCCCGCTCGGAGGCACTTTTTGTTTCGTGTGGCCCAAATTCTCTGAAATCGCACCGAAAAAAAGCTTGAGATAACATTAAAAACACGCGACCGCATCGCCCTCACGGAGCCTCGCGCGGTAAAGAGAAAGAGGCTGAGCAAGTCTCCCCTAGAGGTGCGTGAAAATCGAGCAGACGACATATCCGCGAATAGTCGAAAGGGTACCACATCAGGAGTTCCGCGGCATCTCTCGGAATTCGAACCGCCCGACGGCAAATAGAAGGGGGCTCTGAGGGGTCCAGTTCATGAGGGGGTGCCTAGGGAAAAGAACTCCCGGTAGCCAGCGCTGAATATGGCTAGCCATCAAGAAGGAGGAGGCACTCAGAGTGATTGAAAAGCTCATTCGGCGCACCGAGCGGAATGCCGTCATTCGACACTTCGATACCGGCGAAGACTCGGCTACGAAAATTCCGTCAACAGGGAGCGGTAGAAAAAGCACCAGGTCAGCGCGATCGGTAAAACACGCTCCTCGAGCCCAGTGGCGAACGACACCGCCCTCAAAGAGCCAGCCGGGGGAGATCAAGCCTAGGCGCAACAGTGGGACTAGAGGGCGGGGCATTCATGGTGGATTCTCTATGGTAGCATGAGCAAAACGCAACAATCCTCAGGAGGAATGAGGGGTCGGTAGCCGCGCGTTCGTGACTTTAGGGTGTCGGAGAGTGTAATTCTGTTGTAGGAAGGATTCTGCTTCGAAGGCCCTATTGATCGAGTGCCTTCGAATCAAAAGAGACTAGACGAAAGAAAACAGACCATGCCGGCGATGCTGGTTGGGCGGCGGGCGATTGTAGAACTCGGCGTGGAGGGTAGGGAGTGGAGGGTCGGAGATCTAAATCGGGGCCGCCCGCGTCGCAAATGAAACTCCTAGGGTGTCCCACCGGATCTTACCACGAAAACGTGTCAGGGGTTGAGTCTGTGGTCGGAATTCTAGAAACCCTCCTCCTCGCTTCTCACATGTGCTGGGGGGCTCAGGGTTGCGGGATTATAGAGAAAGCCCCGCTATCTGCAAAGCCGATGGCGGCAGGCCGTAATGGCACGGAATGGGGAGTCGGAAAAGGCCGTAAGCCCATTGTTCGAAATCGTAGACCACCATCTCCCAATCGTGGGGTCCGGCAAAGGATTAGAAGACAAATGCGGTGGGCCCTGGGGTGGGGGGGGGTGCCGGGAAAATACAGAGAGAACACCATTCTCACGTAGGACGGATGGGGGGCGCGAAATAGCGCGAAACGAAGGATGCCGGGGTTAGGCTGACGACACAGCCCTGCACGAGGTCACCCGAGATTATGGGTTCCGACAGGAAATATGGCGCTCGATGGGAGACAAATTGCGTTCGAAACGTTCGAATTTCGCCAGACAGGGGTCACCGTCGTTGGGGCAAGGAAATTGGGCATTCGCAATAAGCATGGGAATTTACATTTGGCCTGGGCCCCCATGGTGCGCCTAACAAGTTGGCAAGTTCTGAACTATCCGTTTCTAGTCGTAATTTCGACGGACACCCTTTCGTCTCTATGTAACTCTCTCGACGAATTTTAGGGGGGGGAAAAGGGCCTGGGCGCGAAGGATTGAGTGCTTCCTTAGTCAACTACATATTTCTCTTTGCCTTTTGGAAAGCGTCCGCCTAAAGTATCCAAGGTTCTGCTTCTCCGTGAATCGCGCGTGGGGCGGTGAGGGGAGCTCCTCTCCTGGGGGGCTGCCCCTGGCGTGAACGTCGGTTGGAAAAGGAAGAAAGTGCTGTCATTTCCGACGCTTAAGCTTGATCCGTCTTTTGGGGAAGACGCGTCGGTGCCGTCGACCTAGTTAAAGAGAAGCCGACCTAGTCAGGTTCGAGGTAATGTCCGGACGGGGGGACATGGAATCTTACCATGACTTCCTCGCTGTCCTCGCTTCTGTCCTCGGGTCAAGATGGTGCCGGACAGACTTCGAAGTAGCCGTTCCGCAATCATGTCGCTGGGGCGAACATCCGGCGGGGACCGACAAGAAATCAAAAAAACCAAAAACCAGTAAGCCCCCGCAGTCCCAGAAGAGAGGGATACCAACTTGGCGGTAAAGATAAAATCCGAATGGGCACAAAAGTCGGAACCCACCAATTACCACTAACCCAGATGTTCGACCCTCTGCAACGAAAATGAGTTTGTCCTTCTGTGTAGCATACCTTTAGGCGTAAAGAGAATCCACGAATTACGGCATGACCGCGTAACATGGCAAGGGCAAGCAACCCGAAGAGGGCCACTAGCAGGGGGGCCTGTCCAAGACTCAGCACTCTGGGGAAAATAACAATCTTTTGGGAAAGTGGAGGCAACAGAAGACGACTAACCCTCCCTTCTAGCTACCCAGCGGGTACCTATTTAGGGCCTTTTTGCACCAAAGACCCTTTCATACCTCAAGATCCTCAGGATAATCTCAAAGTGAGGTGTTACTTTTCTGGCTGCCGCAAAAGCGATCTGCCCCGGCTGGGGTTGGGGGGGTCCAAACGCTAAAGGGAAATCGTATCAGTGCTTGGTTCTCCCCGGCGAGGAAAATAACGAAAGCAGGGGGAATCTCGATCTAAGGGTAAAAGCCTACCTTCGACCTCTGTCCATATCCGGTATCTCCTGAACCGAATTATAGATTCAGACGTCCGAAGCCGTTTTCTAGAAGCAACTGGGGACGGTCAAAAAAAGAGTCTCAACACGTATGGGAGGAAAGAGATAGAGGGCGTCCGACCTGCGCAGGCAATGAAACTGTGAGGCTGAGGAATCCCATGCGACTGGGCCCTACGTCAGCCGGCCGTGCACCGCGGAGTGCCGCGACTGGGGAATTACTCGACATCGCGAACGAGTCACCAGTCTGTCAGCTCGACCCCTGGGTGCTCGACAGCCCGTGGGGGAAAAACAAAAAAACAAGAAGTTCACCTCTCCTTTGCGCTGATTCCGGCCTGAAAAAGCGGAACTGAGCGACAGTCCGAGGAGACGCGTATTGAATAGGCAGATGAGCGGGGGGGGTCTAGTCGAAGACGTGAAAGGACTGACAGCCCGGGCACTCCAGCGGCGGTTTGCCACGACTTTTACCAAGGCCCAGGGAAATAGAGAAGCTCGACATAACTGCCATGTTTGAAGGAGAGAAACATGATTCAGCCGAGGAAAGCAAATCGTCTCGGGGGCTTCAATTTATCAGCCTAAGGCTACCTGGGGCCGCCAGAGAGCGTGAGAGGAGAACCGGAGGACGCTTTGTGGAAATGGTCGGTTGCACCTCGGGTTGAACCATGGGTCGCGCGGTCTCTCATACGGAAAAGCGTTGCTAACTTGTGTCGGGGCGGGCCGAGAGTGGGGGGCAGAGTTGGTGACGTTTCGAAAGAATGCAAGCCTTCCTTTTCTCAAGGTGCTGTAGGGCAGATAGAATTAAGAACCAAAGGTTTCCAAGCCCACGAGGACAGCGGCCGGAAAAGAAGGGACTAACCTCCGCCGCGCTCTGGATGGGTGTCGGGAAGTATTAAACCCGAGGGAGAGTATCACTCGCAGACGATCAAAACGCCCTATGTCGGAGGGACCATCACCGAGGGGCATAGTCCTGCCAATCTGAGTCGGATGGACGGCGGTAAACGGTGACTCGGTAGCGGCAATTCGGAGACTTCGAAAGATAAAATGCCTGCGCGGAAGTGACCTGTAACTTCTCGTTTCTTAAGACGGCTCCACAGAGTCAGCCAATTTAAACTGCAAGTCTTTGTCGAAAAGACCTGTATTCAGAACGGGTACTGCCGCGACCCCCTGCGCTACACAACTGCTTAAAAGTTCTCCCTTCTAGAATGAGCGTACGGCCCACGCAATGAAAACTCACGCTGCAACGGGGGTTCTCGTAGTCGCAATATACCAGGATTCTTCCGCACTTGGCGAATCTTCCGAAACGCCCCGCGGAAACGCTTAAAAAACAAAAAGGGCGCCTATTATGACAAAACGGTACCGCTAGATAGCTTCAGACGCTGGTTAGTGAGCGCTAGGCGCCGGACCTGATCTAGGGAAAACTGCTAGCATAACGCCAAGAGACCCATATCGAGGATCGTTGTTTCAGAGTCTTCAAAATTGCCGAAAAGCCGGACGGCCTCTTAAAGAGATTTAGCGCCTGATTCGGGGTGGTCAAGCTCAGTACAAGGGGCGAGCTTTAGCTCGTTCCATCCCGAGCGCTTGGCTTGGAAGCAGAAGGTCGACCATATGGTCGCATCTTTCGCCGGCTAAGTTCCACTAAAAAGAATTTTGTCTGCACAAGCCCATTCTCCGCGAATCGGGCAAAGGGCAGAAGGGGAAGGGAACCAGGTGGTTACAGAAGATTGAGAAGATCAATTCGCTAACACCTCGCTAATAGACGTTAAAAGACAAACGGGGGAGAGTGCAGAGTGGGGAGAACCCCCCCAAGACGGAACACGCCCGAGCGCGATCAAGAAAACACAGTAAATCGAAGGAGAGGCAGCAATCGGCGTACGATGTCCGATCGAGGGGGAATAAAACTGCGGACGGCGCCCTTCAACCCAGAAAGACCATAAAAAAAAAAAAAAAAAAAAAAGAAATAAAAAAAAGAAAAAGGACAATGAAAAAACACAAACACACGAAAACACAAACACAAAAAAAGAGGCCGAGAAAAAAAACAAAACGGCAAGAAAAAAAACTATCTCAAGAAAAAAAAAATAGAGCTAAAGAGAACCGAAAACTGGCAATCTGTGGAAACCCCGCATTCTCTACACGTGCAATCAAACAATTTACATATTGCGAAAAAGAAGACGCAAGGGACGTATGGCTTATTCGAGAAACGCGCTTCTCACCGCTACTTCCCCTTTGGCTCAAAAAGAGCTTGAAGTAGCTCGAAGGAACGCGCTCAAAAACCCATTTAGTCGATTCAAGTTCGCATCGGCGGCGCCTCAGAATACGAGAGGGGGGTTCAATAAGTGGTGCCGTCCCGCGCATTTGGAGGGAGGTAGGTTGCTGATTAACAAAAGAAAAAGCAACAAAGAAAAAAGGAGGAAAGATAGAGGTTTACATAATCTCCAAGGCAAGGTGGCTCCAAGAGACGGGACATCGGCCGACAGAACAAGGGACCAAACGTCGACAAGTAATACTCCCGGGGAGAGCGACGTAATAGGCCGGGAACAGAGATCGGTACCAACGAAACAGCCTCGGATACGCTTCCTTCCACAACTGGGTTCAGCCAACATCCTTCGAAAGGAAGCTGGGGAATATAGCAGGAGGGGCTATCCCTGGCAAAAGCGGCGAAGATGAATGGTTAGGGGGTGAGAGTCATTGATCTCTTAGGGAGCCAAGCGTATGGGCCAAGAGCGCGGTGGGAAGCATGAAGGAGCAGGTCTCGGGGGGGACCTCGGAGGTTCGGTCTGAAAATGTTGGGTAATACGACGGGACTTCAAAAAAAGAGGCGGGGTGATCGGAGGAGCTCATACGACTTTTCGTGACAGTGCGAAATATACGGAAAGAAGCAAGAGGGAGGTTGTGGGCAGACAGTTCGCGTTTGGACTGCCTAATGGTGTATTGGCTGGCCGATAAAAACTCGGGTGTCGGATCGGCAGACTCTCTATTTTGGCTCACAACCAGACCTCAGGAGATTTCACGGTAGGTCAGGGGGTTAGAGTTGTGGGGTCTGCGCCACCGCTTCTCGGGATTCGGAGGGGCTTCTGGGGGCAACAGCTTTTGGGGTTAGGCTTCTCCGAAAGGGAAGATCGGACAGAGACGTTACCAAATGGTGTTTGTCGCGGAAGCCGAGGGCACTAAGATCCTGGGGGTCAGGGCTTAAAGTGCAACTCATTGTTTCTTTCTACCGGATGACGTCAAAAAGATATCAAAAGTTGGACCGCAGGCGAAGATTATCGGTCATATTCAGATGGGAACGGGCGGGGTGGTGTGCCTCCTCCTAGGAAATACAACGATAGAGACTCAAGGACTGGATATATGGTTCGCATGAGGATCTCTCACGGTTCAGATTCTCAAAATCCAGGCTGGGGGCAAAGAACCAAACCTGATCAGAGGATCGAATAGCCGGCTTATTTTGGGGGGAAAGAAGAAAAGACGAGGCTCACGCACTAGGAGCGCGCGCTCGGAAACAGGGGTTATCGAACAAGGGGTTGCAAAGAAGTGCGCCAAGAAGGCAGGAGAAATCAATCCGGATTACGTCAAGGGGAGAAATCGAACAGCATGGATACTCATCCGTTTCGTTGCCGTTGGGGGAAGGAAAACTCGGAAAGGCGGCTAGGGACGCTACAAGGTTCGGCGGTCTCATTTGCTCGGTGGAGAGTGGCATAAGCGCCGTAAAGGTTGGGGAGTTCTACGGACATCTCTCCTCTCTGCGCTACGGACAAAAGAAAACTGAAGTCCTCTGGCGGCATTGCTCTCCTCAACAGGAAATGCTACTTAAACGAATTTCCCAACGTCCGGAGGCCCCGTTACTCTTCGAGTGCTGGTCATTTTCCGTGAATAAGAGTTCCAGAGCAGCTGCCTATTCCTCTGGTGAATGGGGTCACGCGCGGGGAAGTTGGAGGTTCGAGTCCGTGATAGGTGTGTCGGGGGGGAGAAGGCCAGATTACTGGCTTTGGAAGGCGTCATTGGCGGATTTCTATTACACGGGGTCAAACATCACGGGCCCATGCTTATAAATTCGAAGAAGCAGCGGCGCCGGTTTGTGGCCGTCCCATCAAACGAGCGGTCCTATGCGAGCTTCAAGAGGGGGGGGTGCTTTCCCAGGCGCCGAAACATGGTCTCCATATGAAGGGCAAAGAACCAAGATACGCACCGGCCCGTGCTCCGCCACCAGAAAAAAGGAGCCGATCAGAAAAGGTAACCAGATAAAGCCCGGCTTCGCCGCCTGTCAGGCAACAAAGAAATTGAACCGAAACATGTTCACGAAGGCGAACAGAGTCGCCTTTCGTTGGGGGCAGGTGGCGGAGGGCAGGAAATAAGGGCGGTTGAAGGCACATTGGTCAAGCACCGCCGATCTAAGACAATGTAAAAGAGGGAAAAAGGGAGGGAAAGCTCCCACCTCTATATGGGTGGCATGGCGAAATTCAGCCCGGGAAACAGCAGGGCGACAACGGGTCGATCTTGTCGGTGACGGGAGAAAGGGAACACCTTATAAGAAACGCTACAAAAAAGACATCGGGGAAATCTTCTACCTTAAACCATTCTAAAGTCGCTCGTAGTTGTTCGTCGATCATCTAGATGGGGAGCTCCAGCAAAGAAGAACCCGAAATCTGTCTAATTCTGTGTGAGACGGGGCTGGTCCCGTGTCGGAGAGATCCAGGGGAAAAAGAGCTACGAATGAGGGGAAACCAACAGGGAAGGTCGCCGCAGAAGACGGGGCGCCCCGAACACCCGGTACTAGAGGGAGAAAAAACCGAAGCAGGGTGAGGGTGTTCGACTTGCAAAGCCGTTTCGGTCTGCGATGTAGACAAAACCCCAATAAATAGAGAAAAAAACAACTGAGGGGGGGGAAAAGAGAGAGTAGGAAGGGCGCCTACCCAAGTACAGGGCAGACCGGGCTGGCACCTGAAAGAATGATCAGCAAACATGAAGGATCCTGAAACGTCGACCACACCTCGTATGCCGGATACTTGGGCGTAAAGATGAATTTCGTCGATTAGCGCAGCGGGCAAAATCACGCTCCGCAATAAATCAACTAAGAGAAGAATGAAAGGGAACGATGGAGAAAGGGTACTCCTGCGCCTGCCTACTATAAAAAGGCTGACTTAATTGAATGTACCAAAGAGGATCATAGTATTTCGGGCAGATTTGAACTCGTGGGGGGGGTGTAGATTGCCAGAACGGCGGCGAAACTGTAGAAAAAACGAAAGAGTCCAGGTTCCAGTGTCGCCACGTGACGAGACCTTGGCCACAACGACTGGGTCTAAGTTTGAGGGAACGCGGGCGATGATTCCCGGCTTCAATGAGGGAGAATGGAATCGGACGCGGCGGGGGATTCCTAGGGGACGACTTATCTACAGCACTCAACTAACGGGAGTACTTGAACACGGGGGAATACTGCGCAGGACAAAATACTACCTCATGGGGAGGGGCCCGGGCTGGCGAGACTACACCTAAGGAGGTCCGTGAGACGGGGGGGAGCTCGAGGGTGTGGTCCAGAGGGTGTTAAGGGCGGTTCCCGCAAGACCAAAAGCCTGCGAAAAGAAGGCGAAAGCGGAGCCGGAGGAAATTCCATGGCGGACGAGGGCACCTTGGGGTTAAAGAAAGACAGGAGGACAGAGGCGGGGAAAAGCCGCAACCAAGAATTCCTATCCGGCAGATAATGAGGGGCAGCGCGAGAGTAAAGATTTGACTTATCTACTACAAACAGACAGTCAAATCAGAACAACCACGTGATGCAGAGGATACCGCACTCGGAGAGAGGAAACCCCGTCCCGAACCAAATCTATCGGTTTTGGCCGTGCTTCGAGCTCCTAAGTTTCGAGGCAGAATGCCTGGAAAGCAATTACTCGAAAGATTCGATTCCGGCCCTTGTGCAGCAGCGAGGGAGGAGAAGCAAGGTTTCGGAAAACGCAGAATCTTGCAGAACGGTCTGGGCTCGACTTTCTCCGACAACGTGTTGGCGAAGGCTACACATGAAAAACGGAGAGCAGGGGCGTAATAGACCTGCGAACCACATGGCAACGTGCCCCTTGTTAGTGGGTCGCAAGAGAGGGAACCGAGTAAGGAGGCAAACAGTGAAAGGCGCCTGAAACTGCGCCCCAGAGGCGGCGCTGGGGCAGCAAAGAAAGGAGGGAACCGGGAGAGGGAAGTGGGTTTGACAATCGCGCCGCAAGAATCTGTCAACTGCCGAAATCAGGCACGAAAAGGAGGGGCTTCATCAAAAAGGTCGCAACCCACACCGCCGGCACAAAATAACCCCGACCCCCCAAGCACCTTATCAACAAGACTTCATCATTCCTCTGTGATGACCTCTCGAACCGCCGACTGCTCGGTATACCTGCAACCTAAATAAACGTAAAAAAAAGCGACGTCGAGAATGGGGGGGCAAAAACTAGGGAAAGAAAAAGAAAAACCAAGGGTTCCTTTCCTACCTATCCACGACCTCAGCGTCCAGAGGATCATCGGAAGGTAACAGGAGGGGTTTGGTTTCGCGACGGCGAGTTGCCGGGTGGCGGGTTAACTCGCTCCCGCCCCTAAGTAGATCTTAGGTGAGGAGAGCTGGGCCTCCATCGGCTTTGGGGGACATCTTATAAAAAGAGAATGGTCAAACCCACTATTTTTTAACGCACAATTCATCCAGCACAATGGAATGGGGTGGGAGAAATGCATAAAAGGTCCTGCCAACAGAGGTACCGGCAAAGACGAACGGAGAAGGGGGTCGCGTGCTGAAGATCGTAGAGAACGGCCTGCAGGGTCAGATCGACGACCAAAAAGAAGCTCAGGGCTCCCCTAGACAAGCTCTCGCCCCCACCTCGAAAGGGCATTCGGGGCCACAAGATTATGATTGGAAATGGACTACCGAACATAGGAAGGTCCCTGCCCAGCAATTCACCGACCATTTTCACCGGAAGACCCTAGCAAATACGCGACGCGCCGAGCACACGGGACGGATGGCACGAGCTGACTCTTTAAAAAGATGCCCCGCAGATGGGATACAGCCAACAACTTAAAACAATAACTGCCCAAACCTCCGCCGGGCAATGCGCTCATCCGAAAAAAGGAAACGGACGAGAAGAGCCGGAGGCCATTTTGTCTCCCAGCAAAAGTAGAAAAAAGCGGAGCTCGACTCGCTATAGGCTCGCCGCGGGGCCAATACAGAGGAATATGGGAAAAGGGGATCGCCTCCGCCGCCCTTACTATATCGTCCGAAGCGTGTGGGGGGAGAAAGGACAGGCTGGGGAGCGGTCCAAGAGACCATTTGGGGGAGAAAAAGAATGGGAAGGTGAGGCCAGAACCCTCATCTCAGGCGCGGAAGATACGGAGAGGAAATAAGGACGTCCATCACCTCAAAAGGCGAAAACAAAGTGAAGAGAGCCAGAAAAGGGCATTGAAGAAACACATCAAGCCGGAGCAGGAGAGCCCCTATGAGGGCATCCTGTGAGATCTAAGGGTGGGCCGAGCTCCAGTAAACGTATGCGTAACTCGAGCCCGAAGGACGTAATGAAAAAGAGACACATGGGACTAACGAGGAAAGGGAGGGCCCATTCAATATAACTCGGGCGCCATTGACAGACGAATGTTGCGAGGTGCATGTGAGAGGGGAAGTGGGGTGGGAAGGAGAACTCGCAATGGGGAATGAGGTCAAAACTCAGGGGTAAGCCTCACAGAGCGACATCATCGCGGTTGGGAGGGACCGAAGGCGGGTTCGAGGAGAGGGGTAGGATAAAGGGGGTTAAGAGAGAGTCCGGGGTTAATCTACACGAGACTAGCGCAATCCCAAGAAGTATTGATGGCAGAGGTAAGATGGCCGATTGGGCTGTATGGAGTTTGGCAAAACGTCAGGCTCGTGATTTGCCGTAGGATGGGTGTGTCGAGGGAAACGAAAGAAAGAGGGAGCCTGCTGGAGAAAAACCGATCGGCAGTCGAGGGGGGGCGACCATCTAATAGTCAGGAAGAGATGTAAACGAAAACGCGGGAAAATCTAACGACATCAGGAGTGGTCGTGTGATGAAACCCCGGAACACAGGGGGGGAGGATGAGAAAAGAACACCGAGCTAATCCTAGCAAAAAGTGCACGGACTGAAGACTTAAGAAAGAATAGAGAGTGAGGCTTGACTAGTGTCTTCTCCCACTCGTCGCCCCGATCAGCACCCATTTTTGCCTAAATTAGAAAAAAAAACGGATGCCCAAAATCAGGGCGAGATGTATCGGATCAGTTCAGAAGACCTCATCAGGGACGTGGGGTTGTCTCCTCCAGTAGAAAAATAGAAAAAACATCTCGAATGAGGAGGATATATGTTGTCTCAGATATCGAGCGTAGGCCCTATCGAAGAAGTTCGAAAAAAGGAAGGCAGAATCGAAAAAAATGACCGGGGTCGATACCTAGAAGGAGGGGGTTGGGGAGCGCCATACTCGTCGGACCTCAGCCTCCATTATTTATTAAGCGGAAAGAAAACTCGTTTTGGAGAGAGTGACGTCAAGTGGGGGAAAAAGCAGGAGACCATCCGGTCTTAGTCCTGGTCTCAAAACTGCAAAACCAGCTGTCGGGGGACATAGCATTTCAGGGGCGGTTTGGGGGGGCCAAAGACAGAAGCATAGGACTCGGAGCACAGTAAAGGATTTCTAGACAGGAGGGTATAGATGGCTCGCCCCAATCCGCTCGAGAGTAACTGCTCACGAGAGATTTCGCCGACCTGGGGGAGCAGACTGAGAAAGCTCCTTAGAAAAACGCAAAATGGTGCTTCCTGCCGCGGATTCAGGAAGAAAACATTCCAGGAGAGAGAGTAAGAGTAACGGGTCCTAATATGCGGACACGCCAACTCTCAATACCTGGACCAATGGAAGGCCTAGTTTGCAGGGTAGGTGTGGGGGAGCTTAGATTTAAATTCCTTCTCTTTCCGGAAGATTTGGGGGCGGGGGGAGAAGCTGGAGCTGGACCATATCGAAACTTAAGTGATTAGAGCGTGGAGAGCAGCATCTCGAGCGGACACGTTGGGGGCGTTCCCATCGAGGGGGAAAAGGGATGAAGCTCCGGGAGAAGAGGAAAATGCAGGGAAAAAAGTCGGAAGTACATGCAAGCCAATCTCCTTGGCACCCTTGCGACACAAAAACGGTCGGGGCAGAAGGGAAGGGGAAAAAGGCCGTTGGGTCAACTAGAAAAAGAAATCCCGAAAAGAATTCTACCCAACGATCCGAAGGGACCCATTCTAAAGGAAACAAGTAGGAGGGAGCAGACGACCAAAAACCGTAAGCAAACAACACTCAAAAAAAGGACCCAGTTGACCCAAACCA
>Ga0179593_1671081_pt1 | contig 19915 bp, 30 predicted proteins | sample CZODoug2_1_08_16_FD_185931 | JGI IMG/M metagenome (GOLD analysis project Ga0179593, IMG submission 185931) | Vadose zone soil fungal communities from Angelo Coast Range Reserve, California, USA - CZODoug2_1_08_16fungal (PacBio error correction) | ecosystem: Environmental > Terrestrial > Soil >...
GTGGCATGGGTGGTCCAATCTTGGCTTCGTGCGCAGGCGCCAGGACACTGATGTCATACATCATCTCAGATCAAAAAAACAACCCCAACTAGTGAGGTGAAATCTTCGATTCCTGGTAAGGGTCCTTTCGTGAATCAAGGGCGCTGGCGCGATGAAAGCTTGTGCCCAGCACGTGGGACGTACCTACGCCATGAAAGTCCGGGGCACTGAGGAAAAAAAAGGGGGTTTTTCTTCCGTCGCTTAAAAAACGTAAAGAAAAGGGAAAGGAGGCGGCTGGTGGGCGTATGTGCAGGGGAGTGACGGACAGCGGGACATGAGGGGCGAAGAGAAATGGGGGGTGTCAAATTTCGGCAAGTCTTCCTGAGGGCAAAAAACGCGGTGATGTCGGCCCTGTGGAAGCGATTGTTTGTAGAAGTGAAGATCTCAGTCTAGCAAGCAGGCAAATTGGGTATTGATCCGCACGCGCGACGGGGGGGATTCCTGGACAGTAAACCTGACAGGATCAGTACTGGTGAGGAAAGGGATGTGCCAAGCTTCAATGGTCTTGTGTAGGCACAGGCTTCTTAAAAAAGGACGCCGAGTTATAAAGGGGGGGAAAGGGCGCAAGCATGGGACATCGCCACTGTTCGTTTACCGGCCGCGGCCGGGTCTTCTGACTAGGTTACGACCTGTCTGGTTTGTCGGCAGGGCATGGCGCTATCAAACAGGCGTGCCTCGGATCTCCTAGTGTGGCGAGAATCAACGGATAAGGCGGCATAGTTGTGTGATCTCTCACCTGCTTTCTTGGGATAGAAAAATATGGGTAACATCTTCTAGATGGGAGGTTGGTCGTTTATCCCTTTATTTGGGGGGGCAGGTCTGAAAAGTACACAACATCTGGGAGGGTTTGCGGTGTCCGGTGTTGGGCTGCAACCGCACGAAAATAGGGGGGTGGACAGGGCTGCATGGATAGAGGCTGACAATTTATTTGAGCTGAAGCAGCGTCGTAACAGCCTACGAGTCCTTTTACGGTGTCTGGAGTAACCTTTAGAAGACGAAAATAGGTAATAGATACTCGACTGAACAGAATAGTAAAGGAAAAAAGGCGTGCAGGCAGTATAGTCCTCCTCCATCAAAATCATCCTAGGGAAAGGAAGTACTTCGGTGGATGAGATTTCTTCGCAAGAGGTGAAGCGCGGGAAACGTTGGCGGCTGTTTATATGATTGGGTCACTTCCTTAAATCTCTCAATGCAGGTGATTTATCGGAAAAGGTCTGTGGTGCATTCGTCATTATGGGGGAAATAGGAGGCTCTCGGTTTTGGGGTGGTAATTCTCATTATGGTCTTGTCATTTTCTCAGTGGTAATGAATGCCGTGTTGGTTAATCGCGCCCGTCGACAGATTAGGGCTGCCGGCACAGAGAGAAGTTGTTCGTTTCTCTGGGCTAGATTGGCTCCCTTCTTTAGATTGACGGCAAAAAGGGATTATCGGAAAGGAAAAAAATTACTCTGGGATCATGCGTTTTCGCGTGCTGTCGGGAAGCCGTATTACCCGTCCCAAGAAAAATGGCAAAAGGGGGGGTGAGATGAACCCAAGAGAAACGACGATCGAAGTTTATTCCGTTCTAAAGCTTGAAAAGGAGGGGGCGCAGGTTGAGGAGCAGGCGGCAGCAGGTCAGAAGTGAAAGACCAATAAGGGGGGGGGGGTGAGACTAGAGGAGTTTCGCTAACGACGTATATGTGGGGAGGGGGGAGGTTTTTCGCTCAGGATCGAGTCAAAAAGGATGGGCAGCGGCCGTCTTGGCTGTGAGGGGGAAGTGGGAGTCTAGGGGGCGAGGTTAAACTTGGTAGGTCAGCCTAGATGGGCATTGGGGGAAGGAAACCATTTTCAACACTTCCCTCGCTGGGATGTAAGATTGTGATCGCACGAAAAGGCTTCATGTGTTGGTACTATATGGCCAAGGGGTCTCGGGTCTTAGAGAAGGTGGGAAAACGTGTTTCGCCGCTCGATGCTGCGAAGTATATGGTGCGTGAGTGGGGGGAGTTAGGGGAGGGGGTGGAGATCCGAGAAAGGGGGTGAGTTAAACCTATGTGAAGTTGCGTCAGCGCGAGGCACCCTTTGCCAGGGGTGTCAACCTGATGGAGAAACGGCTGTATTTTTCGCAACAAGGCGGAGAAACTGTTGCTGGCGAGGTCCTCTGGACCTAAGATCTGCCTCAGGGGGATCCGTTTGGAGGGGGGATGGCGAGACATGCCTGCGAATGAGGAACCACCGATTTGGGTGAAGTGGAGTCGCGGGGGGCGAAAGGAGAAATTTTGTAGAAACAGATCCGGGTCGTAAGGAGCAGGAAGAAGGGAGGAGAAAGTCTTAAAAAATAAACCAATGTGCAACCGCATGGCTACAAAAAACACTAGTAAGTGCCAAGCAGATGAGTTCTCTTTCACGAGGGGAGATTTTAATGGTGTGCTGCTCCGCAGGAAACCTTCTCCCTAGGACAGACGGTAAACCTCGTTCGCCGCGGGAAAAAGCCATCAAAATCGGTGTCTTACTCGATCCTAGAGGAGGACAAGCCAACCAAATCCAGCTAAAACGGCGATTAATACCAAAAAAAAAAAAAAAAAAAAAGCGCGCGGAAAAGTGCTCACGCTCCTGACGTAAAATATGAAAGCAGCGTGGGAGAAAACTCACAAGGGGAAGCAGGGCATGCGGAAAGCGGGCGCAAAGGTCATACTCGGAATCCCATTGATCGATCAGAAAAACCACCTCGAAAAACACTCCCCTCAGGAACAAAAAGGAAGAATTAAAAAAAAAAAAAAAAAAAAAAAAAAAAAAAAAAAAAAAAAAAGCAGATAAGGGGCGAAAGCCAAGGAACGGTAGGGGAAGCAAGGTGATTCCCTCAATATCGCCAATTCCTCAGATTGTCCGGATAAAGTGGGGGGGGGGGGGGGGGGGTTGGGGGGGGTGGGTTGGGTGTTTTTTGGGGGGGTGGGGGGGGGTGCGATTCTTGAAAGATACTTTCATGGTCAATAGAATGGGGAAGGGGTTCTGGGCAAGACGCTCGCGGCTAGACTGCCCAATTTGGGGGATAGACTCTCTCAGATCAAGAGAAGAAAGTACCGTTCAAATGCTTTGTTGCTCGATCAACGTATTAATTACAACTCTTAGTCAACATATCACGTCGTGATGTAAAAAGGAATTTGTCTTAAGAATTCTGGCAGGCCTCGGAACTGCACGGAATGCATGAATTAACTGGCCTTCAAGCCTTGCAAACGCCGATGTCTTGCAAGTGGCACGACCCGAAACCGTTGTATCGGGTAGTTAGGAGGTTAAATAGAAAAAAGGACGGGGCACTGGAAAGTTAAAAAAATCAGGGGGATCGAATGCTAAACGGCCGCTAAGAGAGAAGCATCATATTAAGAGGAAGACAGGGCATCAAACCGGGGGTCCCTCGGACTCAACGGCCACGCTTCGGGAGAAATGGCCAGGGTGCCCTCACTTCTTATCTTTGGGGGGGGAGCAAGCACTATCGAGGAACCACAATTCATCCGGCTGGTCAATCCAAAACTCCTTAACATGCGAGGAATCCTCGCACAACTGCGTATCTCTCTTTAACTGAGCCAGACAAAACGCCGACCTCTCCTATGCCCCTAGTTACTGCATGGCGAGGGGGGTAGGGGAGGGAGGGAAGAGGAGGAGTCTCATTTCTTCCCCCCTTCCAGTCCATCACTTCATCCCCCCTTTCCCGAGCGCTGGAAAAGACAGAGGGGGTCGGAAGAGAAAGATAATCACTACTCGGGAAGGGTTAAGGGCCGGAGGGCTGGGGGGCTTACGATAGCTGGAAAAGGGGCGGCTGCCTCGGTCAGATGCACCCTTCAAAGACTCGAGGGATGGGGCCAATATGCAGCGTACAGGGCTCTCGCCACACAGTGAAACTGACGAATCGCGCATTCATACTGAACTGGGCAACACTCTAAGAAAGCAGGGTTCCAAGCCGAGAGAAATTTCTCGGACATGCTTAGTTGACAAGGAACCGGACAGGAACAAGAGAGAGGGGGGGACAGTGTGGTGTCAACATTTCCAATGACATACGGGGAAAACTCAGGGGAACCAACCCTATCATAAAAGGAAAAGAGACGGATAATATGCCACAGAAAGGAGTTCGACTCCGGCCTGGATTTTGGTGTCGACTGAAACACATCGAAATCAGGTTTCTTCACCATAGAGATTTCTTCGAAAAACGCGGTAGGAAGAAGATGGGCATTGGGGAGGATAGCGGGAAAGAAGCTGGGGCGGTCAACAGATGGGGGCGCTGGCACTCAGTAGGAGCAAAAAAAGGGAAGATTCGGCCGTCTCTCCAATAAAATAAGGGAGGGAACTGCAAAATGTAGCGAGCTGCCATATCACGGGCCATCGGAGTCTCAATGCGGCAGGAAAACCTGCCTGTCAAGAAATCATTCATGCATAACCAGTGGCAAAGTCGCAAAAGAAAGCAAGTACGAGGGAGCTTCTGTTTCACGCTGGAAAAGACGGGAACTAAAAAACCGAAGGGACGGTCTATCCCGGCAGGCGATTTGCGGCAAAGAGCGAGTACTGTAGCTCTTGCTAGAAAAAAAGGATGCATTACACAGGAGGAGAAAAGCATAACGCGAGCCGGGGCAAAATCGACCCGTGAGCCTGACGTCACTCATTCCGATCTCCTTGCGTCTGCCGCAATGCAAAGGCAAAAGGAAAGAGACGGTGAAACCGAAGAACGAGAAGTCGAGTATCAAAAAAAAAAGAAACTAATCCGCAAATTGCATGCAGAATGAATTGATCGGACCTCGGGCGTGAACATCATGAACAGGCCTAGGAAGGGGAAAAAAAGTCGGAAGCCCGTAGATGGAAAGCACTCGGGAAAAAGTCAACACGAGCGGAGGGAAAAAACAAAAACAAGGGGGGAAAAGAAAAGGGGAAAAGAGCAGTGATGAATGGGACTGGAGGAGGAGGCATGCGGGCGAATGAAGGCTGGGACCGCAAATTAATGGGGATTAGGGTGACTCATCGAACCGTAGTATTCAAGCGCTACGGGCAGGGCTGTGACAAGGTGGAGTATTCAGGGTGAGGGCTTAAAAATGTGAAGGGCTGAGAGGGACTTCGGGAAATGGCTTCTGCTTGGGGAGTGATTTCTGCCTTACGGGGAAAAACTGAAAAGAGGAACAGAGGTCTCATAGAAACGAGACGCTTGGAGTCATTGCAAGGGAGTAGGTAAAAATAGACGGGGTGGGAGGGGAGGGGTCATTCTGAAGCTAGTGGGTTTGTGGTCAAGAGGACGAAGTCGATCGAGTTGGGCCAAGGTCAATGTTGTGGTGTGTCTTGAGGGGAAAAGCAAAGCTCGAAGTGGGGGGGGGGATTGAAAAGGAGAATGGAAGAACTCTTAAAAACTCGGGGGACGAGGCGGGTCCTTAAGAAAAGGATGAAGGAAAAGGGTGGAGGATTGAACCGGGTCTCCTGATAACTAGACTTGCCGGGTAAGAAAAAGGAATCGGCAGGGTACAACTATGTCAGTTTGGAGGTCTCACACGGGAGCGGTGGCGCGCGCATTCTGATCTATGTTACTAATCGGCCGTACAACGGTGGTATTTTGAAAAACAGGGGAGCAAGGCTCTACTCCTGTCAACGGAGGAATATTCTCTTCTTCTTTTTCGATTAGAGCTGGGGGGAAAAAAGTAAAAATTCTATATGGGTGTGAGGACGTCAGGAGTCTACCAATGGGGATGTTTGGTGGGGGTAGGGGGAAAAAAACTCGCGTTGATAGCTCTTCACAGCAAGGGGGGTTTTAGGTATCTTGTCCCGCTGTGGGGTGGAAATCTTTGCATTGGAAAACTTTTAAAAAAAGAGGCCGGGATTTTAAGGGGGTCACATTGGGGGGGGGGCTTAAAGAAGAATTAGGAAGGCGGGGGGGAAAGTGCGCGCTGTTCAAAAAGGGCTGGACAAGTAGTGTGAGTTGGGAAGGGTACTTCATGATTAGGACAATTCTACCTAGGACAAAAAGGAAAAAGTTGGAGGGGGGGCGGGGGAAAGGAAAACTCATATTTAACTCTCCGCGCCTGTGAGGAGTGGGGGGATCGGGGGGGAGAGGGAGAAACAGAGAGGGGGCAATAGGGGAAAAAAAAGAATAAAACAGGACATCAAAGGGATAATCACTTCATGAAGTGGTTGATGGGGCTGGTTCTGAGAAAAACGGGGTACTTTCGCTTGCATTCTGGGGGGGGGGATGATTTATGACTGGCATGTGGGGAGAAGGAATTCCAGAAAAAAAGGGGGGATAGGAGCAGGGTGCGTTGTGGCTGCAGGGGAAGTGGGGGGAGAAGCGAAAATGGGGGGGTGAATTAAAAGCATTTTAAGAGACTGCATCAAAGGGGGGAGACGAGGGAAGGGGGGTTGGATCCTATTGGCAGGTGAAACAAAATAATGAGGGGGCCGAGATCCTAAGCTGGTGTCGGGGGGCAGTTTCTTAACGAGGGAGATCGTCTTCTGGTGGACAATGTTACGTCTCCTGACGCAGAGGGTTGCCTTCGTTTCGAGGGGCTTTGGAGTCGCTAACCTTATTGAGATCAAGCGGATTTTGTGAAGTGAATCAAGGGTAAAGGAATATTTCAACTTTATCCGTCTTCCAGAAGGGAGGAAAGGAGGGGGTAAAGAAGGTTTACACGGGCTGCAGGCGCTCATACGAAAAAAGGACTGGGCATTGGCCAGAATTACTGTATACATATCTCTCTCGGCATCAATAACTGTGGGGATGTGTTGAGGGTGTGGTTTTTCTTCCTCAGTTGGCTAGAAAAAAAAAGTTGAAAAAGTCGGGCAAGGGGGAGGGAGAGGAGCCGCGCGAGTGAAAGAGGGGGAAAAAAAAAAAAAAAAAAAAAGAAAAAAAAAAAAAAAAAAAAGAAAAAAAAAAACTGGATTGCTATACTGGTTTGCATCAGTACATTTCAAAACTGATCTTGACTTCACGGATTTAAAAAAGATTATAAGGGAAAAGTACAGCGAGGAGGGTTGTGTGTGGGCGGTCAAGGGGGGAGAAGAATCTTGACAGTTACGTTCGGTTTTCTGGGCAAAAAGCGGATGAGCTTAATTATTGGCGTTAGGGGGAGAGAGGGTGGGGGAGGTGTTGCCGCGTATGGAGAAAAAATTTTTGGAGGTTCAAAAAAACTCCTATTTGGAGGAAGACGCCCATTGTCAGTTTCCAAGGGTGGGGTTGAAAACGTGCTGCTGGATGACAGGAAAAGAGGCTTTGGGCGAGCAGACCCAAAAAAAAAAAACAAAAAACAAGCGGGGAGACTCCCCCTCTCGGCTGCCTCCTGGTCTGTGCGGGAGTGTCGACATTTCTGGTTCACCTACCGGGTTTGAATTGGAATGTGGGGGAAGCGGAAAGGCTAAAGTGGGGAACAATTGTACCGTCTTCCTTATTGAAACTAAGGTTGCAGAGCCAGTTTTAGGAGAAAAAGTAAGATATTCCATTCCGTGGAAAACATCATATCGAAAAAAAAACAAGGAGGGGGGGAAGAGGGAAGGTTTTTTCGCCGGGCTAGTATTTCCCTTGCCTAATGCATTAAAAGAAGTAGTGGGCGGCCGCAGAAGGAACGGGAAGAAAGCAGTAGAAGTGGCTACTCCACTCAGTTCTGTTGGGAAACTACAGGAGGGGAGAGCATTCAACCCAAAAATACTCCGTGCCGTGCGAAAGGGATGAAGATAGACACGGGAAACGTTTTCTCTGTGCTATAGGGGAAATGGACGAAAAAAAAAGGAAACAGCAAAACGGGTTCTAACAAAATAACCAGGGAAAAACTGGGCAAAGAAATGGCGAATCGAGGACAAAGATTCCAGAACGAAAATATCGAATCCGGCAGGGAACAAAACCTCAAAAGAGCTCAAACGAACTCAGAATAAAAGGTCAGAGAATCATCTGGTTAAAAGAAACTGTTGTGCAACGTCGAACGCAAAAATAGGCAAAGAAAATGCAAAAGTAGTACGCACCAAGACTCGAAAAGGGAACGGACAGATGCTGGGTAAGCAAAACAAGGGGGGAGGGGTGTTTCGGAAAAGAATCGAAAGGATACCTCCTGGCCGTCTTTTTAAAAATATAGGGTCCGAGTCTCCATTAAGAAAAAAACGAAAAAAACTAAAGCTCTCTTCTCTATCTAAGGCTGGAAAAACTCGCCAGACAAATCTCAAAACTTCGTTTAATGGAAAGAAGGCTAACATTGGAACGAGGGGAAAAGCACAATGCATAAAAAGATCCCAGACCGGTGAAAAAAGAAAAAACTGGAGGACTCAAAAAAAAAAAAAAAAAAAAGAAAAAATTAAAAAAAAAAAAAAAGAGGAAAGCAGATTGGCCTCAAACGATACTTTCGATGGGCGTTAAAGGGGAGAAGAAAGCAGGACGGGTAAAGGGGGGGGGGGGGGGGGGGAGTTTCTGCGATTCTCCCCATGAAGACAAAAAAAAGGGGAACGTAAGAGAGGAAAAGCAAAAAAAAGGACAATGGGGCATCTCCCTCAAAGGGGGAGGCCATGGAGTCGCAGACTCAAGCAACAGCAGCAGGAATCGGTGCCGCCTCCTTCGCTTAAAATCTTGGGGGAAACGAACTCCGTTAAAAAAACCGTAGGGACGGAAAGGGGAAAAAGGGAAGAAGCGGAACTTCAAGGGGTAAATTCGCCAAACCGGAAGGTGTCGGATTCATACAGGGGGGGCAATGAAAGGATACTCCCTAATGGCCTTGGTCCATGAGGAGAAGTAGATGACTTCAACCTACCAGTAACAAAAGTTAAACGTTCCATTATTAAGGTATTGCATCTCTCCTAGATAATAATCAACATAATGCCTGAAGGGTATAAAGAGGCTGCACTTTTGGTGATTTCTAGCAAGCAGGTTCAAAAGGGCACTCTGGCGGCAAGGCCGCGTGATTCTCTCACTTATCACTCGCGGGAAGATGTAAGATAGTCAATATGAGCAGTAAAAACAAAACTCCATCTCAAAAATTAAAAACCAAAGGCAAGTCTTGAATGGTGAGAATGTAACAAGATAAAGAAAAAAAAAGCACTTGTCCAGTCCGACTGCCAGCGCGCCTCAAAACTCTGTGTTGCAAGAGAAAAAAAACAGGAAAAGGGGGAAAGACGGAAAAAAAGCTTGTTGGACCAGGTTTGAGGCCCTTAACACGGGGAAGGTAGCGAAATCAAAAAAAACAAAAAAAAAAACACCACACACCAACAAAAAAAAAAAACCAACCTCCCTCAACGGAAAGAGGGCAGAAAAGGAGGGCGAAAAAAAAAAAAAAAGGAAGGGGCAATTGTAATTTCTTACAATCCCCCGAGGACGAACCTTGTGGGCGGGAAAAAACAAGGGCGTCTTTGCAGAAAAAATCGGGAGATACCGCGGAAGCGGTGATTCTATAAGGAGAAATGCTAGGGCATGCGTCAAATCAGCGCTGTCGCAGGTGTAGGAGAATCATAAAAAAAAAAAAAACCAAAACGCCAAGAGAAACGCCTCCAGGGTACCTGGGGCAAAACTTCATGGAGAGGTGAACGCTCAATGATGCCACGAGATCGAGGGGATATAATGGAGAACAGCAGTCACGTCATACCGAGAGACGGGTCTCTTGTCAGCTCAGGTCATTGCATGACGGAGGAGGAGGGTCACAACAAAGAAGACCAAAAACGGGCGGTCTACCCACAACTCGCAGTTGGCTGTCAAAAGAGATCGACTTTCTGTCAACTAAAAGGTCCATAAAAACGCGGAAAAAAAGAATGCTACGAAATACCAGGGGCATAAGGACAAGAATGCGAAAGGGACGTCTCTGCGCCGCTCAGGAAAAATTGCGGATCAACGTAAAAAAGAAAAAAAAGGAAAACGCCAAAACAGAGGAATGTTCCAAAAGAAAACTAGCGAATTAAAGGCTTCATCACCCATCAGACACAAGGGGGGGGGGGGGGGGGGGGTTGGGGGGGGGGTGGTTTGGGTGGGGTGGGGGGTGTTTTTGTTGTGGGGGGGGGGGGGGGGGGGGTGGGGGTTGGGGGGGGGGGGGGGGGTGGGGGGTGGGGGGTGTTTTTTTGTGTTTTGTGGGGGGGGGGGGGGGGTTTTGGGGGGGGGGTTTGGGGTGGGGTGTGGGGTTGGGGGGGGGGTGTTTTTTTGGGGGGTGTTGGGGTTTGTGGGGGGGAAAAATGAAGGAGCGATGAAAGTCGAAGAGGGGGCTCCAAAATTACCTTCATTCCAAGCAAGGGAGTAGGGAGCAAGCGGCCGGAAAAAAAGCTCAGTAAAAGAGGATCACCTTAATCTAACGAAACAATACACTCAAAACGGAGTGGAGAAAAAAAAGAAGAAAAGGGGGAGAAAGGGGAAAGGGTGCGGTGAAAGGCGGTTCCGAAACAATTCTTTTGGCAAATAAGGTTCTTCTGGTTAAAACCGGGGGAAAGGAAAAGGAGGTGGGCAGCTCAAAAAAAACGGGCACGGACATGGGGGCGTGAAGGAATTGACGGGGAAGGAAACACTGGCCTACAAAAAAAGCTTCTTGAAAAAAGAATTAGCTGGGAGTTATTGGCGAAAGGGGATGCCAAGGAATGGATCATGATTGCTTAAATAAAGAAACTGCCGCCTTCTCAGGGGGAAAGTGTAAAAGGGGACGCGACTGGGGAAGGAGTCATGAGGGGGAGACTAGGGTTGTTCAGAAGACCACAGGGAAGAGTGGGACGGGGCCAAAGGTTGTTCGTCTCGCGGGGGGGGGGGGGTGGATGTGAAACGCAGCAAGCACGACGTGACTGGGGGGGGGGGGGTACGCTTGAACAAAGGGAGTGGAAGGAAGTTTGGGACGGTCTCTACCTTTTTCTCCTACCGACCGGGGTAAAATGGAGAAGGCGGCAACGAGGCATGGGGCAAGGGTCAGTACCCTTGAGGTGGCGCGGCGGCTGAGGGAGGGACTATGTTGAAAGGAAGGGAAAAAAAATGGCGTGAAAAAAAAAGGGGGGAGGTTGGGGGGGGAACGAGATGAGAATCAAAAAAGAGGACGGGCCATCGATGACGCGTGGGTCTAAGGAAGCGAAGAGGAAGAAAAAAAAAATTCTGGCCTGGGGGGGGGTTGGGAAGGAAAATCAAAAATGGCGGGGAGGCCTGCAGTGGAGTGGCACTTCTCTCGATAGGTGTGGTCCTTGGTGTCCAAGGGGGGGCCGTAAACGGGGCATTGGGGAACATCGGGGGGACAAAGTCTGCAGATTTCTGTGCCGTGGGGATCGTGGCACAACCAAGGCTGCTCCAAATGGAAGGAGAGAAGAGCGGCTGGACCAACGGGAGTTGCGGGGGGCAGGGAACAGTAAAGGACAGGCGACGCGTCCGAAGGGGTGGCGGGACCGTAACGCTGCATTGGCCCAGCTCAAGAGGGGGAAAAGGGTGAAGAGGAAAAAGAAAGGGGGTTCGACAGGCGTAACTAAGTGACGGAAAAGCCGAACTAAAAATCATTCAGAGGCAACAGAAATGAAGGACCTTTGTGGGAAGTATCTCTTTCTGTCCAAGTCTTTCTTATGTACAGTCGAGGGCGGGGGGCGCGGATGGCTTTCCTGGGGGAAAACTGACGGAGAAGAGTCGTGGGGGATCGACTTCTTTGTGGTCAGGTGAAGGACGAGAAAAAAAGGACGAGGGAGGGGGGGGGGGGGTTGCCTCTTCAGTTGTATTCTTTAGGGTGGAACGCTTTCCTTGGTGTGAATCTTGAGTTTGCGGGAAAAAAAAGAGTAAGGTCTACCTTTCTTTGGGACGAGCGAAGAGGGGAAAAAAAAGGGGGTGCATGGGTGATTGAGATGGGGGATCTCGAGAGAGATGACACCTGTTCCTTAACTAAACGGAAAAAAAAAAAAAAAAAACGATGGGGGGGGGTAAAAGAGGGCATTCTTGGCTCTGGATGTATCATTCGAAAACGCGTATTGAAGCCCGTAGCACTTGATGTTGGGAAGATATTCATTGCTAAAGCCGGAAGAGGGGGACGGGTAGTCCGGGGAGGTAAAAACGGGACTGTCTAAACATTGGGCTTGGGGCAGAAAGGAGGCAAGAGGGATCTTAGTGGCCGAGCATGAAAGTAATGAACTAGGCTTGGTGCCGAGAAAGACACGGAGGGGGAGATTGTGGAGGGGCGGTTGTAAGTCCGCCTCTTGATCGAGAGGGAAGGCAAAAAAAGGGCGGTCGGGTTGGCTACTGGCGCGGCGAAAGAAAGGGCGCAGAGGTCGCGCCTGGGAGGGTGCAACATGCAAAAAGTGATATGCACTTAAGTGAGGGTAGTATCGGGGACTTAAACATATTTCGGAGTTTGGCTAGGCGCCTCTTCTTGGGTCTATAGGCGGCCGAATGAAAAGAAGGGGGGTTGAAACCCTAAGAGGGGGGATTCTGAGTGGGGGGGTGCTGGAGGGCGGAGGGTGGGAGGTTTTTCCAGGGAAAGAGGGAATCCATTGTGTGCAACGGTATGGGAAGCTTTGAAGCACCGTGATGAAGCGCTGCCATGGGGGGAGGATGGTGGAAAGGGTTAACGTGATGCTGGGGATTTTGAAACGGGCATCATGTTAAACACTTTGACAGCAGATTTCGGAACTTAATTTCTCTTCATTTGTAAGAAGATGGGGTTTTCTTTTTCAAGGACTATGAGGCTGCGGGAATCCAAAAAGAATTTTGGAGGGGGGATTTTGCGGGCGATCTCTATTTTACCGGACCGGTGAGCGGGACCATAGGTTTCTCCGGGGCGAAGTCTTAAAAATAAAATAGGGTCCATCGGTCTACTCGACCAACAAAAAAAAATCACAAAAGCGTAAATGGGTATTACAAGGATTATGGCAAGAGGATGTTTGAAGGGGGCAATTTCTCTACCGCGAAACCTTATTTCACGGAGAAGAAGGGAAGAGAAGTGTCGGGGACGAGGAACTGCAAAAAAGGTGTCGGGTGAGTCGAGAGACCTCTCTGAATGAGAAGAAATTAAAACACAGTCAGGTGGGGGGGGGGGCACTATATGGGCAAAAATAACACCCGCAGTAAAAGGTCACTATCATCTGGCGAACAGACAGCCACGTTTCACATCACAGGGGAACAGGGAACATTTCTGATCGTTGAGAGTCAGCATACCGGAATCAAAACATGGATCGAATAGCTCCCCCAACTCGAAACACGAAAAAAAAAAAGCGTCCGTAAAAAAAAAAAGCCACAAAAGAATCATTAATATCGCTTCCGGGTGCAGGACGCAAGGTCACTATCCAAGAGATCAGGGGAATCGACTAGGGGAGAAGGTCTAACCATCAGGCCATCGGAGTGGCAAGTAAGGCAGCTTTACAAGAATTAGAATCCAAGGGGAAAGGTAGGTCACGGGGATAGCCAGAACTGGACGCTCCTGCCCTTTGCCCCTCGGACGAAGAATAGAAAAAGGAAGCCGTCTGGGGCATCCTCCTCGATCAACCAACAGCAACCGCCCAGACACCAACTAGGGGGAAGAGGGGGAACGGAGAATGACTTCAGGGGCCGAGGCCACTCCCAAAAACGCGGACGCTTACGGAATTCTCTCCCCCTTTCGTACGAGGGGAAATCAATATGTTGTCCCTTAGGAGGATAGGGGGAGGGGAGGTGGAATGCGAGCATGGGGAGGGGAAAGTTCGCCTATGCGAAACGGGGGGGGCCCGTTGGGGAAAAAATGAAGCGTATCGTCAGAGAAAAGGAAAGGGATCAAAACGCAGCGGAGCCTGCTCTTTTTTGGCAAAAACACCTGCTCTGGAAGAGGGGGGAAGGGGAAAAAAAGGTAGGAAACTGTTGGGTTGTAGCACTCTCTATTCCGCAGCAACGGAGCGGCGCAAAAGGGGACAGCCCAAAGTCTCTTACCTTCCTTGCATGAAGACAAAAACTCGCGAAGAGAGAGGAATCATGCTTTACGCCGAGGATCCTAGCACCGCTAGTGAGACCTTTCAGTGGTCCGGATGCAAAAGCGCGCCGCACACTCAGCGAACTGGAAAAGAGACGTAGCATCCGAGATGTAGAAAAGAAGAAAGAAGTTCCTGGCATTGAGAAAAGCGTAGAGGGACGGAGGATGGGGGGGGAGGAAAAAGAGAAAAAAAAAATCTTCACTTGAATCTGTTCTCAGGAACCGTCATCACGAGGCAGGCGGAGCGAACTAAAAAAATATTCGCGTCTCTGCAAAGCTCACACGGAAAAAAGGATTCTCATTGGGGGGGGGAAGAAAGACCGTTTGACACTAGAAAAAACACAGGTCGGTGGAGCCTCTCGGCGAAAACAAAACGGTAACGCTTCCATTTTTGTTGGGGTGTTTGGGGTGGGGGGGGGGGGGGGGGGGGGGGGGGGGGGGGGGGGGGGGGGGGGGGGGGGGGGGGGGTGGGGGGGGGGGGGGGGGGGGGGGGGGGGGGGTGTTTGGGGGGGGGGGGGGGGGTGTGGGGGGGGGGGGGGGGTGTAAAACCACCCAAAAAAACACAATCACCACCGTCAGCAAGGACTTCAGGACTCTTGGTGGTCCCCATTTGTGACCAAGGGATGACCCAGGAAACCCAGAAGCAAAAAAAATAAAGAGTGAAAGAACTAAAACGGGGAAAGGGGGGCCATTACTTTTTTCATGTTTGAATGGTCGGACGAACACAATCTCCTCCTTTTCTCTCGTGGGCGGGAAAATCGGAGATCCGAGGGAAGAAAAGGGGGAGGGGGGAGTATCTACTTTTCACTTATTCAAAATCACTCAGGTCCAGGTCTGCGTCCAGGACTCTCTGTCGGAAGCCTCACCTCGGCCCAGTAGTGGGGGGGAAGAAGTAGGGACACAGGGGAAATCTAGGATCTTAAGGGAGAAACGGTCATTCAGGGTATCCAGGCGAAGTCGCCTTGGGTTCATCTCAGTTGATGTGGGGCGAAGGGGGGCTTGGGACAGCCTGGAGAACCATCCACACCCTTCTTCTGGCGTATCCTCTTCAACTCCATTTTGGGCGGGCAACTTCGACCATTCTTCTGGCAAAAAAAAAAGCTTCGCCCCTATATTCTCCCCTTTTCTTCCTCGTCTTCAGAAGACCAGGTTAGAGGGGACACGAAAGGTCCGAAGGGAGGGGCAAACCAACCGTCATTCCTGAAGAAAAAAACAGGACAGAATCATCTTTGGAAGACCTCTCGTATTAAGTCTCATCTCGAACCAGTGGAAAGGGGGGACCACAGGGGTAGAGGGGGGAAAAAGAAGGGGGAGCGAAGAGGTCTTGACATCAAGGAAAAAAAAAGGCATCGGGCAAGCTTGCTCTCGCCGCCTGGAGACGAACAGTAACATTCACACTCAAAACAAAAAACAACCATTGGGAAGGGGAAAAAGAAAGGGGAGAGGAAGGAAAGGAAAAGGAAGTTATTTGAGGAGGCGTCGGGGGGAGGAGGGGGGCCCGCACATGAAGGTAATGATGGTGACGGCGGCCTCTCATTCTCTCTCCTGGAAGGGACCAGTTGTGGTTCAGGTATTTCTTCTTAATCAATTTTCGGAAAGTCTTCGGGAAAGGGCTTCTGCTTGCCGTTATATGTTGACTGTTAGGAAAGAAGGTACATACAGTAGATACAAAGAAGCGACTTCATTCTTCAGAGGATGACTCCGCGGTGATGGTGGGCGGACACTTGTAATGCTATTTGGAAAGGGAAAAAAACGGGAAGTCTACAGGAGTTTGCCGCAAATGTTGTGGCGGGATCCAAACACAAGACCTTTTTTTAGTCAAGGCGTGAAACAGGTCCATGCGGAATCTACGGTACTTGGGGTGCTGGAGGGAGATGCCAGCGGGCGCGGGAGGTATTGCAACTGCTTCGCTTATCCGGCGGGATAGGTGCACGGGAGGGGGGGAGCACCGGGGGGCATGGTGGCGGTCGACCAAGGGAAAAGGAGTTGGCGGGAGCGGGCGTCTTACTATTTGCTAATCCTGGAAAAAGTCGGGGGAGGTGAAGGGCTATGGGGCAGTCTCAAAGGGGCGAAGGAGGAATAGATCGCCAGTGCATAAGAAACGAGAAAGAAAAGGGAATAAAAAAAGGCGGGCCAAGGTGTTTAGTCGAAATCTCAAATGAAGTTAACTTGATCCTCTGTGTTGGGGGGGGAGCGGCAGACTGAAGGTATTTGTTATCTGTTTTCGCCTGGTTGGCCGTCTTCATTAATTTTTTCCAGCTGAGAGGGGGGTGCCTGTGGGAAGGGGGTTGGAGCTGCAACATGGACCTAGTCGTTACGCGCGTAGATGGCAGAGCGGCTGGACATGCGTTTCGTTAGAGTTGAAACAGGGGGGAGTATGGGTCTACGAGGCGCCGTGGACTGTGTGGGCGGCCTGGGGGGATCTTCATATTTACTGACCACTAAGGAAGGGGGGAGGGGGGGGGGGAAAAAGGAGGAAGAGCGGGGCAAGGAACATTCAGAGGGCAGAAAAGCCAGCAAAACCGCTGAACACTGGTCTGGCCTTCTTGAGATCTTTTAAAGACTCCTCTTTTACTTCTAGGGGCGGGGGAGGAGGAGGTGGTTGATGGGGAGAAAGTTGAATGGGGGTCGACGCTGCTTAACCATTCTTCTCTCATGGTCTTTTTTCATATGAGAGGGGGGAGTGGAAAGTCTACATTGAAGGCTGGCGGGCAAACGTGTGGGGAATGGGCCTCTTTTAAGGGATAGGGGATTGGGGGAGGGACGTTGCTACGCGCCTTTGGTTTTATTTGGGGGAGGTAAAAAATATCGTCTTCAAGCACGAGCAGAATCTTGCTTTTGTATGGCGGGCCCGCGATGGCTCGGCGATCTTACGTTTGCATTCTTCTTATTGGCTTCTGAGGGGGGGGGGAGAGGTGGAAGGGGCGTCTACCTTATTCAATCCCTGTCAATTCATGGAAGCATAATGTCTAAACTGATCGAACGTTGAAGGGGGTCTTTGCCATCCTTGAAGAGTCGTCAAATGTGACGGCTGGCCTGCGGGACATCGTTATTGGCCATGGGGAAAAGAAAAAAAAATGTAAAAAAAAAAAAAAAAAAAGGAGATAGAGGAGGGCGCATCACGAATTTGAGATGTTGTGCCCGTGATTTTTGCTTCCGAGTGTGGAGGTGCAGAAGGGGATAGGCTGGCATGGTCGATATGAGCGGCGGTAAGCGGGGGTGCAATTTCGTATCAGGCGTGCTAGGGAAAAATGGGAACTTATCATTGGAACCACGATGGAAAAGAGTAGGGGACGGCATATCGCCGCATTTGTTTTAGCTTGGAAAAGCTATAAATGCGGATCGAGGAAAGCGTGGGGGGCTCTCCGGGAAGGAGCGGGGGGGGGGATATTTTGTCTTATGGAGGAGTGGAGGGTTTTCCGAGGAGGAGATCGCAGGGGGGTAGAAGTTATGTAATCTTTCACCGATGCCCAGTGGCTAGGGTTCAAGGGGGGGGAGGGTTGGGAGAAAAAAGGGGGGGAGGACTTTTGGTGTAAGTCAGGACAGAACACTTTTAAGAGTTATCGGATATCGGCAAGGGGGGATCTGGGGGGAGTGGGAGGCCGCTCCGGGGATTTAGTACGCCCACGACCTTGAAGTGGAGTGGGTGGAGGAAGATATTTTACATGAGAAAAAAAAAGGGACATATGTGTTGTCGGCGGCCTGTCAGGTCTTGAACATAGATCCAAGCGTGGGATCATCTCTCTCAAACCACAACGTATTATTATTAAAAGAGATGAGGCACGCTGGCTATTTGGTCATACTCTTCAAACGAAAATTGAGATGGGGCCGGAGATAAAAAAATTAAGGCACCCACGGGGCAGTGTCTGCGCGACCCCCCTTCAGCCCCTGATAAGAGACTGGGACCGAGACATGAAAAGCTATATCCTTCCGCGATCGTCGTCACTACGCGATGGGGTTCTCGGAAGGGACTTTCGATCAGCTCACCTCCTACTTTCTAACAACGGTGCAAGTCTCCCTGGGGCATCGCGCATCACTCTGTGCGGCAAATAGTCACAGAAAGTAACTCACAATGAGATCCTGCTCGCCAACGCTAGGAAAGAACGCAACATATAATTCTTAAAAAGCTCTCTCTGTCACTGTCGGTGGGGTGTTACGGCAAGACAGGGGAACGCAGAGTAACCACATGCGGCGAGAGTCTCGGGAAGAGAATCGTGAAAGCAGTTGGAATCATTGATGTGGCAAACCACATTCCATGTGTCCCTCCGCGATCTTTTCCCGAGGCGCTTCTTCGCCGCAACTGCGGGACGCTTAACCTCATCTTCCAATGCAAAGTAGTAATCAAAAAATAAATCCCCAAAAGATAAACAGAATTTATGTAGATAAAATCTAGTCTCAGGAGGGCCATGTGAAGACTTCAGTCCCTCTGGATAGTGCCAAGAAAGCCAGCCTTCAACATGCTCTCCTTTCAAATTTTCTTTCAAACCCTTGAAAAAAAGGTAGAGTAGGAGGGATCGTCCTTTAGCACAAAGTCATTCGGGAAAGTCAATACGTGTTCTCCGCGTTTCTATAACTATCCCCTAAGATAGTAATCGAAGTCAAGCGGCCATGGTCATCTCGCAAGCAGAGGGAAGGGGCGACGCATTGGTCAAAAAAAAATCCAAAGTCATCAGACGTGCCGGCCGCCCTCTACTCGTGTTTGCAACGCACAGCTTCAACCGGCATTCTTCACTGGGAAGAAAGACAGAGAGTTAACCCTAAGGCATTCGCGCGAAACACAGCGGGAGGCGCAGTTCATATGAGAACGGAGAAAAAGGAAAGAAGGAGCTCAGGGGGAGGACAAAGGAGCCCAATTCCCGTCCAGCGAAGCGCGCTCGTACATCCGCGGGATGGGGCCGAGAAGAAAAAAGAAAAAAAAAAAGGAGAGACAGGGGTTCATCTGCTGCTGGCTGGCGGACTCAAGGCATCGATGAGCCAGTCACCCGTCATCAGGCGGGAGCTATCTCATTTAGGTTCGCATCGCCAGCCACACCGTCAACCGGCGAATAGTCGGAATGTGGGGGGAAGAAAAAAACGCAAGGGCCCTCTGGAAAAAGCCAACTGTCCCAACTCTCCAGCGCGCCGGGACCCACACCCGGCTTCGTGTGTTGGGCTTAAAAAAAAAAAAAAAAAAAAAAGGGGGGGGGGGGGGGAGAGAAAACCACATGTGAAAGTCACATTTCTTTGGAACAGTTGTCGAATGCAGACGTGCCCCACAAGGAACCCGATCAAATCACGCTCAATCGAGGATTCTCCTCAATCGGGAGAAGAAGAAGGTCATTTTGATTGTCACGGAGCCCCGAAACACCTCTGGCAAGTTTTTTCGGGGGCCTCTCGAAGAGGGGAAGAGAGGGGGGCCGAGGCAGGGGCGAGTCGACGGGCAGCTGCGTCAAAACACTCGCCGCGGCTTCGGATATACCTTAACGCCATCGCAAAAAAAATGGTACGACAGAGAACAGACTCAGGTAAAGCACATTATCACTCGTCAATCGGAGTTCTCAAGGCCACCGGTCCAATCTCCAGGCCATTCAGCCTTTTCATCTCAACGGCCATGGGACTTCTGGGGGCACCTTGCTCCCAGGCACTCACCGTAGTGCGATCCGCGAAAAAAAAAAAAAAAAAAAAAAAACCTAAAAAAGAGGTGGGGAACAAAATACGAGTCAGGTTCTTATTCTCAAATAGCTTCCAGGGCGGCTCCGCACCCCAACTCAGGCCGTAAAAACATACAGGAAAGGACAAGAAAATGAGAGAGGGGACCGGGGGGATATAAGGTCAAAGATTTCCTTTGCCTCAATCAGGCCGCAATCAGGCGCCAGACAGAACAGGTCCGCGAGACTCTCCATAAAGGTTCATAAACTCATCGCGCCCTGTTGGAAAAGGGACGTCGTAAGGGGGGGAAAAAGATCGTGTCAGGGGGAAAAAAAAAAGAAGGCGATGTCATGGGAGGGGAAATTGCCTTTCGTCGAGCGCCTTACGGAATTAGCAGCCGC
>Ga0179593_1429338_pt1 | contig 19914 bp, 14 predicted proteins | sample CZODoug2_1_08_16_FD_185931 | JGI IMG/M metagenome (GOLD analysis project Ga0179593, IMG submission 185931) | Vadose zone soil fungal communities from Angelo Coast Range Reserve, California, USA - CZODoug2_1_08_16fungal (PacBio error correction) | ecosystem: Environmental > Terrestrial > Soil >...
AGGAAGGAGGTAAGGAAAAGGGGGGCGTACAGCAATACCTCCAGGTAGGTGGGTTCAAAATGAAAGAACTGTTTCGCGAAGGCAGTGAACGAACTTGTGGTGACATGAATGGGATCTGCTGGGGATGATGGGATCTCTGAACCTTGGGCGGGAACCTAGGAAGGGCTCTCGAAGCTGAGGGGGGGTGTTAAATTTTATTATCCGTTAGATCTGGACTGCATAAAAAGGGACGCTCAATGGGTAAAAAAAGAAGATTATTATTAAGATTGGCAGAGGATGGGGGCAGGGGGAAGAACTCAAGTGCGTAGAACTGGCCCAGGATGGGGAATCGAAAATGGGCGTCAGAAGAAAGCAGGGGGACGAGACGTTCCTGGACTTCCCTTTCCTGTTCTGGGGCTCGTGAGGTAGGGTTTTCAAAAAAATACTGGGGAATTTTCACGTACATAACAATAAAGAACAAGTAAGTTTTCCAAAACGGACTAACTGCAGTACATGGTAAATGCCAGGCGGAGGGCTCCGATCATACAAGGGTCAGATCTCGTTGTAGTCGAAGACTCTACTTGGGGGGCCAACCAAAGAACTGAGGAAGAAATTGGGGTCTGGCAGGGTGTATTCTCGAGGATAAGATTTTGAAGCTCGGTTCATGGGACCGGGAAGGAAAGAACGAGGTGGGGGTCTTAAGAAGCGGAATTCGCACACGCAGGAAAGGGCTTGGATGGCATTTTATCCCACTCTACATTTTCCGTCGAGGTAGGTAGAAAAAAGATCTGGTACAGGCGCGGAAAAAAGGCAAGAGCCGACGGGGAAAGGGTCCAGGGGGCACAGTAAGGCTCAAAACACGTTGGACTTGGGACGGCGGAAATCGTAACGGAAAAAGGAAGGGTGGTTCACTCTGCAGATTACAGCGAAAAAGACGCCCTGACCGTTGGGACAGATAACAAGAGATTTCCAATAACTCAAACATAGGGGGGGCGAATGCTATACCAAATCGGGGGAAAGCGGGAATTTGCAAAAGGAGGTTGGGGGGAAGGTGGGGGGTGGGACAAAAAAAAGCGGGACATCGATAAGTCTCGCAAAAATCAGGTTGGGAACTGAACAAGAACTATGTCGAGGGCAGACAAAAAACAGTCTTTGTGGGGGTTTCAATACGTGTGGGGGAAGGCACCAGGGAAACGACCCTGTTCACAGCAGCGTACTCGATCGTTCAGGAATTGTCTGAAATAAGGTTTTTATTCTTGCGCCACAAGAAGAACCCGGACAATCCCCGATCACCTGGGATGGAAGGACAGTACTGCCTACCCAAACCAAAAAATCATCGACGCTCTCCCCCGGCACTCATTAGCTAAGCGAACTGCGGCTGGGATTTGGCCAAAACATCCTGCGAGGTCTCGTAATTCAAGCCTTCCAGGGTAGGTTTAGTTCCCCAAACTCTGAAAACCGGAGGAGGAGGGAAGACCCTAAGGCCAAAGAAGAAACGGTTAAATTGTATGAGCGGTCCTGGCAAAGAGGGAACATGGGCGAAAGGGAAAACGTAGTAGGCGATCGCAACCGAAAAAACCAAACGTCTATCTGGAAGGAAAAGGGAGGATTCTGAGGGCAGAAGGTTTCCAGAAAGGTGACGCAAGATTTAAATTAATACTTCGACCGGAGGGATAGAGACCAAACTAAAAATTTAAGTGGATATCATTCACAAACAAAAAGAGAGTCAAAGGGGGAAGTTGTGGTTATTTTGGCGAAGAAGAAGCATCTGAGCTATACCGAAGCAGCGGTTGATGGCAAGATCGAGGACCTTGGTGGAACCCGTTATAAAAAAAGCCTCCCTGGGGGGACTTGAGATGGGGTGTGTTCGATTGTAAAAAAAAGAGAAATCGACGTACCAAAGGTTGTCCTCGGGAGGCAGTCATCTGTCTCGGAAAAGGCTTTAAAGGGAGGGGAGGATAATCCTTAGGCTTAGGGGCGCATCACTAGAGTCCTCGACTATAAACGGCTAGCCCAAAAAAAAACAGTTAAGAGCTTGCCTTCAACGAAAAACGAGGCAGATACGATTTCCGCATCAAAAAAAAAGTCTCCTATGCTGGGCATGCCGTCAAGGGGAGAAGCTACTATCTTCATCTGGGGGGGAACCAGGGGAGGACCTAATCCGTCTCCATTGAGGGTAGGGGAGTGTGTGCTTAGAGAGAATACTAGCTTATTACTAACAGTTGCTTTCAAGAGGAGTGTCAAAAAAAAACCGTAAGAGGCATATCCGTGAGTGTGGGGAAACCAGGTGGGAGAAACTAGGGCACCAAACGATTGCAAAAAAAAAAAAACGCGAAGCGGGATGGGGGCGAGGGCGGACCCTCCGAGGGGGGTCAATGGCCCCAACTGATTGGATCCTGGCCACTGATAATGTGGAAGGGATGAGTGGGGGGAAGGGGGGGGGTTAAAAGCCAAAGCCGGACAATCACGCAGGCAAAAAAATTCAATAGGAAGAAAGGAGAAAAGAAGTTGGTATGACATTCTGTGGGGAAATGCTCGAGGTATTTGGGGGTTGGGGGGGTTTTTGGTGGGGGTGTTTGATCAAAGTAACATAATTAAGAAGTGCAAAAAGGTCCGCTGTAAGCCTCATCTGGAAAACGATTTTAAAACAGGGAAGGTTTGACGAAGCAAAAAGTGGTGGGAAGAAAAAGAGTGTACAGGGGTGGACCAAAGCTTGGGAATTCAAAAAGGCAACTCCGTCCGAGGGAGCTCAGGGGGACTGGTCCTGACGGTACTCTGATGGGGAAGAGGGAAAAATGCGAGAAGCACCGGGGGCGATCAAGTTAGCGCAATAAAAGCCAGGGGGGGGGGGGGGGGACTGCCTTGTGTGAGGGATCGTGGGGGTCAAAAGAAGAAGACTGTGGAAATACCCCCACGTAAATGTGGTAAAAACTGTTCAAATAGCAAAACCTCAAACAGAGAAGGTCCTGGTGAAACGTCACAAACAAAAGGGGACTTCCACAAGAGGAAGAAAGCATAGCATATCAGAGTCGGTCGAGAAAAACGAAAGATCGAGCAGGCGATACGCACAGTATGAATGCGAAAGAGCCATGCCGGCTATCAAACAAAAAGGAGAGGAAAGGAGGAGAGGGGGGATCCACAAAATTAGTTGGTTGGAGGGTGGACGGTGGAAGTGCGTCGTCGAGTTCAGGGGGGGATTAGAGAGGGCCAGCAGCCAGTACGAAAGTCAAAACAGGAAAGAAAAAGGGAAAATGCGTGCGAAATGAGAAGTGTATAAGCGTCGGTGCGAAGGCACTAGCTGGCCGTCACCGGAAAATGATTGGGCAGGGTGTCGGCCACTGGAAGAACACTCCAAAGGACGAGAAAGAGGCTCCAAACCTCAGGGGGGGGGAACGAGGATGAAAAGGGAGAGACGTGCATCTTCATGGAAGAGAAAAGAAGCCAGATCGCCGATAACTCTGGGGAGGTCTCGCATTCTCGCTCCAGGAACCTAATAGATTGAAAGAACCTTCAACTTCGGGGTGTGGAGGTCAATGAAATTCCTCCCCGAAAGGAGGGGGGAATTGAACAGCCTGCAAGAAGAGAACACCAAACCACTGGGCTACCGGAGGGGCTTGCGTGTATAAGCAGCACCGAAAAGGAGTCCCCCATACTATCAACAACAACAGGTCTTATTAACGAGGACGGAAAGAGGGGAGAAGGGGGACTGTTGTCGTAACACTCCAATTTAGAGTGGGGGAGAAGGTTCATACCTCTGTTGAGAGAGGGGGGAAAGGAAAAGAGAAACCAACTAAGGGGGACGGGCAGGGCGTGATGGAAGGGAGGCGGGGGAAGAGGGAAAAAAGGTTTTCCCCTTACCTTCTAACTCGAAAAGTTTTGGGTGAGTTATCCGATCTCAGTTCCCTCTGGAAAGAAAAGGGAGAAGGGAAAAGGGTTTTGGTTCGAGCGAGCGAGATTAAATCTTGGGGAAGGAAGAATCCCCTGAATCCAGGTAACTTACCTAGGACGATCCCTCGATTTTAAAAAGGGAAATTCGTCACTTTCGACGGGAAGGAAGTGGCCTTTTAACTTGTCGTACTTTATGCTCAGGGGACGGAGATAATGAAGAAAGAGAAAGACGAGAGTGGGGAAACGAAACTGGCACCAAGGAAGGAAACCAGAATGGAGGGGGACAAAGAAAGATGGCCGCCCTTTTCTTGCGCAGAGAGGCGATAGAAGTCCATAAAAATGAAAAAGGTACGAATGATAGAAAGTGATCAGAGAAAGACGAGGGTCTCCAAATACTTAATCATACAGGTCTCGGAAGAAAGGGGGTGAGGTCCATACAGTCGATGAGCGGAGAAGAGATAGGGGGGGATTTGGACGCAGAAAAGAACATCTCGGGGTCTTGATAAAAAGGGAGACATTTGTGCACAACGATCGACGAACATAAGGTTCACTCAAAAAAAAAAGGACTGGGGAGATGGAGCACGAACGGCTACCCGTTCTTATGCTAAGTAAGGGGGCGGAGGGGCTTAACGGAAGAAGAATCTGACCGGGCCAAATCAAAAGAGTTCCGGAGTTGGGAGGTGGTTAAATCATTGGGGGGGAACTTAAGTTGGGGAAGAAAACTTGAAACGTTAGAACTTTGAGTAAATTTCATCCGCTCGACGTCAAAAAAGAGGGGTTGGAGATCTGGTCGGGGACTTAACGAGAAACTAAGACTGGGGGGGGAAAAAGAGTAATAACAATTGAAAATCGCATGGGCAAAGAAATTCGGAAGAACAAAGTCTTTGAAAATTTCTTTGAGGGAAGTGCGGAAGAAGAGGGGGCTTCTTTGGATGGGACCAGAAAACACGATCAGGAACTCATGGAAAGGAGAAAGCTTGTGGTCACTCCTAACCACTCCGGTGTAGCCGCAAGAGAGGAGATCTCCCTCACTCGAGCGTGGGGTTTGGTCAATCTTTTTGGGCTTCACCCAGGGAGACCGGTTCAAACTAAGGAAGTGATCTATCGGGGGAACTATTGGGGTAGAGATGGGGGGGGGATTAATAAGCTATGCTACGCAGAGCAAAAGACCAAGAGAGCACGATCAGTTTAAGTTGAAGGGGTCAAAAAAAGACACACTTACCAACCCGATGAGAAGCGAGGAATACCAGCAGAACAACCTCAGCTGGAAAAAGTTTGGGGAATTGAAACCACAGAGACTTCCGAGCTGGAAAGGAAGATCGAGCCAGGATTACTTGGCGAAGGAGGTGCTAGGAGTATTCAGGAGGAAGTAACCCCTCTTATTGGCGCAGAAAGGGGAATGGACAATTAGGGATCTAAAGGAACAGGGGGGGGGATGACTATCTGTAAGAAAAAAGTGAATTGACTCTCCTTACCAAAGGAATTTTTGGGAGATGAGGTAAAGAAACACCAAGGGGGATAATCTATCGGTTAAAGGGAACCATTGTCAGAGTTTCGAAGACTGCAGATGCCAAACAACTTGGGGGAAGAAGAAGGAGACATCACCGTAACTACTGTATCGTCGGGCCCGGAGCTCGATCGACCACCATAAAGAAAAAATCATTGAAAGGGGTTGAGTAGCGAAAAACAACAAAACGTATGGAGGGATAAAAGAGAGAAGAAGGAAAAAAGTAAATGACTGGGCTTTTCTGAGAGAGAAAGCCTGACTCAAGAACATTACTTTTGTCGTAGAGTAAAGGGGGGGACCAACCTCGCCGGGGAGCAAAAAAGAAGACTTTAGGGCCCCTAGGTAGGATAAAGGGTGGGGGGGAGTTGTTCGAAATCAATTCCTTTGTGAACGAGGAGCTCATAGGATAAGAAAGTCACACGATCTGAGCCACAGGGCAAGGGAGAAGGAAACACCTTGGAACACGAGACGCCTCCTCCGATGTCTTCGACGCTGAACAAAAAAAGTCCCCGGAAGACGCTTGCCACTGCGAAGAGCGATTTCGGTACCTCTCCTTTTGAACCCCCAAAAAAGGGGGGGGACGATAGGGAAAAAGTGGGCATTAAGGCGATGGGAGGCCGTCTCTCTCATTAAAGAGGGGGGGGGGCCTTTCTGCAGAATCGCAGCGTCAGAAGGATCGTAGTGGCCGGGTCTTCAGGCTTAACCATAAGGGGATCTCCATTAATTGAGGTTCAAAGAAAAGAAAAGTGAGTTCCCAAAGAAGATCATATACGCTGAGTTTGGAAAAGTGGTAGGGGGGGGCCCAAAACAAATGAGGACAACACAGCAGGGGAAAAAATAAGCGCGTGAGCGCGAGCGGGGCAGGTAAATGGTGACAACTGGAAATTGGGGGGAGCCGAAAACAGATAGATGTCCAGTGACTTTAGGGGGAAAAGCATCACAAAACACTGCAAGGAAAGGAGGAAACTCTTCCGAAAGAAAGCAGACTTTTGGGGCAGAATGTTAAAATGGAAGGGAAGCTCGGGAGATCCGCGTACCCAAAGGACGGGGAGGGAAGGGACAACTTAATTGAAAAAAAAGGAAAAGTGGGGACCGGTTAGGAAGACCTTTATCACGGTGCAAAAGGGGGAAAACTTTTCAAGTGTGGTGAACCAGCCTGACCAAATCAAAGGAAACACGTCTCCTCTTGGAAGGATTTCAACGAACGGGGGGCTGAGTATCGTTATAGAGAAGCAGAACTACTGAGGGAAACATCAGGAAAAGGGAAACATTCGTTCAAGCAAAGAAGATTGGGGGGGAGGGGGAAAAGGGAGGGACGGAAGGTGTCCCCTAACACGGTAGAAGAAAAAGGCTTTTCGGGGCACGGTTTCCAAAAGAGAAAGGGAGCCGACCGAGAAAAAATATAATAAAAAAGGGGGACTAAAAAGATCCAAAATGCTCCTAGAAGGCAAGGGAGGTGGAAAATCTGATCGATAAAACTAGCAGGCAAAGCAAGGGAGCTCGGAGAAATCGGAAAAGAGAGAGCAGACTCAGGGGGGCGGGGAATGATCGGTGAGAAAAAGCCTGAAATGGGGCGGTTAAGGGGGAGGGGGTTTGGCTAAACAAAGCGAGGAAGAACCATAACTACTACCTAGCACTCCAAAGCGACCAGAAAGTTCAAAGGCAGGGAAAAAATGCAGGTGGGTCCGGTGCCAATCTAGTCATTTCAGGACCGAGAAAAGGAGGCTTGGGAGTTAACCTTTACTGGCACCCGAGGAAGCATAGTAGGAAAGACCTCGATCAGGAGACGAGACGCCTGCGTGAAAAGTCAAGGGGATAACCTTAAAAGAATACTCCCAATAATATAGGGTCGTGAAGATCTCAGCACGGAAAACAAGAGGAAACAAACGAAGGTACAGTCCCCATTTTCTTGTGACAATGGAAGGAACGCCGAGTAAAAAAAAAGCATCGTCCCACTGCCTAACGTGGGCTTTGCTTGGGGGGAACACCCTCCAAAGGAAACCAATTCTCTCAAACAAAGGTATTGAGAAAAGAAGGGATGGAGGAACGATGAAAGTGCGGGAAAAGAAATCAAAAAAACGAAAGGGAAAGGGGTGAAAAACTTAGTCATGAACGATCGGCGGAAGGGAGGGTGGCAAAACAGACAAAACGGCGTTGGGGGTCAGCGTTTCACAGAATGCGGAGCGGAACCGAAAGGCACTAAAATCCTATGTGTGGGCGAGCGGGGGGGGGGGGGAGGTTGGGAGATACGCTTGATGCAACGTCGAGCAGGGGCCTCGGTTCAAGCGAGTCTACGAGGAGGAATGACTCCGGGCCGGCCGAAAAAGGGGGAACCAAAACGGTATAACTTTGCCACGACAGGAAGATAAGAGTTTCCGAAGAAAAGGAAATGAAGTCGACGGGAGGACTGTGGCGCGGGGGGGAAAGGGTATTACTGTGGAGAAGTATAGATTACGGGGAGAAGAAGGGGGGGGCGAACCACCCCTTAACCAGAAACATCAGGGCAGGTGCCCACCGAGACTCTGTTGAGCCCCGTCTGTGCTCTAACGGAGAATTAACGATTCAAGAAGAGTGGGCCGAGGACGCGGGAGGAAAAACATAATACTCTCAAACGAAACTGAAAAGGGAGGGGAAGCGGTAAAAAAGTCTGTGGAGGAAGAAAGGGGTTGGATGAGACAGCGGACAGAGGGCGATCAACTTTGAGGGGTAAAAAAGGGTAATACCAAAAAATCCGGGCGGTGGGGTGGCTTGGCTGAATTCAAGGGGAACCAATCCCGAACATGGGGGGGAACCGGGTCACAAACAAAAAAAAGAGGAATGAGCAAGAGGGCTACAGGGGTTCACTTATTGTCTTCCGGGTAGGGCGGGAGTATTCTCATAAATAAAGTAAAAGGCACCGTCAAAAGGAGCAGTAGGGGGGGGCTTCCAGGACCCAATAGGGGAGTGGGCTCCCAAACAAGGACTTTGAGAATTTCTGGAGGCGAAAAAGGGATAAGAAATCCCCCTCTTTGCAAAAGATGAGGCGGCAGCGAATCTTACACCCTCCAAGAATGTTACCCAAGAGACACGAGCGCGGGAAAAGAAAAAAAATATTGCGAAACTGGGCTACCAAAGGGGGTCGAATTCTTTCTGGGAAAGGTGCGGCCTGGAGGGGCTTGGCCGGTTTTCTTAGGGGACCATCACTCTCGGGACACAAGGCTCTTTCAACGAGAAAGAGTGGGGAAAAATGCCGGAAAAAAGAAGGATGTAAGAAATCCGGGGAACGCTCACAAAGCGCGGAGCGTGGTTTTTGAAAAAAAAAGTCCGGTTGGGCACTGAAAGGGTAGCAAAAAGGGTCAAAAAGACTCGGGAGGATCTTACGTCGGGAAGAAACGTTTTTTATCTTGACAACCAGGGGAAAGTTAACGTCTTGCTGAGAAAAGGCCCGCGAACGAAGAAAAGGATACATGAAGGGAGAAAGGCCGAAAAGAAGAGAAAGAATCCGGAAAGGCCTTCAAGCATCATGGGAGCCGGTGATGGGGAGCGTTCAAACATCCTATCAGGTACGAAGAGCGATGAGCAGTGGCAATCACCGGGAGGGGAAAACAGGACGTGACATAATGAGAAAACCAGCGTAGGGAGCTAATTTAAGACAGCATGAGCAAACCTAAGAAAACCTTTTGTAACGAAATACTCTCCGAGGGACGCCGCCGAGACAAAGACTGTGAACGGCGATCTGGCATCAAGGTAAAAAAACGTGAGAGAGGGGGACCGCAAAAGGAGGTGGCGTGAACGGCGTTCCCCAACTGGAAAAGAGACTCAGAGCAACCTTTCTTTACAGCGAGATCAGAGGAATCGACCCCAAAACATTTTACGTGGATCGAGAACAAAACAACGTAGTAAGAAAGGGAGGCCATGACATGGGTCTTGTTAGGGTGGCGAAAAATCTCTATACCTCCGGAGAGCAGCCGAGAAGGGGGGGAGGGGGTCAACTGAAAGGGGGTGCACCCGTAAGCCGCTCCGCCAAGTAAGTTCCCAGAAAAGAAAAGGTTGTGTGTGGTAGAGGAGCCTGCAAAAAGTCAAGGTTCACTCGACGGGAAGATGAACAGGTCTTTCCAGATAGGAGCAAACACGGTGGCCGTGGGCTCATCCTTTGTCCTTGCACCGGCGGGGGGAGGCGACAGCCAGTCTGACTTCAGAAAAAAGTAGGCCGAAAGGCGCCGATCCCCTGTACTCGTGCCAAACGAATAATCGAGGGGGTATCTTCCGATGGGGGAAGAGCCTCCCCATGACAGTAAAGGACTTGGAATGCATTGCAAGGGGAAGGGGGTCCGCCGCTCGAGGAGGAATGGTTGGACCAGTGGAATTCCAAATCCTTGACCTTCCATCTTGAAGAGGGGGGTGGGGAGTGGTCCGGGGGGCTTACTGAGGAGAGAGGGAAAAAAAGAACTCCAATTTTTGAAAAACGGAAAAATTAATCATATACTTATTGTTGGGAAAAAAGTGGGACGCTAACTGGGAAGAAAATGTCAAAAAACAAAAGGAAGGGATAAATGCGGGAAAGTATGGGAGGAAAATCCGAGGGGCAAGATTCCCAAAAGGTCTTTTGAGAAGGTTTCCACTGATAGATGTCCAGATCGTGAGGGAACAATCACACTCAGGAAGACTTGAGGCTCAAACTAGTCATTGAAAAAAATTTAATTAAAAAAAAGGGTACAAAATGAGCAAAGGGGGGGACTGTGGGGGGTAGTCAGCAGTTCGCAATGGCTGGTTCTGGGACGAGGGGGGTCAAAGGGTAAAGATTTAAGGCGCGGGCAGATTTTCGCGGAACGAATCTTTAAAACTGTTGGGACTGGTTTCGAGGGGGAACGTTACACGCCAAAGTTAAAACGGGATGTAGCAAAAGGCCGCCTGGGGTATGAAAACTTCCAACTCCTTCCGATCTGTGGAGGGGCCTGGACTCTCTTCGAGGAATAGTTAGAAAAATTAGCCAGGAAAAAAAAAAAGAATAAACACAAGGGGAAAAAACAAGGAAAGGGAAAAATGTACACTTCTGGACTCAATCTCCTCCAGAGGGGGGGCGGGACAACTTGGCGTGGGGAACGGGGAGGGGTTTAACAGCGGGAAAGCAGAAACCCCCACTGTAAAAAGACCTTTAAAAATCTGCTAGCCAGCGGTCGATTTGAGACAGCAACAACTTAGGCCTCAAAAAAGGAATATCATAAGGGAGTTCGTGGGCGCATCAGAGAATTTAAACTACGCTTAGAGAGCAGAGACATCCAGAACCGCTGCAAGGGAGGCCGCTCGGATCATACTCCTGCTATGCCCAGAGTCTCGTGTTTGGAAGCAGGAGGGATGCGTAATTGCGGGGGAATCGTCCCGATTTGAAGGGGAAGTAGAGACCGGTCCAAGAAGAAAGTAAGACAGCAAAGGCAAAAAAAAAGAAAAAAGACTCGAATTCTTTCGTCAATTCTCATACTTAGGACGCGAGTCGAGGCATGAAGAAATCAGGTTGGGGACAGTTTAGGACCTGCACGCCCAGATTAACCGGGTACTACGGAGAGGAAGAGCAAGACGCTCTCTAAAAGGAGAGGCCACTCTCAGATGATGCGCTTGCCAAAGAGAGGATACCTCACATACAAAGCCGAAGGCTCGCCCGATAAGAGGATTTCCTCTCCCTTCTAGCTCCAACAAAAGCGGCTTCACCGCCGGGCATGAACCGTGTGGGGTGGGAAGGGAATTCCGAACGCAAAAAGAGGGTGAACAGTATGCACAGCATCGTACCAGTCAGAAGGGGGCGTTCCCTTTCTTTTTCGCACACCGGGCGACCAAGGAATGGCTCTGGTAGGAGAAGAGAAAGGGGGACGGGGAACGGCTGAGCCAGGGCGCACCACAAAAGGTAGATGACGATGCTGTTGAAAATTGGGAAAATCCCTCCTCTGGGGCAAGGGGAAGGGTTCAGTGACGCAAAAATAACTTGTTACTTCGGCGGAGGTTAAAGCGCTGGTTCACTGCACGGAAGAACAGGGTCGGGGAAGACTCCGGTGAGGAGAAAAGCTGGATTTTGGTGAGGTTAGAATGGTTCACGCTTCACTTAACAGGAGTCCGTGCATAGGTTCGCGGACGAGGTAGAGGGAGGAAAGCTGGTGACAGTGAAAGGAGTCACAACTGGCCCAGGAAGCGGAAACTGGCCGCCATCTATTCCGCGCACTCTAGAACCAAAGAGATAATTTCACACGCATTAGCGAGTTAATGGCCGCGACCGTGCCTGAAAAAACTGGATGAAGGGAAGGAATTGCCGGAAGAAAAAGGAAAAAATACCAAGCAGGGGAACTCAATACCCATTCATGAGTTTGGGGGGGGAAGAAAACCTATACTCTGGGAGAAGAACGGCGTAGGATAGACATACTATTCGCAATAGCAATTTAGAAGGAGAGCTGGGTTAGGCAGAAAGAAAAAGGAAGACAAACGAACTGAAAAAGAGGGAAAGGGGATATCAGGGGTTATCGGCTGGGGGAGGAAGGGTGGTGAGGGGAAATACTAAATAGAATAGTGATATTTGAACCGTTGGCCTGACCTTACCATCGTTGGGAGGCTAAAGCGTATGGCGGGAAAAGAGAAATCCAAGGGGTAACGCCAAATCTGAAGTTCAAGACACCTCAAGGAGAAATTTTGACTGAGGTCATTAAGGTATACCGGCGAATGACAGAGGAAAGGGGTAACCTGAAGTATCTGAAGGGAAGTTGAATGACGAAGTTTTTTCACCCAATGGGGGAGGCTACCCAAACTTTCTAACTTTGAGGAGGTAAAAGGGCAGCAAGAGCGAAAAGACACACTCGTTTCACGCTGATGCTTAATCTAATCTGAAAGAAACAAACTTGGAAAAACAAGAGAGACCTCGAGAGGTCAAAAAATCATCGGCGAAACGATAACCAAAATTCGACTTATTGAGGAAGAGTTGATCAAAGGCGGATTGGAGCCTGGTTAGATTAAAAAAAAAGAAATAAAATGTACGAAGGAACTCACAAGAAAAGGGGGGGGACCATGGAAGAAGATGTCAGAACTCATGCTCGAAAAAATGACTCCTCTCCAAGATAAAAGAGTTGGTTTTGGCCAATCGGTCCGGGGGGGGGTCCGAAAATCGCAGGAAAGTTGGAAAAATCATCTTCTAACTGACGGCGGGAACATTTGTGATAGGGCCAACGAAATAAAATTGGAGTAGTTTAAGAGTATAATAAGAAGAAACAACCGAAAAAACAAAGATGCAGGACGAAGAAGGCCAACCAACGACAGAAACGGAGGAGAAGAAGGGGGGGGGGGGGGGGGGGGGGAGGGGGGGAGGGGGGGAGGCCGCAGGGGAAGACCATCAGAACGGAAGGAAGCAAGATCCGGGCGGGGGAGGTTGAAAAACACCAAAGGGGAAGCATTTACTAACGAAGGGGAGAGGGGCTGATTTGTCACTCTCGGAACAGGGGACGGCCAGGAAAAAGCAGCGCTGGTCATCTTAGGAGGCCGTGGAGGCCAGGCAGAGCAAGTCAAAGGGGGTGGGAGTCCGATCGGGCCGAGAAAGCGAGTTTACGAAAGAGGACAACGCCTGGACGGCTATAGGGGGGCTGTCAACCAACGTGATCTATCTTTTCACTGATTGGCGTGGGCGGAAGGCGACGTTCCACCACTGGATCAAGGACAGGAACGCTCTTAGGACACAAACAGGGGAGGGGATCGCGAGAAAGTAGTCGCGCTCCCCACAACAAATTAATTTACGTGGTTCTCGAACAAAACACCTTAGTGGGGGGAGAAGAAGGTTCCAAGTAAATGAGGTGAGTTGATTGGGGGAACGCGTCAGAAATCCCTCCCTGCTCAGGTACAATAGAATGTGAGGGTGAAGGGAGTCAGTTTTTAAAAACTTCGCGACGCGAACCTAAACCTCCTCCATGGCAAGAATAGATCAAGTGGTGTGGTCGGATGGGCCCGCAGAGTTCCCCTTCACCGCCGGTGGGAAAAAGCGCGCGAAAAGTTCATCTGATAGGAAAGATCACTGTGAAGCGTTGACGGGTCCTTCACCGTGGAGGGACCACAAAAGAGGGGAAGGTAAGGAATACTCGGAAGGGGTCGAGAACACCGGCCAAGGGGGGGTCTAGATCTCAAGAGAGCAGGTCGGAGAGCAGGGTTGGGACCAAAAGAAGCTCGGGAATAGAATGAATGCGAGTGGACACCAGAAAGCTCTAAATGAAGACGTGGTGGTCCGTAACGTAAAATCCTTCTCTTAATTGAGAGGATCGTGGGAAGGGGGTAAATTAGTAGGGAAAAGTCCTCAAGGAAAAAAAATTGAGTTTTGTCAGATCAACATGGTCCGACAAGTAATTTTTTAAGCTTGGAGGAGAAAAACACGGGGTAGACCAAAGGATGGGAAAAAAAAAAGCAGAGAGAGCGGCAAAAAAAAATCATCTCTTTCTGCCTACGAGGGTGACGGTGTTCCACTTAGGGGGATTTCCACTGAGGATGTAAGTGAATCGTGATGGGTGCCTAAGCAACAGCGGAAAAGAGAAGGCGCGCAAACTCGGAAAAAAAAAAAAGTCAAACACTACTTTTTTACAGGTCGCAAAGGGAGGGGGGGGGAGGGAAAAAACTTATATCAGGGAGGGTGGAACAATCATTTAACGGCGAGAAGAGGGAGGAGGGAAAGGCGGCGAAAAAGTTTGAAAGGGGCGAAGGCCCTTTTACGCCCAAAAAGTGTCGGGGAAACGTGAAAGGGGGGTGGGGACCTTCCATCCTGTACGGGGGATTCAACCTTAAAACCAATCCAATTTTGGGGGACGGGGAAAAAAAAGCTCTGATAATGAGAGTTCAGCTGACATCCGGGGAAAAACTAAAGTACTCGACTCATAAAATGGGGGTCAGCCGGGAAGGGAATCAATACCAGATTTTTGCGGAAACGGGGATGCAGAGGGGGGGGACCCTATCCGCTTTGAAAAACAAAAGATGTGAGGGGAGGAACGGTGGTAAAAAAAAGAAGCCAGGAGGCGAACAAAAAAAAGGTCAGGAATTGCGGAAAAACAACAAGAGGAAGCAACGCGAGACCAGCTCAGAAGAAAGGCCAGGGTCGCAGGTCAAGAAGCAAAGAGTCAGAGTTCATTCGTTACTCATGAGGGGGCCTACGGCGAATCGGAAAGGAAAACCTTAAAGATGGGGGGATCCAAAAAAAGGAATTACTGGGATTGGACGGACGGGGAAAACGAGAGATGAGTTGAAAGAGAGAAGGGGTCCACGCATCCATACACTGGTGCACCGTCCAGGGCAAGAAAGAAAAAAAAGTCGTGATCCTGCGGACATCGAGTGGCCCTATAATTTCACTCCCATGAGGGGGGCAAAGGTGTCTGACCTGCACAGATCGGAGGAACCCTTAGAACTCCTCTCTCGTGACAAAGAGAAACGGCTAAAGGACGTGCAGCGGACAGAAGCACACAAAGACCATCAGAGCCCGAATAAGGAGTTCGGAATCAGAAGGATCAAAGCAGTGAAAAAGAGATGAAACATACCGCCACACAGTAGGGGGCGACAATTAAAATTCCTAAGAAGCCACAAACCGGGAATGAACATGACGGACGCATCTTACCAAACTCTACCGGGGATGAGGGGACTGTCAACAGAACCGGCTCCAAAACTGCAAACCAAAAAGGAGGGGGGGGAAGAAAAAGAAATTCGGACGGGGCTGGGCAAACACAGCGAACACGCCGGAGAAAGGTTAACCGATTCTTTTTCATGGGGGTTCTTCCGAAAAAAGCGGCGGCGAGGACTGACCACTAATGGGGAAGGGAAGGCGGCTGTTTAAAACGCTGGTTGCTGGGGACTAGAGAACAGGGGGAGCGGCCAAGAAATCCAGATGAAGGGAGATCGAGTATTGGGGGGGGAGTTTGCCGATAAAGCTTGGGCACTGCGCAGCGGAGCCGTTTTAAAAGAGAGTTAATGTAGGTATGTCAGAGACGTAAAAGATGGTGCTCAGGGACGAAAAAGGAAAAGCCAATGGGGCCTCCACTATAGGAAAGAGAGGGGCCGAAAGAAAAAATTGGCACGAAGACGCGAGTGAAATCCTTCCAGGGGGAAGGGCAGGAAGTACGGCGGGGAGGCCGGAACAGAGCGTTGGCCTCACTTAAACAGCAATGCGCAAAACCCATTCCTTGCCTGGGGGATACACACTATACGCAAAAAAGGAGGAGAGCAGAGAGTTGAAGTAGCAGAAGAAAGTCGTATCGCTGCTCGGGAAGTATTCGATCCATATGAGCGACCACCCACAAATGGGATATCGGCGAGCAAGTGATGGATGATGGTGAGTCCGAAAAGAAGAGAAAGCGAGGAGAGGAAAGATTTGGGGGAAACTTTGAAGACCTAACGCCGCAGGGGGGGGAGGGGGAATAAAGCGGGGACCACAGACACCCCGGAAGGACAGGGGTCAATCTGGCGCGATGAACGAGAAAATTTTCGTACGTCAAGGGCGCGAAGTTATCTAGAACGCTAACAAAGAGAGGGAACCGGCCAAAATCAAGAGATCTCCGGAGGGGGAAGGGTTCAACCAATTCTTTGACGGGTGCTCAAAAAAACCGGGGCTACTTTTGGCGCGAAGGATCAAAAAAACAGTAACTTCCATCGTTTTCAACCGACGGTGGATCTATCTGAAACGAGACCCTTGGGGAACACTAGAGTAGAAAGACGAGCATGTAAAGTCTGCTTAAAAACTGCTGAGCTAACAAAATTCCTTGGTGAAAAATTGGGTCCGGGAAAGTTGGAGTCATGGGGACCGGACTGTGGAGTCAAACACAGAAGGAGACATCTAAAACAACAAAGAGGGGGGAAAGGCCCGAAAATCAGGTGTCCGCCCTCGGGCTCCCGGCGCCAGTTCGCGTGGTTGAAAAAAGACGGGGACCGAACTTCGACGCAACTTTGAAGAGAGAGGAAGAGTCCGGTCCGGGACGTTGGGAAAGATGGGGAAATAGTGTGAGTCGTTACTACGCTAGTATGAGAGGAAAAAAACGGACAAAACATCAAGTCCTCGAGGGAAAAGGAAAGCAGTGCAAAAAACCACCCCGTCGAAGAAGAGGACAAGCCCACGGGATCCCGCTCATAAGAAAAAAAAAAATGGGGGGGGGATCTTTCACACGCCAGCTGTAAAAAAAACTGAGGCAGTGGGGCTCTCTTCCAGGGCGGTGGGGACTTCGGTCCTGTAAGTCGAACTTAAGGAGGAGCAAGAACCTCAGTGGAAAAGCATAAAACAAAAAAAAAAGCACCGGGGGAAAACATCTCCTAGACCGAGGTAAGCATCAAGGAAAGGAAAAAAATGGTTCGGATCGTCTGGAGGGAAAAAAAAGAAAAATAAAAAACTGAGACTAGATTCCCACGCAAGGAGGCTTTTTTCAAAAGGGTTGCGGTACTCCTCCGCAAAACAGTTGGGATCAAATGCGAATAGGGGAACACCAATAACCAAAATTTAACCTTGGAGAGACGCGAAAAAGACAACAAAAAAAATTGGGGGAGGAAAAAAGAGAGGGGAAGATCCACGGAAATGAGACGTTTTTTTTTTGTCGACTATCCCCCGGCTCGGAAAAGAAGAGCCGGTGGTGCGGGTCTAAAAAATCTGACATGGGGGAAAAAGAAGAGCGAAACAAAAAAGATTCCTGGCCTAAGAGATCAAGGGGGGTTGTTGATTGACCGTCGATCGAGGAAGAAAGCAGGGGCCTCGCGGTCATAGGCTCGACCTATAGGAAGAAAACAAGGGGACCAGGGGGAGGCTCTGAAGGGAAAAGGACCGTACTCTCAAGAGGAGGGACTGCAGCCACGACCCAGGCCCCGAGAGGGAGGGACGAAAGCTCGTAGGACAGCTAGAGTGTGGAAAAGAAAGCCACCGAGATTATTATTCTTGGCGACGTGTCCGGGGAAAAGGACTAGCACCAGTGGACGCCGGGGGTAATCCTATCAAAAGGATCGTGAGAAAGGGGTCCGTTGGAGGCTTAAAGAAGAAGGAGGAAAGAGACCATTATTGGTGTCAAAAATGAGTTAAGACCGACATAACGGAGGAAACCTTTTGAGGGAACTTGTTGTAGGCCACACAGGAAGGGGGGAAAAACCAAATCTCTTGGCGGAGAGAGCAGGGACATCAAAGTTCGGAAGTGGTAACACTGTGGGGGAAGACTGGTCTACCATGGGGTCCAGTGATCGTGAAAAAGTTGGTCCCATCATCAAAAGAAAGGAAAACTCAGGCCACTCCACAAAAAAAAGACCCGACGGGGGAGGAAAGTAATGATGGTCTGGGGAAAAACGAGGAATGTTTACAAGAGGGGGACCGCAAAACGGTGGAGCCGTCAGATGTCGTCTGAAGTCCTAATCTTTAAAAATGAGACTGGGACAAGCAAAAATGCCTCAGGAAAAAGGTCGAAATGACATTGGGGTGGAGGACACCGTCCAGCCCGTAATTCAACAGAAAAACCGGAGGGAGATAGGGGGCGGGCACTAATCTATTAAAAGGAAAAGATAAATCGCTACCTACTCTACAGAAAATGGTTCGCCATCGTGAGTCCCTCCCTAAATTGGGGCGGACCTTGGCGTTCCCAGATCCTCTAGAAGAAAAAAAAAAAGTGGGACCTTGAGCACGGTTTAATTCAAAAAAAAAAAACCACAGGATAACTCCTGTCAGATCTTGTACAAGAAAACACACTTTCTTCACATCCCCAGAACCAGGCAGGTCCAGAAGGCAAAGGGCATCAAAAAAAAAAACTACAGAGGAGACGCGATACGCAGTGCCGTATGCCTCTTCTATCGGGCCTCACGGCGAGCAGAAAAACGCGGGCATCCGGATCCAAAAAAAGAAGGGGGGGAGTAAAAGTAATTGGTGGTGGTTACCCTCAGAGATAGGTGACGGAAGGAGCTCCAAAGCATCCCTAAAATGACCTTAGGGAAGGGGAACTCGCGGGGAGGCGAAGATTACTTCTTCAAAGAGGGGGGGGTGCAGGAAGGAATAGCCCGTCCCCAAAAGTTGGGGGCAAGGGGAGCACCTTGCCGGAAAACAAGGTACCGAAAAGTAGGTCTCCTCCTTCGGAGAGGGGCGAACAGGGGGCGAGTGCAAAGCTCAAGAGATCCGACAAGAGAGAAAAGACAACTACCAATCCTCAGCGAAGACCGGAGTGGGTCGGGGGGCGCCCAGGGTCCAAAAAAAAAGCCTACAGCGCGGAAAAAACAGCAAAGTTTCCAGGTGGGGCGTCAAGAGACCTGGCAACACTGAATGAACATGAAGGCAAAACTCCGATGGAAAAAGAGAAAGTGGCTTGTCTTTGGTATCACCAACCCAAGGCCCTGAGGAGAAACAACAAAAAAATATAGGGAAAAGGGAGGATTCGGGGGAAGAAGTGAGAGGGGGATTACACAGAAAACAAAAAAGGGAGAAAGTGGTGAGAGGTGGGGGCAAAAAAGCAGGGGGGGAGGGGAGTCAAATTTCTTTACGCAACATTGGGGGTGGCCCGCCTGATGTGGAATACCTTTTCAGTCTCTGAAAGCAAAAAAGGAGTAACCCGAACTAAGGGCTTCTGCTGGAAGGGTATTTGTGAGGGTATCATCCTCTTTCACTCAAGAGTCCGTGAGGGGGAACGAGGGGAGGCGAAATATCTTATTAAAGAGGAGGTCAGGTTACTATGACGGTTCCGGCAAGAGAAAAGGGCAAAGAAGCGGGATAGTACAATAAGCTAGCAAAATAAAAGGGATGGTCCGAGAAGTATAACGTCACCCTGGAAAGGAAGGTCGCCAGTGCCCAGAACGGTGTAAAACGGGAGAGAATTATTAAATAAGCTAGGACACACGTAAAAAGATTAGCAGACCCAGGGCATCTTTTTACTACCACAATCTGGGCTAAAGAAACTTTTCTGCCTGCGCGCCGGCGGGGAGAGGAGAGAGGAAGTAACAAACTGTAGAAACCCTGGGGCTAGGGGGACTCTTTATTCTCCATAGAGCGCAACCAACTGACCGTACCTTCCATCATTGGGTCGCTTGGGGATCATTTGAGTCTAACAGGCAGGGAGAGCTTACGTAACCTGTAGGAACGGCATCCGCTGTGGGGACCTTGCAGGATTTGTCAGGGGGACCCACTATCCCTTACGCCAAGGTACCCGTCTGGAAGGCATGTAACGGCGAAAAAAAAGTGGTATACCAGGTCGAGGATATTCGAGAAGGATTACGAGAGAGATAATCAAGGTGCTTGACCGGCCCCAAAAGAAGCCCTTATTTTTGGGGGAAAAGTTTGAATTCCAGGGGCAAAAAGGATGGCGGTGGGAGGAAAACGTTTCTACGGGGAGGGGGAGGAAAAAGGATCCCTCGAACGGACGTTGGGCACGCAAGGAAAAAGACAGCGAATCTGAAAGCCCGCCAACGGTACCCGCAGATACACGAATCTTTCAATAAAAGCAGGGTGCGACTGCTGCTACCGGTCGGGGTGGTCGAATTCTTTGAAGAGTGCCCGGAAAGGGTAAGGGCCAGGTATGGGAAAAGAAAATCAGGGGGGGACAGAGAGAGTAAAGGCGAAA
>Ga0179593_1755053_pt1 | contig 19913 bp, 26 predicted proteins | sample CZODoug2_1_08_16_FD_185931 | JGI IMG/M metagenome (GOLD analysis project Ga0179593, IMG submission 185931) | Vadose zone soil fungal communities from Angelo Coast Range Reserve, California, USA - CZODoug2_1_08_16fungal (PacBio error correction) | ecosystem: Environmental > Terrestrial > Soil >...
AAAAGGTGTGGGGGTCAAGGAACGGCTACCAAAAAGGGATCCCCTTCGAAACATGATCCCTGGGGGGGAAGCTACTAATAGCAAGAGGCACCTAGTAAATGAGAGTCCTTGTTATCTTAGCTAAGGAACGTCTGGAAAGGGATGAACGTGATCTGCAGGAGAAGCGTCGCAAGGAAGGCATCCGAAACTCAAAGAGCTCCTTGGAAAACTTCAAGATCCGAATCTCGGTTGCAAGAAATCAGTTACAGGAGGAAAAGTCCAAAACAAGCGTCGAAAAGGCGATTAGAGAGCTGCCAAAACAACCGTCTCCCCCTCGACATAACCTAAGAGCAACCTCAATTATTGAATACCGAAAAGGACTTGAAGGCTCAGGCCAGCCGCTGTCTAAAGGGGGCGCCATGGAGGAAGTATCTGAGAAGAAGACTAAATTGATGAAACACGGAGGCCGGCAGGAGATAGTACGATCACGGAGAAGCTGGAGAAAGCTGGAAAGAATTTTTAGAAAAACAATGCGAAAATCAGCGATCCCCCGTGAAAACTGCGGCCTTAGAACAGAATTTGAAACCATTGAATTCACAGCAAGGGCAGCTAGGGATGAATTGAGAGAGGCTCGCGCTCGAAAAAGAAAAAGTGTCTAAAAGGCATCGGGGGGAAACGGTAAAGAAAAAAAAAAAATTCCAAGGAGGGCAAGAAGAAGAGGCTCATCGTGACGCGTGATTAAAAACGAAACAACCGTAGGTGGAAGGGAAAGGTCTGGAAAGAAGCGGCGTTTTTTAAGACTAAGGGAGGAAGAAAGTAAAGTGGACTGAGCACCTGGCTCAGCAAAACCACGGAGAACCTACTTGGGAAAAAAAAGAGTTGTTGGGGGACAGCACCAAGGGGGAAAAGGGAGCCTAAATTGTAGGATGGGCGTGGATGGGGGATGCGGGAAGAAGCCCAGAAGGGAACCTGAAAAAAAAGATTAGAGTAAATCTAAAAAAACTCATTAAAACTCATTCCGGTCGAAAAATGGAAGACCGTGACACAGGGAGGTTCGAGAAGACTTAGGGAAAGTCCTCGGGGGAATACGATGAGGAAAAAAGGCACGGGATTGGAAAACAAAGACCCTGAGACCGGAATCAAACTACCGGGGGAAGCGGAAGGCTAGCGGAAGGAAGAAGCATAAGGTGGGTTTAAAAGGCTGAGATACCTCAACTTGAAAAACCAAAAAAAGTTCAGTTAAAGGCGCCTGGAAGGAAGGAAAAAAGTAAAGGGGAAAATTTCAGGAAAACCCATCAGGGGGGGTAAAAACTGAATGACTTATCCTTAGGAACTGATAAAATTAACGAAGGAGGGGGAAAAAAACTGCGGGAGTCACAGAAAAAGGGGGGCCTGGGAGGGAAGTGCAAAAACTTTGAAAAGACTATCAGACATGAAAACTGAAGGTCAAAATTTCGAAGAAAAGGGGGGGGGCAGGATTCAGGAGGGAAGAGGTTGAAGGAAAAAGGGGGGACGGAAGGCTTTGGAAAAAATTGAAAAAACGTCTTATTTAAAAAACTCGGGAACGCAGGATCCCAGCGGGAGGGGGAGATGAACTGAGGAACCGATCCGAGAGAGAGGGGGTTTGGGCGGAGCTTGCGCAGATTCTTTCATTGCAAAGAAGGAGTAAGCTTGAAAAAAAAAAAAGTAAAGAAGCGCGCTACTGTTAAAAGCGAGAAGGGAAGAACACAAAATCTTCGAAGACCCGAACCCTAAAACCAAGCTTCAAGGGGGGGGGAAGCGCCGAGAGGGAAGAGAGGCGGTCAAAACGACGACCGCAAAAAATAAATTAAAAGAACTCTGAAAAGAATATAGGAAAGGAGGAGTAGAAGGAGGGGGAACCCAGGCTGGGACTTGTCTAGGGTATCTACTCAAAATTGTGGCCGGTTTGGAAAATGGACTTCTGAGGAAAGAGGAGGGGGAGTCGGGGAGTCCGTTAGCTAAAGGGTCACTTGAAAGAAAAAAAATCAGTGCATGGGGAAGACCCAGAAAAACTGTGACCCAGCAAAAGCCACCCACTGGAAGAATCCTCCGTCAAAAAAGGAGGCCTAGGGAAAGAAGCTATGAAGGAAATCCTCCTCTCAACGGGGTCAAAAGAAAACTCGGGAATCGCAATACCGTCCAATAAGAAAAAGATTAAAAAGGATCAGTGGGGGTGGAAGGAAAAATTCTGGTGAAAGCTACCGCAACTCCGGCAAGGCTGAGAAAGCGAGGGGAGTTAGGAGGAGGAAAGGACCAAAAGGGGGAAGGGGGAGTTCCGAAAGAATTAAGGCATCGGTGTCTTCAAATAGTCAAACGAAAGGGGATTCTAAGGGAAAGAGAGGGGAGTAGTTCGAAGAAAGGAATTCACCTTAGGAAAAACTAGGAAAAAGGGGCCAGGAGAGACGATCTTCGAAAATTCCTTTTTAGGATTGCTGAACTACCGGGGGGGGGGGTCTGGGGAGAGAGACAACAAAAAAACGGGGAAAGTATGAGAAGATGCTCAACCTGCACTGGGGCAATTACGCTTGAATGAGAAAAAATTCATGAGAACAGCCAGAAAGTTTCAAAATCTTTGGGCACGGTCCCTCCGTCAGGGAAAGAAGTAATTAAAAAGAAAGGGGGTGGACAAGACTAAAGGGGGAGCCGCCTTCAACGTTTGACGGACCATCATGAGGGAACTTTTGAAAAAGGCGCTAAACAGGAAAAGGGGGGCTCATTGAAAAGAAGGCCCGCAGAAGTGGTCGAGGTTTGAAGAATCCGACGACTTGCCAGCACGCGAATCCCCGCTCGTGGGGATCAGGAACACGAAGTGGGAGGGACACGAGAAGACGATCCGAGCAAGGCCCTCGGGTCCGGGAGGGAGGAGAGTGGGAGATTCTCATGGAACAAGGTTAAAAACCCGGGGGAGAGTAAGGGATCAGGATTGACTACCTTAAGAAAGAGGAGGAGATGAGTAGAAGGGGGGGGTTAAGAAGGGACTAAAAACAGGGAACAAGCCACCGGAAAAAAGGGGTCTGTCAAGGTCCAAGGAGTTTTTCTATGAGGGGTGCAAAAACGCAAAAAGTGACGAAAAAAAAAAAACTGTCGAAGGAGGGACAAAAATCTTCTGGGAGGGGGAGGAACGGACAACAACTAGATCGACAAAAGAAAGGCGCCAAAGAGATAAGAAAAGACTAAGAGACTCAATCGAACACAGGTAATTCTTCAAAGAGGGGGGTCTAGGGGGGGTAGTTTTGGAACTTCTGGAGGAGAGCTAGACAGGTGAGCTTGGGCAGGGAGAAGGGGTATTTTCGAAAAAGAGGGGGACGCAAAAGAGGGGGGGTTCGGAAAAAGCCGTGAAGAGTCAAAACAAAGCAACGTTTGGAGAGGGGAAAAGTCTCAAAAAAAAGAAGTCGCAAACTGACGGAAGCTCCGAAGGTAACACCAGAAGTAAACCCGGAAGATTCGGGAAAACGGAAAGCAGGAGTCTCGCAGTAAATGGAGAGCTTCTAAAGATTCCCTATTAAAGGCATAAAGGGTGAAAGAGGCACAAAGCGGAAGGATAAAGAAGCAGGTCCCTGCAAGGGAAAGGGGAAGACGAGCTGCATGGGGGATCCAAAGAAAGGCAAGAACCGGAGCTGAGGAAAAACCCTCAGGATCGGAGGGATCGGCGTCAAGTTCCGAGGGAAGAATATTTAGACTCACAATAGACAAAGAAAAGCCGCTCTGGGAAAAATGGGGGGAGTCAGAAGGGGGCCCGAAGGAAGCTGGACGCTCGAAAGAGACGGGGAGGGGAAAGGGGTTAACTTGGGATTCATGGGTGAAACTTGGAGGTAGGGAAAAAAGAGTGCACACCGCTGGAGCGGGGAAGTTGGAAGAAGCAAAGCGAAAACTTGGTCGAAGGAACTGGAACGTGGATTAGGGAAACCGCGGTCTACAAAAAGAATCGGGGGGAAGCCTTTGACCGCTGGCCCGAGGACCCTGTGAAGCGCTGAGTTGAAACAAAGGAAGGACATGACCTGAAAGGGGAGGAAAAGGTAAAATAAAAGGCCTTGGGGGGGGGAATAGAAGGCATTAGGAAGGAAAAAGGGACCAGTTAGTTGAGGGGGAGGGCGAGAGGGAAAAAAAAGCTAACCCAAAGACGACGATAAACGGAAAAGGGGGAAAAAGTAAGGGAAAAGTGGGTTTTTCACAAAGGACCGGCCCTCGGGCATTGGTTTGCTCTTGGGAGGGAGGAAAATTGTGGGAAGAAAGGTGATCTTAAGGGGCCTATCTCCAAGAAAAAAAAGTCGGAGAAAATTTAAACGAAGGTGGGGGAAACTTCGCGGAACTTGGGCGTCGGAAAAGGACCAGCGGTTAAAGAAGCTGCCCTAAAAGCACTGGGGGGGGGAAAAGGAAAAAGGGTGGTGACGATGCGAAGAAAAAGAGCGCGTTGAAAAGAATCAGGGACAAAAAAGCCTAAAAAAAACCCGAGCACCGGCAAGACAAACTTCGGAAGACCGTAGGAACATGTTCATTGAAAGGTGGACTTGAGGATTGGAGGGAAAACATCAAGTTTAATAAAGGGAAGAAGGGGTTGTCAAAAAACTAAAAAAAAAGTTCAGGAAACACGCCTAATCACAGGCATAAAATCGAAAGAGCACTTACCGAAAATCCCTCAAGGCTATTCTTCTCAGGGATCGTGGAGTCGCAATAGTCTCTGGGAAAAGATTGAAGGGGCAAGAGGTATCGAAAAAAAAATGAAGCAACAGTGAAGACCGAACGAAGGTTTAAAAGCAATAGCCGGGACTAGGAAGAACATTCTGAAAGAGGGGAGGCCTTAGGTTCATTCTAGGTCAGGGAAACTTAGTGGGAGGACGAAAAAGGGGCAGGGAGGGAAACTCAGAGAAACCTTCCAGAGGGACCGCCGGCAAAAAAAAGAAGACCTTCCAACCAGTTCAAAAAAGATGGATTTAGCTGGGTTGAGGGAGATGCGGAGAGGGGTGTCGAGAAAAAGGTCGCGGACCGCCTGAAAGGAGGAAGAGAGAAAAAACAACAGAGGGGATAGATAGATTCAACAAAGCGCTGATAAACCCCGATCTCAAAAAATCAAAAAAAGAAAATCAGAAACACCGGAAGGTCAGGGAAAGGGAAAGGGGGGACTAGAGGGAAACTCACTGGAGACTGGAACTAAAAAAGGAGAATAAGCAAACGGGGGACGCGCAAAAGGGAGGTCGTGAACAAACAAAAACATTCAAGAAGTAGGGTGAGACGTAGAAGGGCAACTTAAAGGAAAAACTCCGAAAAAACTTCCCGAGCTAGTGGGGTTAGCCTCGGAGTCAGACTCTACCGCTTACCCCGGGAACCTACGAAAAAAGACCTAAGGGAAAGGTCTCCAGTAGGGACTCCCGGATTGAAAGGGGGGAAGTGGTTCACTAAGTTCACAACAAAAATTCCTGACCTGCGGACGACTTCCGGAAGCGTACTCGGCTCAATCACTAGTGAAGGAATCTAGAGGGAGAAGAGTCTCATAATCAGACGAGATCCCAGAAAAAAGTGGATATTCTGTAAGGGGACAGTCCATGGGGAGGGCTCAAGAATTTTACGGGAACTAAAAAAGGAGGATAGTCTCAAAAGAGCGTAGAGAAGAAAGTCAGAGATGAAGAAAAAGGACTTCAGAAAGTCTAGAAGAGGGGAGACATGGCAAAAGAAGGTACATAGGACAGTAATAGAGAAGGAGGGGTCAACGCTAAAAAATCGAGGGGGAGACCATCGGAGGAAGTGGGGAGACGCGTCAGGGAGAGTATCAAAAACGGAGGAAGGAAAAGAACGGCAATCCAAAAAAAAAAAAAAAAAGCGCAGAAGGAAATCTTGGGAGTTGGGGTTAGGAATCAAGGGGGAAAAAAACAAAGGATGAATTGAGGAAAAAGGGTCGACGAGGGTGAAAAAAGACGAGCGAAACAGAAACGGAAAAAAACCGAAGAGAGGAAGGAGCAAATGAAAAAGGAAAATACCAAGACCCGGCTAAATAAAGTATGAAATGGAATGAGGGGTCAGAAAAGAGGTCCACGTACGAGGGTCACTAGTTATGAGGGCTAAATGGAGGGGGAAAAAACCTCAGGAGCCGCACATCAAAAGGGGTCCGGAAAGAAAAAAAACATCCAGGCAATTGTTGCGGGGAAAAAAGTGAAGGGGGCAAGAAGGGGCGGGCTCCAAGAGGGGGACGCTAAAAAAGGACCAACCTTAAAGAAAGGAAATTGTGGGAACATCGGAAAAAAGATTCCAAAAAAAAGAAGGAAAAAACCGAGAAAGGGAAAAATCTGGAAAAGGGGGTTCCCGAAAGAAAAACTCCAAGAGAGTTTGGAACCTCTGACTCTAAACTCTGGGAAAGTCAGACAGAAGGTGCCAGGTTGCTTTCTTCAGAGAAAAAAAACACCGCTGGAAAGAATCGGAGAAAGGGGGGACGTCATCTGCAAATCAAGGGGCCTTGAAGGAAAAAGACTGAGAGAATGTTTGAGAAGAAAGAAAGAAAAGGGGGCCCGACGAAAGAATCTAAAAGCAATCCCGGGGAAGCCTTTGGGGGGGATCACGGGGGGGATAAAAGAGGTCTCGGGGAGGAGGTCACTAGAAATGGTCCAAAAAGGGGTCAAGATAACACGAAAAAAAGGAGGCTGGGAAAAACGGGAAAGCCGGGGGTGGAAAAAAGTTTCGCAAAAAGAGACAAGAAACACACTTCAAAGAAGAGTCGTGCGAAAAGAGGCCCACAACCTGAAAAAAAAGAAAAAAAACTAGTTTCCGAAAGGAACCCAAGCAAAAGATGAACAAGACGGACGGAGTAAAAAAAGGTTCCCCAAGGAAGGAGGGGATGAACTTAGGGGGAAAGGGGCCCCAAAAAAAGCCAGGTGATGGGGGCCTGAGAGAAAGTCAGCGACAACTGAAAGGGTAGAGTGGAAAAGGGGGGCTCCGGGAAGGGGGCAGGAAACCTGGAGACTCCAAGAAAGGGAAAACCGTGTTAGGGGGAAAACGATAAAAAAAAGAGAACTCAATCCAAAAAAGACAGCACTTAAAGGGAAAGAGAGTGAAGGTTAAAGAGAAACTGACAAAGGGGGAGAGTCCAAGGACCCGCGAAGGAATCACGAAAAGAAAGTCCTAAAGAAAGGGGGGGTAGATCGGGGGAAAGCGTTGTAGGTGCTTGGCTGAGATAGGGAGAACAAAAAATTCTGAAACTTCTCGGAAAGCCAGGAAAGTTTGAGGGGCCATCAAGATTTTCAAAACACATAGGGAGGAGGTAGAGAGAGAGGAAAAAACACTGACAGAAAAACAGCTAGGGAGGGAAAAAAAAAAACCTCGGAAAGGAAAGAATGAAAGTTATTTAAATCAGAAACTTACAAGGAGATCTGGAGAAAGGGGGAATATATAAAGAAGATCACAAAGGAGTTGAAAAGACAACAAAAAGGAATATAAATTCCAGGGGGGTTAACTCTTTAGAGAGGGAAAAAGAAAAAAAAAGAAAAGCGAGTGTCAGGGAAGAGAATCTCGAAGAAAGGTGTCAAAAATGTGTCCGCAAAAAATTAAGTGGGGGGGTCTCCAAAACCGCCCGGGGTGAAGGGTCAAAGGGGGAAGAGTTTGGAGGATACTCAGAGGGCAGGTTTCAAGGGAAAGAAGTTGTAAAATAGGATGAAAAATAAAAGCCTTGTTATGGGTTTTGGGGGGAAAGGGGGAATGCAGGGAAGATGAGAGGGCCTCAAAGAGAAACACAGAGGGAAAGACCTCTGAGGAAAAATCTTGCCGCCAAAAAGGTGGTGGGGAACACCACAAGACAAAGAAGAGAGAGGAGGGCAGAGAAAGAACGATTCAGGGGGAAAAGCAGGAACCTGAAAAATAAGGCTTAGAGGGGAGGGGGAAAATTGGGAAGGCTGGGAGGATTTTAGTTTGGGAAAGTGGGGGGTTGGCGAAAAGACCAGAGGAACCTGAGCGGAGTAGACGTGAGTGGGGTCCTAAAAAAGGGAAGAAAAAGTGTGGGGAAAGAACTAAAAACGGGGGAACGACGAAAGGATCCCCAACCCGAAACTTCAAGGGGGGGATTTAATCCGTCTGAAAGGGGACACAGAAACAAAAGGACGCCTGTCGGAAGCAGGAATCAAAAAAAGGTTCGGAAAGGGGGGGGAACTTAAAAACGCAGAGCTTGGAGGGGGGGGGGGCGAAAAAGAAAGCCCAAATTCCAGGTATGGGTGGGGAGATTGGGTCCTCAAATTTTAGTACAGAGGGAAAGGCAGAAACCATCCAGGGGGGGGGGAATTTAAGGAAAAAAACAAAGAAATGAGAATTCCAAAACGGGCGAAAAAAAGGAGCAGAAGGAAAACCCAAGAAACAAAATAGAAGGGGCAAGGGGGGAATTCTTCTTTGGAGGGGAAAGTGAATGAGTTCAAAGAACTGGAAAAGAGTATCAGGTCTAGTGAACAAGGTTAGGGTCACAAAGAAAGTGTATAGGTGCAAGGAAAGGGAACTTTCAATTAGACGACAGGGAAAGAGTTCGGGGGACAGAATTCAGAAAGGGAAAGTGGAAAAAAGGGGGACAATAGAAAACGAGAAAAAAAGAAAAACTTAAAAAGAGGCAGGGGGCAAAAAAGAAGGAGTTCTTGGAAAAAAAGGGGATCTAAGGTAGGTAAGAAAAAGAATTTGCACCCCAGCGGCCAAAGGGGAAACTGAGAAAAAGAGCGGTTGAAAGTTTGGGGCGGAAGGGGCTGCAAAAAATCTGAATTCAAAAAAAAGTCACAGGCGACGATAGGAGGGGCGGAAAAGAAAAATAGGGAGTGGAACTTCAAAAGGTAGAGGATGAAAGGTCAAGCAAAGGAGAAACCTAGGCTGAACTCGCTAAAAAGGGAAAATTAGGCGGCTAAGAAAAGGTGGTCCAAAAGGAGAACATCTGCGGATAGAGAGTCTGGGAATGCCCAGAAACAAAAAAGGAGCCCTGGGCACCAAATTGGCAGAGAAGGACATAACCTAGAAAAAGGTAAAAAGGTCCCTTGGGTCGGACCTTACAAACTGCAGGAAGGGGGACTGGGGGATGAAAGTCTAAAAGGAGAAAAAAAACTCAAAAGAAGAATACGAGAAAGGGAGGGGCTCGGGAGCGCCGAGGGCTGTAAAAAAAAAAAAGCCGAAAAAAAGATCTAAAGAATGTCGAGAGAATGGTAAGAAAAAAATGGGGAGAAACCGGAGGGGATTGGTCTAGAACGGGAACTCAAGAAAGGCAAAAGAAAACGAGATTACAGAAAGGGTGGAAGTCGGGAAAAACAAAAGTGGAAAGCCCGCGGCAAAAAGGAGTACTAGGGAAAAGGGGGTTTGGAGAAAGCTGCGGGGACAGGGGGAAAGGAAAAAAAGATTCACAAGATCGTGGAACTAACAAGGGGGAAAAAGGGATGCACTTGTAGAGTATTCCTGGCCTCAAAGGGGCGAAAAAAAAACATTTCAAAAAAAAGGGAACGCTGAATAAAGGTGAGCGGGAGCGGAGAAATTTGAAGGGGAGAGGACAAACGTTAGGAAGGGTCACAGCGGGGCCGTTAGTCCGTAAACCGGGGAAAGAAATGCCCGGGGAATATACAAAGGGAGAAGAGTGCCGAAAGGGGGAGGGGGAGAAGGGTCAAGTAAAAAGGGAATTTGGGATTCGCTGGGGTGAGAATTGTAAGGTGCATACATTGGAGGTCATCTTAGAAGGAAAGCTAAGAAAGACCGAAAAAAACTTTGGGAAAATTACTGCGTTGAAGGTTGCACCCTGACTTCGAAACGGGAGGGTCAGGTGGGGAGAAGAGCTTTCGAATCTGGATTGGGAAGAAGGGACGGAAGGAAAAATGGAAAAAAAGGTTTACAAAAAAGGCTGAATTCAGAAAAAAGCGATTCGCGAATGGAGGAATGAGGAGGTGGGGGGGGGAGTCGAAGTTTAAGGAGGTACGCGTCGAGGGGGGAAGGGGGAACGAACGAGGGGGGAAGAGGAGTCGAAAAAAAAAAAAACGTAGGGGGGGGGAAGATAGAAGAAAAAAAAAATAAAAAGTAGAAGAAAAACGAAATACAGAAAGCCAGGGGAATAAAAGAATGCAAAAGCAGCCGATCTGAAGGAGGATTACGGAGCTGACGAGAGAAGAGGGAAAAGGTGAAGAAGAAAAGGAGCCTTCCGGGAAAAACCCAGGGGTGATTTCTAAAAGAAATGGAAGATTCTTAAATGAAAAAGCTTGGCAAAAGAGAATTCTATGAAAAAACCCTCAACTTGAAGGGAGAACTCATGAAAGAGACCGATTTAAAAAATGGGAAACCAAGGAAGACCCCTACACAGAAACAAGAAAAACAGTAAAACAAGGAAAGCAAGGTAAAAGAACACTAAGGGGGACGCGCCTAAAATTAGTGTTGAGAAGGAGGAAAATTAGGGAGGCAGCAAGGAAGAGTGGGAAGTCGGAAAGAGGGAGGCCCTAAGGAAGAGCGGGAAAGAATTCTCCAGAAAAATTAAGGTCGAAAGCACACATCAAAAAAGGAACGGAAAAAGGCCGAAGAGGATGAAAATGTTCAGGGGTCGAGAAAGTTGGAAGAGGGAAGGACGCAATTAAACTGGGGGGCCAGAGATTCTCGGAAGGACAAGATGGGGAGAGTGAAAAAGATAAGGGGAAAAAAGAGAGAAACCCCTTCAAAAAAGGAAAGGACAGTAAGTCCTCCAGAAATATCCCTCAAAACAGGGGACCTTGTAAGCTCAGAGGGAAAACACTGAGTTTAAAGGCTGAATGAAAAGGGGGGGACATTCTCTGAGGACCGTCTTGAAAGGCAAATTTCAAAAAAGAGGGAATAAAAAAAAAGGAGAGAGAAGGGTTGGTTAAATTGGAACAAAGTTTGTGATTCAAAAAAAAAAAAACTCGAAAAGCGAAGGAAATGAAGAGGGGGGACTTCGGGAAAGGATCGGGAAATCAAAACGATCAAAGTTAAAATTCCTAGAGCCAAATATAAAATCCAACTAGCTAGACTTGGGGGAATCATCATTCCGAAACGATCTGAAGTGCAAAAAAGAGAAACTGCGGAACGTAATCCGGGAAACTACTAGAAAGATGGGGGCTACGAAGGAAGAGGTCGAGGAGACTTTAAGGAAAGAACATCACCTAAGGGGAAGCCCTAGATAGGCCGACTGAGAAAGAAAAACTTTCAGGGGGCTAACGGAAGAGGGGGTTGAAAAGGGAGGATACCTATTCTCGGGCCCGCGAGGTCTTCAAAAGTAAAAACTGGAAAGAGGGAAGTAAGAGGGGGTCCAAGAAGAGGGGCCTTAAGTGCAGGAGAGTGCAGGAGTAGAAAAAAGAGGGGACAGAAGACTAAGGGGGCCTCTGGGAAAACTTTCAAGGGGAGAAGAGGAGGGGACGAGTTGTGAAGGGTCTAAAACAAGTGGAGGGTGTGATTCAGAAAATAGAATGAAAAGCTTGCTAAGAAAGGGGAAAAGCAGAAAGTGGAAAGCAAGTCCGAAGGGTTTTCAGGGGAAAAAGAATTCACGGAAACGTGCATCAAGAGAGAGAAGAAGGGACACTAAGAAAAGCTAACTGGAGAAAGGAGGGATAGAAACTCTCTTCAAGGAGGAAGGAAGGAAGAGTCCAGGGGTTCTCAAAGGTTAAAACTCTGAAACTGGAGTCGCAAGGTGAGGCGCCTAAGTAATTCCAAAAGGAGGGGATGTGCCAGAGGAAAATTTTAAAAGGGAGGTCGGAGAAAGGAAAATCAAAAGAGAAACCACTTCCTGAAAAAGCTGCAAATACCAGGAACTCGGAAAACGACAAAGGAGAGTACAGGAAAAATTCCCCAACGGGAAAAAACTTTAAAGTAAGTCTGAAAAGAGAGGGGGGGGGGTACCAGATCATAAAGCCTTCAAAGAGTGAGACAAAAAATAAGAAGTAATTTGTAAAAGAAAGTCGAAAAAAAGGAAAAGTTAAAAGACTTTGGTGGGAAAAGAACGCCTTATAAAACGGGGAGGAGAAAAAAAAACTATCAGAGAAAAACGCGGGAGAGAAACCTAAGAAAAAAAGCTCCACCGAAGGAGAAAGGGGTGCATGTAAAGGCTTAAAAGGGAGGGGATTCGATCTACTTGGGGACAGCCCCTCGGGTAAGAAAAAGCTAAAGGCAAAAATTGAAAAGGAACGACTACCGAGGACAGAAGAAAAGAAATGGGGAGGGGGGGCCTCTGAAGACGTAATGAAAAGCGAAAAGGCGGGAAATGCGTCCGAAGGGGAAGGAACTTCAGTAGGGCTTGATGTAAAAGCGCATGGAAAAGTATGGAGGAGAAAATTGGGGAAAAAAACTGACTGGAAAAATATGTTAAGGAGGAAAAAGAAGGAAAACTACTTGAGACAGGAAAAAGGGAGGGTCAAACAAAAGAAAAGCGTATCGGCGTCTTGGAGAACCTTTTAAGGGAAAAAACATTGCAGGGAAAGAAGGGGGGTTTCGGGGAAAAACAACGACACCAAATAAAAAGGAAGGCATACCTAACGAGAAAAAGGGGGAAAGGGAAGCCAAGAAGACAACAAGTAAGGAAGCTCTAAGAAAACAATGAGCGGGGGAGTTTTGCCCATCGGGAAAAAGGACTGAACGTCAATGAAGGGAAGGAGGAAGACTCCATACTGGCAAAAAAAAAGCCGGGGACGTGGGAGGTAAGAATCGAAGAAAAAAAAGTCGCATAGGGGGATGGAACATCAAGATCCCAGTTTGGAAAAGGGAAAAGGTACGAGAATCGAGAGAAGGCCGATTGCCGAGCGTTCAAAAAATTCCAAAGAGTGGGTGACAAAAAAAAAGAAAATACTTAAAGAAAATCTTTGGAAAAAAATCTATTCAATTTAGGGTTCTTAGACAGTGGGGAAAGAGGCGCGGCGAACAAAATGGGTCGAATCTATGGTGGTCCCGAAAGGGGGGATCCAAAGCTCGTGGGGGGGGGTTTGAGTAGTGGAGAAAAGGTCTCATGAACTTGGGCCTTGAAAGGAGGGGGCGTGCCTGCGAAGGTCACAGGGGACGCTAAAAGGGAGAACTACAAGTAGAAGGAAAAGGCCACAGCTGGAGAGGGTTTAAAGTTAGTAGGGGAGTACCAATTTAGAAGGACACCCGGGGTAACATGGCGAGAATCAATGAAGTTTACGGACATTGAAAGAAAAATATTCTCAGGAGAAAGGTTGTCGAGAGGGACTCCAAAAGGAAAAAGGGGTCCGGGGTGGTTTACTGAACCCTCCGAAGAAAAAAGGTTAATCAAGAACGTTGCAGAAACATCATGCGGAAAAAGACAAAATTCAAAAGAAAGAAAGCAAAAAGGAAAGGGGAAAGAGAAAAAAGTTTTCGTGGCCAAACGGGCCGTGAAGAAAGCGGAGTCGAAAAAAAAAGGGTTTCTTCCAGGGAAAAGGTCACTTTAGAAACTAAGGCCAGCAGAAGAGTAAAGGGAATGTCAAAAAAAAAACCTTCAAAGCAATTAAAAGAAGTGGATCTATGAAATGTCAGGGAACGCAGCAATCCAAAGACCATAAAGTTCCCCAGAGGAAAAAAAAATCGGGGAAAAGTGACGAAAGAGTTTCAAAAAAAATATTAGGGGGTTCGGGAGAAAGGGTTCCAGAGAAGACTGGAACAAAAAAAAATAGAAAAGAAAGGGAAGGGGAAATTTGCCAAGGAGGGGAGCCCTTGGCTGATGGGGTGAACCGTTCTTGGGGACGCGAAGAAAGGGGGGCTTGAAAAACCAAAAAAAAACACAAAGTGAGGGAGTGGAAGACCTTCAGAAGAACTAAAAAGAAAAAAGTTTGTGGGGTCCGAGAGAGTCACGGGAAGAGAAAGGCAAAGGGGAATCACTGGACATAACCGTGCCGGGGGTGAAAAAAACACCCCACACCCTTCCAGTAGGAACCACCCTCCTCGGAAGACTCTTCTGATTCAAAGTTCGGAAACGCTGCGGAACAGGAAAATGGGAGACTAGAAACTCAGGAAGAGGACGGAATTCTGTGGTTGGAAAGTCAGCGTCCTGGATCGGAGACGGGGGAAGTAGGCGGGACGAGTCTAGGAATCCGAAAGGAAAAGGAGAGGAAGCCTAGAGGAGAGGTTCTAGGGGGGAACCGTGTCTGGTAACTATAAGAAACAAAGAAGTTGGGGGATCTTTCGGATGAATTGGTAGAGTGGCTCAGAAAGAAGGATTTAGAATCCTCGACGAAGAACCGAGGAAAGGAAAGGCCGAAAAAATGTTGTGGCGTAATTCGAAAGGAAAAAGGCGAAAGTTCGGAGTTTCCGGGAAATACTTGAAAAGGGAAAATGTTTGGAGGAGGAAGAAGGGGGGGGAAAACTGCGCCTCCAAAAGACTCAAAAAAAGACGTGAAGGCTAGCAGAAAGGGGGGGGAGTCTTGGACCAGCTTGCCGGATTGGCAGACCTAAAAGCGAGGAGGTCAAATAGAATAGAGGCCAGAAAGGGGGGAGCGTGGATTGGGATCTTTCCAGGATAAATAAAAAGGGGTTCTTAGAGGGAAAAAAAGGTTCCGGTAAGAAAAGGGGAAAGGAAATTAACTCGACAATACATGAAAAAAAAGAAGGGTTTTAAAAAGAGTAGAAGTCACAGAGGAAAGTTCTTCAAGAATGGGGGGAGAAGGAGACGTGGGAGGGTGACTGGGGACTGGTTAGAGCGTATCTGGAATCTGAAAAGAAAAAGGGAACTCTGAAAAAAAATGTTCTAGAAACAAGGGAGAAGGTGCGGGAGACTAACGCACGGCTTGATTGTAGGGCGGAGGGAAAAAAAAAGTAACCTGAGGGAAGGAAAGCAAAAACTAGCAAAGTGGAGGAGGGGGCCTTCAAAAGCCTTAAGGAAAAAGAGTCTGCGGAAACTGGTGCCTTCGGAGAAAGAGGTGGAAGGGCTCAGGGGAGGGAACTGTGCCCAAAAGTCATATAACCTAAAAGGGATTAGAAGAATCTGAAAAAATTCAAAAAGGTATAAAGAAGGGGGGGATACTGGGCTACAACGGCATCACCGAAAGGGAAAAAACTGTCACGAAATCATCTAGTCCAAGGGCTTCGAGGGAAGCGTTCTGGGAACTAAGGAACTCTCAGGAAAGGGGGCTTCAACAGCACTGAGGGGAAATCGAAAAGAAACGTTAGAGAAAATTGAAGGCCTGAGTAAACCCCTATGTGTGGAGAAAAATCGCGTTGATCCTGGGAGAAACCCTTCTAAAAAGAAAATCACGCAAAGAAGGGAAAACGATAGGAAAGGATCAAAAGGCCTCGGGGGGGAAAATAATGTCGTCCTCAGGCAAAGGAGGTTTAAAAGAAGCTGCTAAACGCGGGCCAAAAAGACCGGGCCGGGGTGGGGGAGAAGGCTGACCAAAAAAAAAGCCCCACCTCCGGAAGAGGTGAAGGGAAACTTAAAAGGGAAACCCAAAGGGGCTGGGAGGGGAAAACCCTGAACGTTCAGGCCGGAAAAGGTCCCCAGATCGGAGGAATCTTATCTGGCAGCTAGAGGTCGAACGGCCGGAGAGAGAAATCAAAAGTCTTTCACTTCCATCCTTACAAACGGACTCCGGTTTGAGAAAGAAAACTTTTGGAGGAGAAAGGTCTAGAGGACGAGATCCAGCCAAAAAAGCTCAGCGTTCGCAAAAATTCAAAAAAAAAAAACCAGACGCAGGATGGTAAAGTGGTGGGGACAACCCAAGAACGAAAGGGAGGATCTCAAGGCGGGGGGGAAGTCTACAAAAAGGGGAGCGTCAGGGGGAAAAGAAGAAGTAAAAAAAAGTCCGGAAGGACGTCGTCGAATCATTTGAAAAAGTAAAATCAAAAAAAGTCAGGGGAAAGTCCATGTAACCTCAGCGGAGGCACTCAGGGTCCCCGTTAGAAGAAAAGGAAGGGGGTAAGGGAGGGAAACTGCATCAAAACTCCTCCAAACTAAAATGAAAAAAGGTCTGAAAGAGAGGCAAGGGTCTCAGAGTGCCAAAATTTAAGAATAATTTGCACGAAGGCTGAAATTTAGAAAACCCGCTGAAGGGGCTTCAGGGGGGAACCTTTAATGGGGGGACGAGAAGAACCCTTCCTTGACCATTTCAAAAAAAAAAGAATTCAAAACAAAAAAACGAAGGTTGCAAAAAAAGGGGAACTCTTGCCAAGTTCCAAAGAAAAAACTCTCGGGAGACTTTGGGACCAGATTCAAAAGGAGGAGCGGCCGGAAAAGGGTACAGGAAAAGAAAGAGGACACGGGGGTCATGATGGAAAAGTCGGGCGTAAATCGGGAGAAGCAATGGGGGAAGGAAAGAAAAACTGGGACCCTTGGATGACTAGGAAAAAAAAAATTTGGGGGGACATAGTAACAAAAGGGGGGGTCATAAGTATCTAAATTACGAAAAAGAGGAGCTTAAAGGGGGAAGACTATAGGGGTTCGCAGGGGGGGGGAGCGGGCTCTTAAAAAAGGGCGTTGAGTCTCGGGAACACCGGCCAGGGCAAGAACACGTAAGGTAGCCGAAATTTAGGCGCTGGGGGAGGGGAGAGAAACATAAAAGGGAACGGTCGTCAGGGAAAAGCCGGAAGGGGAAGGCTTTCCCACAAAACCGTCTACGAGGAAAGGGGAACTTGCACTTCAAGGAAAAAAGTACGTAAAGGGCCCAGGAGAAAGGAGCCTACTGGGCATGGGGAAAGAAAAAAAGATCTAAAAGACGATGGGAAGGAGGAGAGGATGGAGGAGGAAGGCGCCAGCTTCCGGAGTTGGAGGAGGGGGGGGGTCACTGCCAGGAAAGAAAAATTGACGACTCAAAAGGGGAAAAGTTGCAGAAGGGTCGGGAAAAGCACTAAAAATAAAGCACCATCTAAAAAAGCCAATCGCTCGAGTTGAAAAAGAAGTCGAAGAGCCCGAGCAAGACCGGGGGCATCAAGGGCGACGCTGTAGTCAAGGGAAGAGGGGGGGCTCAGGGGGTTCTGGGGCTTAGAAAGCGGACTCAGGAAGTAATCGGACCGGACGGCATTCCCGGAAAAAAAATAAAATGGGGAGAAGAAAAAAAAAGGGGTTACTCATGCAGGTCAAACGAAAAAAAAGGTCCCTTGGTAGAACCCTCGGGAAAGGAAAGAGAGGGGGGGGAACTCCATATGGAAGAAGAAAGGCTTCGAAAGGGAATTTCGCGGGATTTGGCAGTCAGTAAAAATCGCGAGGGAGGTTCAAAAGATCGAAGTACTGAGGGGAAAGGGTTTCGGGAAGAGAAAAAAAAAACAAAAAACAAGGGATCGAAGAAAGACCCTTTGGAGACGAAGGATATCTAGAAAAAGGAGACTTACTAAGAAAGAGATCGACGGAAGGAAAAGAAGGTTTGCAAAAGGAGGCAAGAGGCGGGAAGGAAGGTTGGGTCCCGAAGCCGGTTCGTCGGGAGGGGAAAATGTGGTTACGGATCAAAAAATCTGGGGAGGATTCGAATCTGCATTGAAAAGCACAAAATTTCTTGGGGGGGGAAGAAGGGACCCGCTAAGTAGGGAAGGAAACGCCCGAAGTTATAAATCTTAGGGAACAAGCGTTAAAGAAAAAAAAGTGCCTACCGCTCACGGGGGAAGATTGGAAAACCTGAGAGAAGGTGGAAGGAGGGAGAAAAAAAGGGGAAATCCAGCAAGAGGGGCTTGAGGGGGGAAAGGCGTGCCGGGGGAGAACGAGAAGGGAGATTGGTTGAGAAAGGCTACTGACCAAGTTGCGGTAATTCAAAAAACGGATTTTTCTGAAAAAAAGTTGCTCGGATCAACGACAGTCGCCGTCAGGAAAAGCTCTCGGAAAAAATTCGGAATCGTCCGGTTTTAGGGGAAGAAGACTTGGGAAACGGAAGCAACGACGTCTTCAAAAAAAAGAAAAAGGATTGGGAGAAGAAACATTGAAAAGGGGGGGACCAAAAGAAGGATTCGTGAAAAAGATGCAAAGGAGGAAACTGTGAAGGTGTTTAGAGTCTCCTCAAAGAAAAGAAAAAGGCTCTAAGGAAAGGGGAATCCCAGCAGGTGAGAAGGGCTCGCGAGAATCCAGGGAAAAGCTGAGGGGAAAAAGGGCCTCGACCAAGAAGATAAAGTAACACGAGCTTAAGAAGGGGGGGGTAATAAAGGAATAGAAGTTCAAAGCAAAGGGCATAAATTAGTGAACTCGGGAAAAGGCTCTTAGAGAGCCGGTTTGAAAACGAAGCGCTAATCCTGACCAGGGCTCAGGGAAAATATGCCTGGAAAAGGGAAGTGTCCTTCAGGGAAAGGAAGGAAGGGACCTATATTCAATGGGGGAAGCGCATGACAAGGAAAGGGCCATCAAAGGTCCAGAAAAAAACGTGGGGAACTGAATAAGGAAGGGAGGAAAACTAATACGTTGAAGGGGAAAAAAAAAGGGGGTTCAATGAAAATCTAGCCTGAAATCAAAAAAAGGGAATAGCTGGTTTTTTCAGTAATGAAGCGAAAGTCCTAAAAATAAATCAGTTCGGGGGGGAACTCTAAAGAATCCGAAAGGGAAACAAATGTCCCGCACACCTGAAACCAAATCTCCTTAAGGGGGGACCGTCAAATGGAACCTCATGACGGAGAGTCTGAGTAATGGGGCAAAATAATGGGGAAGGTCAACTCAGACTGGAAACCGCCTCCGGGGGAACTGCCCATTTCCAGAAAGACTTCGGGAGACATACGCCTAGTCGGCCAATCACCGCGAAAGTCTCAGTGGGAAACTTTTGGGTGGCTAAAGCGAAATGGGCCTGCTGCGGGTCTAAAAGGGGGTGAGTATTAGGGGGAGTGTTTCAAGATACTCACAAAATAAAGTCCTTTTCGGAGAAAGAAGGGCTCAGAGAGAGTTGGGAACCGACCAAAATCTTACAAACCGAAGGGGGGTTATTGAAGGGAGGCGAATGGCCAATGAAAAGGACTTTATAGATCTAGCTAAAAGCATGTAAAAAAACGTTTTGCTTCCGGGAATCCATTGAAAAAGGGAAACCCAAAGCTGAGAGGAGTCGTGTTGGAAGCAGCCGAGAGGGGATCTAGAGGGAGGAGCTACGACCTCAGCGTGGAAAAAAGAAAAGCTGGGGACGAAAGACGGAGGACCCCGGGTCCAGAAAATGGAGAGGCGACATTTAAAAAAAGGAGCAAACACAGGGGGAGGACGGAAAGGATCTGTGCAAGGAACTTTGAAAGGAAACCCGTGGACGAAGGACTTGAAGGACGGGGGACGATCAAGAAGAGAGAAAATCAGTCAGCCGTTTGAAAAAAAAATAAAGGGCATTGGGAGAGGAGGAAGAGCTGGCGGGCGCATGCGAAGAGAGGGGCGCGGGGGGGGGAAAAACTAGATTAGGGGGGGGGAAATTGAACTTAGAAAAAGAAAATCTCCCAGGAGAAATTTCCACTAAGGGTCGGGAAAGGAGGGGGGAATCTCCGGGATACCTAAGAGGGACTTCTAGCAAAACAAGAGAGGATGGGCGGAGGGAAAGGTAAAAGGAATCCAGAGTGAATGAAGATCAGGGAAACTGGGAAGAGAGTCAAAAAAAAGGAGACGCTGTTGAGTTGAGTCGTTCGGAAAGCGAGAAACTGCAGGATAGGAAGGTTCTCCGGGGGTTAATTATTTGAAGAGACAACAAAAGAAGGGGAGATAAGAAGTAAATGAAGGAGGAAAGCTCAAAATCACGGAAAACACACAAAAAAAAAAAACCCGGGAACCAACAGAAAGTCAAAAAGAATCAAGATTCAATAGATCGTGGGTTCTGGAAAGGGGCGGAGGAGAGAAAGAAAGAAAATTCGTCCGAAGGTGGGAAGAACTCTTAGGGACCAGGGAAAAAGGGCCTTTACAAGTTCAACAAGAAAGGCCCCGAGCGATCAAGAGAGGAGGGGTCCGCAAAAGAAGAATAAAAAGAAAAGGGGGGCTACAAAACCAGAGGATAAGCTACAAGAAACCGGAAAAAAAGACGCTCAAGACTTCGAAGAAGGGTCCAAGAGAATCCCTGTTGAAAGTGGGGGGG
>Ga0179593_1244408_pt1 | contig 19912 bp, 26 predicted proteins | sample CZODoug2_1_08_16_FD_185931 | JGI IMG/M metagenome (GOLD analysis project Ga0179593, IMG submission 185931) | Vadose zone soil fungal communities from Angelo Coast Range Reserve, California, USA - CZODoug2_1_08_16fungal (PacBio error correction) | ecosystem: Environmental > Terrestrial > Soil >...
AGCGGGACTCCATTAAAAAGGCAGTAAGTAGCAAAGTAAGCCCTTAATAAAAACTTTCCATCAACCAAAAGGGAACTCGCCAGAGCCTCAGGCGGAGGTAAAAAGCTACTGGAAAAAAAAGAAAAAAAGAACTGTCCTCAACCAGCAAGGACAGTTTTGCGTAACCCATCAAAACGAGGCCGATGCAAGGTTCCTATGAAGATACCCAGTGAACAAGGAAAAGTTCTGGAGGAATGGGAATCAAAAAGACTGTGAAAGTACGGGAGGCCAAAAACAATGTAATAGCTTCCTTACCTTGCCCCTGTACGGGGAAAAAGAAAAACACCGACCCGGCAACGGTGATTTGTGAGTTCAGTTACTTTGGCCTGAGGGGGATGGTCAGAAGGGAAGGAGGGGTAATGTCGCGTGGGGGTCCTTGGCAAAGAAAAAAAAAAAAAAAGAGCGGTAATGGGGTATGGAGGTCTGTTACTGAGAAAACACCCGGGCTTATTTTTTCTCTCCTGAGTAGAAAAAAGCAAACGCAGTAGGAAGAGAACTAGTCTGCCAACCGTACGGTGCCTCATTTCCACGTCTCAGTAAAGACAGCCTTGGGGGGAAAGTTCCCAGCCCGAAAAAATCAACAACCAATAAAAGGAAGGACAGAGCATGAAGAAAAAAAAAGTCTAAAACTTCTGTCCCCACCACAGATCACTAGGTTCCCGAGAGAGGGAAAAGCGCAAATAACGAACCAGAAGACCTCACCCAGTACCCGAGAGCACATCCTGGCTAAATCAAGACGGAGGGGGGGCCGGCTCCCTATTCACATGGACGTGGTAACGATCTTCAGGGCTAAAAGGAACCTTGAGAACGGAAAGTTTCTGTTAAAGGCTTTCCCGCATCGTACCATTAAAAGGCCGGGAAATCAGGCTCAACCATCGTCGGCGATGAGGCGAGAAGACCTTCGCAATTCTAAAAGACATACTCAGAAGGAGAAGAAAGAAAAAGAACAAAAACATAGAACAAACTCTCATCCTAAGCCACCCCTTGAGAGAAGAAAAACAAGACATATAGTGAGTCACTGTCCGCACTTGTTCGTCATGAAGAGGAGAGGAAAGAGTGACAAGCACAAAAAGAATAAGTAGGGAAGAGGAACACAAGATCAAAAAAACTCTACAATAAAATCATAGTGCATAAAACCCAAGCTCTGTCATCCCCCCAATCAACTCTTAACTAAAGGGAGAAAAAATGTAAGTCAAAAAATCTCGTACCCCCGGACGGTCTCCCGTCCACAAGGAGGGAAGGAAAGATATGGAAACAACGGGAAAAAAAAACGGGGAAAAACGCGGAATAAGGAAGTAGTAAAATACCGCTCCTTCCGCTTCTAAGACCTCGCTCAACCACTCACTTCCTCGAGAAATAAAGAAAAATCAAAGCCCGTACCAACAAAGCGCAGACCGTTAACAGAAAATTCACACTGAGAGGAAAGAAAGATCAAGAAGAGCACTCATCGATAGCCAAAAAGAGAAGAGAGTCATCGTAGGGATGCCCTTGCCTCCAATCTCTCTTTGGGAAGGGTCAAAAGGAAGGAAACCGGGGTCTCCCAAAGAAAAAAACTCTGCTGCGTCTTAGGAAGAATCGGGAATGAACCGACGTCGAAAACGAAAAAAAAAAGAAAAAGACCCCAAGATACCAAAAACCCCGAACGCGACATCTGAGGAAAACATAAGAAACCCAGATCCTTCCGAAAGGATGCAATTCAGAGAAAGAGGAGGTGAACGAAGCGTCCCGTACGAAAAAAGAAACCCCCGGACGGTCTTCTCAGTATCTACCTCCGCGGGTTCACGCCAATTAACCTCGAAAAAGAAAGGGAGAGAGGATCTCTTTACTCCGTGGGGGGCCTTGAAGGGGATGAGGAAACACTGCGGGAAAAAGAGGAACTGTTTTCAGTTACTGTCACCAGCAGAGAAGGGGCCTTCTCAGGAAGAAAAAAGAAGTAGGCAGAGACAAGGACGTCCCTCCTAGCACGGAGATCAAACCCGAACGACCCTTCCTCCCGATAATAAATAAGAAGAGAGAGAAAGGACGGCGCAACCCTGTAACTCACCTGGAGTTTTCAAAGATGCATCAAAGAACCAGGCCGAGCTCATCACCCTCACTATAAGGGTATAGATCAACAAGAAGTACGACACAACTTATTAGGCAGGAAAATGATCAATAGGGGATTCGAGGGGCGGTTATAAACGTCTCAGTCTTTTTACTAAGATGAAAAGTCCAGGGAATCAAAAAACCTTAGACAGGAATGGGGGAAGAATGGGGAGTGAGCATCTGATTTATAAAGACAGTGAGTCATGTTCTTTATTGGAAGTAGAGAGTGTGATGAAAAGTGCCGGCCGGCATGGACTTTTTGTTCCCCAGTAATTACCTGAGAAAGGACCCTCATGAAGGACGTCGGCTGAAAAAGCCGTCAAGAAGGGGTACCAAAAAGCAGCTCCTCTCCGCGGAAACCTCTGGACAGAGAAAGAAAAACCACGGCCGTTGTAGGAGCGTTTCCGGGCCCTTAGGGGGAAAAAAAAAAAAGCTGAGGCCAAATGAGCAAAAAAAATAAGTTGCAGGAAGAGGAAAAGTGAGAGGGCGTAAACGAACTGTCCTGTACCTATTCACTTTGTGTTTAAGGGAAGACGAACGTCGAATGGGATATGAACTGTGGGCTCGCGCTGGTATCTGGTGTCTCGGGGGGAGGACTGCGGGAAGCGGGGCGAGCTTTCTTAGAAAAAAAAAGGTGGGACAGGTGAAAAAAGACGTGGCTCCTTCCCTCCAGTCTATCTCTCGAAAGGGGAAAAAAGAGGGTAAGGAGAAAAGCAGGGGTCCTGGCCAGAAGAGGGCGGGGATCAAACAAAAAAAGAAAAAAGGCTTCCAGGAAAGACGGGAAGGAAATGCGGGGGGGGCGTCTACGCTCTTTAGGTGACTAGGACTGTTTTTTGCGAGAGGCGTCTTAACGAAGAATTCTATTAATAGAAGATGAAGGGGGAACGGGCCCGGAAACATCTGATTGTCCCCGGATCTTCGTCGCTTGGAATTGAGTAAGAGTGGGGGGGGGTTCTCCCTCCGGGTTAAAAAGCAAATGAAAAGAGGTGCCTGTTTCATGTTTGAAAAAGGTTTTCTTGAAAGAATGAATGTTCGGGTAATGGTTTATTATATCTGCAGGGGGGGGGTGACCGGAGCAAATACCCTCAGGTCCGTGTACTTTCGGGAACCGAGGGACCAAGGACAAAGGATCCAAATCAAATCGTGGAACAGGAAAAAAGGAAAGGGAAAACACACTTCTCTCGAAGTTGGGGCCTATCTTATGGCGTCTCATTTACGTTTTAAAAAGGGGAGAACATCAGAAAGAGAAGCAGTTAAGGGAGCTTAGAAAAGAAGCGAGTGCTGTTTCCTCTTTGGAGGAAGGGGGAAGACGAAGACGGAAAAAGAAAATAAAACCGATCACAGGCCAAAAAAAAATTCGCAATTGCGCAACGGAAGTCTGGAAACTGAAAGACAACCAAGTAGTAGGCGGAGAGACTGCAAATCCGCTGTCTCGGAGGGAAGGGGTATTTCCTATCCGTGATTTTCTTCTGGCTATATCCCTTTCCCTGAGGGAAGAGGGGTTTGGAAAACAGATGGCTAAGACGAGATGCTTTCTTATCTGGTGCTTTATCTGGAGGAGGGGGGAAAGGGAACCCAGCGCCGTAAGTCGAAAAAGGGAAAAACGAAAGGGGAGCGAAAAGAAAGGAACATCTCTCTCAGAGAGCCAAAACGCCGCTGGTTTTGGTCTCCTGCCAGAGAAGATGCCCAGAAATGAAAGAAGGTCTTTCAAAAACAAGAAAAACATCTTAACATTAAACCGATCGACATCTACAAAAAAGCATGGAACAAAAGACCCCAAAGAAAAAGGGAAAATTACAAAGTAGGAAGAAACCGGGGACTTGTCTTTTTTCAGCAGCTTTGATCCCTTAAAGGAAAAAGGAACCTCCATACAAAGGGGGGTAGCCTCCAGACAAGAAAAAACCCGCCGTACGGAAGGGGAGGAGGGGACCATCGCATAATTTGCAGGAAAAGGGAGCGTACAAAAAATGAGTTTCGGCCAGCTCGAGGTGTCTCAACAAGTCCCATTGTTTCGGGAGGAAGGAAAGCAGAAAAAAAGCAAATATCTAAGGGAAGGGATGACTAAGACGAGAAGGTCAGGGGGACGGGTGAGTTTACAAAAAAAAAAAGGGACCAAGTAAAAGGGGGAACAAAACGGAAGTTGACTAGTCCTCTAATTGGCTTAGACGTACGGGCAGAGGAAGACGACAAAAAAAAAAGGGGGAAGAAAGATAGATAGAGGTAGGACCAGTCCGCCGTAAAGCAAATTTTCCGGAGTACCGAGTAAAAAAACCCATGGGGGAAATGGAAAAGAAAAGAACAGCAACAAAGGCACAAAAGTCATCCGAGAATCTGACTTCTCTCTACCGAAAGGCGCCCACGCCCTGAGAAAGACAAAAAACACATGCATTTTTGCATAACCTCTATCCGAAGGAGAAAGAAAGAAGATGGGAAAGCAGAAAGAGGAAAAAAATGGGAAGAAGCGGCAGTACGGCTGTACGGTTTACAAAGTGCATCATATATATAATATCACAACAACCTTATGAGCGCTGAGAAGGAAGAAAAATGGACTATGTGAAGGGATCAAGGGGGCCCGCCCACCCTACCTCAGGCAACGGTGATTGAGTGATTGCAGGAGAAAAAACGGGGGGGGAATTGGCTAAGGAGGTGATTTCTCGAGGGGGTAACTGCCTGAGGGGGGGAGGGTGGACCAAGTAAGCAGGGATGGATCCGGATGAAGGCCTTTGACTGAGACCCAGAAAAATGCGGCTGAAGGAGCTAGGAAAACTAAGGAGTAAGGAGGCAAACAGGCTTAACACCTTACTTGTTGCAACATTGTACACCAGTTTCAGGAAGGTCAGAAAGGGAAGCCACACGAAAGCCATAACAACACCATATTTAACTCCATGCCTAGAAGAATGCGAAGACCGGGCTTCAAACCCAAAAAAAAACGCAAAAAAACAAACCCACATACCGCAAGAAGATTTCCCGTTCGAGAGGAAAAACATCAACTCTAAAAACTCGACCGAAAAAGCAATCCCAAAACAGCATAGGTCACCTATCCCTGAGAGACCAAACGACAGGGCTATCGAAGAAATGCCTGAGGAAAAGAGAAAGAGAAGGGCTAAAAAAAAAATTTGATCTTCCCTTCATGTTTGGTTCTTTGGCCCCTGAGATCAGAGAGTAAGCATAAAAATCGAGGAACAGCACCTCTCTCTTGGGCATATCATCTCAGGAGGACACTCTCGAAGGAGAAGGCGGGTCAATCATAACAATAAATGCGCAGCTCATTCCAAGGACCACCCTCAGGAGAAAGCAGGGAAACTCGGATTGCGATGGACTCCGTGACGCATGGCAGATTCAGAGGGGGGGGGGGCCTGCGGAACGCACGTACTGAATGCTAGAGGAGAGGAGACCAGAAACCTCACAATCTCTCCATTCAAAATCTACAATAACATCCTTCAAGGAAAAACAATCTCTTCTCCAACAATAGCCGAGCCCCTCCCTCTATCTTTCAAAGATGTCCAAGAAGGACAAAAGACGGTCGAATCCCTGCAATAAAGAACGACGGGTGCCCAAGCCACAAGTTTCCGTAAAACCTATTGAAGCCGTGATTAAGATCCGCTCATAAGGAAGAGGGAAAAAAAAACAACAGCAAAAACGTCCTCCGCACCTCCAGAGAAGGAACCGAGAAAAGACCTAAAGAAGACACTTGAAGGACTATGAGAACAAGGGGCCATCGTCTCTTTAGGGAAAAAGCCTCGGGCCCAGAGGTCTGCTGAAACTTTCAATCGATTTGAAATGAAGGCAGATAGCGAGGGACCGAGGTCCACTGAAAGAAAACTACAACACTGTCGGTAGTTACTCATGCAAGCTCTTACGGACAAAGCTTCAAGAAGAAGAAAAACAGAAAACTATAAACACTCGCCTTCTAAAAAGAGAAGGGGGAAAAGCGAAATTCTTTTCGGAATAGACAATTCATCCCTCATGAGACGACAGAAAAAAACTGATCCGAACCGGGGCACCAGGAGGGAGGACTCTTGTCAATAGCCTCCTAGTTTGTGTAAAAAAGAGGGTAAACCAAAAACGCCCCTCATGACGAAAAGTTTCCTCATTTGTTCTGGAAGGGGACCGGGCAGGCTGACCTCCGAAAAGTCTGCCCTTAATGAAAGGGGGCAAGGCCGAAATCAGAGAGAAAGGGAAAAAAAGGATCCGTCCTCTACAACCTCCTTCATGGCCGCTCAATTGTATACGTCGGATAACAGGGAAAGAAAAAAAAAAGGAAAATCACTCTACAGGAAAAGAAAGACAAAGGGAAAGCGACCCGAAGGAGAGGTCTGGTCTCTCCCTTTACGGGGGGCAGATGAATTCAGTAAATTGCCTGACTATCACAAGAAATCGGAGAAGCCGAATAAAAAAAACAAGGGGGGAAAATATGCTCCTATATTTTCGGGAATGACGCGGAAAGAAAAGAGACGGAACAAGAAGGGAAGGCAGAAGTCTCCGTCGGGTTCTGATGGAGAGGAGCTTGGGAAGGAGCGTGAGGAGGTGGGTGGGGGAAAAGGGGGAACTGACTTACTTTCTGCGCATCTACGGGAAATGGTCGGGGGGAAGAGAATGGATCAACGGCGCTGAACTTTTGCGGAACTGCAAAAAAGTCTGTCCAGCCGTGGGGGAAGATAAGAGCCCAAAAAAAAAAAAGGACAGCTATCAGAGAGCACCCTGTCTGCAGGTCTTTCGGGGAGGTTACTTGCCCGGCTTTAAACCATAGGTAAGGTTCGATGGAGAGCCGACAGGAGGTGCCAGGTCGGGAGAGAAGTTGCAAGAAAGGTGAACTGCGAAATTTCGCTTCCTCCATGCCTGAGGATGTCTATTATGGGGAGAAAGACGGGGAAAAGGGAACTTGGGAAGAGAACGGGTTCCTTAGAAAGCCCGGGGGGGGAGGTCCGTAACCGACCAGTGGTGTCCGGACGCCAAGGAAGTCCGTGCGAAGCCGCCCGAGACTTGATCTCTCAGGAGGCCCTCTATTGAGGGAAAAGACAGTATGTCCTATAGTCTTTATTGACTCCGAGTCATCTCGTAACTGCGTACAAAGGAGAAAGAGGTCCATGGTAGGAGGAGAGTGAGGGCGGGGCGATGCCGCAGGGAGGAAAGGAGGAAGGGTGTTGAGCTCTGGGTAATCAGGGAATAGTTATAGGAAGAGAGGATTGAATTTTTTTCAGGCTTGGAAAGACCGGGCGGGCCCCGTGTCAAGAGAGGTGCACGGATCCTTCTCGGGGGGAAGAGGAGGACAGAGAAGAGGAGGATCAGGTGAAGAACTGTGGGAAGGGAAAAGGGAAGGTTATTTTAGTGCAATGAAAAAGCTGTTCTTTTTTCTGATGCCATGCAACAAATTATTGTCAAGGGAAGTACGGGCGGAATAGCGGCCATCTCCGACGTCTCCTCCAGGAAACAGGTGCGGTACGCGAATGAGATGCGCAAAGGTAGCATACGATCAAGAGAGGGGAGAGGAGCAGTGGATAGCCTTCCTCGAAGGAAGAGATCCAGCTCTAATATCTTAAGAAAGAAAGAAGAGGTGCTGTGACCGTGCGTACGTAAAGTCTTATGGGGAGACGGGAAAAAACATGAAAGGGAAAACAAAAAAAGAGGTCGGTCACTGAAAAGAAACGGAAGGTCAACCTGCCTTCGTCGAGAGAATGGCTTCTGAGAAGGGGAGGAGAGAAAGGAGGGGGAGGTCGATCCGGGGGGGGGGGTGGATTGTTAGGGAGAGGAAAAAAAAGGAAAGGGCAAAGAAGTTCGATCGTGGTGGGAAAAGAAGGGGGTATTAACTCATTCGAAAAAGCTCTTGTCGACTTCCTTGAGACTTTTTGAGGAATGGCGGGAGATGTCCCAGGAGAAGTACTATCCGGGTAATTTAACCGGGGGAAGGGGGCCTCGAAAGAAGCGTGAGCTCGAAAGGATAAAGAAAAAGCCGCATTGGGGGGAAAGGAAAATCCTCCTCTATCAAACATACGCAGAAAGGTCGGTAAACGCCAACTCCCAAGAAAAAGCGCAATCTACCCGCATTGAAGAGCCTAATCCCCCCTACAAAGAAAGGGAACACTAGAGAATCAACGTTGGCAGGGATTTCAGCAAAAAGGGCCAACGAAGAGGTTCAGTGAAAGCCCCTCTAATAAAGGGTTGGTAGACCGAATACCCTTCAACTAAAAAAATACACAGCTGTCTTGAGAAATCGCCTCGAAGAGGGGTCCGTTTCCCAGGGGGACAGAGGAAAAATGAACGAATCGGGCGGAATAGGAGATTTAAAGCCCAACTGCCTGGGGAGTCTAGGCCGAGCATTGCTTGAGGCCTCGTAGCGTAATTCGAACGCAGGGGATTTCCTGGGAGGGGGAGAAGAAAAAAACGAACGCAAACAGGGATTGTTACAGGCTCGATTGCCAATTACGGCTGCCAGGGAGCGGGAGAGAGAAAAAACAAAGGGGAAAATAGGAGCAACTGAAAAAAAGCTAATTCAAATAGAAGGAAAAAAGCCCGGGAGGAATGCCGCAGCCCTGCATCAACCAACGGGACCTCTAACTCGGGGGGAGAAGAAACGAATCCGCTAAATTGTCACGCCCAAAAGAAAGAGAGAAGCGGCAACCAGCGCAGTGGGGGAGAAAAAAGAGAGGGCCTAGCCGAATGCGTAACCCGGCCACTTACCTCTTCAGAGGGATATTGGATCAACCTATCAGGTCCGGACGAACGGGAGTTGAGGGACTGTCCAGTATAACCCCTTTTTAGTCTTAGAAGACTGGAAAGAAAGAAAGTGAGGGGAAGAAGGGGGGAAACCCACCGACACCGAAACTGATGGTGGGGTGGAAAGGGGTAATAAAACGTCTGGGGAGTTGGTTCTATTACAATGAGGGTTATTTCTGCGATGGGGAAGAGTGAAAACGATGGGCGGGTTAAAAGACCTTCCGCAGTCTGGTTATCAGAGGTAAGGAGGGAAGGAGAAACCAAACCCAGGACGCTGGGGGGTTAGCCGAAAAGCCAAAAAGAAGGCTAAAATAAACCAACGGCGGTTCCCATGAAATTCTCGTCTTACAAGGAAGAAAGTACAGGACCGCAGTCAAGAGCCCCGCAACATCTACTCCGGAAGGCTAAAGCTGAAAAACATACCCAGAAAAACAAAAACTATCAAAAGGCCCCTTGATAATCTAGAGCCCATCAACTCGAACCAGAGGGGACCTCACAACAGTAAAAACCGCGAGACTCACGAAAAAAAAGTAGATCGTAAAAGGAGCAACAGGGCCGTTTGAAGAGAGGCAGGGGCTCAAAATATATTTAGGGCGAGGCCCTCAGGGGAGTGTTTGTCGGAGGGAACGTACGTAACCGGAAGCTAACGCCTCCACTCATACGTACACAATTCACCCGATGGAGGCGTCCGAGCACTCATCTAAGGGGAGGAAAAATCAACGAAAGCGCCCAAGAATCCCCGGAACGAGAAAGAGAAGAAGGCGAAACCGATGCGCAAAAAAAAAAAGGGGGACAACTCATCTTGCTAAAAGAAATCCACAGGGTCGGGCCTATTCGAGAGAATGAAACTCACTTAACTTACACTTCTCAAGGAATTGGGAAGAAAATCGAAACCAGCAAACCCATCAAGCAACGAAAGAAAATAACTGAAGTCATAACCCAACATCTCTTCAGAAAACGGGTACCCCTAGAAAGAAAAGGGGCTGAAGGGGGACGGAAAAAAAAAAACCCCCTTTAGTCTCCCGGCACCGCGGAAGGGGACCAGGAAGGCCAAAACAACCAGGGAAAAGGGCAAAAAGAGTCATCCTTCGCTTCCTCTCCTCAGTAACGCCGACACTCCGGAGAGAGAAAAAAAAAAACTCTCAAGCAAAGCCCGCGGCCGTCCGCACCGCCCAGCAAAGCTCCCGTACGAGGAACGGAAGGACAGACGCAGGGACCGATATGACAAAAAAGAGAGAGGCGACAAAAAAAAAAGCTGCCAAGAGGCTGTAAATCCTCTATCTCATAAGAGGGAAAAAGGGATGCCACGGAAACGGGAAGGGCGAAAAGGAACCACTTTCGGTCTCACGGAAAGAAAAAAAGGATCCGGAATACCCCGGCGAAAAAAAAAATAAGCAAAAAGGCCCTCTCGGCACCCCTCATCGTCCATCTACTTCATGGGAGTAGTAATTCCTCAAAGAGGAGGGAAACAAAGAAAACTGAGCGCCTACTAAAAAGGACGGTCGGAGTCAGGCCGAAATAAAAAAGTTGTCAAAAGAAAGGCCAGAACCGGCTCATCCCGAGAAGGAAAAAAGGATCGAGGGATCGGCAAAGGTGAAGGAGGCTAAATTCCTACAAAACGGCCCGTTACTCACTTGCATTCCGGAAAAGGAGGAAAGGGCCTTCTCATTAACTACACAGGGGATTGAAAAAAGACGGACCTCTTGAAAAAAAAGACATAACCCAAACAAGAAAGACTCAGAGAAGAACAGCCGCCATCTCCTCATATAACTCTACTGTGAAGCAGGGCGCTACCCTGGAAGGTAAACACGGAAGGAAAACGGAATAAGCAGCACCCCTCAACTCTTCGGAAGAGAACGAACAACAACAAAAAGTATGAGGGGGGGGGAGTGGGAAACGAGGGATACAACGAAAGTGCGGTTGATTACACACTTGAAAATTCTATGTAACACGTACAGGTAGAGCAACCTGACCTGTAGAGGGTCTAATTAGAAAACGGCTGGGGGTTCAGGGTAGAGGAAGGGGGCATGTGTTGGTAAAAAGGGGGAGGGACAAGAAAGTAGGTCGCAATCATCTAAGGTCATGGAAAAAAGAAGGAAAGATCCCGAAAACTGGTTACTTACTTCCCCATTTACTAACGGTCCTCATTTGGAAGGGAAAAGCAGCTCCTAATCCACTTCATCCCCTTAGGGAAGAGAGAAAGAGGGCGAAAAAAGCGAGGGAGGGGGCTAAAGGGGAGAAGGGAACCCTACTGGACGTATGAAGAGTCCTCCTCTTCCTTTTCAAGGGAGAGGAGGATTCTTCTTTCACTGAGGAGGGAAGGTGAACGCTTGGGGGGGGACCCCCAGTGAAGGGAACTATTGCTATGATGGACCGAGAGGGGATAGGGCGAGGGTGTCGGTCAGCAGGCACGAGGAAGGCGTTCCGAACGAAACGTGTTTTCAGTGGCTGAACCGGAGTAAGTTGCAACAAAAAAAAAAGGGAGCTCGGGAAAGTGACCAAGGCCGCCCTATATTGCCTGATAGGGAACGGTATCAGTCCGAGAAAAGGAAGGGAGAAAGAGCCAACTCGTACCTGCGTCCATTAGAAGGAACGGAAGTTCTACTTTAGAGTGAAGTTGTTGTCTTACTTCTGAGGAGTGGGAGGAACGGGGGGAGGGAGCGAGGGGGAGCGGAATGGGAAGAAGGAAATCTACTTTATGAAGAGGGGTGCACGAAAGAAAGCGGGAAAAGTCCAAGAGTTTCCGGGAAAAGGAGGAAGAGATTTTTACAGCCTCGCCGTACTCCTTTTCTATGTTGAAAGCGGGGGGGTCTGGCGCAGGATGTTCGGAGGGGGATGATATACTGGGATGTGGTTCTATGACACCTGCTCACCCTACTTAGTCATTTGAAGAGTGAGTGAAAGAAGCACAGCTCCTCGTCCTGACCGCCCCAGGGGCGTGAAAGAGGAGAAATAGCATGGCAGGATAGCCTAAGGAAAGGGAGGGAAATTATCTGGCATTATTTAAAGATGGAGAAATCATCGATTCCTAAGAGAGAGTAGAGAAAAGAAAAGGGGAAGGACTAGAGGGGGGGCTTTTCCTCTAGGGCGCGGAAGAAAAGGACGGAGTGCAATAAGAACAACGAAATTACCGGTCCCTCGACCACTGTCATTAGCACGGAAAGAATGAAAGAAAATGGGCAGGAAACTGACGTGACTTCCTATTCTACACTTCTGGACGAGGAAGGAGGTGAAAAGGAGGGGTGTCTATCGGGTTAAACGCTTGTATTGTTCTGGAGTCGATAGACCTGTCCCTGAGGGAGGATCGGGGTTGTTTTCAAGAAGTTTATTCGCGTTTCTAAGAGAGGAGAAGAGTTGAGGATCGGTTTCAGGAGATGGGGATTGATTACAGGCGGCCTGGCAGAGCATGGAGGTGGAACCGTCGCTGTGGGGACTCAAAAAGGAGTCATCAGCGAAAAGAAATCTTGAGCAGAGTTCTCGGGTCTCAACCAAGCAGGTCATTTTTTTGGTCCAAAGTAAACAAAAAATTACAATACGATTCGCAGATCGTAATGTGAGGTAAAAGAAAAAAGAAAAATACCCATAGCGAAAAATCTACCAGAATGTCCGAGTCCAAATCGCCGCCTGGCCCCGGAAAAGAAAAAAAAAAGACAACGTTGGAAAAAAACGTTGTCTTGAGCCCTCCGTTATCAACTTCAATAGAAGGTCAAAAGATAGAAGGGGAAAGGAACGCAACTCCATCGGAACAAGAGTACTGATAAAAAAAGGCTCCTCGAAGGGGCTTGGCCCGTTCTCTTAACTCATAGGACACGGGGGAAGGAAGGAAGAGGTCGAAAAACAAAATTCCTTCATGTTTGCGTGCGGGAGCAGGAGAGGGGAAAAGGGGGTAGAGGGTAGATAGACGTCAGATGGGAAAACGGCCAGTTGGGGGAGGGAATGGCCTTCAATCTACCAGGGGAATTTTGTTTACTCTGCCCGAAGTGTTAGGACTGCGGCCTGGAGAGAGAGAAAAAAAAAACAACAAACGTAGGATTAGGGGGGGGTAAAATAGATATATTTCTTCTCCAGTAAAAAGAAGGCCCGTAGAAGAGGCCCAAAAGAAGAAGGGACCGAAGAACCATTAAAAACAGGGGACCAGCTCTACATCGCCTCACGTCTATCAGAAGGAAGAGACTAGGCATCCCACCGGAAGAAAAAACCTCTAAGAAAGCAGCAGTTGTGATCCTCAAAGAGATGAAAGAAAAGGGTGATTCTGAAAATAGAAAAAAGGAAAGAGTCGATCTATTGCATCAACGAACGGCCGTACGGCTTTATTTTATTGACTGGAGGAGCTCACAGGGGGAGAAAGGAATGCCCTATATGAGCACGGGGGGGTTAAAATTCATTCCACAGGGGAAACGGCCGGGTGAGGGAGTGCATTTCCATGGCAAAAGGAGGGTTAATTAGATGGTCTAAGAGTGTTCATCGATGTGGGAGGGGGGGAACAGAAGCAAAGGCGTTGGGGAGATGCTTTAGGAGGGAACAGGCTACAAACAACTTCTTCTGGTTCTGGAGCTGCGGAGCAGAAAATAGACATGGGAAGCTGAAAGAACGATTAAACCTGACGGTTCCCATTCCAACGTCCGTAAAGGGGAAAATGGGAAAGTTGAAACACCTCCAGAAAAGAAAAAATATCCGCAAAAAAAACTCCGCAGATCTTCTACATCCTCAAATACACGCGTAACAAGAGACGCACCGAGGCCCGGGCTAGATCGAAGGAAATACTGCTAAAAAAAAGATCTACCGAAAAAAGAAAACCCAGCACAGCAGAACTTCGACCTGAGAAAAAGACGACGCGCCAGAAAGACTATCGACCTGGAGGGTCCGGAGTTAACATTTCCTGGATCTTCATTTGCAATGGGGAAGGTGACGGGCTTGACCTTCAGGAGGGGGAGTTACCGAAAGAAACCGGGCTGCAGAAGAAATAGTGGGAGCAAAGTCTCTTCGAAACAAATCTTCGAACTGGATCTTCAGTCCGGTCTAGTCTTTCGTCAATCATCAAAGGAAACTGAAAAAGAAAATAGCATAAAACCGGAAGAGCGAAGGAGAAAAAGGGAAGATCATCTTGAAGGATTTACCCGCACGGGGCAGGTTTGCCTATGAGAGGGGAAGGGGGGCACACACTTACGGTAAAACATTCTAATTGGTAGCAGGGAGGACAAAAAGCAAAAGAGAACAACTCTACAAAAATGAAATAAAAAGAAAGCCCGCATGAAGGAGAAAAACACCCTCTCCCCTTCTAACCCTAGTCTTCAGTTCACTTAAAATCAAAAAAAAGAGAAAATCCCGGCAAGTGGGTACTGTGGGAAAGGGAAGGGGTTCCAAAAGGACCTTGCCAAGGAAAGTCAAAAAAGCAAGTCAGATGCAGGAGAAGGAAAGTTCAGAAGATACGCACACCACCGTCCGGCCGAACTCTCCCGAGAAGAAAAAAAAAAAAGAAGAACCGGACTAAAAACCATTAAGGCTTCTCATTAAAAAGCAGGGACTATCTCTCGGGGGATAAAGATCAGATAGCCAACTGCTCGGAAGGGATAGAGGGGGATTAGAGAGTCAGATAGCTCAGCTCGTTCTTTAATATGCACGTAAAGAGGGGAAAAAAAGGAAAAAACTGTCTCTCTTCCTTACCTCAAGGAGAAAGTGAAAAAAAGAGAAGAAGAAGAAACAGAGAAACTATAAGACGGTCTCCCAAAGAATATCCATAGTCATTTGCGGAGAAAGACGCGCCCTATCCTTTTTCACATCCGAAGAAAGGATAAGAAGAAAGGAACCCTGACGGGCAATTCATGGAGACCTAAGAATTAACACTGGAGGGACACCGGGAGAAGAAAAGTAAAAGAAGGAAACGCGTGCTCGCAGGGCAGAATTTTGGTGCCTGGCTAGGTATTGGAAGAAGGACCGAGGCAAGTAACGAAGACATGGGCATGCCTTACGCAAGAAAGGAAAGGAATGTCTAGGACTATAAAAGAAAAAAGGTCTATGCTCGCAAGTACTTCAGATTACCGAAAACAACACAGTCAGAATCGCTCATAAAAATCCTCCATCTCAATTAGATACCTCTCGAAAGGGCATGACTCACTTGAAGGTCATCAGTCATTAACATTTCAGGGTCATCACCCTCCAAGAAAACATAAAGAACTCAACAACACAGAATTGATTTAGTGAAAAGAAAAAAAAAAGAAGAGAGGAGCCGGAAGTGAATTTTGAATTAGCCGAAGGGGGAACGGGTAACTGATCGTGACAGGAAAGGGAGGCACCAGAAAGGATCAATTCCTATTTCTATTAGTAGGGTCGTCTTCTGGGGATGAAAAAGTCTGGGGGCAGGTTGGGATGAGGGGGAGAAAGACGTACTTGCGCGACATAGTCATGAACTTTTCTAGAAGGAGAAAGGGAAAGGGCGCGGAAAAGGGGGGGAGGAAGGCCAATCGGATGGCAAAATGCGAGGACTAAAAGCTCCCTCACCCCACGGCGGACGCGAGCCTCTCGCCTTGCGCGGGAGGGCTAGCGGTTCCTGTAAAAGAAAGAGTCAGATGAATAACCTCAATTGAATTTTCCTGTCGTTCAGCTCATGTGAGAGGGACAAGGGAGAAGGGAGATGAAAGAGGGAGCATGCCTAAATTTCTCGGATGTGGGAGCCTCTGGACTGTATAGGTGCAGGGGCGTGAGTTCTCGCGGGGGTTCAGGGGAAAAAAGTGCGGTACTGACGATCCTCACCTTGTTTTCAATGTGGCGGAAAAAAGCATCAGGTGAAAAATGGGGGGTGTGGGGGTGGGCTAAAAGCCTCTATGATATACGGCTTCCAAGGGACTCCAGACTAGTTCCTCTTCAGGCGCCGTCTGGACCTAGCTCTTAGGGGTCCATATCAAGCTCTTCACTTGAAAGGAGGGAACAAAAAAGGGGAGGAAGAGGGGGATATGGGTGGAAGGGGGGGGAAAATCGGTGGCTTGGACGTTGGTTGTGCTAATATTCTCTGAAAGCGGGGGGAGTGGAGAGGGGAAACGAATAGAGGGGGGGGAACGGGACGAACGCGGTGGCCAACGGATAGGGGAAGTCTCGTTTGTCCGGGGGAGAACGCAGGGCAGAAGAGGGGGAGTGCAGAGACGTTTCTATGGTGGGAGGGGGGAGGAACATTTATTTGCTTGGGTTATATGTTTGGATTGAGAAGCGGGTGGAGGATAAAAAGAAAAGACGGAGCAGGGTCCGGAGCTTCGTTGAACTCGACATCCAATAACTCGCAGAAAGGCCAAAAGAAAAGAGAATCTGGGAAACGGACGCATATCTATAGGGGTCGGCGGATTAATCTTAAGGTCTGTTAGAGGCAAAAAAATCAAGGGAAAAGCCTCAGTGAGGAAAGAAGACTTCTCCTGAAAGCGAGGAGGGTCAAAAGAGAAGGGAAGAAAAGATTTCGGGAGGGAAAAAAAGCCGGAACCCTACGGTACCTCGCAACATTTCCAGTAGAAAGGTAAGACTGCACTCCATTTTCAGCAGACGGCAGGGACTGGAGGTTCAGTAGGAAGTAATTTTCTCGACGTTACTGGGGGGGGGTGAGGAGGGAAATTGGCGATCTATAAATAAAGAGTTGCAGAAGGGGCCCCAGTTTTATGAGAGTTGCGAATCTCGGCTACTTAGGGAGGGGAAGGGGAGGGGCGAGGGTAGGTTCTTTGTAACTTTCACCCAGTAGGGGAAAGGGGGAAGGGGAGGGAAAACGGAAAGGTGGCCTCGACAGAAGGGAGTGACAGCCTCTAAAATAGCTCCACCCAGCCTCATTGGTTTTTACCTTCCAAGCCTTCAAAGCGACAGAAATGAGTGAGGTAAAAACACAATCGGACCAGGAAACATCTCGACATAAAAGATTTCCTCGAAAAGAAAAAAATCCCAAACGAAGGAAAATCCAAACAATAAACGTTGACGGGTCGGGGTGTATCAAAAAGCCTTTATCCCGTCAGGATTTACATTTAATTCAGGGACACATACAAGTTGTGTAAGACATAAAAAGAACTCAAGCTGGACGCCCGCTTCTGTATCCCATCTAAGAGGAAGGGAATGAAAGGGGATAGTAAAAGCGGATAGGCCTAAAAAAAAAAAGAGTCGAAAAAGTAACTTAAAAAGGGGGCGGGAAGAAAGCATTTCAGGGGAGGAAGCGTAGCAGGTAATAACTATCGCCGATGAATTCGGGGAAATTGGTGGGCTGGCCAGGGCCTGCGGCAAACAAGTCGCCAGGAGTTTGGGGGAAAAAAAAGTTCTTACGAGGAAATAAAAAATCGGAAAAAAAAAAAACAACGGATGGAGAAAGAGAGAGAAGTCTTTCGAATTGCCGAGGGAAGGACAATTCAGAAAGCCGCGTCAAAAAGGAGAAAGCAAAACGACACAAACGTGAACTCGAAATCGCCGACAGAAATGCCAAGGAGAAAAAACCACAACGCAAAAAAAAGATAGCAGCAACCAGAATGCCTGGGGTTACACTCGGACGAGGAAACCAGTATACGGAAGAATACTCCGTCAAAAGAAAACTTCGAGGAAGGGAAAGAAGAAGCGGCCACGAACTTTATTTGAGGGAAAAACGGTAGGAGATTCAAAGTGTAAGAAAAAAAAGGATATTAGGATCACGGAGTGTTCCGACACAGTACCGTCCAACGTTGGGGGGAATTGGTCAAGAAAAGAAAGGGAGGGGGGGAAAGTTACTAGGACAGGGTGAGATGTCTCTATTTTTCCAGGTCTATTGGAAAGGAAAGACTTCCGCATCTGGGAGAGCTGGGAGGCTTTGGACTGAGAAAACCCCCTGCGGAGGGTGTGAAAGAAGCGAGCGAAATAGAAGGATGTACATAGGGCCAAAGACAAAGGAACGTCTCTTCAGAAAAAATGGTAAACAATTCCCACGCCGCCAAACGCCCGCACCAGGAAAAGGGGGAAGGAGCCGGACTGACAGCCAACTGATAAAAGAGGGGTCCCAACCACTAAAGACAAAAGGGGGGGGGGAGGGGAAAGGATAAAGAGAACAAGAAATGCAAAAAAGAGAAAAGAAGACAAAATTACCGTCTACCTCACAGCCAAAAGACACGGGGGTGACGGAAAGGCGAATTCCGAAAAAAAATCAGGAGGTCAGAAGTTGGCTCTGTCAAAGTCATGGGGAGGGTTGTCGATGGCCCTACCCATAGTGAAACTGAAAGACAGAAGGAAAAAAAAGACTCAGACGGCGACCTAGAAAAAAAAAAAAAAGAAAAGGAGGCGTCTGATGAAGAGCTTACGAAATCATCCCCTAACGAGCAAGAGCCCTAAATTCCACCAAAAGAGAAAAGCAGCAACATTTGGAAGTGACATCTCAGGAGAAGGGGAAACGAAGGGCGAAGGAAGAATTCAAAGAGTTCAGAGTCAAAAAAGAGACCTTCGCGTCAGTACAATTTGGGAGACCATAAAAAAAGAGACGAAATACAGCAACCTCGAAAGAACATACGGACGCATAATAACCAAAAGACCTTCTCACCCCTAAAAAGGGATAAAAAAAAATCTGGGCACTTAAAAGCGCGACAAAACGGAAGGATACCTTAAGCGACGTACCGAGACTGGGCCCAATCCGTTCACCAGGAAAAGGGAAACACCGAGGGGACTTAGCTGACTCTCCTCTTTCCGCTGCCAAAATCTGAAACAAACCAAGCCTCAGCAAAAAAAAAAAAAAGTCACAAAAAAACAAAACGATAAAGGACGAAACCTTCCGGAGGAACAGGGCGCAGTGCAGTGAGACTGTCTTTTATCCCCAAGCTGAGAGACCAGGGAAGTAGTAAGGAAAAAAAATGGAGGGGCCCTGGAAGAAAAAGAAGCTCAAATTGGAATGCACGGAAGTCCGTTCTCCACTGCCCACAACGGGAGATAGTAACGAAAGGCACGTCTAGTACTTTAACCCTCTTCTCAAGACTCCAACAGCAGCCCTCTGAAACAACGAAGAGGAAAAAAGACATCTAAATCTAGGGAAATGAGGACATACGAAGTCCTCAATCGCTTTCACTCCTCTCACCTGGAGCACCGTCACACAGGGAAAAGGGATCTTCATCGACCTACGAGTTTCACCTTTCCATTAACATCTCGCCAAAGAAATCAAAAATTTCTCGATGAAAGGATAAGAGGAAGCTGATCTGAAACGGCCGACCCGTCAGAACAGTAATAAAAGTTTTTAGGCCTCCACCATGACCCATCGGATCTCTTCCTAGGAAAAAGCCGTAGATTCCTGATACAAGGAGTAAAAAGGGATGAGAAAGGAATAACTTCCAACTTATAAAAGAGAGAAGAAACCTCGAACAGGCTTGACTGATCCCTGATTGTGGACATCAGAGCAGGAAACAGTGCCCTCAGGAAAAAGATAGGCCCAGTCATCGCCAAAAAAAAAAACGTATTAGTGTGGGGGGGAGAGCGAAGGGGAAAGGGAGGGAGAGCATCAGTGCCACTGATGAAAAAAAAAAAAGAAGAGAAAAGTCCTTTGGGAGAGCCAGCAGAGAACTTCGAGGGCTATGGGACAAAGCTGCGGGCTTGGAGGAGACGGGGAGGGGGGGGGTTGTTTCTTGATAAAGAATTACTTCGCTGAGAAAGGGGGGAAGGAGATCCTCAGCTGAATGGAAGAAACAGTTCCTTACTGGGGGGCCCGCCGGTTCGCCTTACAGACTCAAATCTCCCGTGCACCAAAAAAAGAGAGCAAAAGCGACTACAAGGCGTCGGAGGGGGTCTATCGTTCCTTGAAAAGGTAACCCAGGGAGGAAGAAGAACCGGGGTCCGGCGAAAGAAGTTTCTCGGCGGGAAAATTGGAGGACTTGCCTCTTCAGCAAAGTGCCTAAGGAGGTGGGGCGCATCGCTTTTTATCTTTTTCTCTTTTGGAAGGGCAACCGCGGAAAGGAAAAAGAAGGGGCGGTAAGGACGACACTCCCGTCATGAGGGAACCAGAAGAAAAGGCATCAAGTCTCACGAAGATGGATACTCGAGCCAAGGTCCGCCCTCTATGGCCGAGGGAAGAAAAGGAAAAGGAAAGAGACTCCTTCGGTATCAAGAAAAAAGA
>Ga0179593_1531007_pt1 | contig 19912 bp, 19 predicted proteins | sample CZODoug2_1_08_16_FD_185931 | JGI IMG/M metagenome (GOLD analysis project Ga0179593, IMG submission 185931) | Vadose zone soil fungal communities from Angelo Coast Range Reserve, California, USA - CZODoug2_1_08_16fungal (PacBio error correction) | ecosystem: Environmental > Terrestrial > Soil >...
GGAGAAAGCCGGCAGAAAAAAGTCTTAGAAGACAGAGGGGGAACAATGCCCCTGTGGGAGAGAAAAACGTCATCGCTCGATTCGGAGTACCCTTCGGGCGAAACAAGACTTGTTGCAAAAACTATGGTGGAGGACTCATTTAACGGGCCGGAGCTAGTTGCGAGAGACCTATGCAAGGTGCAAACACAAACAACCCGAAAGCAAATCAGCGGAATTAATTGCGTTTAGCTGAAGGAGCATCTAAAATTTCTACAGCTACTGAAAGGAAACGGCGAAAAAGGGTCATTGATAGCAACTTATGAAGCCTGGAGAACCTAAGAGCGTGCTCAAGGAAACGCTGGGACGACCGGTGAAAGGAGCTGGCGGAAGGAAAAATAAGCCCTGCATAAAGGAAGACGATACCTTCGAGCACGCATAAAATTTGTCCTCAAGAGCAAACGTTTTGGGTGAAGAATCAGTGAAAACGCCAAGCAGATTACACAAAAAAGGAGGAAGTCCTTTCGGGTTTTCGAAAGGGGAAGCATAGGTGGACAATGAGGGGAAGGGTAAGGAGAAGGGGGAAGCATTGGGAAAAGGAAGGCCTCCGATGTCCTTGTGGACGATAAGAATAGAGTCACATTGCGGAAATGAACGCTTCGAGCCTGAAGTAGTTCGTCAGAAGGTCAAAACGGGAAAAGCGCGGGCGGAAAGCAACACAACCGGGCAAGAGGAAGCGGAGACAAACGGGTGGCCGCAACAGGGCCGTGCGGGATGGGGGAAAGTTAAACGGAAAGGAGGATATTGAAGGGAGTAGGCGTTCCCTGTCTACAATATTCTGCAAAGTGTTACTCAAATCTGAAAAAGCTGGAAAAGATCAGAAGACGCTCAAAAAGGGGAGGGGCACTCCCAAAGCCACCTATTTTCCTCTAGAAAGGCAGCAAAAACGCATCTGAGGTGGAATCCGTTGATCTGGGAGGGGGGGGGGGGGAAGCGACAACGAATTGATTTTCAATTTCAATTGCACCTCTGAAAACGAGTCCAGTTCAAAGAAAAAAGAGCGAGAAAGGTGGTAAAGAACCGACGATATCCCTATTTCAGCAAAAATCCAATACGCCAACACGGTCTTTTCTACTAGAGGCGCCGCAAAGAAAGAGGAGACCAAGGGGGAGGAAAAGAAATAAAAAGGAGGCAGCCAATGCAGCAAGAAAACATCACCGGCGTCGGGCCCGCCTCCCTGCAATAAACCGTAAAGTACGTCATGGAAATTCGGACGCAATCGAAAAAAACAACGTTCCTGCCACATACCTCAAAAAAAATCTTCTGCGCCCGCACCGAAGAAGGGTTTGTGGCCAGTCATAAAAAGGAGGGGAGCCAAGGGCACAGTACCGGGAAGAGGGAGGGAGGGACCTCCCGCAATACGCTTTCCTCGGACTAAGAAGGTCGCTGCTCGCGGACAGGCGAAAAATCCGGGCCCGAAACACCTTTCGGAAATCGGTCGGGGGGGGAGCGGTTTGCACGAATCCTCCCCGACTATAGGACTCAAAAGGGTCTCACAGTAAAAAAAAAGGGGGAGAAGTCTGATGTGCAATGCCTGCAGGAAATGCATCTGGGAACACTTCGGTCGTTGGTGGGCCAATGGACTAAAAAACTAATGCTGAAAACTACGGGACAGACCAGCACCTTATCCGGACACTGTGTGGGAAGGTGGCGGGCGGGGCAAGTCCATTCCGGGCAGGGGGGGAAACCGAAGGGCGGCGTCGCGGGGGACCAAGCTGGGCTACGGGAGGGAGGAGAGAAAAGTCACTAACCTTCGGGAGCTCCGCAAAAGGGAAACACAAAGCCCTACGCACACCACGTCAGGTATTGCCAACGGACTGATGGAACTTCAGGAAGAACTTTATTATTATCCTGAGATATCGCTTTCGTCGTCACAGTTGTTCGAGAAAAATCGGTTTCCGGAAAAAAGTTAAGAAAAGGTTCGGGAGGGGGGAGAAGCTACGGATTAAAAAAAAGGGTCAGCTTCTGATCAGGAGGTGCGGAAAAAAAGACTTCACTCAGGTTGGCAAAGGGGGGGCTGCCTGAGTTAAAAAGGAAGTTTAACAACCAGGAAAAACGCGGTTGAGTTTCAGGTTTCTGCAAACCCTGAGTTAACAAAGGAAAGAGGAATTCGATATCGTGTCCGGGGGTAGGGGGTAAGAACAACACTGTCTAAGTTGGATCTCCCTCAAACAACGTATTATTGAGAAAGAAGATAGCCAAGTAAGAAGGTTCTCAGGAAAAACCGGGGGGGTAAGGGACTTATCGAAGGATGGACTCTTTTTTTACTCCAGTTTGGCAAGAAAAACGTACACCCTAAACCCGACGTGGAAACGCGGTTGTAAAAGACTGGGGTTCAGGGCTCAAAAAAGGGCGTAAGGGATCCAAGCACGACAGCTGCCCTTTGTGAAGCCGTATCGATCTTCCCAAAAAATCGAATCGTAGTAGGGAAAAAAATGCGGGAGGGGGGGGGGGGGGGAGCATGGAGGGAAGACGAAAGGAAAATCTCTCAGTTTCCAGAGAGGGCACGTCCGTTCATGCTAAGGGGCCCCGCTAATTGTTCGCTTCGTGAGGCAAAAGGGTGGACGCAAGGGGGGGAGCATTTTGGGTTGGTGGGCATGCCGGCGGGAAGCAAGACGGTAGGAAAGTACTCCCGAGACGGTCAAGAGACGAGCAAGGGAGGGAAAAAAAAGAAGGCCGAACGGCGTCAGCCTCCTGGAACAAAGCCGGCCTTGATGACGCAACTCCACGTTCAGAGAAAGGGGGAAGGCAGAGAAAGGTAGCAGGAAAGGGACCTGCGGGGGGGAGGTCAATGGACAGACGTTCTGCAAGGGACCTTGCAGGCATGTCGGACACTCATATCCGGGGGGGACTGGGTGGGAAAGAGAGGAGCCGGGGAGGGGAAAAAGAGTGTGGGAATTCCCTGAAAACGCGGACAAAAAGTTCATATGTGCATCGATAGAAAGGGCCACGATCCGCGAAAAGGGAGGCAAGCGGGGAAAGAAAGACAAGTGGGAATGAGGGGTTCAGGGAAGCATTGGATTGGACAAGTACTCGGTGGTTGCATATCCCTTTGTATTACGACAACTCTATGAGTGCGGGCGGACATAGTTGGCGTCGGAGGTAGAAGTGGATCGTAAGAAAGGGGGGGACATCAGGGGAAGGGGCGGAGAAGGGAAATACGTCGATGGACTTTTTAGCTGGCAATTATTCGGAGACCGGCCGGTGCTGTTGAATGAAAATGATTTTCCGCCTGGAGTGGAGGGCGTGTGGGCGTGAAAAGGGAAACCAAAGAGGGGAAATACGTTTGGCGTATCTGTTTTGCTTCCTTAGCGGTGATATCGGGATCGGCCCGCGTCCACTGTGCTAGGTAGAACTAGTTTGAGAGGGGTTAGGGAGTAGGCTCTATAGAGGTGGCAACTTCTCCATCAATTCTCTTGAACTCCCTCGAAACCAGAAAGGCATACACGGCCTAAGAAGGACAAAGCAGATGCGCTTACCGCGTATAAGGGAATAGGGGCTTTTTGAGGCGCCGTTGCGCGTTCAGGACAGCCAAGCGTTTGAACAAGTAGAGGCGAAGGATAAGAGTGGTGTCAGGTTAAGCGCGGCGATAGGCACTAAATATTTGAACTACCGAGTGCCCGCGGTCCGCGCTGGACGCTATCAGGGGGGGGGGAGGCAAAAAAAAACGAGAGAAAACCAGGTTTCTCCGGGGGGGGAGGGCCCAGTTACGCTGGAGTGTGATTTTGTTTCACTTTCATTCTCCGTATCAAAACACGCGGTTCTGCCTGTGAGGGGGGAAGAAAGGAAAAAAAAGGCAGCGCAAAGGGGGAAAGAGGACAGCGGGTACGAGGGAGTAGAACCCCAATCAATCTGCGGCTGTTCCTGAGGGGTCGAGCATAAAAAGGCCTTTACCAGCAGATCTAGGGAATTCCTTGTAAGGTCCAGAAGGGAAAACTCGAAAGGGTGGCCCTCTTTCCATAGTGGGGAGATCTCCTCTTGTGCAAGGCAAGAGCTTCTTCTCAAAGTTAAGCTCTTGTAGGAAATTGTGGGAGGGAATGAGTGGATAAGAAGTGTCGGGGGGGAGGAGTGAAAAAAAAAAAAACCTTAACTACCGTCTCGAAAATCAAAAAGGGTACCAAAGGGGAGTCACGCGGATAAAAAACAGGCTTCATAAGTTGCAATAGCCTGAAAGATTTCCCGGTTGAAGCCTGAAGGGATCGGGGATAAAGGAAAGGAAAACCTTGGGAAAAAAATTAGAGCTGTGCTTTTCGGAGGTTGCTGTTGGCCACGCCCAGAGTTGGCAGGAACGCGACCAAGTTTGGATCGCGCTTGGGAAGGAAACCTCGTGGGAAGGGGAGGTCGAAAAAGTGGTATCACTTGAGCGCATCGGAGGAGAAGGGGGTACGCTGCTTCCAGGGAAAAAGGGCGGGATCGAATCGATTCACCGAGCTTCTGCCGGGGGACTAAGCTCTCGCAAAACAAAAGAAGAGAGAAAAAAAGCAAAAAAAAAACTCGGGGAAATCTCTTCGAAAAGCAAGGTACAAAAGGCTGGCGCAGTCGACCACTTCATAGAGGGTGCGCTCAAGGAGTACCTGCGGCGAAACAGACGACTGGTTGCAAATAGGGGGGGAAAAAAAGAGAGCTCGAGCCAAAAGGGAGAAAAGGTTCGAGGGTGGGCGTGGCAAAAATTCCGTAAAGCAAATCAAGACTGAAACTTTCGTTTGCCCTGAGAGCGCTAACCTCCCGGAGAGTTTCTACATTCGCAAAGGGGGCGACGTAGGAAAGAGGGGTCGGAAATATACGGAAGAAGTCGAGAGGAGTGGAAGTCCGGGGATTAAAAGCTCTGGATATTTCTTCAAAACGGTGAGTTCGAAAGGCAGATCCAGAAAGAAGACTGCAGGGGAAGGATCTTAGGGAAGAGGGGGAATAAAAAGCGGACGTTTAAAACGCTCAGTAGCATCCAAGGCTATCTCCAAAGAAGAGAATCGTGCCCTTACACGTCCTGACTCTTCCTCGAGTTCATTTGCGCTACCAGTACATGAAAAAAGCGAGATCAGGGGAGGGGGAATGAATGGGCGAGTCTAAGGCATGACTCCGATGAGTGTGGCCATGGGAGCCTCTCTTCCAAATTAGTGGGAACTGAAAAGGCAGGGGAGGAATTATTCACAGCCCAGGAACTGCCGTCGTGGCTTAAAGAACGGAGACTTCTCATTGAGAAATCACCAACCGCAGCGGAAACAGGCAAATTCCATCGGAAAGTTTGGAGCAAAAGGGGAAACAGGGAGGTTTGCGGGATCACAAAATTGGAGAGGCCTAATCTTCCGCTGACTAGGAATTGGCAAATAGGCTTGCCTCTGAAACGGCGATGAATAGTAGGGTGTACGCTCAGCCGGCCCCTAAGATAGGACCCCTATAGAAAAGAGAAGACAAAAAAAAAGGAGTGATAATAACGAAAAGCGCATCTGTTTGAAGGAGCCGGATAATAGGCGGGGGCTTGAGGGTTTCAGGATGGGGTGTGTGTGGGAGGGAAAGAGATCGTATGTCGCCGCATTAAAGAACAAAAACAAAAAGGGTGCGACCGACTCCTCTCTACCGGTGTGTCTCAAGGAAAAAACTGCACAAAAGTGAGGTCCACGTACAACCCGCAACCGGCTAGCAACCTGGGGGCCAAGAGAAAAAAGAAGAGTAGACAAAAAAAAGGTCCATCCAAAATACAGTCTCGTTTCCTACTAGGATGTAGGACTACTTAGGCGCAAAACAGATCTCACTAGTCGCGCGGTTGGCTGGCTGGCCCTTTGAGCTAGGTCGTAAGAGAAAAAAAAAAAGGGGGAAAAAGTCAAAAAAAGTACAATCGTAAGGAAGGGACAGATAAACCGTAACCGCGTCTTTTCATTCGACGTCAAAACTTGATGTCCAACCGTTGAGTCAGAAAAAGTCCTGGCCGCAGGCTGATGCGAAAGGGAGAGTTTTAGCAGGGAAAAAAAAAGGGGAGTCTTGACACAAGTCCACCTGATCAATTAAGGCAGGCATTCCCAACGGACGCGAGTCCCGATAATAAGGAGGCAGAAAAGCGAAAAAGTAAAGTCGCGGGAACCAGTGACACTTTCTGGAAGGCGGGTCGGCGGTTGCAAGGGTGGCATCGCGCTTTCATATTGAACGAATGGCAAATAAACGAAGGAAGAAGGGAGAAGGAAAAAAAAAGGATTAGGGGCGCAAGAGGCAAGTGCCATAGCTATCTCCTATGAGTTGCCAGCAACAAGGCTTTGTGTCCAATGAAACCGGCAGGACCACGGGGCGTAACGGGCCCGGTGTGCCAAGAGTAGGTAATGACCTCAAAAAACTTCTCCGGACACTGGTTTGATGCGTGGAAGGCGCCAGGGTTACACACTGGCCGATCCGTTCGCGGCGGCTGTCGCCCCCGCATCATCGTGGCTACTGGGATAGGGGAAAACTACCGATTGCGGGCTGCAAAAATCAACCACAGGCCGCCGAGACCCCAAAAGGGATCATCAAAACTTGAAACAGCAAGGTGAAAGAAAAGTTCCGGAATACTGGAGAAGATCGATCGGCGTTCTCGTCAAATAGTGTCCACGCGAAAAACGATTGGGTTTCCGGGACCTGTTGGGGGGAGAAGAAGGAAATGGGGGTGTCAAGAACGTATTCAAACGGAAGATTAAAAAGCGTGAGAGCGAACGCGGGGGAAAGGGGTTGGATGAGCAGGAGGTAACAATCGTTTTACAAAGCGGGAACCGGGTTGTCGGTTTCAGGGGGGGGGGGAACATGAGGGAAAAGGACAGAGGGAATAGGAGTTACCGGCCCGGGGATCGTCCAAACACTGTCGATGAAGTGGCTATCTCTCAAGGAGGAAGGAGAAAAAAAAAGCAAAACAGGGGGGGGAATCCGCGCCACCGGGACGAAAAGTATCGCATTCGAGCGGTTAAGGGTTGAAGGGTTTGTGGGCAAAACAAAACCCAGGGGAAAAGGGAAAAGGGTAACAGGGGAGGGGCAAAGCAAACCCGACCGCCGGGGAGGATGGAGGGCGAGACGGGTCCTCCCTAAACCAGTGCCCTGGGGAAGTAAAAAAGAAGAAGGACTTGGAACGAGGTATCTTGGGGGGGACGCGTACAGATTTAAACGACTAAATCCTATAAGTATTCAAAAAAAAAAGGGAGACATTTCACGTCTCAGGAATGTTATTATCCGCCCCTTGTTGGGCGGAACGTGAAATTGCCGGTTTTTTTCGCCGTGAAACATTTGTGATGGGCGTGAGGGGCGGGCAGATCAGTTTTAAAAAAGGAAGGCCGAGTCAATGGAAAGGGGGGATCGGGGAGGGACGCGAAACTTAGACGGACGACTCAGAGATCCAAAGGTGAATTCCGCGCCCGCCACTTGATTCCAACCATTTTCCGGAGAAAATTAACGGCGGGGGGGGGTTGAGAGCAACGTGGCAAGTTGGTAGTCAGGGGGAAACAAATAAGTGGTGGGATGCATGGCACGGTGAAAAAGATTTGCTCACAAGGGACAGAATCTGGGTGAGGAAACAGGTTCCGATATCAGGGGGGTGGGAAAACCATCGTCAAGATGAGTACGACGTAACGAACGCAAAAAGGGGAACAGAAGTTCATCGGTGCAGCTTGAGACTGGACTCTCGCCATCGAAGGACCGAGGGGAAAAAGAACGAAAAGGGGGAAGTGAAGTAGTGGAAGGGGAATTGGAAAAGGAATCACCTGTGTGTGCATAAGGGGATGACGTCCACACCCTCTAGGCGGGCGCAGAAGAGGGGGGGTTCGGGTCGGAGGGGATTAAGTGCCGCTGCAAAAGGGAGTTGGAGGAGAAAGAAAGAAAACGCATTTTACCGTGGAAATTTCAATGGGCGGCAACGTGACCCTGATTTTTTGAAGCGGTGGCGGGAAAGCATGAGGGGGGGGGGAAGGAAAAGTCAGGGAGAAGAAAAGCTCGAGGGACCGAAGGACAAAAAAAAGAAGTAGGGAACGACTTGCTTTTGGCGTATTTGGGCTTCCAAATGAAGGGATTCGAGTCTGGGAAAAGGAAGTCATGGTAGGGGCGAATCGGGGGGTGGCATGGCTTAGGAGAAAGAGGTGAACTCTCCAGGGGAAAGTCGCTTTGTCAAAAAAACCTCCCTCTAAATCATAATCTTAAAATCCGCACGGCCTTATCCAGAGAAAGAAATAGCGCGTGGAAAAAATAGGTGGGAAAAAGAAGGGGAGCGTGGGGCGCCGAGCGTGTTCACCAGAATAGCTAGGGGGATCCGTCCCCATTTGGACTCATCAGCGCGGCGGTCAGAGGTGAAATAAAAACGCAGGGAGGCTTCGGAGAGATCAACTTTTGTGCCACTCCCCCCCCGGGCCAGGCGGCGCGGCACCAGGCAGTTTCCTCCGTGGAAAAGCATGGGTTTGGGGAGGCAATGGCGAAGAAATAGAAGAAACAGGGACTGGACTGTTGTCAAGGCTGCGCACTGAGCCGTTTGCGCAGCGCAATTTCCGGGTCGCGCAGACTTAGAGGAAGCGCGGCTGCCGTCTTTTCGAGGAAAGGAGGACCGCGCTAAGCGCTTACCTCTGACCTGAATCCATAGCCGCGCGGGGGCCATCTAAACCAGGGAAGGAAGGGAAGGAAAACTTAAGGGGAAGCTTGAAGCAAGGCTGAGAGCAACGGACCTCGGTGTTATGAAAGTGTAAAAGGATACGCGAGGTAACGTGTACAAGTAACTGCAATGCCTTTCTTGAAAGCCTTTTGGAGAAAGAGAAAAAAAGGGATAAACGGAGAGGAAAGGCCTCGAAAAAAGCTTCATACGTTGGAAAAAAAAAGCCTCCTGAGGAAGTTTCGCCGGGGGGGGGGGGGGGTTGGGGTATGGGGTGGTTGAGAGTATTAGTGGCCTGGAAGGTAGAAACGCTCGTAGCGCGCTCTGTCGGACAAGAAAGTTTTCAATGCTGACAAGCGGAGGGGGGGGCCCAACCACCGAAGTTGGCAAAGAGAAAGGGGGTGGGTCAACCGGTAGCGCTCGTGTAAAGGGCGGAAGGAGAAAACACGTTTTGAGAACAAGAGCGGAAAAACTCCGAAAGGGTGGACAAAGAAAAAAAAAAGTCTTGGGGGGCGAGAGGAGCGAGGATTCATTCTGCCGTGCTGCTAATGCGACTCTTCAACAAACATCAAGATATTATTATCGAGAGATGGGGACGAAAATCTAAGGGAAGAAGGGACGAGAGAGAAAAACCCCTGGAGAAAAAACGGAATAGGATAGATTTCAGAGGGGACTCCTGTCTAAAATGGGTTGCAAACTAGGGCGCTATTCCGCATTAACGGCGGCTAAGAGGCTATCCAAGGTTGCTCAGAGTACAACCTGGGAGTGTTCAAGAATCTGAAGAAAGAGGGGGGAAAAACCCCTTAAAGGGGGAGAAACCGATGCAAAAAAGGAAAAGGAAAAGGACCACTAAGAAGGGACTGATTTAAAACAGAAAAATCTATCAGTATAGTAACGAGCCTTGAAACCCGGCCGTTTTAGGAGGGGTATTGGTGGAGGGAGAAAAGGAAGGACCGGGATAAGACGGGAAATAAAAAGTAGGGAAGGGATTATCAAAAGACCAATAGAAAAATACAAGAAGCTTAAACCGTCGAAATGACGGTGCCGGAAGCACCGGGACTGGCTTTCAAAAAGGCTATGAAGAAAAGAGAAAACAAAGGTTTACAAGTTGAAACGGGGAAAGTAGCAAGCAAGTGACTTCTCGAAAGGCAGCAGCGATTGGCTTGGAAGATGCAAGAGGCAAAAAACTGGAAAGGCAAAAAACGGGAATGAGTGGCGGCATCCGTTAATCAAAAGGCAGGAAACGCGTATTCAGAGATACTTAATCAGGGCTGGAAAGGAACATACGGGAAATTGAAAGCGATCAACTGGACAAAGTTCTTGATGAATCAAAAAATTTTATATACCGAAGCGAAAGATCGCGCTCATTTCGGTGATATAGGAAGGGAAGACTTGAAGGGGGGGCGGATAAAGAAAAAGCGTCCCTAGGAGGAACTGGACCCCGTAGATTCGATACGACACAAAACGTCTCCGGCCCAAACGGAAGGAAGAAAAGGGGAAAGAGCAAAAATGGGAAGAAGATAAGGGCCGGCGGAAGGGTCAAGAAAAAAGAGTCTGGGGGGTCTATTGATTTACTCAAGATCTAATTGAATTCAAAAGTCAGATTCAACCTCGAAAAGACTCCATGAAGCCAAAGAAAGAAAAAGAAGAAAGTAAAATGAAAGCGGCTAAAAAGAGAAGAGGTTAAAGTAAAGAAAAAGTCCGGCCCCAACTCCATTATTTTTTGACTCATTCTGTCTGTCCACTAGATACGAGGAGTCACTGGAAGAGGAAGAACGCGGAGGGAAAAAGAGTCCAAAAGGCGGTCGTACGTTCCTAATCACTGCCAGATAAACGTAATACGTTGAATGTCGACGCAATCGTCAAAAACGGGGGGGGACTGCCCGAGATGAGGAACCGACCAAAAAAAACAAAGGAATAGAGGGTGAAAAGGGACATACACCGGAAAGAAAAGTATTCTTGGTCGCATCCGGCAGATACTGCATCATTCACCAATATCGTCGTACGGGGAAAACGCGAAGCGCTGTAAGGAAAAGGACTGCCGAAAAAAAAAAAGTATGTTTCCGCGTTCGGGAAGCGATTGCAAAAAAAAAGCGAGGAGGAAAAAAAACTGGAAAATCAAACACAGCGAAAACGATTCTGCGGTGCAGCAACTGCCTCAGTGCAAGAAATCTTTGCCAGCAACGCTTTGTGTCAACATTGACTAAAAAGGCCACGAATTGGAAACTACGGGACGGAAAAATTCCAGAAGTGCTTCTGAAAAAACAAAAGGAGGGCAAGGCAAGGGAATCCGGTGGGGGGGAAACGGGGAGGGGGCTGCCTCAAGGTCCGGCAGCAGAGGTCGCCAACTACTAGGAAGGAGGACTAAAAGGGATCGAGAAGGGGGCATGAAACCAAAAGAAGCCGCGAGCACAAGCAAGAAACTCCACAGAAGAAAGAACGGCGAAGGTCCTGCGAAAGGGAAATTTAAAATTCGGAGAAAAAAAAGATCGGCTTTCGTCGGAAAAAATAGTGGAAAAACCCAGCGAACAACAGGTTAAGGTTGAAAAATTGAGTATTGGGAAGAGACGCGGGACCCTGGGATCTTGCTCGCGGCGAGCGTAAGGGACCCGGGTTGGAAAACTTGGGGGGAAAAAAAAGAGGTAAACCAGGAAAAACAAGGAAAGGGGGGGTTAAAATGGGTGAAGGTGGCTTTGGCAAGGCTACAAGGAAGCCTCGAATGATACGTCTTAAACGGGGGGGTTAAGCGATGGGGATTGGGGAGCTCTCAACAAAAAGGTAGTATTTTAAGAGATCCAATTCATCAAATTGGGTTTTCTACGAAAAGGAACGGAAACCGGGCTGACTATCTCAAAAGAGAGTTTTTTACCGGGTTTGACAAAGGCACAAACACCCAAAAGGGTTGGAAAAAACGGGGAAGACAGAAGAATTTGAAAAAGCAACCCTGAACCGCGGGGCGGGCGTAAGCAGATAAAAAAATACATAGCGAGCTTAAGAAAAAGAGACAAATGCGGGGAAAACCTGAAACAGCGGAAACGGAAAAGTATGTGGTGCCACGAAATGTAGTCGAAAGGGGAGACTCAGAATAAGTGCAAAAAAAGTGGATGAGCGCCGAATTGGGACGTGGGACGGGGAAGGGATTCCTTGAAGTTGTGGCCCGCGGCTCATGGTGTGGTTGAAATGCCGGCGAAGGCAGTGGGTGACGGAAGTAGAAAAGGGGGGGAAAATGACTGGGAAGGGGGGGGCGAAAGTCGGCATCCAAGAATCGCGCCAAATCCTACATTGGGAGCTCTCCACGCCAAAAATGGGGGAAAGAAGGAGGGTAAAAGTTAAAGCAGCAGAGGGGGAAAAATGTCAATGAAATGGCTTGCAATATGCAGGGCCTTTGCGCATTTGCGCCGGTGCGCAGGGGAAAGGGAAAGGGGGTTCAGGGAAGCCCCAAAAGGTTGGACCAGCTTGCAAGGGGAAATTCTCCTTAACTAACAACAATTGCAATCGGTGCAGCGGAGGACTCGGGCCGCTATCAGCGCAAGAGAGGCCAGCAGAGCGCTAGATCAGGATTGGAGGGAAGAAATGTAAAAAGGTTTTGAAAAAAAAATACAAAAACCAAACCAAACAGTGAATACTCAGAAGAGAACGGTGTAATGAACTTAACGAGGAGGGGCTTCTCAAAAGAGTGGTAGTCTGATGATAATTTCCATTAATTTTTCTACTGCAAGTGGGGACCGAAAAAGTTTTTACGAGTTCTTAAGGGAAAAGAAGGGTATAGGGGGAGGGGAAGGAACTCGGGGGGTTGCTGGGGGGAAAGGAAGGAGACGAGTGAAAAGGGAAAATTTACTGTAGAGGGGAAGCTTTTATTTTTCTACCAGCATAACGATAGTATGAACCGGGTAAGTTTTCATGAGGGTCTTGGGGGAAAGGGGTATCACCTGTCTGGAAGGGATGAGTCTGGCTAAAAGTTGGGTGCAGAAAATCTTTTGCAAGTAGGCGCTATCATAGGGAAATCTCCAATTTGGGAAAAAGGAAGCTTCGAAAAAGAAACTCAAAACGGAGAAGGGCTAAGAGGGCTCTTACGCTCTTATATAGAAAAATAGGGGGCGTTGGGAGGCGGGCCAGTGCGCGGTCGTACGGGGTTAAAAGCTGAGGAAAAATTGCAGAAAATAAGAAGTCCGATCGAAGATTGCCTTGAAAAAGATCCTGGAAAACGCGCTTTCGAGGCTGGGCCTCTAGACTGGCGAGAAGGGCCCAAAAGAAGAAACCGGGGATAAGGTAGTGAAGGACAGGGACGCTGCGTGGTTTTTATTTTTGAATGACGCAGTCTCCGTATCAACGCGGTCCTGCCTGGATGTGGGGACTGAAAAGAAAGGAGCAATTGAAAGCGCAGGGAAGGAGAGGGGATCCTTCCCCAACTCGGCTGCTGCCTTCAGTCGGACAGAATGAGGACAGCTCGAACCTAAAGAAGGGAACATGGGGGGGGAAGACTCAAAAAAGAAGAGAACGTGGAAGGGGGGCCCGCTGAAGGTCACTGGAGATGCCTTGTTGCAGAAGAAACGCCGCTTCTTGACCAAACGGGAAATTGGGGAGCGGAAAGGGGGACGCGGGCGGAGGCTTACTCCAGGCCTTTCAGAACCGGTCGCTGAATAATCAAGTCTCCAACGGCATGGAGTAACGCTGGACCTTCTCCGTCTTAAAGAGGAGATGGAAGGAGGAAAGGGGGGGGATGGGGAAAGATGAGCGATCACACCAGGGAAAAGTCTCGATGTTGCTTTCGTGATTTGGGGGGGGGTTGCCACGCCCAGTTGAAGATGGAGAGCAGTTGGAAGCGCGTGGAAAAGCCGCCACGTCGGGGGAAGCGAGGGAAAGAAGGGGGAGCGCATCGAGGGGTCGCTCTCAGGGCTTGGGCAAAGGGATGGGATTCGAAGCGAGGAGTAAAAGTGATTCTTAAAGCGATGCGCAAGAAGGGAGGGGGGGGGAATCATGGAGAATCCCTCATAAAGAAAGGGTGAACATGGGAAGAGGGGCGAAAGGGAAATCGCTCTATGCGCTCAAGAAGGTGCGGGCCAGAATCTCACTTGTTGCAAAAGTGCGGCTAACGCAAAGTTGCGAAACCGAGCAGAAAAAATGTGACTCGAGAAATCGGAGTGCAACCAAATAGCCAAGGAAATTAATATAATCTGGAAAGGCATTTTCCCTGACGGATTCAGCAGAAGGCAGGAGCTTGATACATGGCAAAGGACGGGTAAAAGGAGAAGGAGGGGGAGAAAGAGATTTCAGGAAAAAAAAAAGAGAGGCGTGACTCCATTCCGTTAGAACTTTGGGGATAGGGGGTTCCGGCGACCGGTGATTTCAGAAAGGCTGTCGGCCTTGACAGGAAGACGGGAGAGGAAACACTCAAAGAGGGAAAATAAGGACTGCAGGAGATGTCAAAGAGACCAAAGATGCTGACAGAGGCCTACACGTCCTTCTAGGCAGATGGGCCTTGCTAAGGGGGAACAAGGGGGGATTAAGAGGGAAACATTTGACTGTTAGAGGGAGTAGGGGGAGAAAGTAAGAGAAGGGGGTCATATGAGGGGAAGATAAGCCGCGACAAATCTCCTCTAAGGGAAGAGGCGAAAGGGGGAGTTGGGAAGAAAAAGCATGGAGGGGAGGAAGACGGCGGCATTTCAAAAAAAAAGGGCATCATGAAAGTCGGTACCGACGGAAACCGGCGGTAGCTCGTCCGGCCATTTAAAGTTTGGAAGAGGAACTCAGAAGGAAGGGAGGGAATATTCCTCTGATCGACTGGGCTCTGGAAGCTGAAAAGGTGACTAAACTGAAGACTCAAGAAAGAACGGAAGGGGAACAACGCAAGTGACAAGCGGGAATATCGCATCAGAGGAGCGGAAAGGCAGTGCTAGTGCAGAATATTCAGGGATTTTCGGGGAATGGTAAAGGAAGGGTGGCTAAACGAAATGAAAAAAAAAAAGCCCCAAAGCCCTGCCTACCATGACTTCCGAGGGAAAGGGAAAACGCCTGATCCCGATAGCCCGAAGTGGAAAGGGCCAAATCCGAATAACGCCAACAAAAGAAGAAAAAGAAGGGCGGTCAAGACTGCTTTGGGGGGGGGGAAGACCACAAAGAGAGGCAATTTCATCAATGCTTCCAACATCACAGTTCGGCCGCAATCCGGTTCCATAACAGGAATGTCAGAACTTGAAAGGTGAAAAAGGGGGAAACTTCTACCGCCGACCAATCTCTGCCAGCCCTTCATATAGTTTGGTTGGAGACAACCGGGCCTATTACCACAGGATTCTTGTGCATCATTCCGAGAGCGTGAAACATCTAATACAAAAGACGCTCCGCAGCCGCTCTCGAGACCGAGAAAGGGACCTGGAAAGGGTCGTTCAGAAGGAAAGGTTCAGAGGAACGCTGGCAAAATCTAAAGAGCGCTATAGGAATCAAAGGGTCTGACCAGTCGTACAAAAGGGAGGAAAATGGACCATGGGGGAATTCTTTGTGTCGGAAAAGACAAAACGCAGGCGGAACACGGTTGCTAACGTGCAAAAACATGTCCGTACATGAAAAATACACAGGAGGGGGGGGAGGGAAGGAATTAAGAGGGGGAGGGAGCCGGAAAGAAGAGGGTCGCCCACGCTAAGAGACTTGAACTCGGACCGCCGCGGATCGGTATCCACTGCTAAAAAAAAAGAAGGACCAAGGGAAGAAAAACCGCCGCAACCAAAACGGCAAGGATCACGGAAGAAGGAAACAATTCGGCAGTCTAAACTTTCCTACGAGTGAAAGGAGAAAGCCTTAGAAAGGGTCTGAGAATTGAACGAACCATGGCAGGGGAAAGGGGGGGGGGGGGGGCGCGGGTACCTTGGACATAAGCAGGGAGCTTCTTGGGGAAGAGCTAGACGGAATTACACCAGTTGAGGGGAGGAAAAAGAAAGAGGTGGGAAAAGTGTTTGCAAATCCTTAGTTCACAATTAACACCCCGCGGAAGCGGGGTCTTCAGTTAGGTTTGCTGAGAAAGCAGAGGAAGGGGGCTTAGGGAAAAAAATGGACTATAAAGGCGAGAAGCAAAAAAACAACAGGGGGAAGTAGTATTAAAAATATAAGAAGGGAAATTCATCGACTTGGTGACCGAAATGACCATGTTGCCGGGAACGAATAAGGTCCGGAGAAGGTTAAACCCAAAAAAAACCCTGAAACAGTTAACGCGGGTGTTTGGTAAAGACTGGGTTACCTCATATTTAAAAGCAAAAAAAGTCAGAGAGGAGACCGGAAAAAAGGAAAAAGCAGGTACCCTATACTCGGGAAAAAAATGCTTCTGTAGAAACAGCGCGGTCCTGTAAAAAAAAAAAAAAAAAAAAAAGGTGGTTCACGTGGAAAAAAAGGAAAAGAAGAGAGGAGAATAAAAGACAGAAAGTAAGGAAGAGGTGGAGTTCTGCCGTGATCCGTGGAGGGGGGAAAAGCGTAGGGGTGAGGCGAAGTAGTGCAGCCTATCAAGGAACGAGTTCAAGTACAAAAAAAGCGGGGCTACAGCGACTGAAAAGAACTGATCTGACCTCGCGAGAAAAAAGGGCCGTGCAACTGCAAAAGGAATTGAAAGTATTGGGCCACAGTGGAAAAGGCAAAGCCTGCGGGGGGTAGTCAATGGCACCACCAAACCCAAAAAAGCTGGCAAGAATCAGGAAAAAAGTTCAGGGGTACTCACACTCATAAACGCATTGGGTGTTGGAAAAAGGGACGACAGTTTTGATCTAGGCAGGGCGCCGGATAAGTTGTTTCAAAAAAAACTTAAAGAGAAAAGAGGTTTTTAAAAAAGAAGGGGACCGCGAAAGACCTGCGTGATTCCGTAGAGGGAAGGACTCAGGTCCGAAGATCAGTATCTTAGTCAAAAGGAATTGTACCAATACGCCTTGGAAAAAAAAGGCCACAAAAAAGAGGGAAAAAAAGATGGTGGAGAGGGGGGAGAAGGGCCAAAAGGTGGAGACGAGGTGGGGACATTTTTGTTACTCTGTGAAATGACAGACGCGCTTTTTGTAAAATGGCAAGAAGGGGTGAGGGGAGGGAAATGTTGGGGAAAGGGGATTTAGGGGTCGACTCGGACTAAGGAGAAAAGGACCCTCATAACAGGAAAGGGGAACTACCTGGATGTTTGGGATTCGGATGGGATGATTTAAATCGAATATCGGGGGGTCCACATGATGTGGAAGGGGAAGGGGGGGCGTAGGAGAGGTGAACTGCGCATGATCAATGACGTCTTGTCGCGGGGAACCTCCCTCGAAAATCCAGATCTCTGAAATACGAGGCCTTTCCGAAAAGAAAAGCGCTGAGAAAAATCCATGAAAAAGCGCCGAAGAGGGGGGGGATAGGGGGGGCCGCTTAGATGCACCCTTTTGTCATACGAAAACGCGTCGATCATAGCACGAACCTTGACAACCGAGGAAGCGGAAAAGAGGCAAAGGGTCAAAAGACCCCCGGGGCGAGCGCTGCCAACGGCTGGGGGTTCCGTCTTTAAATTCTGAACAGGGACGCTTTAACGGTTGGAATGCGGGAGGAGGCAGCCAGGCTGGGGAACACGGATCCTTCATGAGGGACAAGCCCAAGTTCCGTCTTCGCGCACGAATGACGCGATTATTATCTTAAAGTCTGCAGGGGAAAATTAGGGGGGCCTCCAGTCGGAAAGACATGTCCCTCGGAACCGAGTAGAAATGGGGGGGGGGGGGGGGGGGGGGGAACTTCGAATATAGTAAGGTTGGAGAACCTGCTGGCATCCTGAGGAGTTCGAAGGAACGAAAAAAAGCTTGTCCGGCGGTATCCGTGAGGGGAGGAACTGCAGGGCTTGAGGGCCCGGCCCCAGCTCCTTTCGAAAACAACCGGTCGGAAGTAAAGAAAGAAACGGAAGGGAAAAACGTAGGAGACTGATCGGCGGGGCGGAAGAAGAAGTGGGCGAAAGAGGCTCGGTAGGGAGGGAGAATGCATGCAACGCCCTTGGGAAAAAGAGCTTCCGCTGCTTTTGCTTGGACGGGTGGTTTCTGTTTTGGGGGGGAATAGGAGGAAAAGGAGTATCGGAGAAAGAAAAAAGGTTTATTCGCTGGTTCGCCCGACAGGGAGCAAGTGAGCTCTCGGGAGAGGTCGCCTGTCTCCATTTGCTTGGCAATGCTGATCGAAGAGGGATAAAAGAGGAAAAACGGAGGGGGGGAGAAACAGGGGGAAAGGGGAATCCCTCGCTTCGGGGAAAATCCATCAATTTTCCAAAAGAGGCAGACGACCACTTCATCGATCTGACGCTCAAGGAGTACAATGGAGGAGAAAAATTGTGGGCTATAAGGGGGAACGTCCAACCTGGGAGTCGTGCCTCATTTCAAAAGAGGGGGAGTGGCAACAGCAAACAACCCGAAGAAAAGCAGCGGAAGAATCTAAAGGAGGGAGCGCGAAAAAGGGCTTGGGGAATACTAAAGAAGAGGAAAAAGACGAAGGGAGAATTGTCAACTTATGAAGAATCTATCCGTGACTCCATTCGTGAGATGGCGCTGTATTATTTCGCGGAGGGACGAAAAAAGGGAAAAGGAAAAGGAGAAAAGAACCTTCGGGCAAAAGAGAGAGGGGAAGAAACAAGAAACAACGTGGAAGGGGGAAAACAGGCTTGGAAGGAAAAGCTATCTCCAGAGGCTGAAGAGTGGGGAGGGGCTGGAGAAGCCGACGGCTATGGAGGAGGGGGGAGAAGAAGAAAAGAGGCCTCTCTTAAGAAGGGTCTGTCTCGAAAATAAGGAAAGCTAAACCGATGTCCTTGTGTAAGATAAAAATCATCTAGGGAGGTCTTCAGAGCGAAGGCAGTTCCTGGGTCAAATCCCATTCATTAAATATGGGCTGTCAACTTTATACTTCAGCATGAAAAAAAAACCTACGCGGAAAAAGACGGGAACGGGGACGCGAGGAAAATTGGGGAAAAAAAGGGGGAGAGAGGAGAGAGACTTCCTCAGTAGGTAAGTGTGTCAGCATATTCGTTCGATCGGACGCGCTGTAGTCCTGCAAGGGTGAACGGCTCGATATAAGAAAACCAAAGGGAAGGACGAGCAACGGCGCCGACCACCCTATTGGTATCCCTATAAAGGGAAAGGAGCATATTCTGTTGAAGGAGCGAATGCCCGGTTGGGAGGGTTAGTGGAAGTAAAATGGAATTCCAAGGGCGAAAAAATACATACAAAACATTCCGCCAAGCGAAACACAAAATACCAGGACTTCCTAGCCATGTGAGGGCGCCGATCAAGAAGAAAGGTTGGGGAAGACGCCAGATCGCGGGGGGGGTGAGAAGGAAAGTACAGTCGACAGTCACGGCCGGGCGAATCAAAGTCGCTCTGGCAAGGCAAGCACCGCTTCCAACAAACCGGCTCAGGCCGCATCCCACCCGATAACCGGTCGAAAGAGAAAAGGTGGAAGGGAGAAAACTTTCGCAGAGACCAATCGAATCCTAGAACGAACTCTCATAGAGTGGTGGGCAAGGGGACCATAGGTCTATTAAACCACATGAAGGGGATTGAGAAGGGACGGAAGAGGCGCGTAAAGACGACGCGAAAGGGGATCTGGCTCGGAAAGCTTCGGATCGCTTTCACCGGAAGGATTCCGCGTTCTTTAGGAGCAGGTCAACTTGAAGACCGGGAAAGGGGAATCAAAGGAAAAGTGGAAAAAAAACAAGGAGAAAGAAGGAGTCTGCGTGGGGCAAATTCCTTGCAATTGCCTGACAATCCAGCCACTGATTTTGGTGTCCATACAAGGAGGGACAATTGAGAATAAGAACTTTTCTCCGAAAATGGTGAAAAAACGGCGGGGGGCAAAGGGGAAAAGCTAAATCACGGGACAGAGATCAAGTCAGGAGGACGGCGCTGGAAAAAGCCCCCGCTTCAGACAGTGGAAACTCGGAAAAGCCGGCGAGTAACGAAAATGGAGAAAACCATGGAAGAGTCGAACATGCTGCACTTGAAGAAGCAAGAACGGAAACAATCTTGCGGAGCACAATGCTACGTTCCTTTATTCGGGGATCGGGGGGGGGGAAAATGGGACGAAAAAAAGATTAGGGGGGCCACTGTCGAGTCAGTTAACAAAGCTTTCAGAAGTCGTGGGGAAAGACGGGGGGGGGAAAAATCTGGGGGGGAAGGGGGGCGGAAAGTCGACGAAGCACGGTTTCCTGTTTTTCAAATCCTGAGTGTCAACAAGTGGTAAACCCCTCGGTAAAGAGGGGAGGGTTGGGGGGTAACAGAGGAGGAAAGGGGGGCTATATCGAAAACAAGGTGTCGATTACTTGGGAAA
>Ga0179593_1547706_pt1 | contig 19912 bp, 13 predicted proteins | sample CZODoug2_1_08_16_FD_185931 | JGI IMG/M metagenome (GOLD analysis project Ga0179593, IMG submission 185931) | Vadose zone soil fungal communities from Angelo Coast Range Reserve, California, USA - CZODoug2_1_08_16fungal (PacBio error correction) | ecosystem: Environmental > Terrestrial > Soil >...
AGGGCCGAAAGAGAATTCTAGAATAAAAAAGTTAGGAGGCAGGCGTACAGCCCTCTCGGGAGAGTCAAAAAGACGAAGCGCAGTGACAAAGGGATGAGCCCAGAAGGCGACTCAGATTCCTTATAAACTTGGGCGCGGCCCAGCAAGGAAAGGGGGGGGATGGAAAAAAAAAGAAAAAAAACCTGGGGCGGGTCAATGCAGGTCATCGAGACAAGGAAAAAAAGGGGACGCGGCCGAGATTAAATCCACCGCAATCGTCGAAAATCGTGACATCTCATCAGGAAATAAGAACCAGAGCGGCCTCACCAAAGTCCGCCTCCCATTCTGTTGAGAGCTCATCAGGGGATCAAGGACCCCCTGACTGCATCAAGGGAAGTCATCGCGCCAGGCGGAGAAACCGATGTGGAGTACGCTGACCCAAACGCGCGCGACTCAGCGTATGCTCATCCGTCCTAAATCCCTCGATTGACAACTCTTTGACATCGCCAGCAAAAAGGGCAGTGCCCCATCACCCGTCAGGTGGAGTGGTGACAAAAGGGGGAAAAGCCCTCTCGTCAAGACCGAGCACTGATCCCCAAGAGGGGGGGGAATGCGGCATTCAACTACTGTGAAGCCAGCCTCGAGATGTGGAATCACCCGTAGGACAAAGGGGGGTGTACGGGGGGGAGGACCAATCATGCGAGAGCGCGAGGTGCGACGAATGGCTGAATACCTGAATACCCACTCCACGATGGGGGTAAAGAAGATGGGCTGACACCGAGTTCTCGCCCTATCCCAAAAGGTAAATGTCCAGCAGGTTTACCAGGCAGATCTTAAGGGATCGTCTCTTAGGGCAAGACCCGAAGCTCCTACGGCGAAATTCTAAAAGGAGGAGGACGCGCGGCGGCTCTACTAAGATTCATGTGATATCTAACGCAGCTCCACAAAATTGTGAGGGGGCCTAGAAGGACCAATCGGACCCAATCGAACCCAATGTAAGGAGCCGACTTAATGAATCGCGTCTTTCTAGAAGGGGGGGGAACTTCTAGTTGACGACGCGGATCAAAGAACGTGGTGGTTGGGGCCATGGTCCTCTCAAAGGGAAGCATCCACTCCAACTAGCCTGCGGCCGGGTAGGTTGGCCTCCCAAGACCAGCCGCTCTACGAAAAAAGCCTGTATCACCCTAACAAGAATCCGGGGCGAGAGGATGAGGGGACCGTCTCTCGTCATGGGAGCCCGAAGGGAAGGGTACCTCGCCATGACCAGCCTACCTGAGCAGGCCCCGTGAGAGGCAGCTTTGGACACTGGCACGATGGAGAGGGAGGTCGAGAATGTTCATCAAAAAAGCGAGCCCCAATTGCCGGAGCTTGCTCGGGAAAACCGTCGAACATTACTCACGGAAGATCTCCCGAAGGAAAGGCCGGCCCTTGAAAGATTATGAAACGCTCTTCATGGTGGTGCCGCTTGATCCGAGAAGGAGGACCTTAAAACCCCTGCTTGGGGAAATCATACAGGAGGGGGGGGACTTCCACCGTCTCGAACTGGACTCTCGCAGCGCGGGGCGGATCTTCCTAACAGTTAAAAAAAACTGCCGGACTCCCCCTAAGGATTACGCGTCTCCGACGCTCTTCTTTCCTTCCTGAGGAAAAAGGGAAAGGGTAACCTCCTCACAACTCTCTACACTTCCCAACCTGAGTGTCCCTAAGAGAGTGTCGTCCTTCCTCGACGGAAAAGAGAGTAGTAAGTCTCAAGGGGGGGGAAATCGGGATGACTGACCCTCCGCTCAAACGAGGAAATCGGCCAGGGGAAGGCGCGCGTGACACTCACGGAAGGAGGGGGAAGACGTTTCGCATAGGCAACTACCCATCTACAATACTAACGGCATAGAGATGACACCCTTTTCATCCTAGGAGGGACTCCCAACCTCACCTTGCTGAAGAGGAATACCCGGAAGAGAGACACGTTATCATAACGAGTCAAAGTCAGACACCGTCATCGCGCCCTCTACTCGAAGGGGGATGAAACGCTTCAAGGTTCCTCAAGCCGGTCATCTTCACCGGGCAGAATTGAGGAAAGAACCAATAAAGCCGGAAAGAACAAGCTTTTTCAGAATTTAGGCGGAGGGGGTGATCCGCAGCGAGGGGGAAAGGGGGAGCAAACAGGGCGGGGTTTAAAGGTTGACTTGCAGCGTATGAAAAAAAAATGGGAGCGGCCGGACCGCGGACATCAATGGTCCGTTTAACTGAGCTTCGCGCTGCGGCAAGGTAGGACGAAAAGGGGGGTCGGGGAGGAAGAGTTGAGATTACCGGGGGCCTCAAACATGGCGACCTCTGAGACTTCAAGCTACATTTTAGGGAAGGGATCGGCGAGTCTCTTTTTAGAGGGCCATGGAAAGAGGGAAAGTCAACCACTACTGTCACCGAACCTCCTCTTCTTTTGTTTGTTTGAGCTAACGGGGGCACATAAAACAAGGCACCAACGCCGGGGGGGGGGGGGGGATCGCTGTTGATTCGTTTCCATAATTCTGGAAGGAATGGGATAGATACCCGAGGAACAAGTTGCCGAGACTGGGTACGGTTTCGTACGAAAGGAGTTTTGCGAAAAGGGGGGGAGATGGGGTCTGACCACGCAGTTCGGTAACGCTCCCGCCTCCTTTGCGGAAAAGGGAGGGATACTCTGGCTTCAGTACGAATTTTAGGGGGGCCTGTTTTAAAACGTCCCGCACAACAAATCCTTGACTCTAGTAAGTGCAACTTCTTTCCCCAGTCCGGGGGAGAAGTGGGAAATGAGTGAAACAAATTCGAACTGTCCTGAGCGTCCCCTCCTTAGAGGGGGTTCGAAAAAGCCGACCCGATTTCCTCGAATCTGGGGTGATCTATTTATTCTATTAAACTGGGGATGAAAGGCTTCTGAAAAGAAAGACGAAACCAGGTGACCTCACAAGGAGGACAGTATTCTCCTTACCTCGGAAATCGCCTCACTTGTCCTAAACCGGGGCCCTTATAAAAAAAACGAAACCAAAAAAGAAGGACGGAAAAAAAGAAACAAACTAGACACATTTCACATGAGAGAGAAACAACGAGGTAGGTAAAAATATAATCCCTGGTTAAGGGTTGAAGAAGTAAAGGCGGTGCTTGAGGGATCTTGGAGGAGGTATTCCACTGAGTTCGCGCGAGGGAAGGCGGATAAAGAGGGCCGAAGTACCAAGGTGGAGGAGATCCTCACAGTCATGGAAAAACTCCCGGGATCGCTAAGGGAAAGCTGGGGAAGTGTAGTCGGGTTCACCGGGAAGAGTGGGGTCTCCACGAGTAGAGTCGTGGGTCATAGAAACGACAAAAGTTGAGCAGGCCCCTCTAGCGCAAAACGATGCGGGTCGGAGAAAAGGAGCACCAGGACTCACCCTCCCTTAGGCACTGAGAGATCGAGGATACACGCGGAGGCGAGACGTGCCGGTCGGGAACGTGGCTTTGCGGGGCTAGCGTGTCTGAGAAAAAAAAAAACAGAAAGAACAAGTGGAAGGAGCGTCCCCGGTGATCCGTGACTCAAAGGTGAGTCTAGGGTGCGAGACTTACGGGCGCCATAATTGAAGCAAGAGGAAAGCGAGGAAGCCCGGGGGACGGGGGGGGGAGGTGGCAAGCAAGGTCTGTACCCAAGGTCCGGGGAGGCGTCTCTTGGAGATTCCCTCCCTATCTAAGAATAGAAATTAGAAGAGTAGGAACCGTTTCTCGTAGAGGATAGTAAACACTGTTTAGCGAGAACGGGGGTAGAAGAAGTCCTTAGCCTGAGAAGAAACATTTCCTACTGGTCAAATCGCAAGAGAAGTGTCCCAGAGTTAGGTCCGCTCCGCTTCGGGAAGGTCAGTTTTTAGGATCGCGCCATGCAGGGAATCCAAAAAAGCTGGAAAAAGAAAAGGAGAAAGAGGAAGAAAGGAGACAGCGAAAAAGCTGGGTAGTACGTAGGGAAAAAGGTTGCAACGGGGCGCGCACAGGTTATCGCTAAAAAGGCGGGAGAGGAAAATCGCACGAGGGCCTCACACGCGCGCAAAAGGCTACGGTGGTGTATACTCATACTGCCCAAGGGAAAAAAAAAAAAACTCAAGGAGAAAGGTGGGAGCGCTTAGTCAACCGGAAAATAGGAATTTTAGGGCGTTTTAAGTTAGTGAAAAGAGGGTGAAGACGGGGAGCTAGAGGACGGTCTATTGTGAGAGGAGGAGGACTGTGGGTTTGGGGGGGGGGGGGGGTGGGTAGAAAATAGAATATTGATATCATGTCCGGAGTCAAACGCGCCTTTGAACTACGATGTTGGACTCGGAAGAAAGAAGGGTAGGGAAATTCCTCGGGTGAAAACTGTTCAGCTGACGTCTAATCTCCTGCGAGAAACCGGGATAGGAGGAGAAAGTTCTCTCTTTCAGCATTCTTAAAAAGTGGGGGAAGTATGCCACCTCTATTTAAGAGGGGACGTGTTCTTCCTCGAAGGGACCAGATGTTCGTACGAACAGCTCTCGTTGATAGGCGAGGAGGAAAAGAAAAATCGAAAAGGGAGGAAAGGCCTACCACTTATAATGGGGGAAGGAAACAGTCCTACTGGGGATCACTTCACCATGTATTCACAGGGGAATTGGGAAGGAAAGAGTACCTATTCTCGACTAGGTGAATGTAACGTCGGTTCCTACGAAAGCTAATTCAAAAGGATAGGGGGGGTAGGGATAAAAGGGGGGTCTCACTACTCTCATCCATCGTCGGAGAGGATCTTCTCAAGGTTCAGCCATTCATGGGAGAAAGGACAGAGTCTTTAGGGCCATACTACATAGGTGCGGGTCGTCCTTCTGTCAGGAATCCAAGAATTGAGGGGGACGTGTTCTTGGGATCGGGACCACGAAACCGAATACGTGGATAGCGGTCCTTGGGTGGTGCGAGGAAGATTGGAAAAAACGAAAGATCCGCGTAAAAAAAAAGGGGGGAAAAGGACAGTCACAAAATTGAACTCTCCACCGAAAAGAGGTCGGCGGTCTCAACGCCTGGTTGGAGAGCGTCAACGAGAGCTTTTGGTAAAAGAAGGGTAGGGGAGGTCAAGAGTAAAAGCGAGCATCACTGGATGGGAGATAGGAACTCATGAGCATCTTGTAAAGGGGATACGTAGGAAAAGTTATAAGAAGCCGAAAGAGCAAAAAAAGGAGCAAGGATCCTTCCGCACTGATGGTCCACCTCAAGGAAGAAAAAACGAGGTGGGCGAATTTTCAAGCACGATTGGGCATACCGGGAGAAGGAAAAAAAAAAAAACCAAAACAAAAAAAAGAGGTTTAGGCTGTGAGAGGGCACCATCGAGCAGAAAATTTCTCTCCTCGGGTTTGGATTCGGGGAAGACAGCGGGAAAAGGAAAACCGTTTGTCCGAGCGGAAACATCTCGAGGCCTGGACGGGAGCCAAAGCTCTTTAACATCAACGCATCGGTGCTCTCAGAAAGAGGCCTAGGAGGGGAGAGGGGGACTGTCCCGACCAGGGGGCCGCCTTAAACCAAAAAGATGTGAGTGGAAGACAAAAGTAGCTCTCTTCAGCTTTTCCCCACAGTTGCAGGAAGGAGGAAGGGGAAAGGGGAAAACGACGCCTCTGGTCCGTTCATGCCTCGAGGAGTGTAAAGGGGGAAGGGGAGAGGAAAAGGATTGCTTAAAATTCCGTAGGGAAAACTTTTCCACAGAAATAGAGTTTTTGAAAAGAGGAAGGGGGATAGGGGGGGTGGATTCCCTCTGTGGGAAGTGGATCGAGGCGAATGGAGAAGGTCTCGGGGGGCGTTGCTGATCATAGAGTATCTCGGCCGTTTATTCTGAAAAGGACCTGAAAAAAGGACTCGGCATCCCTCCACACTTTGCCTGGAGGCGGGACCACGGGTGGGGAAAGAGAGCAAGGAGGCTCACCGCCACGGGGAAATCGCCACTCTTCGAGTCGTTCTGGGAAATAGAAGGAAAAAAAAAAGGCGCCCTATAGTCAGGGGAGGGGCGCTTGGAGGGAAAAAAAGAAAGAGACAAAACAAAAACAACAACTTAGAAAAGGGAGAACTCGAAAGAGAAAGGGAAGAAATTAAGGAAGGGTCGGCAAGGCTGGCCCTCTCGGTAGAGCACAGAAAAATGAGGGCGAAGGAAAAAATCGAGAGGGGGGAGCTACTTTCTCCAGACCAATAAACCACTGGGTATAGGGAAAAAACCCCAAGAAAGGGCCCCGTGTGAGGAGAAACCCTATACGTTTGCTGAGTTTCATAAGGTCACTGGGAAAAAAAAAGACCAGAAAAGAGTTAGGACCGCACCTCGAAGAAAAAAAGTCTCCTCGGGGAAGAGCTTACGACCTCAAGCCTCACCACCTATGTCCTCTCCTCCAATTTATAGTGAGAAAAAAAAAACCCGGGGGGGATCACGTAAAGAAATTGCTCCTCTAACGGAAAAAAGCCCCAATAAAAACAACCCGGGTCTACGCTCTCATAAACCCGAGGCAAAAAAGCAAAGTGAGAGAAGAAGGAATCTCCCGCGAGTTGACAAGGATGGGAAAAAGGAGCGAGCTGGCTGCTGTCTGGCCCCAGCCAAAAGAACCAGGTGGGGGGGGGGAAAGGACAAAAACAAACTTGGGGCAAAACGACTATTCAAAAAATACAGGGCAAGGAAGCGAGAAGACAATGCTTTTTCGGAGTTTCACGGACCAGAAACTAGTCAGGGGAGATGTTAAGCAACGCCTGCAAACCCTGTTTTGAGGAGTCACAAAAAGGAAGAAACAACTAATTAGCGGATTTGTAAAAGGAGGGGGAGGAAAAAGAGGAACCGCTCAGACAAAAGATGGTGAACTCATCCAGGTCGTTCACCATCGGACTGAAAAAAAGGCAAAGAGGTGGTGTAGGGGACAGTTTTTTGGGAAGAAAGAGAGGGGGAGGACTGCTCAGTCTCGGATCGAAAGGAGGAGAACAAGTGCCTAAGGCATCCCTAAAACGAAGGAGAAAAACGGAAAAAGGACGGAAGGGGATTACTGTCTGGGACTCATTAACCTGCTAAAACGAGGGAAGATACAAAATCCTCGGACACAAGTCCAACCCAAGGTCAAACGCCTAACTTATTGATCAGGATGAGGAGGGGTAGACGGGGGGGTTACTATTATATGGGAGGACCCAAGGTCCGCCCACAAGTACAATCCTCCTTCAAGAAAATGGAAGAGGGGCCTCTATCCAAAACCATCCTCAAGAGACAATGGAGGCAGACAATAAGGCAGAGTGAGACGCGAGAAGCAAAAAAGATAGCGAATGTTTCCCAAATAAAGGACGCGCGAACAGTCCCCGGCACCTCCAAAAAGGGGCTAGGAGGGCGGCGAAAGAGACCAAAGTTCACGGAAAAAACGGGCCAAACCTGCCGGGGGTATCTGAGGCCTTTTACCTGATAGTTTCATCACGGAGACGCCCAATCTGGAAAAATCAGAGAAAAGGGAGAAGGTGAAATCAGATTGGAACTCATAGGGGCGAAAGGGTCGGGGAACATCCTCCTGAGGGGTAAAACTGTGCCCGGGGAGAGGAGCGCAGTCATATGCGCTCTGTGGGGCTAAGCTGAAATGTGCAAGGTCGCTCATAATTGCGCCGATGAAAAAACCTGTCGACCTCTCTGGTGAACGCAGTCTGCCCGGCTTTGAATCTACTGTACCTCTATACCTTCTCCAAGATGCAAAGGGATCAAAATGACGCGAAATTCCCCAGGGGCTGAAAAGGTACCTCAAACTTTACCCTCAAACAACCCTCCCCAAAATCTTAATTAACTTCATTTCTCGTCTTTAATCAACAGATTCGGGGAAATAGAGGGGGGGTTCTCCGCGGGGCACGCCAAGAGAAATCTACCGCATCTGCGAGGGGAAGAAGAAAAAGCCAGGCGGTACCTCACCCATCACCCCTCACGTGCGAGGTCCATCGGGTTACAGGGCCTCTCCTCGAAAAACCCATCCCAGGTCAGGCACCTTAAGGAAGAGATTTCGTGTACCACCAAAGCTCGCGTGCCGAGAGGGTTAGAAGATAAGCAGGGTGGCTCGTCGAATCACCAGGCAAACGTTGACTTCACGTCTGGAGTAAGTCAAGGGGGCGGTTGGGAGGATTAAAAGCCGGTTCGAAGTGGAAGGGCTCGACGGCGGAGGCTTTTGTGGAGTGACTGTCAGGCGAGGGAGAGGGGAAACTGAAACCGGCGACCGGCGCGCTTACAGCTCCCCCTTGGAACGGTGAAGTCTAGAATCTTAGTCGAGCATATGTCAAGGGAAAGGCCGGCTATCGGAGCGTTTGATAGCGGAAAAAGGCAACCGTGTGCAAAGGCAAGTTAAAAGAACTCGGTATATACATGCCGGACCGAGGGATAGGGGGGGGGATAAGGGACTGATAGGGGTTCCTCAAACTAGAAAGCAAAAAGTCCTTCCTTTTTGTGGAACTCTACGTGCGTCACCCAACAACCTAACGACTTATTATACAATGATGTTGACCGCTTGCTTTCCTTCTCGGTTAGCTCTCTAAGAAAAACTCTACTGAAAACAGCCTTACTGATCGACGGAATAGGAGAGGGCTCTCACTCAGATCACGGCAGACATGCTCAAGCCGCAAGAGGACCTCTTAGATACTATGTGGTGCTCGGACCGAAGGTGCGGGGTTTATCGGGTTCGAAGGGAAAGTGAGGACACTAGCGGTCTCGCCTGCGATTAGGGCTAACCCTAGGTATCTGGTCGAGTCGAGTAAAACGCAAAGGAACCGGGAAGGAAAAGAAAACGCCACTTTGGCAAAAAGAAACAGTTCCCTCCGAACTTCTCTAAATCGATTTTAGGGAAAAAGGTAGTCCGGGGCTTCGTCTCTACGACGGAATGGGGGGGGCGGCACTCGCGAGCCGTCGGAAGTATAACGGAAGGTCGCTAAGAAAAAGGGACTAACCGCCTTCAATCGTCCGTAACGGAAACCGCATAAAAGAAGAGGGGCACCATCGAGAACAGGGCAACTCTCTGCGACACAAAGAAAGGGGGGGGAGGTGCATGGTCTTCGATGCAAGGATGGTCTTGGGGGCGTGAAGGGGGGGGGATACAGGGGGAGAGGGGAGTAAAGGATTTCCTGCTCTAGGCATAAGGGAGACTAAACCATTACGAATGGAAGTCGATTGTAAAAAGTGGGATCGTGCTGACCGCATCGTGCCCTGAAAGAGTAGGAAGCACCCAACTCTCGGGGAGAAGGGAAGGGGGTTTAAGCTTTACCCGCGGGTGAGCCCCTGCCGGGCGTGCGTTAATGAAAGAAAGACTTTTAGACCCATTCATCGCAAGAAGGGGAGCTCTGGCTTGCCAGTCTCACCAGATCAACGAGGAAAATGTAATCGTTGCGGGGCTAAATCCTTTGCGGTCGGCTTCGGGGGAGGTTGCGGGCTTTTGTAAGTTCTTCGAATGCTCGGCGACCGAGGCGGGGAATAAACCTTCATATCTCTCGGGACAGGGAGGGGGGGGAGGTAACCTGGTGGATAGAAGCAGAGGTGAAAGGAACTCTTCTCACCCTTCAAAGAGCCTGGGGGGAGGGGGGCTTGGGACACGCCCTTCTATATAACAATTCCGAGGGAATGTCTATCTGTTTTCGCGGCAATCCGCGTCAAGGAAGAAGAGACAAAGACTGATTCGTCAGGAGACCTTTAGGGGAAGTGACTGCTCTTAAACGTTGACTTCCGGAAACGTGACGAGCCACAGGGGGGGGGGAAAGGGGCCTCCCATGGGTCGCAGATCGGGAAAAAAATTGATTCACCTTGACCAGGTACCATTGTCCGCGGGGGATCAAAGGAAGAAGTGGTGGGGCTATCACCTCACCTGCCCAAAGGACAAACCTCCCTTCCGGGGGAGGGGAGGGGGGGAAAAGAACAAAGGGAAAGCGTATCATCGACCCCTTCTCAAAAGGCGTTAGAGAAAGAGGTTTCCATCGTGACTGACCACGCAGGGAAGTAATTCGTGCCCTGGTATGCGCAAGTAGGGGCATCCACCGAGCGGGCAGTGGGGGGGGGGTTGGGGAACAGCTTCCCGGGTCGAAGGTTTAAACTTTCCGTCACCTGGGAGGGGGGGGAATCGGGAACCTCCGGGAAGGATTAGGGATTTCACGATTGATGTTCCGCGGTCGAGAGGGGTCTGGGGAAGTGGGGTAAAAATGGAAGAAAAACCGGGAGGCATTTCTATGGAGCAATCTACCTAGGAAGAGGGGATCGGAGTGTGGCAAGGAAAGGGGGAGGTTCCCCTTTTCCTCGCCAGGTTTTCTGGCGGACTCAGGAAACGAAAAGAAGGGCACCGAAGGGTAGGGGGGGAACAATCTAAGTAACTTCTAGTCTGACTACGTCAGGAGGAGAATTGAACTTCTGTCATTTGTGAAGGCGTCGGCATTTCCTGCAGAAGGGGGAAGAAACATCTAGAGGGCTCTAAAAGAGATAGAAACAAAAACCCAAAGCGGCGGCGGGAAAACAGCCAGCCCATTGTATTTCCTAGTACACTGGGGAGCGAAGACATTCTATACTGCAGGGCTAAGTCGTATCAGCCTATCACTTCCGTTCTCAGAGGGGAATGCGGAAGTTAAGGGCGAGGGAAAAAGTCTCCAAAACGGGAAATAGTTTTCGGTGAACGGGGGGGAACGAAGCGAAGAACTACCATTTAGGATCTTCTCCTGGGTGCAAGGGGACCATGGACCTAAAAAAAAAAAAAACTCTCTTACGCGAACGCCGAGGAGTCAGGGGTCGATCCGTCAGACCTTGGAAGAACATCGCCATTGGGGGTCCTAGGCTTATGTTCTTGAGGGAGGGGGCCAAGGAAAGGGGGCCTCAGATAGGCTGTCCAATGGTGTTCTATTACAGGGGGAAAACTTGGGATCGTATCTTTCCAGTGCCCATCGGTAAAAAAAAAAAGACTCACAAAAGAAGAAATAAAAAAAATCTGGGTGTCTGCTTCTGGGGGGGAGGGAGTCAAAAGCTGGTGTACTTCGAAGGGGTGGGATCTTAGTCAAAGCTAGCATCACCTGCCGTCTTCTTCGAAAGAAGCGAAGCCGGGGTCTCAAGAGGGGGGTAGGGAGGTCCTCGGCGCGGGAGAAGAAGCCCTCGGACCCCTAGCATGGAACGCGGGTGGTCAGACACCTTTAGTTACCTCAGGACCAAGTGTGCGAGGTTTCCTAGCACTAGGGGGGGGCCGGGAAGGGTAGAAAGTAGAGCGGGGACGGGGGCCAGCCCTCATCATAGCTGAGAGGTGGGGAATGAAAGTGTTGTTCCTGCACGCCAAAAAAACGGGGGGAAGCTTGGAAGGAGAAGAAAAAGGGGGGCCAATCTGTTTAACCATGCTCGGAGAAACAAGGGGAGCTGTAGAGCGGGGATCACTCTTCTCTGGGACTAGACGGGGGAGGCCAGAGCAAAAAAAATGGCCGGTGATGGGTCGGGGCTTGCCAACATGGAAAGGGATGAAAGGTAACCATCCGGGTAAAACGCGGTCGATTAACGGGCCTCGCCCGGGAAAGGGGACGTGGTAAGGGGTAAGAGAGTAGACCAAAATCAGGGGGGGGGGGGGTGTAACGGTGACTCGAAGATTCTGGAGGAGGAAGGGGAGGGGGAAAAAGCCCCCGTCCCCGCTTATGCTCTATCAAAGAGGCCCGGGAGGGGGGTGGGAAGGTGAGAAAAAGGAGATGGGGGAAGGGTAGATGCGACGATCCGCGGCCGGGAAGGAGAGGGAGGGGGGACCGGGTATTCGTAGGAAAGGTCTCGGAACGTGGGGAAAAGCAGGGTCCCCCAAAAAGAGGTTCTCCTAGGAAAAATGCGGAAGGACCAAAGGGGTAGACAGGAAGGATTCTCCCGTGATTCTCAGGAACCATAGGCAGAAAAAGGCGCTTAGACTTCTACCTAGATGTGGGTACGCCTTTCCCTGGGAAATATCCGGTGATCAGAGATGTCGAGGCCGAAAAAAGAAAAAAAAATAAAAAACAAACTATGGATGAAATAGATATAGGACGAAAGATGATGAAGAGGGGGAAGTCAGGGCCAGGCCCTCTCGTTCGCCGCCCTACTAAGCGCAGGGGTCTTGGAGAGGGGGGGAGCGGGCCGATAGTTAAGGAAAAAAGGGGAAAATACATTTTTCAAAGCTTCATCAGTGGTGGAGAAACGAGACAGCGGGTCCATGCAAACGTCGATACAAGTTCCAGGAGTGGAGGGCTGAAAAGAAAACCGCGGAAGACTTACATCGTAAAACATCGCCCGGCATCGCGAGGACCGCACCTATTAAAAACGCATACGGTATCGGGAGGAGACCGGAGGTTGGAAGCCCCTACTGCAAACTGAAGAGAGCCCGGCCCAGTCTACACAAAGATGGGGAGGGGCGGAACCGGGAGCTAGAGGCTGCCGCCTCCTTCTAGAAAGGGCGATGTGACCCGGCTTGTGATCGGCCAGGCCTCTGGGAGCTTCCTGCAGAGGCCACAAAGAATAAAAAGCAGTGATGTGTGGACGTGTGAGCCGCGTGAAAAAAGCGAGTCCCACCTATCACTTCCCAGAAAGAAAGGCGTTGGAGGGAAAGTGAAGGGAATGGTGCAAAACGACGGGAAAGAGTGTAGGATCTGTAAAGCCACGATCCAACGTTGGGAAAAGCTGGCGGCACCCAAAAGGCAACACGAAGGAGCTATGGCGAGAGAGAGAGGAAAAAATCAAACTCGCCCGCTTGTGCGTAATCCATTCCACATCGGGGGGCATCGGAAAACGCCAAAAAGAGGTGGGTAAGATCAAAGGTGGGAACGAATTCTGCTTCAACTTCGAAGCTAGCAAGCGGGGGAAAAAGACGAGAACGAGGAGGAAAAAAGGTCTACATGCGCGATCGGAGGAGTTACTCGGGGATAAAAGGATTAAGTGGGGTGACGATTCAGATAGGGGAGGGCTACTAACCCTCTGAACCGCAAACCCATAAGAGACCGAAGGAATATCGGCAGGAGAATGTTACTGCTCACTGGGGGTTCAAGAGCGAGAGAATACGTGTTGGGAACCACAAAATGTCTCTACACAGGGGGTACAGATCCTGATCACTTAGTCCGGAGGGATCCGCAAACTTTCCAACATCTGTAGCAAGGAATAGCCTATTGCGCACTATCGAAGAAGACAGGAATCGGAGGCTTGCGGCAGGGAGGGCCGAGAGCAAGAAACACCTTCCTTCTAAACAAACGGAAAGAAGCAAAAACGGGGCCTTATGGTGTTACGAAGGCTTGCAGTCCCTACCTCTTACGAAAAATTTCGGCTAGGAAAAACTCTAACCGAGAGGAAGCCTCAACGCCTTCCACTGATCCTGCGGAATAAAGGGGGGGTGAAACATCCGGGAAGGAAGAAGGTAGGACCTGGCTTCACCTTCTCTTAAAGAAGAAGTTCGGACTGTCGCCTTCCGACTCGCATGCCGATCATCGGATCTGGGGGGGGTCGGGAGACGAAGGGTTCAGTGAAAATACCTTAAGTCCTCCTCACGCGGGAGGACCTCAGGCAAAGGGAGGGTGCCGTCAGAGACGCTATCATGAAGAGTGTAGAGACGGCTCAGGAGGCCTTCTGCCCTTCCCAACTAAAAGGAGGAAGGAAAAGGAAACAATCAAATAAACAAGACGGAAAATCTTCCTTCCCGGGGTCGCGGGGAAAAGAGATAGAAAGTGGGAAAAGTCGCTACTGAGTCCGACTCACCCGCTCCTCGAAAGAGGGAAGTAAATGCTTCCAGGGCTAACCTCACCCTCCCCCCGGACAATCTGGGGGAAAAGAAAATTTCCGCTCTAGTCTCCATCGGAGAGGGGTCAGCGTCTCACAACAAAGAGTCAGAAAAAGAGAGTGTAGGATCCGGCGGTTGTATCGCCAGGGGGGACTGTCCACCTGAAAGGGGGGCGGGGTTCAGCTTTCAAATCTCGAAGAAAGTCCGAAAAAAACGGGGTTGCGGCTTGGGATAAGGGTTTACGGGGGGAGGGACAAGGACTTTCATGTGCTTGGGGTCCTGGGAATGGGAATGGAAATGGAATGGAGGCGGTCGGATCAACCGTGTCACGTTCCGTGCGGATTCGGGGGGACAGAGAAGGGGAATGAAAAAGAACATATCAGGACGCGTGAGTACGCGCCGGTAAAGAAAGAGGGGAAAGCAAAGATCGATAATCAGCTCGGGGGGGGATCACAGGGGACGAGCACCGCGCTATCCCTCACCAGGTGGGGGGGGAATGGAAAAATCTACGCTGGAAACGGTCCAAAACACCCAAATAAAGGGGTTATGGGACTGGGGGGCTCTCGAGGGGAGGGAGAAGGTGGAAGAAATAAACAACGGGGGGTCAAGGCAAGAGGGGAAGAATTGGGTAAAGGGAAAGGGGAGGTGTGGGGTGTGTGCAGGGGCCTCGTTGGTCCCATGATGCCCTTGTGACAAAAGAGAGCGGGTGACGAGTTCCAGCGGAACCCTTAAAGAAGATTGGGGGGGAAAACGTGAATTCTGACGGTTTACGAGACGGGAAAGAGTGCATATTACGGACTCTCCAGAGGAGCAAACGTAGAATACTTCAAACGCAGGTAAAACTGATAGCTTAATCTCTGGCGAGAGGGGGGGATTCTGGGTCCTAATTTGCTTTGGTAGGTAGGGGGAGAAAGGGACAAACCATCGCGGACTATCTGGTAGGGGGGTTGAGTCTACCTTAGGTCTCTTGTCTATGATTCGAAAAGGGAAAACAATAGTAGAAACGTGGTAAGGGGGTGGGGACGGCCACCCCGACGTTGGCCAAAGGACCATAACTCCTTACTTCGGGGAATTGGAGTCTCTCCTGGTTCCTGGTCCGATGAGGACGACAACAGGGGGTAAATCCCAGTCGGCATTTGATCGCAAAAGGGACCTCTCTTACCTAAAAGGTTCACGACGGGTAAGGTAAGTTTCACCTTCCACTACTGAATATCCAACCTGAAAGAGGACGAACTATCAAAGAACCGCAGGGGTGACAAAAACTGAGAGTCTGAACCTATAAGCCTGGGGACATTAAACCCGTTAAGGTCGGGGGGGCCTGGGACTTCTACGGTCCTGCGTTAGGGGGTCCACTTCGAATTTTTTTTTTTTTTTGTTTTTTACCCCCAAAACACCCAACCCCCCCCCCCCCCCCCCCCCCCCCCGCCCCCCACCAAACCCAACACCACCCCAACCCACCCCCCCCACACCCCCCACCCGCCAGACCCGAGCCCCCCCCACCCCCCCCAGCCCCCCCCCACCCACCCCCAGAGCGACCCACACAGGACCCCCCCCCCCCAAACCCCCAAAGCCCCCCCCCCGCCACCCCCCCCCCTACCGCCCCAACACCCCCACCCCCACACAAGAACACCAAAAAGCGCCCCCCCCCCCCCCCAACCCGGCAAAACCCACCCCGCCCCACCGCCCCCCCCGCCCAAAAGCCCGACCCCACCCCCCCGGCACTAACCCAGAACCTACCCGGCCCGGCCGCCCCCAGGGCGCCTACAGCTGCAACACACCAAAACTCCCCCTCCCCCCCCCCCCAGCGCCCGCCCCCCCCCCGACCCCCCCAACCCCCACGACGCCCGAAGGAGCCGCCCGGCAGACCCCGCCCCCGCCCCTCCCCCCGGGGTCCAGGGAGAAACTTCCCGGGGTCCGGTACCCCCCAGTAGACGCCCCCCGCCCCCCCCCCCCCCGCCCGCCCCCCTGCCGCCAACCCCTTCCCCCAACCGAAGAAAAAAAACCCAACGACCCGAACTCCGGGGCGGCGGGGGCCACCGGGCCCAGACCAAGAAGGACATACGGCAAGCACCCACCCCACCCGCCCCCCCGGGGGGGCAACGGCCGCCAGCCAGCCCCCAGAAAAGCACCGATAAACCCGGCAGTCCCGGGCCCTCCCGACCCGCCCCCCCCGCCGCACCCCCCACGGGGCTGCCCGGCGCTCGGCGCCCAGCCTCCCCGCCCCCGCCCCCCCCCAACCCGCCGATCCCCCCCCCCCCGCCACCGACGCAGCCCGCCCCCCCACAATCACCAACCGCGAAATAAGGAAAGAAACAAAGTGCAGCTATCTTTTTTTGTGTAGAGGGGGCTGTGTGGCGGGTTGTTTTTTGTAGGGTGTTGCACTTTTTATAGGAGTTGGCGGAGTTCTAAAGGAGCAGAGAAGAATTCGGATCCACTTTGGGTTCTTCTATAAGGCGGCGACGAAGTACCTGGGCGTACCTCTGCTCGAGAATTGCTGCGAATTGGAAACCTTAGCTCCCGGTTCAGCCAAGGTCTATTGCTTTTTCAAGGGAGAACAATCAAGGAAGGGAACTCTTCAGATGAAAAGGCGCAAAGGTAGGCGCACCGTATACCACCCTCACAGTGGGAAAGGTATGGGCTCATCGGCCGCCACCTGGTAGAGGAAGGACCTATTGGCTTCGTCTGAGGGGTGAGAACGGGCCTAGAGTTTCGGCAGGAAAAAAAAAAACACCGCTGTCAGGGCACTGCGTCCACCTCAGTAAAGGGCTCGGGAAAAGTGAGTGAGAAGGGGCGCCCAAAGGGGGGTCGAACGCGGAGAAAAGCAGCAAGCTAAACCTCCTTCGTGGGGTGGTTTTCTTAAAAGAAATTCGGAGAAAGACAACAAAAAGATAGCGTGGGAAAGATCTGCGGGGGGGAGCCTCGAAAAGCGACAAAGACTGATGGATCGAGACGCCTTTTAATCTTGGAAGGGAGGGGAAAAAAGGTGTAGAGGGTCCATCAAATCGACAGCATCCCAAATGGAGAAAAAAAAGGGGTCATCTCTAAGACTAAGTAAAAAGTTTGACAGGGGGGCAGGGAAAGAGACGAAGGGGAAGATCAAGGCGCATTCCCGTTCAAAAAACCCTGACCTCTCTGTACAGAAGCAAAAAGGAGCTGGGGGCATCTCACCAGCGCCACCGCGGGGGAGGTGGGTGGGGAAGCACTTGACTACACTTCTCTCAGGGGTACGCACCGGCCCTCGATGCTAAGGGTATCCTAACCTCGAGCGGCTCAAAAGTCGAGGGTTTTGTAAACCGAGAAGGGGATCACAGTGGTGCGACGGGACAGGGTGAGAAAAAAAAACAGTTCGGCGTTGTTATGGTAGGGAGGAAGGGGAGTTGTTCCGTCCTGTTCATCGCGGGAACGGTTTAGGGTAGTTAATTGGACTATCTCCGAACCTAGGGGAAACCTCTCCTGTTACTATGTGGTCGAAGGGTCAGGAACCCTCTATTCAACAAGTTGGCATGGGGACGGGGAGGAATCGCCCTAGCCTGGTATAGAACGGCCAAAAAGGAAAATAATTCTTAACCCTTCGATTCTGGGAAGAAAGTCGATTTCGGAGCGGTCATGGGTATTCGGCTGCAAAAGGGGGGGCGTCAAAAGATTATAAGAAAGTAGGGGGGCTCGGTGCATAAACTCGAAAAAGGCGAAAGGACAGTCAATACAAAGCCAATAGGATTGACATCTACGGTGACCAGGAGACGGGGAAATGAGCACCAAAATATCTTGAAACTTCGATCATCCTAGTCCTGCCTGCTAGAGGTAAAAGGGAAGGGATCCCTTATAAGAGTTTCAAACGGGCGGAAATCCATTGGCCTTATCTTGAGGGGAAGTTTAAAAATCAAATAACGGTCTCCACCTTCAGGGGGGGGGATCTTCTCTTTCTCCGGGGTTCCCTTCCACAATCATTCGAAGGGCAACGAGGATAACACATGCGTGGAAAGGAGGAAAAAGTCGAAACTCGTTCCTTCGTCGGGAAGCACAGAGTGGCCGAGCGCAGTGTTCGGGTGGGAACGACATAAACAGCATTGCTATTCGAGAGCGGGGCGAAAGTTAGCCCCACAAATGCCTGATCCGTAGCGGGACCAAGAACGTGAGAGTCAAAAGTCTCGCCGCCACTCCGTATTCATCATATCGGGGGGGGAGGGTATGTAAAAGGGGTGAGGGCGCTGTCGCGGCTTGAGTGGGTTGAAGAGGCAGTACCAAGCCTTCCATCACCTGGAAGGATTTCGCGAGCCGACGAGACGCTAAGAAGAAAGCCTCGGAGCTCCTGCCCCAGGCCGCCGCCAGAGAAGCCGGGGGTCCACTGCAGACAATCTTAACCCACCTCAGTGGGAGGAGTGAAGAAAGGACCGACCAGAGGGAGCGCTGGTGTGGGGGAGTGGGAGCCCTAGATCGAGGAATCGCTCACGTGGTCCTGCATGGCTGACAAGCCCAGAAAAAACGAGGAGGGGTTCCACAAATCTCCAGGGGGGAAAGCTTGCCCCGGCGGTTGCCCATGCGCAGGAACATAAAGAGTAACGTGCTCGAAAATTGATCCTTCTCAGGAAGGTTGAGGGGCCCCAAAGGGTGGCGCCGCCCGGGAAAAAAACCAGCACCCGGTGAAGGAGCCCGAAGCGAGAATGGCAAGTGTCCCAGAGTTTTCAGAGCGAACGGGAAAAAGCCGCTGTGTTCGCGCAATCCGCGGGGTCAGAAAGACTGTAACGACCAATCTTTTTATAAGGTTCCTTTCGCTAGGAATGCCCTGTAGACGACCAAAGATCTACCTTCTTATCGCGATCACGTGTCGCCCGGGTGCGAGGGGGGCCGTCTACGGGGAGGAGCGCTATAGAAATTTGATTTTAAATCGAAGGAGCTCGGGAAAAAGGAGATCTGGAGAGGCGTCCTTGGGGCGTATAGGTTATCTACGTGACCTTCAAGGGACCCTCAGAAGGTAGGTTGGGAGAAAAAGGGGAAATTGCTGAAGAACTTTGTTTAAAAAGGATTCGAGTCGCCTTATGCTATCAAAATCGCACGAAAGGAAAAAAGACGAGAACGAGGGCGGACGCTTTGCCTCTCCGGGAAATAATCTCGAAGGGGGGGGGAGAGGTGGGTCTAGGCCCAGATAATAATGATTGAGGCCTCGCAAAGACACCAGTATAGTCACCTATAAGTGAGTCACTTATCGTCGTGAAAAAGAGAAAAAAAGCGAAGGAGTTGCTATTTCCAACTAGTCAGGCAAGATAAGAGATACTTCGAAAACCCCAACAAAGTTCGGTGTGAGTATAACAAGAGGAGTTGAAAGGAAAAAACCAAAACTTCGAGACAAATTTTCCTAGCATACCACCGCGATCCATGATAACAACTTCGCAGTGACATCTCCTGTAAGACTACCGCCAAAATGGAAAGGGAACTCCCAGGAGAGGTGATCGCGCTACCGGTCTATGTCTTTTAGGCCCCAGAGTCAAAACGGGAAAGTAGGCAAACCCGATTGTTCAGACTAATCTCGGCATTACACAGCTACCAAAGATCCTCCAGTCAAAACAAGCGAGGGCAAAAGTCTTTTCCCTTGGCCAGGCAAAGGGCAAGCTAGAAAAAAAAAAGGGGCGGGGGTTAGGCGGGGAGAAACCCAGGTCGTTCTCGACAAAAGGGACGTGATTGCCCCTATAATGAAAAATATTAAGGTCTGAAGGTCCACGAGAAGTTGCAGACAGACATTGGAAAGGTCCGGACAAGGCCAGTACACCCCTTTGGGACTTGCGGGAGGGACGAAAACGGAGTTGGCTGCTCGATGGCTGTAAAAGAAAAAAAAAATTTGGGGGGGAGATATAGGAACAAACATCGTGCTCCCACCTATCGATTGGTGGAAAAGTGGATGGAAAAATCATCCTCGGGAGGACGCTAAGGAGAGAAAAAGAAGGGGGCCTAGGCCCCCTTCGTAAACGATAGGTCGGGCACGAAAAAAACCAGGTGAATGAAGGCGCTTTGGACCAAAAGGAGACGTTAGGCCGACACCGAGACGGCACCCTATAAACAATGCGTGTAATCCTCAACCGAGATGAGGAGAGCGAAGAGAAGGGACAATCGAACTTTGGCACAAATCACGGTGTGGTCAAAGGAACTCCGAGCACATGGCAGAAAATGCCGAGGTCAATCGTGGGGCGAAAAGCCAATCGCATCGCCAACCAGATAGAACGAAGACGAGG